>Ga0209262_10000029_pt1 | contig 172396 bp, 118 predicted proteins | sample Lowcelwee11metaG_FD_187171 | JGI IMG/M metagenome (GOLD analysis project Ga0209262, IMG submission 187171) | Freshwater pond sediment microbial communities from the University of Edinburgh, under environmental carbon perturbations - Low... | ecosystem: Environmental > Aquatic > Freshwater >...
TTTCCTTGAAAGTTTTATGTTGACTAGGTTTTTTCAGCCAACAACCCCATACTTTCACTATTTAATTTTCTAGGTACTGAGTTTTGTTTTGGCAGCCCACATGACTGGTTACTGTCATGATAATTTTTACACTTATTGCCATTAAGTTGACAATATTTGGCCTATCCGTCAAAAGGATTCGCTATCGCTCAGTTTTTTATTGGCAAAAATTCATCTCGCCGTTAACCTTTCAGGTTTAACGGGAGTCCTCTTTTTGCATTACAGATAGATCAAAGTCGCTTAACACTTGTCAGAGAATACCACTGATGGGATGATAGGTATCAGGCCTTAAACACAGTTCTCAGGCTGGATAAATACTGGGCCGTTAGAAAATAAATTCAGGATCAAAAATAACTATGGTAGTTGCCAATCAATCACTTGATGAACTTTGTATAAATTCCATTCGCTTTTTAGCTATTGATGCTGTCCAAAAAGCCAACTCAGGCCACCCTGGTTTACCGATGGGAGCTGCTCCCATGGCCTATGTATTATGGAATAAATTTATGCGGTTCAACCCGAAAAATCCTAAGTGGTTTAATCGGGATCGTTTTGTCTTATCTGCCGGTCATGGTTGTATGTTGCAATACGCTTTGATGTATTTGACAGGTTATGACAGCGTTACATTAGATGATATTAAACAGTTTCGTCAATGGGGTTCCAGAACACCCGGACACCCTGAAAACTTTGAAACTGTTGGTGTGGAAGTAACTACTGGTCCTTTAGGTCAGGGTATTGCGAATGGTGTTGGTTTAGCTCTGGCAGAAGCTCATTTAGCGGCTACTTTTAATAAAGCTGATGCCAAGATTGTTGATCATTATACCTATGTAATTTTAGGTGATGGTTGCAATATGGAAGGAATTTCTGGTGAGGCTGCTTCTTTAGCTGGTCACTGGGGTTTGGGTAAACTGATTGCTTTATATGATGATAACCATATTTCTATTGATGGTTCTACAGATATTGCTTTTACAGAAGATGTCAGCAAACGTTTTGAGGCTTATGGTTGGCACGTTCTGCACGTTACCAATGGTAATACTGATTTAGAGGCGATCGCTAAGGCGATTGAAGCAGCTAAGGCTGTCACTGACAAACCAACTTTAATCAAAGTTACAACTACTATTGGTTTTGGTTCTCCTAATAAAGCTGATAGCGCTGACGTACACGGGGCAGCTTTAGGCAAAGATGAAGTGGCTTTAACTCGGAAAAATTTAAATTGGGAATATCCTGAGTTTGAAATTCCTAGTGATGCTTTAAATCATTATCGGCAAGCTGTCACCCAAGGGGCTGAAGCTGAAGCTGCTTGGAATAAAGTGATGGCTGATTATAAAGCCAAATATCCCGAAGAAACTGCTTTATTTGAGCGTTTATTATCTGGTGATTTACCAACAGACTGGGCAAAATGTTTACCGACCTATACTCCGGCTGATAAGGCTTTAGCTACTCGCAAACATTCGGAAATTACTTTAAATGCGATCGCCAAGGCATTACCAGAATTAATTGGTGGTTCCGCTGACTTAACACATTCTAATTACACTGAATTAAAATGTAGCGGTGATTTCCAAAAGAATAAATATGAAAACCGCAACGTTCACTTTGGTGTACGGGAACACGCTATGGGTGCTATTTGTAATGGTATTGCCCTGCATGGTTCTGGTTTAATACCCTACGGTGCAACTTTCTTGATTTTCACTGATTATATGCGGGCAGCCATCCGTTTATCAGCTTTATCAGAAGCTCGTGTCTTGTGGGTAATGACCCATGATTCTGTTGCTTTAGGGGAAGACGGACCGACTCACCAACCAGTGGAAACAATTGCTTCTTTACGGGTTATTCCTAATTTATTAGTATTCCGTCCGGCTGATGGTAATGAGACTTCTGGTGCTTATAAGGTGGCAGTGGAATCGAAAAAACGTCCTAGTGTTTTAGCTTTCTCTCGGCAAAACTTACCTAATTTAGCTGGTTCATCCGTTGAGATAGTTGCGAAAGGTGGTTACATTTTATCGGATAGCGACGGTACACCTGATGTAATTCTAATAAGTACTGGTGGCGAAATTTACTTGTGTGAAGAAGCTGCCGTGAAATTACGGGAAACTGGCAAGAAAGTGCGGGTAGTTTCGATGCCTTGTATGGAATTATTTGAGGAACAAGATGCCAGTTATCAGGAATCTGTATTACCAAAAGCTGTGAGAAAACGCTTAGTGGTAGAGGCAGGTTGTAGCTTTGGTTGGCATCGTTTCTTTGGTGATGAAGGTGGCATGATCAGTATTGATCGTTTTGGTGTTTCTGCTCCTGGTCCTTTGGCTATGGAGAAATTCGGTTTCACTCCTGACAATATTGTGGCTAGAGCCAAGGAAATTATGGGTTAATAATTTCTCTACGGTTTTTAACTAGTAGTAAATTAATTTAACTAGGCAAAATGCTCTCTAATATTATTAGGGGGCATTTTGTTTTAACTGTTATAATATTTTAATAACTCTTTGATAGATCATAATGATTTAAGATTATGCAGATAGATGAATTTATTGCTAAATTGCCTGATGTTGCTTTAAAAAATAAAGATTTATTACCAACGGATCCTGGCATATATTATGTTGTTGATGAAACAGGCTTGATTTGGTATATTGGTCAAGCTAAAAATTTACAAAAAAGGTGGTCTGGTAATACTCATCATCGCATTGATCAATTAATTGCAAAAAACCGACAAAAAAATTTCAGAATACATTATGAATGTGTATCGGCAAATTCATTAAATGAAGTAGAAAATAGTCGTATTAACAAATACAATCCTCATTTAAACGGTAGTAAGGTTAAGACGAAGAATGTTATACCAACTGAAACTTTATTAAGAGAAACTTTAACAGCTATTGCAGATGTAGCTTTTATTTTGGGTATAGAACCGCCTCGTAAAGATGATCCTGTGTATTTACAAAAATTTAATAATTCACAAGGAAAAGATTGGTTTGCTCATAAAAAAATTATGTCTTTGAGTATTGTGCATATCTGCTTAGATATGGATACTATTGATGAAATGATGCAGAAGAATAATTATGAAGTAAATGGATATGGCTATGCTCAAATTGGTTATGCTCTAAGACAAATATTTAATTCTAAAAAAAATTATGCTAATCATTGGTGCGTAAGTAGTGGAGAAGATTTCGTCGCTCCAAGATTGCTAGTGAATGGTTATCTCATAGAGGTATATAGAGTATCTAATGAATTTACGAGTTTAATTAAAGGCTATGAGTTAACAAGTTTAGCTGAAATACCTTTTCGTAAGATTGATGAAAATAGTTTAACAGAAATTCATACTAAATGTTATCAACATAAGGGAGAAGTTAAAGTTTTTAAAACTGGTTTACCTAGTTCTGAATATGAAAAAGAAAAGAATCAGGCAATACAAAGAATAGCTCTCTATACTGAAAATCCAATACGCATAGTATTTAATGAACCTATCATCACTAAAACTTTTCGAGAATTATTAGAAATCTCGAAAAATGATTATGAGCAGGGTAAACGTGGTATTGGTAGTCGGTCTCAACCAAAAGATATTTCTGATTTATTAAAACAACGTAATGTTGATTTGCAAAAGTATAATAATTCATCCTATTTTGTCCGTGTTTCTTCTAATAAAAGAATTAATATTTTTGTACGAAGTTTTATAACAAATTTATGCCAGGTAACGGATAAAACAGACCATGGATTAACAATATTTGGTTCTAAAGGTCATTGCAATCAAATAAATTGTATATATGAAAAAGTTTATATATTAACTTCTGTAGAGCGTGAAGGCTGGATTTTGTTTGAACAATATTTATCAGATTTTGCTAAAGTGAGATTAGCAGACGATGAAGGTTGTATTGAAAAAGTTCATGTTTCACCACGAAAAATTATTGCTCCTGCTAAAATGACAATTAAATTAGAAGGTATTGGTAATTTTACTATTCCTTTTGGTCTAGCAAATCCTAATATGAAATATGAAGAAGCTAAGGAAATTATAAAAAAACGGTTAACAGAAAGTGGTATTGGTCCATTAAAAATTACTTTTAGTAGTGAAAAAATTGTGAAAGCCACAAGTGGCATTCAATACATACCAACCAAGTTAATGGATCTTTCACAACTTGGTGAGTTGGAATGGTAAGAAATTTTGTGTCAAAAGCCCAAAAAATCAACAATTTTCAGTACTTTCTAAATGCGAATATCAAGACTTTTGACTTTCCCTTAATAATTTTTCCAGAGCTGCGATCGCCCGACCGGCAATCAATTCAGGAGTATTATCAGCCTCAATATCAATCGTCAGCTGCGATCGCCCGACCGGCAATCAATTCAGGAGTATGATCAGCCTCAATATCAATCGTCACATCCGCTTGAGCATATAAATGTTGCCACTGTTTTAAAATATTAGTCAACTTTTGCTAAAGGATCTGTAGTTCTGTAATTTAGGTCTTTTAATAAAGTTTTCCATTGTTCTTCTCCCTAACTATACTGACGTTGAAAGGGTGGCATTACATAGTGAACATATCCTCCAGAAAAAACTCTTGATATTAGGTAATTATGTAGTTCCATATTAGTTCCATCAAATATGCTAATTTGCCCTTTATTTCATAATAAACCCAAAGACAAAATAAAACCCCCTGCCAAACGACAGAGGGTTTTATTTTAATCACTAATAACTAGTGTATTTCAAGTTAAAAACTTAACCGAACTTACCAGCAGTAGAAGCAATCAAGAAGGCTGCATAAGTGACGACATAACCAACAGTAAAGTGAGCTAAACCAACCACACGAGCCTGCACAATGGATAGAGCAACGGGCTTATCTTTCCAACGAACTAAGTTCGCTAAAGGAGTCCGCTCATGTGCCCAAACAATTGTCTCGATTAACTCTTGCCAGTAACCACGCCAAGAGATTAAGAACATGAAACCAGTTGCCCAAACTAAGTGACCTAATAGGAACATCCAAGCCCAGACAGACAAGTTATTAGTACCGTAGGGATTGTAACCATTAATTAACTGAGAAGAATTCTGCCACAGATAATCACGGAACCAACCCATCAGGTAGGTAGAAGACTCATTAAATTGAGCAACGTTACCTTGCCATACACCTAAATGTTTCCAATGCCAGTAGAAAGTCAACCAGCCCAGAGTATTTAACATCCAGAACATAGCTAGGTAGAAGGAATCCCAAGCGGAGATGTCGCAAGTACCGCCCCGACCAGGACCGTCGCAAGGGAAGGCATAACCGAAGTCTTTTTTATCAGGCATCAGTTTAGAACCACGAGCATCCAATGCACCTTTCACTAAGATTAAGGTGGTTGTATGCAAGCCCAGTGCGATCGCATGGTGTACTAGGAAGTCCCCAGGACCAATGCTTAAGAATAAAGAGTTAGTACCACTATTAATAGCATCTAACCAACCAGGCAACCAAACGTTACCGGCATTCGGCCAAGCAGTGTAAGCAATACTGTCTGTGTTGGATAACAGCACATTCATGCCATACAGAGCTTTACCAGAAGAAGCCTGTACAAATTGAGCAAATACAGGTTCAATGAGAATTTGTTTTTCGGGAGTACCGAAGGCTACAACTACGTCGTTATGAACGTATAAACCCAAAGTGTGGAAACCTAAGAATAAGGAAACCCAGCTTAAGTGCGAAATGATCGCTTCTTTATGCTGTAATACCCGATCCAATACGTTGCCTTTATTTTGTTCAGGATCATAGTCACGGACTAAGAAAATAGCACCGTGAGCAAAAGCTCCGACCATGATGAAACCAGCAATATATTGGTGGTGGGTATAAAGAGCTGCCATCGTCGTATAGTCTTGAGCGATGAAAGCATAAGGAGGCAGAGCATACATATGCTGTGCAACCAAAGATGTGATCACACCTAAACAAGCTAAGTGCCAACCTAATTGGAAATGTAGAGAGTTGTTGTAGGTTTCATAAATACCTTGGTGAGGCATATTGAAAGGACCTTCAACTTTCTTACCAAAGAAGGTTTTTGCATCCATCATCTCTTTGATGCTGTGACCAATACCGAACTGAGTCCGATACATATGACCAGCCACAATAAAGATAACGGCGATCGCTAAATGGTGATGAGCCATATCTGTTAGCCAGAGAGACTCAGTTTGAGGATGGAAACCACCCAAAAATGTGAGAATCGCTGTACCTGCACCTTGGGAAGTACCAAATACATGAGAAGCAGTATCTGGAGACTGGGCATATACACCCCAGTTACCCGTAAAGAACGGAGCTAAACCTTCGGGATGGGGCATGGTGGTTAAGAAGTTATCCCAACCAACGTGCTGACCACGGGACTCAGGAATTGCAACGTGCACTAAGTGACCAGTCCAAGCTAAAGAACTAACACCAAACAAACCAGCTAAGTGGTGGTTTAAGCGAGATTCAGCATTCTTGAACCAAGAAAGGCTAGGACGATACTTAGGCTGCAAGTGTAACCAACCGGCAAATAACATCAGTGAAGCCAAGATCAATAAGAAAATTGAACCTTGGTATAAATCACCATTGCTTCTCATACCGATGGTGTACCACCAGTGATAAACCCCAGAATAGGAAATATCAACGGGGTTCGTAGCACCAGCTTGGGTGAAGGCATCTACTGCCCCTTTACCAAACTGTGGGTCCCAAATCGCATGGGCGATCGGGCTAACATTTAACGGGTCTTTGATCCATTGTTCAAAGTTACCTTGCCAGGCGACGTGGAACAGACTACCGGATGCCCATAAGAAAATGATTGCTAGATGGCCGAAGTGTGAAGCAAAAATCTTTTGGTAAAGATTTTCTTCTGTCATTCCATCATGGCTTTCAAAGTCATGAGCGGTGGCAATTGCATACCAAATCCGACGAGTCGTTGGGTCCTGCGCCAAGTCCTGACTAAATTTTGGGAATTTTGTAGCCATAAATTTTTTGTAAATCTCGCTGGTTTTGGCGACTATTTAGGAGAGAGGTATGAAGATCAATGAAATTATTAATCTGTCAAACCCCCACCTAAGAAATCTTAAACGCTATTTCATCCGACAGAAATGATCCGAGCTAGGAAGAATGCCCAAGTCGTGGCAATTCCACCCAAGAGGTAGTGTGCTACCCCAACAGCCCGACCTTGAATAATACTCAAAGCACGAGGCTGAATTGCTGGAGCAACCTTCAGTTTATTATGTGCCCAAACAATTGACTCGATCAACTCTTGCCAATAGCCACGTCCACTAAATAGGAACATTAAGCTAAAAGCCCAGACGAAGTGAGCCGCTAAGAACATCAAGCCATAAGCTGATAAGGCAGAACCGTAAGAGTTGATTACTTGAGAAGCCTGAGCCCACAAGAAATCACGCAACCAGCCATTAATCGTGATGGCACTTTGGGCAAAGTTACCACCTGTAATATGAGACACGGTACCATTTGGTCCTACTGTTCCCCACACATCAGACTGCATCTTCCAACTGAAGTGGAAAATTACAATCGAGATGGAGTTGTACATCCAGAATAAGCCTAAGAATACATGATCCCAACCGGATACTTGACAAGTACCACCACGACCAGGACCATCACAGGGGAACCGGAAACCCAGTTCACTCTTATCAGGTATTAAGCGAGAACTACGAGCGAATAAAACGCCTTTTAAAAGAATTAAAACTGTGACGTGAATGGTGAATGCATGAATATGATGCACCATAAAGTCTGCTGTACCTAAAGTAATCGGCATCATGGCAATCTTGCCTCCGACGGCAACAATGTCACCACCGAAAACAGGGCTAACTGATGCTAAAGCATTAGGAGCAGTCGTACCAGGAGCAGCAGCATTAATGCTCTGTACCCACTGGGCAAAAATAGGTTGTAATTGAATGCCTGTATCGGAGAACATATCCTGAGGACGGCCAAAAGCCCGCATTGTATCGTTATGAACGTACAAACCAAAGCTATGGAAACCTAAGAAAATACATACCCAGTTCAGGTGGGAGATGATTGCATCCCGATGACGTAATACCCGATCTAATAAGTTATTAACATTCTTAGCGGGATCATAGTCACGGACCATGAAAATAGCAGCGTGTGCACCAGCACCCACGATACAGAAGGCTCCAATCCACATATGATGAGTGAATAGGGACAACTGAGTAGGATAATCTGTGGCGATGTAAGGGTAAGGGGGCATCGAGTACATATGCTGTGCCACGATGATGCTCAAAGAACCTAACATTGCTAAGTTGATGGACAACTGAGCGTGCCAAGATGTGGTGAGAATTTCATAGAGACCTTTGTGGCCTTCACCAGTGAAGGGACCTTTGTGGCCTTCTAATAATTCTTTCATGCTGTGGCCAATACCCCAATTGGTGCGGTACATATGACCAGCCACAATAAAGAGAACGGCGATCGCTAAATGATGGTGAGCTGTATCGGTTAACCACAAACCACCGGTTTGAGGATTTAAACCACCCTTGAAGGTCAAGAAGTCAGCATACTCTCCCCAATTTAAAGTGAAGAAAGGAGTCAGACCCTTGGCAAAGCTGGGGTAAATATCAGCCATCAAATTAGTATTTAAGATGAATTCATGAGGTAAAGGAATGTCCTTAGGACTCACGCCAGCATCTAATAAATGATTGATGGGCAAAGATACATGGATTTGGTGACCAGCCCAAGAAAGACTGCCTAAACCCAATAACCCAGCTAAGTGATGGTTCATCATCGACTCCACATTCTGGAACCATTCCAGTTTGGGAGCTTTTTTGTGATAGTGGAACCAACCAGCAAACAGCATTAAAGCTGCCATTACCAAAGCACCGATAGCTGTGCAATACAGTTGGAACTCATTGGTAATACCAGAAGCACGCCACAGTTGGAATAGTCCAGAGGTAATTTGAATACCGTGGAAACCACCGCCAACATCAGCATTCAGTATTTCTTGGCCAACAATCGGCCATACAACCTGAGCACTAGGCTTGATATGAGTAGGATCACTCAACCAGGCTTCGTAATTAGAAAACTTGGCACCATGGAAATAGGCACCACTTAACCAGATGAAGATCACGGCCAGGTGGCCAAAATGCGCACTGAAAATCTTGCGCGATACGTCTTCTAAGTCACTGGTATGACTATCAAAGTCGTGAGCGTCAGCATGAAGATTCCAAATCCAGGTTGTGGTCTTTGGTCCCTTCGCTAAGGTGCGGTCGAAATGACCCGGTTGTGACCACTTCTCAAAGGAAGTAGGAACGGGGTTATTGTCAACCACTACCCTAACTTTGGCATCGCGCTCAGGAGGACTTTTGGCCATGCAGACTTCTCCTCTCCGTTAGACAATATAACGAGCCATTTTATTAGGTACTCTTGCTTATTTTGTAAAGCAAGGTTTAGTTCTTTGGCAAGAAAACTTTACTTTCCTTTACCTTTGATGGGGTCAACTATATTCCCCTCCAAGCTAATACGTCAAATTAATGATTTTTTAGCAATGGTTACTAAGTGAGAATTATATTGCCACTCAAGCGATATGTGATTGTTGTTTACAATTATTAAAATTTCTCTGATTTTTCGGTCATTTTTGTTACTTGGCCTGATCGATATAACGAATTTATGGGCGTTTGCAAAAGTCAAGGGCAAATATTTGTAACGTTACAAATATTCATATTTGTTAATTATTCTTAATATTTTGTCGTTATAAGAATTTTTATGAAAGTTTTTGGCTAGGGCGATCGCTTAGTGAGTAATTTAACTAGATAGTTATTAAATCAATTATTTGGATCAGAGATCATTGTAAATAGGTATTCCTATAAATTGATATAGCGATCCTAAATTAGGTATTCTTAAGGGCAATTGATGAGTTGTCACTCATATTATGAAAAATATATAAAAAATTTAAGGAGTGTTATTGAGATGATCACCCTGGATTGGTTAAAAAAATTAAAAGATTTTAATAAAGAGAATTTTGCTTGGTTGACTGGTGCTAGGAAATTATTAGGGATCAGTTTTGCTAGTTTATTAATATTACTCGTTACTAGTTGTAGTAATAATTTACCGAGTTTACCTTTTACTGAAGACATTGGTCGGGCGATCAAATCTGGTGTGGTGGAAGTATCGCCACCGGAGATTATTGAGAGTTTGCATCCTTTAACCGATGTCTATCAACCCCAGATCAAATTATTAAATTGGAAACCTAATCAAGTAATTAATGATGATCAGGTGACATTGAAATTACAGGTGAAAAATTTTCCTTTATTTCGTTCCAGTTTAGGATTGGGTTATTATTTGCAAGTAATATTAGACAATCAGTTATATACGCAGATAGATCAACCGAATCAACCACTAGTTTTATCAGGATTGATACCGGGCAGTCATACGGTGAGAATATTTGCCTGTCGTCCTTGGGGAGAAAGTTATAAGAATGATGGGGCCTATGTGCAAACTAGTTTTTCTGTATTTACTAGTACGCCTGATAATCAACCCTATCAAGAGTTACCTTTGTTAACTTATCACCAACCGCAAGGAGAATACGGTACACAACCGATTATTTTAGATTATTATTTGGCAAATGCTCCTTTACATTTACTGGCTGATCAGCAGAAACCTGGAATGGTGGATGATTGGCGGATTCGGGTGACGGTGAATGGTGCTAGTTTTATTACTGATCAATGGCAACCAATGTATTTAGAGGGTTTTAAACCTGGGAAAAATTGGTTACATTTAGAATTTATTGATGGTGACGGCAATTTATTAAATAATACTTACAATAATACGGCTCGTTTGATTACTTATAATCCTGATGCAGCCGATAATTTAACGACATTATTGAAAGGTGAAATACCTTTTGAGCAGGCACGAGAAATAGTTGACCCGAATTATAAATATGTGCCACCGGCTCCGCCAGCACCTGTAGAACCAGAACCGGCAGTTATTGAAGAATTGGAAATATTACCAGAGTCTGTGAATACAGAGGAGAATATTACTGATGATGATAATCTTGGGGAAGTAGATAATTTTTCGGATAATTCAGAGGAAAAAGAGTATATTTCTCAAGAAACAACAGATGCACCAATAATTGAAACACCACCGACAGAAACAGATATTTCTACAGAAAGTGTTGATCAATTAGATCAGCTAGATCAGCAGTCGAATTAATTTTATTAACGATAAAATATTGTAGGGGTAATTCATCAATTACCCCTATATTTGTAAGAAAAGTAACTAATTATGTCAAAAAATACTTTATATGTGGCAATAACTAACCATGGTTTTGGTCATGCCGTCAGGGTTGCTACTGTGATTAATCATTTACAGGAAATTTGCCCAGAAATTTCTATTATTATGACGACTACTGCTCCTCGTTGGTTATTAGAATCTTATATTACGGGGGATTTTATGCACCGTCCCAGAGCCTTTGATGTAGGCGTAATACAGGCTGATAGTTTAAATATGGATTTGGATTTGACTTTACAACGGTTAGAACAAATTTTTGCTGATTCTGAAAGTATGATTGAGGAAGAAGCCCGTTTTATTCAGGAAAATCAAGTAGGCTTAATATTAGCGGATATTCCGCCTTTGGCAACAAAAATTGCTAAAAAAGCCGGTGTTCCCTGTTGGATGATCAGTAATTTTGGTTGGGATTTGATTTATCGGGCTTTCGGTGACAAGTTTACGAATATAGCTGATCAAATTACTGAATGTTTTAGTCAGTGCGATCGCCTGTATAGATTACCTTTACATGAGCCAATGAGTGCTTTTACTAATATTATTGATGTGGGATTAACGGGCGGAAAGATTCGGCATAGTTCTGAAGTATTAAGAAATCATTTTCACATTCATGATGATCTTGATAAAACTGTTTTATTAACCTTTGGTGGTTTAGGTTTAGAGACGATTCCCTATGACAATTTACAGGATTTTCCTGATTGGCAGTTTATTACTTTTGACAAATTTGCTCCAGTTTTACCTAATTTAATTAATGCGGTGAATCAAAGTGATCGTGGGGAAAATTATCAATTTCAGGGAAAATATTTACGACCAGTAGATTTTATGCCGTTGTGTGGGCAGGTAGTTTCTAAGCCGGGTTATAGCACTTTTGCGGAAGCCTTACGATTAGATACACCAATTATTTCTTTGCAACGGGAAGGTTTTGCCGAAACACCTTTTTTATTAGAGGCTATTCAGGATTATAGTGAACATTTGATTATTAATAATCAGGATTTTTTCCAAGGTAGTTGGGATTTTCTCCATCAACCGTTAAAATCTCCCCGCACTAATATTAAGTTAGATAAATTTGGTACAGAGGCGATCGCCCAAGCTATTAGGGATTTTTTCTTGAATTAAATTATGAAAATAGGGGCAATTCATGAATTGCCCCTACGCATTGATTAACACTATAAAATTAACATTAAACAACTAACATTGTTGAGCGTAACGTTGCACCGTATTTTTTAATAACATTGCCACCGTCATCGGTCCTACCCCACCGGGTACAGGCGTAATCATACTCGCCACAGGTTCCACCGACGCAAAATCTACATCACCGACTAAGCGACCTTTACCGTTGGGTTCTTCTATCCGATTAATACCGACATCTAATACTACTGCTCCCGGTTTCACCATATCACCCGTAATCAAATTAGGGCGACCAATCGCTGTTACTAAAATATCAGCACTTCTCGTCAGAGAGGCTAAATCTTGAGTTTTAGAATGAGCGATAGTGACAGTACAATCAGCTTCTAATAGCATTAAAGCCATCGGTTTACCGACTAGAATACTGCGACCTAATACCACGGCATTTTTTCCCGCTAAAGGTATTTGATATTCTTTTAATAATTCCATGACACCGGCGGGAGTACAACTACGTAAACCTTTTTCGCCCCGCACTAAACTACCTAAATTCACTGGGTGTAAACCATCCACATCCTTATCAGGGACAATTTCATAGAGTAATTCCACAGCATTTAAATGTTTTGGTAAGGGCAATTGCACTAATATGCCATCTACCTGATCATTGCTATTCAGTTGATGAATAATCTTGATCAAATCAGGCATGGTTGAGTCAGCCGGCAGATGTTGACCAAAGGAATTAATCCCAACCTGTTCACAGGCTTTTTCTTTATTCCTGACATAGACGGCACTAGCGGGATCTTCACCGATCATTAATACTGCTAGACCAGGTTTTCTTTGCATTTTGCTCTCTAACTGCATAACTTCCGCCTGTAATTGTTCTTTGATTTTAGCAGCGAGAGTTTTACCATCTAATATTTTGCTCATAGTATTTTCCTGAATATTTACCTTGAATCAATTAAAATCTTTTAATGTTTATGCTGTCCTTCATGTTGACCATGGGATGGAGCGGATGGAGATTGACTGACAGGTTGTTCTGGTTGAGGTGAATTTTGATTGTGTGGCATAGTTTTCTGTTGATGTTGATGATGCTGATGAGGCATGGGATGATCAGGGGAAACTTGATGGGGATGTAATTGCATTAATAATTTTCTTTGGGGCGGTGCAGGTACGGCTCCTAAACCATACATTCCTAACCAAGTGGTGAGAAAACCTAATAAGATCATCAAAAATGAAACATATCTTTCTAATTTAGGCATTTTTAGCCGTTGTATTAATAGACCAAAACCAACCATGGCTGGCATGGTTCCCAATCCAAAAATAAACATTCCCAAAGTGGCGATCGCAATCGGTTGAGTTACGGCTAAACTGAGGGCGATCGCTGTCAAACCACAGGGAATAAAACCTAAAACCACACCAAGGGGATAGGTGCGATACCAAGTTTGACTATCAAATAAAACACCGACGGTTTTTTGATACCAACGATAATTTTGGACAGAAGGTAATTTTAATGGTAATAGGTGTAATTGACCAAGGGCTAAATAGATCATGATCAGCCCAGACATAATTAAAATACTTGCCCGTAAACCGAGTATTCCTTGTAAAACTTGCCCAAAATTACTAACGAAAAATCCCATCAAGCCGTAGGTAGTCGCCCGCCCTAAACCATATAAAACATGGGAATACCAACTATTCTGCTCCCGACGAGTATAAGCCATGACGAAAGGACCGCACATCCCCACACAGTGACCACTACCAACGAAACCTAACGCTAAAAATAAATAGAGACTTAACATTTACAGTATTTTAATGAGTATTAATGATGATTGAATAGTTATTGAATGGGATTATGGACAGTCACTAATTTTGTACCATCGGGAAAAGTTGCCTCTACTTGCACTTCCGGTAACATTTCTGGGATTCCTTCCATCACATCATCTCTGGTTAATAGGGTATTACCATAACTCATTAATTCGGCAACGGTGCGACCTTCCCTCGCTCCTTCCAAAATAGCAGCGGAAATATAGGCAACGGCTTCCGGGTAATTTAATTTTAATCCTTTAGCTTTACGACGTTCTGCTAATAATCCAGCGGTGAAAATTAGGAGTTTATCTTTTTCTTGCGGGGTTAATTGCATATTTTTTCTTGATTGACTTGATTAACTGGCTCGTGGCGAATTATACCAGATCATGGCGAGTAAAATGAACATTATGTTACAAATTTCAGTTACAAGTTATGGAAGTATTTGCTCAACTGGATTAGCAACAGGTAAAGAACGGGGATCAACGGGGCGAGCTACCACAATACCAATAGCAGATTCCACCCGACTAATATAGGTTTGCAAATCACGGGAAATCACCACTTCACCAACGGGCGAAGCATGAATTAAACCTTTATTACCATTAGGTAACTGATAAACTAAACCTGTATGAGTAAAATCTAAACCTGGAATAGCCGTCGCCACGCCGATAATATCACCGGGTTGTAAATGATCATAAATATTACTAATTTCTGCCGTGGGAATATAAATAAAAGCTGTTTGACTCAATTGATCTTCTACATTCACCAGACATTGATAATTTGCTTGATCAGTTAATTGGGGATAACTATTTCTATGATTAGTCATAAAATCTCGCTGTTTATCCAACTTGACACCACCCAATTTTTCCGTAATATTGACAACCATCCCCCGTTGTTCATTATCTCTAATCCAATCAGAAAAATAATGTAAACGACTACAATAGCCATTGATCTGACCGTCTCTATATCTTAAATTTTCGATACCCTGGACAAAATTACTAAAACTATAATCATTGGTGACAATACTACGGGCGATCGCTAAAATATTTTCCACAAATAAAACACAATCAAATCCCTTTAAATTAATCACTAGTTTTTCCTGACTACTGCCATCTAATAAATTAGCAACGTAGGGTGTACCAAGAAAATAATCGGCGATCGCCTGCATAATATTAGCCATGGAATTAGCAGCTAAATTTTTAGCTTGGGCGTATTGCATAACCGGGGCAAACTCTGGAATTTCGGCGATCGCTTGCTCATTCTCAGATTTCTCAGATGATCGGGTATTTTCTCCTACTATTAATTGGGGAGTATTGGGCCTGGATGTTTCAGTAGTTGAGATGATCGGCATAGCAGTGGCCTGACGAGGTAAAGCAGAATAACCGATAGAATTGTTAGTCAGAGGCCACAAAGTGAAATTAATTAATAAACTAAACCGCCGTAAATATTGAGAACTCATAAAAAATGGGGATAAATAATAATTACTTCTTAATATATTTTTATTGGCATATTGATGGGGAAAATCAATCAATATGTTATTCTCTGATTTAACTTTTGTATGTTACAGGTTTTGGGCCAATATTCTATTCAATAGACTAGTTTCCCCGTTATTCTGATCAAAGCAGTTTTTTAATTTCAGTCAATTATTACAACTATTCCTACAGTGTTAGAAAAATTACCACCGACTAGAGAACAAAATAGTTATGGCGTGCGACCGAGACGGGTAGAAAAAGTGAAAAAACCGTCTCTGGCAAAATTTGTCAAGCGATCGCCTCGACCGAAACGGACACAACTGAAATATGGTAATTTATTAAAACTAGCGATTATTCTGCTGTTACTGAATTGGTTAATTAGTTTACCTTTCCAAGCCCGTCGTCGTAATCCACCAGAAATTAAAGTATCACCTAGTGCCACTCTACAAAAGAAAGCACCACCAGCACCACCGCCCCCCATGCCAACTGATGGCTTTTATTATAATGTGTCAAATGCTCCCCCTTGGAAAGCAAATGCTGATTTACAAACGATAGTAGATGAAGCAGTCGCCCTCGCCAAAACCCAAGGATTACCTGTTGAGGATTTATCAATTAGCTTAGTGGATGTGAAAAATCCCGATCAACATTTACACGCCGGTTATCAAAATCAACAGTTACGTTTTCCCGCCAGTGTTGCCAAATTATATTGGTTAGTCTCTTTTTATGGAGCCGTTGCTAAAGGCATGATCACCAATGAAAGTAAGTTTGATGAACAGTTACGGCAAATGATGGCAATTTCTAGTAACGATGCGGCTAGTCGGGTATTAGATGCAGTGACAGGTACAAAATCTGGCAAAAGATTAGCGGGAAAAGAATTAGAAGAATGGTTAACTAAACGTCAGACTCTCAATAAATTTTATCAGCGGGCTGGTTATCAAGATGTTCATGTAAGTACAAAAAATTATCCCATTTATTATTTACGGCAAGAAGGACCTGTGGGCAGGGATACACAAATGCGAGATCCCGTCACGAAAAAATTTATTAGTAATAAAGTTACCACCGATCAAACCGCCCGTTTAATGTATGAGATTTATACCCGCCGTTCGATTTCCCGCCAAGCCAGTACAAGAATGGCTTATCTATTAACCAGAGATTTAAATCCCCAGGTATGGAAAAAAGATCCGACTAATGGGGTTGGTGGATTTTTAGGGGAATCTTTACCAACAAATATTTATTTTGGCTCTAAGGTTGGCTATACTTCCAAATCTCGGCAGGAAGTAGCATTTATTAGAACTTTAGATGATAAAGCGATTTACGTTCTAACGGTATTCGGAACTAATCGTACTTATGCCAATAATGAAAAGATTTTCCCTGCTCTATCCCGGTTAATTTATGATCGGATGGTAGCACGGGGAAATACACCTTAAAATCTAGTTAATTACTAGAAAATTTTGCCAAAATTTTTTGATAAAAGGAGTTACAAAAAATGTTGAATGGTTTGATTATATTTGCTATCACCACGATAGTGACGGCGATTACTTTAATTTTAATTACCAAAATTCCTGATATTGGCATCGAAATTGATGGTATTCAGAAGGCAATTATTTCTGCCATAGTTTTTGGGATTATCAATGGTCTCACCCAATTTTTATTTGGCTGGTTGAAAAATCCAATCTTAACTGTTATCACTCTTAGTACATCAAGTATTATTGGATTTTTCTTAGTAAATTTCCTCGCTTTTGGTCTGACGGCAAAACTAATTCATGGTTTCCGTATTAAAAGTTGGATTAGTTGCTTATTAGGGGCGATCGCCATGACGTTCATCAACAGTTTCTTACAGGAACTAGTATTCAAAGCCTTACCTATCCAATTTTAATAATTAATCTTAATAATTAATTAATATTAGACTTAAGGGCGATCGCACCTCAATTTAACAGGGCGATCGCCCTTTAATTTTAAATCCCGATAATACAGACACCTATAGCCAGCGAGATGCTCGCACTACTATTCCCTATTCCCTATTCCCCATTCCCTAAACCAACGGCTGTAATAACTCCAATCGCAAAGCCTTCCTTACCTCTATTTGTAAATAACGAGATTGTAAAACCTGCCATTTTCGGCAAACCTTGAAACGTTTTTTCTCCAATTCCGCCACAAAATAAGGCATAGTCTTATTTAACTTTTTATGTACATTTTTTTTCATAAACTCAGTTAATACCACAATATCCTGTAACTCACCCAAATAATCCTGCATACTACCCAAATCCTTCAAATATTGGGCATACTGATCACCATATAATTCTGTAAATAAACTCATTTGATAACGAGTACGTTTCACCTGTTTTCTCAGATCATGTAAAATTTCTTCTTCATCACTGGCTAAATAAGAATCAGTTACATCTTCTGTAACAGGCTGATCTATAGATAAATCTAATTGATTAACTTCACCTGCAATAGTTTCTGCCAAAGAATCTTGCTCATTAACCGGCATAATATTTGACGGATTATCTGATAGAACATTTGATGAAATAGTTGATGAATTATCAACCGGCTGATAACGAACTAACCAACCCTGATGTAAAAATAAATGACTCAATTCCGGTAACAATAAATCAGGTAATACCTCCCCAATCGGCAAAGAAGCGATCGCCTGATATTGGGGAGCCTCTAACCAATTAGTCAAACCCTGTATTAGACGTTGATAGAGCTTACTATTAAACATCTTTTCTATCTTTTGAAAAGCCTCAGAACGTTGTTTATTTAACGCAAATAAAGCTAAATCCAAACTATCCTGTTCATCGCTAGGTAAAATCGGACGATAATCCTGAATTAAACACGCCTGTAATACATCTAAATCTCTCACCGCCCCCAAACAACGAGCTATCTTCCCCACCGACCGATCATCAACCGTCTTAGGAAAAATCAACACCGGAGCAAAACCAGCGATCGCCGAACGCAGACGACGCATCCCTACACGCATTTGATGTAATTCTTCCGGGTCCTTATCTAATAATACTTGTGGTTGATGTTTTAAAGTTTTCTGAAAATGCTTATCTACCCCTAAACAAGCCCATTCCCCTAACGTTGTATTAGTCACCGTCATCTATTTACTCCTATTATTAATTGCATAATTAATTCAGTTTAGTGTTGTTTTTATCACAAATTGTCACTATTTATATGTAATGAAATCTAATTTTAATAAATTAATTCTACCAACAAATTTATTTTATTTTAAGCGATATTCAGTTAATATTCCCACTGCTTGATCACTCATCAGATAATTGCAAATACTATTATATATAAATTTGTGAGAATATAATAAAAATTTTACCCAGTTGACAAAAGAGACATTTTATCTTCTCTTTGATTAAGAATAGTTTAAACAAAGGTTAACAAAATCAACCTGTTTTCCGGGGATCAAAATTAAAATATAATTAATTATTAAATATTTATTATATCTCTTGCTGTTTCATAAATATTAGTTATAGTAGTTATTGGAAATGTCAATTTAGATACAAAACGGTAAATCTACCAGCAATAAAGAAAAATCAGACTTTTAGACTATGTTCTTAGATAGTTTAAGTCTCTATAGTTATTCTTAAATTGTTTATAGTTAGTAAGGAAAATTCATGTATTCCCCTTGCCTTCAATGAAAAAATATAAATTATAGACCCCTATCCTCTATTCCTCCCACCGCTCCAATCCCTCCGACAGAGGTAAGCGAAGGTATCCTGGAAAGCTGAGAGATGAGAAATCAAAAGGGGGCTATATATAATTGACATTACTCAAAAAAATTAGGTGTTTGTTTTGTAATTAAAGAGGTTTTCGGTCATGGCAAATCAAGAGCAGTTTCAGATTCTTGCCTATGGAACGGATCATTGGAATTTATGGAAAGCAACAATTGAAATGAAAAGGGAACAAGCAATGGACTCTCAGTCAAAATTACCTCACGTATTCGTTGATTTTTCCCAAGCTAGTTTACGAGGAGTTGATTTGAGTGGAGCTGATCTCATAGAAGCTGATCTGATGGGAACAGACTTAGGTGGTGCTAATCTAAATCAAGCGATATTAATTGCTGCTGATTTAAGGGGAGCCGATCTACAATACTGTCGCCTCCAAGAAGCTAATCTAATTGGAGCAAAAATGAGTGGGGCTGATCTGATGGGATCAGACCTAACAAACGCTAATTTAGATAAGGTCGATCTCACTTTAGCAAATCTTACCCTAGCTATTCTGACAGGGGCTATTCTCAGGAAGGCTAATTTGCAAGAAGCAGATCTGAGTGGAGCAAACTTAGAACTATGCAATTTAGAGGAAGCTAATCTGGTTGCTAGTAATTTAATTGGTGTTAATCTACAATCAGCTGATTTGAGAAAAGCTAATCTTTCTCAGGCTAATCTTAGTCAAGGTTATTTAAAAAATATTGATCTACAAGGAGCTAATTTGAGTGGTGTTAATCTGACAGAGGTTAATTTGGTAGGAGCTGATTTGAGAGGTGCTAATTTAAGTAATGCTAATTTAAAGTGGGCTAATTTGAGAAATTGTAATTTAAAAGGGGCTAATTTACAGGGAGCTAAATTACGTAGAGCTGATTTACAAGGGGCTAATTTACAGGATGCTAATTTTCAAAAAGCAGACCTCAGAAAAATCCATGCGAAAAAAGCTAATTTTCAAAAAGCTAATTTAACTGGGGCTAAAATCCATAAAGCCAATCTGCAAGAAGCTGATTTACAAGATGTGAAAGGATTAAAGTCTGCGAGAAATTTTGTGACAAAATTCGTAGCAAAATCTAAAAATTGAATAATTTTTTCATCTTTGCCTGTCGGTGAAATACAAAAATATTTATGAGCGAGATACCCTGGGGCAATTTATTAATTGCCCTTAATACTCTGAGACAAAAACTACTATACAAAACCTATCGAACATAACCTTTCGTATCGTGCGTTACATTACAATACTTTAAGTAACTTGGAAAGATTTATAGAACTGAGTAATATGAAAGTCTCAGAGAAAATTCACAAAAAACTTGCATGAGAGCTAAAATAGAGTTAAGATAATGAAATTCAGACAAATTTGTATAAAGTTTCACCTAGTTGTCACAACATAGTCTGAAAAAAGTAAAAAATAAACTCATGGCATTAAAAACTCGGTCTAATTTATCAGAACTCCCACAGCATATTTGCTTAACAGTGTTTTTGTTAGGTGTGTTGGGTTGTCGTTGTAGGGCCGAGTCTTGGGGAGGTGATACCAGTTAATCATACCTATAGCTACATTCGGGTATGTCGGGAAGGAATTAAATTGTATTGATTTTTGTATTAATTTCAAATCAATATTCCTCATAATTACCTAATATCCCCATATATTCATCCTCAACCTCAGTTACAAAGATAATTTGCTAGTTAGTAAATTGTGCGGGTAAGGTTTTGAATATTCTTATCGTTCTTTTTTCTCTACATATCTTTGGTTGCGACAACAAGTAATTAATATTAAATATTGATTATTAATATTTTATTAATTTAACCTATTGTAGCAACTCTCATAGTAAAAATCCTATTTCCATAAACTGTCTGTAAGTTGATCAGTCAAACTGCAAAACAGTATTAATTAAAAGTAACATTTTGAATAATTGATTAATTCAATTACCAGTTGCACTTAGGTATATGAATAATTATCAATAATCGTGAGGTGAACCTAGATATTAAATTTTCTATTTTCGCTGCTATTTTTCCTATTCATATAGCACTACCAATTTAGGTGAGTAATTTCCTTAGTCAGAAGTTGTTCTAAGGTATTCTCATAAAATTGTCTCAAATATTTTCATCGTGCTATATGTTCCCAATAAACTTTCATTGATTTTCATAAACCATCAAACAACTTCTCCATCAGGATGCACTAAAACTCTAAATATGGTTGATCAGATGAAATTGATGACTTAAATATATCTAGCATCTTGACTCTGTGAAAACCAATATTTAGGCAGATCGAGAAAACCTAATTAAAATAACAATTTTTATGAGTAGTGCCAGTGATCTTTTAACCGCCAATCAACTTTTAACTAGACACGCCAAAGGTGAAAGAGATTTTCATGGAGTAAGTCTCCTCGCCGCTAATTTAGGCAAAGCTAATTTGAATAGAACAAATTTAAGTGGAGCCAATTTACGTAATACTAATTTGACTAAAACAAAATTAATTGCCGCTAATTTATCGGGCTGTGATTTGAGTGGTGCCCATTTAGCTAAGGCAAAATTAATTGATGCTAATTTAAGTCAAGCCATACTGACTAATACCCTGTTAACTTCTGCCGATCTAACAGGAGTTATCCTGAGTGGAGCCATATTATCCCAGGTTGATTTGAGTTCTGCCCTATTAATTGGAGCGAGTTTAGTGGGGACTCTTCTATTAAACGGTACTAATTGTAGTGAAGCTAATTTAACTAATGCTACCCTCTCCCAGGCTAAGGCTAGTGGTTTGGATTTAACTAGTGCTATTTTAAATCGGGCAATTATGACCAAAATAGATTTGAGTGGTGCTAATTTGAGTTATGCCCGATTGGTGAGGGCCTATTTACAAAAGGCTAATTTAAGCGGGGTAAATGCCACGGAAACAGATTTTACTGAAGCAATCTTGATTTCAGCTAATTTATGTTCGGCAAATTTTAGTGGTGCGGATTTGCAGGGTGCTAATTTACGGGGTGCTAATTTACAAGGTGCCGATTTTAGTCACGCTAATTTGCAAGGTGCTGATTTACAAGGAGCTAATTTGCAAGGTACTAATTTGCAACAGGCTGATTTACAAACTGCTGATTTGAGTAAGGCTGATCTACGAGGTACTAATTTACGGGCAGCGGAATTGGGAGGAGCTAATTTATTAGAAACTGATTTGCGTGGGGCCAATTTGAGTAATGCCAATTTGGATCGGGCAGGGTTGCTTTTAACTAATTTGCAAGGGGCAATTATTAAAGGAGCAAATTTGCAGGATGCTAATTTAATTGGAGCTAGTTTTGGTTTTACTAATTTACAAGATGCTGAAATGCAGGGGGCAATTATGCCGAACGGCACAACCCATGAATAGCAAGTATTTTAGGGTTGTTTAAGTAGTATCAAAAATTTATCAGGTTGCGATGATCTGATTTAGATTTTAGAATTTAATAGAATTTGGTGATTTTGACGATCAAAATAGGATTTTTCCTGTTACAATGAAAAACGTCAAATACGGCGAGCGTAGCCAAGAGGTTAAGGCAGTGGATTGTGGTTCCGCCATTCGTGGGTTCGAGTCCCATCGTTCGCCCTTTAAATTCTTAATTCGTTTCAGGCAAACCAGGGCGATCGCCCTGGTTTTGTTCTTTTTACTATTAACCCTGTTGCTGACTAGTTGTCAGATCAATCTATTTATTCCTGATCAACAATTAATTGGTCGGGCGATCGCCCGGCAGATCCAACTAACCAGCTCAAACTTGCAGGAAAATTTATTGATGCAGGGCAAAGCTAATCAAGAATTTATTATTGATCGGGTATTGATTGACAATATTGAACTATTAGATATGATCAGCGAGCGTTCATATCATGTCAGAGGCTCTTATCATTTACAAACAGATCCACCACCCAGTCAAACAAAAACCCAGCCAAATCATCCCTTTGATCTTTATATACAAAGACAAATCGAGGGAAAAACTTGGCGTTTATTACGACCTGTTTTTGATCAAGAGGGCAAACAAATTAATTGGCGAAGTTATCTAATATATTAGGGGCAATTAGTCTAATTGCCCCTTCAGTAATAACGTACGTTGATATTTTTCTATTCAGTCGGTTTTTGCATTCTCAATCTGACCGAATCCCCATGGGATGGTAAACCTTCCGCTGTTGCCAATACATCAATTGCCCTAGACACCTTTTGCAAAGCCGTCGGCGAATATTGAATCAAACTAGAATGCTTCATAAAAGTTTCCACTCCCAAAGCAGAAGCATAACGAGCGGCTCCCGATGTTGGCAAAGTATGATTAGGACCGGCTAAATAGTCGCCCACTGCTTCCGGTGTGGAATGACCTAAGAATATTGCTCCAGCATGACGAATTTCCTTTAATAGTTCCCACGGTTCTGTCACCTGTAACTCTAAGTGTTCTGGGGCAAATTCATTAGATAAAGCACAAGCCTCTTGCAGGGAATCAACCACAATCACTAAGCCATAATGGGCGATCGCCTTCTCTGTTAGATCACGGCGAGGATGTTCAGCTAATTGTTTTTCTACTTCTTGGCTAACTTGTTGGGCTAATTTTTCTTCTGTAGTGATTAAAATTGCCGCTGCCATCGCATCATGTTCCGCTTGGGCCAATAAATCGGTAGCCAAATGTACGGGGTTAGCACTCAAATCCGCAATAATTAAAACTTCTGATGGGCCGGCTAAAGAATCAATACCAACTGTCCCATAGACTGTTTTCTTGGCCAGCATGACATAAATATTACCGGGACCTGTAATCACATCAACTTTCGGAATAGTTTCTGTCCCATAGGCTAAAGCGGCGATCGCCTGAGCCCCACCAATTTTATAAATTTCTTGAATCCCCGCTTCCTGAGCTGCCACTAATACCGCCGGAGCAATTTTTTTATCTGGCCCCGGTGGTGTCACCATGACTAAACGAGGCACTTGAGCCACCTTGGCGGGAATTGCATTCATTAATACCGTACTGGGATAGGAAGCCTTACCGCCCGGCACATATAAACCAGCCCGATCCACCGGCGTGTAACGTTTCCCTAAAACAACCTGATCCTCGCAAAATTCTACCCAAGACTTCGGCATCCGTTGCCGATGAAAACGCTCGATTTTTGTACAGGCCAAGCGGATTGCGTCTAATAATTCCTTATTCACCTGTTGATAGGCAGCATCTAGTTCTGAACCACTTACCTTCAGTTCTTCCGCCGTTAAATCAACATGATCAAATTCTGCCGTATAACGCAACAATGCCTCATCTCCTTGAGCCTTTACTGCCCGGAGAATTTCCTGCACTGTCGCTTCCTTATAAGTAGCTGTTTCATCGTGGGTGCGGTTAGCAATCCGTTCTAATTCCGATTGAGCTTCGGCCCACTGAGTAATAATTCGCAACATGGACATGAGTAATGCCGACCTTGTGAGTTGCCAGATAAAGGGTTAATAAACTTGAAAGTTAGGGGAAAGATTAAATCAATTATTAAGTTTGATTTTTAATTTTGATTTAACTTAGTACAATATGTTTTGCCACGAAGGGCCTAATATTGTTCACCCGTATTTGAAATACTAACACATCGGTCCTGGCAGTTACCCGCATTTAGCCCAATAGTTATGATCAGTATGGTTAGTATGTTGAGAAAACTGCTATACATACCCTAAATGTATTAAATTTGATTTACTCACTTAGTTATTAATAAAACTAAAATGTTTTACTAATAGTAGTAAAAAAAATATTGACAGAAAAACATCCTGTAATGTGATAAATCGCCTTTAAAGGTGTTATAGTTGTTTTTCTGGTATTTTGTATTGAGATTTTTACCCATTTTCACAAAAATAAACTATGGCCAACATTAAATCTGCGGCTAAAAGAGCCGAAATTGCAGAGCGTAATCGTTTGCGGAATAAAAGTTATAAATCTGCTGTAAAAACATTAATGAAAAAGTATTTCGATGCAGTTGACGGCTACAAAGCTAATCCTAGTGATGCCACAGCTAAAGAAGAAGTAGATAAGCGGATGTCTGAGGCTTATAGCAAAATAGATAAGGCAGTAAAGAAAGGTGTTTTACACACTAACAACGGTGCAAGGAAAAAAGCCCGTTTAGCCAGAGCGTTAAAAACTCAAACGGCTAGTTAGACCGATTGACTTAATTATACATAATGCAACTGATTGATACTCACGTCCACATCAATTTTGATGCTTTCCAGTCTGACCTAGATGCCGTGCGTCAACGGTGGCAAGCAGCGGGAGTGGCTCATTTAGTTCATTCCTGCGTGCATCCTGGTGAGTTTCTACAAATACGGGCGATCGCTGATCAATTTCCTGAACTATCTTTTGCGGTGGGTTTACATCCCTTGGATGCCAAATTATGGACAGAGGAAACTAGTCAAGAAATCACCAATTTTGCTAGTTCTGATCAGCGGGTAGTAGCGATTGGTGAGATCGGCTTAGATTTTTATAAAGCGGATAATCAGGATTGGCAAAAACAAGTATTTGTGAGCCAACTGGAAATAGCTCACCAACTACAAAAGCCGGTGATTATTCACTGTCGGGAAGCGGCAGAGACCATGGTGGAAATTTGTCGGCAGTTCTGGGAGTCGGCTGGTCCTATAACGGGAGTCATGCACTGTTGGAGTGGTAATCCTGAACAAACCGCCTGGTTTTTAGATTTGGGTTTTTATATTAGTTTTAGTGGGGTTGTCACCTTTAAAAATGCCACTGATATTCAAGCATCAGCTCAGGTTGTACCGGGCGATCGCTTGTTAATTGAAACTGATTGCCCCTTTCTGGCTCCTGTTCCCAAACGGGGGAAACGGAATGAACCGGCCTATGTCTATTATGTGGCGGAATACATGGCCCAATTAAGGGGAATGGATTTGACTGAGTTAGCTAGTCAAACTACGGCTAATGCTTGCCAGTTATTTGGTTTGTCGGTTGAGAAAGATCAATTATTATCAGTTAGTTAGTTTTCTTTTTCAACCATATTAAATTGTAAAACTTTTGTTATAGAGGCAAATAACTTTAAACATGATCATAATCAGTTGATAATAGGACTGTCAGATGCGATTAATACCCTGGTTAATCAGCCGGATTCACGGGAAAAATTATTAGTATTGATGAGCAAAAAATATTGCCAAAATATTAAGAAATTTCTAGTACCAGTCACATGAGGATAACCGACATTGTGGTTAATTTTAGCAAGCAGTATCCTGAACCTAAATTATTTTATTTTGCCATTATTCTTGATTGACCGCCATCCCAACTGGGTAGGCTGGTTTTCGTGTGTTTATTGGTGTTTTTCTATGGATTAACTGGCACTAATTCAAATGGCACTAATTATCTGTTATCTGGTAGTTAATAGTTGTATCCAAAACGATATTAATTATTTTCTGATAATTATACTGACAAATTTTAATTTAGATTTAAATTTGGTTGCCATACTTTTTCCCTTTGCTACTTTCAGAAATAGGTATTTACATGACTACTTCAGCCCTCGATAATATTAACAATAACAGTCTGGTCGCCTTTACCCTGCCTGATTTGATTGAAATTCAGCGTTCTAGTTTCCGTTCTTTCTTAGAACATGGATTGATTGAGGAATTAGAAAGTTTTTCGCCCATTACTGACTATACGGGTAAGTTAGAATTACACTTCATTGCCAAAAATTATAAATTAAAACAACCTAAATATAATATAGACGAAGCAAAGCGGCGGGATAGTACCTATTCTGTACAGATGTATGTACCGACGCGCTTAGTTAATAAAGAGACAGGAGAAATTAAGGAACAAGAGGTATTTATTGGGGAATTGCCCCTAATGACTGACCGGGGAACTTTTATTATTAACGGGGCAGAACGGGTAATTGTTAATCAGATCGTCCGATCGCCTGGTGTGTATTATAAATCAGAAGTTGATAAGAGTGGCAGACGGACATTTAATGCTAGTTTAATTCCTAACCGGGGTGCTTGGTTAAAGTTTGAAACCGATAAAAATGATTTAGTCTGGGTGAGAATTGATAAAACCCGTAAATTATCGGCACAGGTATTATTAAAGGCTTTGGGATTGAGTGATAATGAAATTCTCGATTCTTTCCGTCACCCGGAATTTTACCAAAAAACGGTAGAAAAAGAAGGGCAGTACGGCGAAGAAGAAGCCTTAATGGAACTTTATCGCAAGTTGCGACCGGGTGAACCGCCGACGGTAGCTGGGGGTGAACAATTATTAATTTCTCGTTTCTTTGATAGTCGTCGTTATGATTTAGGTAAGGTCGGTCGGTACAAATTAAATAAGAAATTAAAGTTAAGTGTGCCTGATACTGTCAGGGTTTTAACGAAAGAGGATATTCTTTGTGCTGTCGATTATTTGATGAATTTGGAATACGACATCGGTCAGATCGATGATATTGATCACTTGGGTAATCGCCGGATCAGAAGTGTCGGTGAGCTATTACAAAACCAGGTGCGAGTCGGTTTGAGTCGTTTAGAAAGAATTATTCGGGAACGCATGACGGTTTCTGAATCGGATAATTTATCACCGGCATCTTTAGTTAACCCAAAACCTTTAGTAGCTGCTATTAAGGAATTTTTCGGTTCTTCTCAGTTATCTCAGTTTATGGATCAAACCAATCCTTTAGCTGAGTTGACTCACAAACGCCGTTTATCGGCTTTAGGTCCGGGTGGTTTAACTAGAGAACGGGCTGGCTTTGCGGTGCGGGATATTCATCCCTCTCACTACGGGCGAATTTGTCCGATTGAAACACCGGAAGGTCCCAATGCTGGGTTAATTGGTTCTTTGGCTACCCACGCTAGAGTCAATCCTTATGGTTTTATTGAAACCCCCTATCATCCTGTAGAAAACGGTCGGATCAGACGGGATATAGCACCAATTTATATGACTGCTGATGAAGAGGATGATCTGCGGGTAGCTCCTGGTGATATTAGAACTGATGCTGAGGGTTATATTCTAGGGGATATTGTACCTGTGCGTTATCGCCAAGATTTTACCACTACAGTTCCCGAACAAGTAGATTATGTAGCGATTTCTCCTGTTCAAGTGGTATCGGTGGCAACCTCTTTAATTCCTTTCTTGGAACATGATGACGCTAACCGAGCTTTGATGGGATCTAATATGCAACGGCAGGCTGTACCTTTATTACAACCGGAAAGACCTTTAGTGGGAACTGGTTTAGAGGCACAGGCAGCCAGAGACTCTGGAATGGTAATCATTTCCCGGATTGATGGGGAAGTGAGTTATGTCGATGCTAATACTATTAAGGTAGTTAACCCTAATACTGGGCAAGAAATTACCCATCCTTTACAAAAATATCAACGGTCTAACCAAGATACCTGTTTAAATCAGCGACCGCTTGCCTATGAAGGTGATCAGGTGGTAGAAGGTCAAGTATTAGCCGATGGTTCTTCCACGGAAGGAGCAGAATTAGCCCTTGGTCATAATATTCTAGTGGCTTATATGCCTTGGGAAGGTTATAACTATGAGGATGCGATTTTACTGAGTGAAAGGTTAGTACGAGAGGATGTTTATACTTCCATTCACGTGGAAAAATATGAGATCGAAGCTCGCCAAACTAAGTTAGGACCAGAAGAAATTACCAGAGAGGTTCCCAACGTCGGTGAGGATTCTCTACGTCAATTAGATGAACAGGGAATTATTCGGATTGGGGCTTGGGTAGAATCTGGTGATATTCTGGTGGGGAAAGTCACTCCTAAAGGAGAATCGGATCAACCACCGGAAGAAAAACTATTACGGGCAATTTTCGGGGAAAAAGCTAGGGATGTGCGGGATAATTCCCTGCGGGTTCCTAATGGGGAAAAAGGTCGGGTAGTTGATGTGCGGGTATTTACCAGGGAAAAAGGCGATGAACTGCCCCCCGGAGCTAATATGGTAGTGCGGGTTTATGTTGCTCAAAAACGCAAAATACAAGTGGGTGACAAGATCGCTGGACGACATGGTAACAAGGGTATTGTTTCCCGGATTTTACCTGTAGAGGATATGCCCTATTTACCCGATGGTACGCCCTTAGATATGGTATTAAATCCCCTGGGTGTGCCTTCCCGGATGAACGTTGGTCAAATCTTTGAATGTTTATTAGGTTGGGCGGGCGAAATATTAGGGGCACGGTTCAAGTGTATTCCTTTTGATGAAATGCACGGACCGGAAAAATCACGGGAATCGGTGCATGAAATGTTACGTTTAGCTAGGGAAAAATCGAAAAAACCCTGGGTATTCGATGAAACTAATCCTGGCAAAATCACCGTGCGGGATGGCAGAACTGGTGAACCTTTTGATCGACCTGTAACTGTCGGCATTGCCTATATGTTGAAACTGGTTCACTTAGTTGATGATAAAATTCACGCCCGTTCGACTGGTCCTTATTCCCTCGTTACTCAGCAACCTTTAGGCGGTAAAGCTCAACAAGGTGGTCAGCGGTTTGGTGAAATGGAAGTATGGGCCCTGGAAGCCTTTGGGGCGGCTTATACCTTGCAGGAATTATTGACAGTGAAATCTGATGATATGCAGGGCAGGAATGAAGCTCTCAATGCGATCGTCAAGGGTAAATCTATTCCTAAACCGGGTACACCAGAATCATTCAAGGTATTAATGCGGGAGTTACAATCCCTCTGTTTAGATATTGCGGCTCATAAGGTAGAAACCTTAGAGGATGGTGGGACAAGGGATGTGGAAGTTGACTTAATGGCAGATGTCCAGGTGCGTCGAGTACCGCCTCGCCCTACCTATGAATCTATGTCTTTAGGATCTGATGATGAAGAAGACTAAATTACACGGGTTGACAATTAACTTGTCAGGTAAGTTTTCATAAATCTTTTGTTTGATCAAGGTGACTTTCACTTGGTATCAACATCCACTGAGATGAGACATTTTGTTTGAATAATTTGGCAGTATTGTCAGGGTATTAAACAAAATGTCTATCAGTCAAAAATCTTCTATACAGTTCAAAAATCGTAATAATTGCAAGGATAAATATGGCAAAACTTGATCAGCATTTTGATTATGTGAAAATTGGTTTAGCATCACCAGAACGGATTCGCCATTGGGGGGAAAGAACCTTACCCAATGGTACTTTGGTGGGTGAAGTAACCAAGCCAGAAACTATTAATTATCGGACGTTAAAACCGGAGATGGACGGTCTTTTCTGCGAGCGCATCTTTGGACCAGCGAAGGATTGGGAATGTCATTGTGGTAAATACAAACGAGTCAGACATCGTGGTATTGTTTGCGAACGTTGTGGGGTAGAGGTAACAGAATCAAGGGTGCGTCGCCATCGTATGGGCTTTATTAAGTTAGCAGCCCCTGTTACTCATGTCTGGTATTTAAAAGGTATTCCTAGTTATATGGCAATTTTGTTAGATATGCCTTTGCGGGATGTGGAACAAATAGTCTATTTTAACTCCTACGTAGTATTAGATCCTGGTAATTCTGAGAATCTCAGTTATAAACAACTCTTAACTGAGGAAGCCTGGATTGAGTTAGAAGATCAAATTTATAGCGAAGATTCGATACTACAGGGCATAGATGTAGGGATTGGAGCGGAAGCAGTTAAGGTTTTATTACAAAATCTCAATTTAGAAGAAGAAGCAGAAAGATTACGGGAAGAAATCTCTAATTCTAAGGGACAGAAACGGGCAAAATTAATCAAACGTTTACGGGTGATTGATAATTTTGTGGCAACGGGTTCCCAGCCAGATTGGATGATTTTAGATGTAATTCCAGTGATTCCACCGGATTTGCGACCAATGGTGCAGTTAGATGGGGGACGCTTTGCTACTAGTGATTTGAATGACTTGTATCGACGGGTGATTAATAGGAATAATCGGTTAGCCCGTTTACAGGAAATTTTGGCACCAGAGATTATTATCCGTAATGAAAAACGGATGTTACAAGAATCGGTGGATGCTTTAATTGATAACGGTCGGCGGGGTCGTACCGTAGTCGGAGCTAATAACCGGGCTTTAAAATCTCTTAGTGACATTATTGAAGGGAAACAGGGTCGTTTCCGGCAAAACTTATTAGGTAAACGGGTTGACTATTCTGGTCGTTCCGTCATTGTGGTGGGTCCTAATTTAAAGATTCATCAGTGTGGTTTACCGAGGGAAATGGCGATCGAACTATTCCAACCTTTTGTAATTAATCGCTTGATTCGTCAAGGCTTAGTCAATAATATTAAGGCTGCGAAAAAGTTAATTCAACGAGGGGATCCGAATGTTTGGGATGTCTTGGATGAAGTAATTGAAGGGCATCCTGTCCTATTAAACCGGGCCCCTACGTTACACCGTTTAGGGATTCAAGCCTTTGAACCTTTATTAGTAGAAGGGCGAGCTATTCAGTTACATCCTCTGGTGTGTCCAGCTTTTAACGCTGACTTTGACGGAGACCAAATGGCGGTACACGTGCCTTTGTCTTTGGAATCTCAGGCAGAAGCTCGTTTATTAATGTTGGCTTCTAATAATGTCTTATCACCAGCGACTGGGCGACCAATTATTACACCGTCTCAGGATATGGTTTTAGGCTGTTATTACCTAACTGCTGAAAATCATGCTGTGCAGGATTCTAGGGAAATTTATTTTTCTAATTTGCAAGATGCCATCCTGGCTTATGAGGAGAGAAAGATCAGTTTGCATCATTACGTTTATGTGAGAATATCCCCGACTGATACGGTGGATACGGATAAACCGGAAATACCTACTCCAGAAGAACAGCGGATTGATCAGAATACTGTATTCAAAACCTATTGGATGCCTTTGGATTCTAAAATTTTACCTAGTGACTTAGGACCCTTAGTTTCTGAGGTACAACAGGGTGAGGAAATCATCAGAACCTATACTATTTATCGTACCCACACCGATGTCAATGGCAAGTTATTACAACTTGATATTAAGTCGCGCAGAGTCAAGGAATACGAAGGTAAACCGATAACTCAATATGTTTTAACTACTACTGGTCGGATTATTCTCAATCACACCATTGAAATAGCCTTAGCTGTGTAGTTAATATTTTGTCAGTTACTTTTTCCAGAAAACCAGTCAATAAAACCAGTCAATAAAACCAGCAAAAGCCATGATTTTCAGAAATAGAGTGATTAATAAGGGTCAACTAAAAAACTTAATTTCTTGGTCCTTCACCCATTACGGTACAGCTCGCACTGCGGAAATGGCAGATTTACTCAAGGATTTGGGTTTTAAATTTGCCACCAGAGCCGGTGTTTCTATTAGTGTGGATGACCTACAAGTACCACCTTCTAAACGGGAACTATTAGAGGCGGCCGAAGAGGAAATTCGCACCACAGAATCCCGTTATACCAAGGGAGAAATTACCGAAGTAGAACGTTTCCAAAAAGTAATTGATACTTGGAATAAAACTAGTGAGGATTTAAAAGATGAAGTAGTACGTAACTTTAAATCGAGTGATCCTCTTAATTCTGTTTATATGATGGCTTTCTCTGGTGCGCGGGGGAATATTTCTCAGGTGCGGCAGTTAGTGGGGATGCGGGGTTTGATGGCTGATCCGCAAGGGGAAATTATTGACTTACCGATTAAAACTAATTTCCGAGAAGGTTTAACGGTAACGGAATATATTATTTCTTCTTACGGTGCAAGAAAAGGTCTGGTAGATACAGCTTTACGGACGGCTGACTCTGGTTATCTCACCCGGCGTTTGGTGGATGTATCCCAAGACGTGATTGTGCGGGAAATAGATTGTCAAACGGAACGGGGTGTTACTGTATTACCGATGAAGGATGGAGATCGGGTCTTAATTCCGATTCAAGATCGTTTGATGGGGAGAGTTTTAGCGAAAGATGTGGTTAATCCTCAAACCGGCGAAATAGTTTCTTGGACTGATCCAGAAACAGGGGAAGTACAGAGAGCCGTTAGAAATCAGGCTCTGTCTGATGATTTAGCCAAAGCAATCGGTAAAGCAAAAGTAGAATCAGTATTTGCTCGCTCGCCCTTAACTTGTGAATCACCTCGTTCTGTTTGTCAATATTGTTATGGTTGGAGTTTGGCTCATGCTCAATTTGTCGATTTAGGGGAAGCAATCGGGATTATTGCTGCTCAGTCGATTGGGGAACCGGGTACGCAGTTAACCATGCGGACTTTCCACACGGGAGGTGTATTTACAGGGGAAGTAGCTCGCCAAATTACGGCTCCCTTTGCCGGTAAGTTAGAATACGCCAAAACTTTACGGGTACGTCCCTATCGGACTCGGCATGGGGATGATGCCATGATTACCGAAAATACTGGGAATATTATTCTAACGGATGGGGAAAGAGAAGAAAATATCCCTCTTTCCCAAGGTTCCATCCTGATGGTGAAAAATGGTGAACAGGTGAAAAAAGATGCTTTCTTAGCAGAAGTACCGAAGGCAGGTCTTGTCACCAAAACAACGGAAAAAGTCACCAAGGATGTTGCCTCTGACTTGGCAGGGGAAGTACAGTTTAATAACTTATTAGTTGAGGATAAAGTTGACCGGCAGGGAACCACTACCCGGATTGCTCAAAGGGGTGGTTTGATTTGGATTTTAGCCGGGGAAGTCTATAACTTACCACCAGGGGCAGAAACGGTTGTCAAAAATGGCGATCGCATTACTCCAAATAGTGTATTAGCGGTCACTAAGTTAATCTCAGAACATGGTGGAGTCGTACGGATTCGCAAAGGTGATAATTTCTGGCCGGAAGACGAGGAAAATCAAAAGACGGAAGCCTTAGCAACTAGAGACGATGAGGAAATATTACCGAAGGAAATAGAGGTAATTACAGCCAGTGTTTTATTAGATCAAGCGAAAGTACGGGCTGAGGTGCATCAAAATCGGGAACAGTACGTGATTGAAACCCAGGATAATCAACGTTTTGCCCTGAAAATTGCCCCCGGTAGTAAAGTCGGTAATCATGAAATTATTGCTGAATTATTAGACGAAAATTATCGGACTAATACGGGCGGTATTATCAAGTATTCTGGTTTGGAAGTAGCGAAACGGGGTAAAGCCAAACAAGGTTATGAAGTAACCAAAGGTGGCACTATTTTATGGGTACCAGAAGAATCCCACGAAGTAAATAAAGATATTGGTTTATTGATCGTGGAAGACGGTCAATATGTGGAAGCTGGTATGGAAATTGTCAAGGATATTTTCTGCCAATCCAATGGTATTGTGGAAATTCACCAGAAGAATGATATTTTGCGGGAAGTAATTATTAAACCCGGTGAATTACATTTAGGTGACTATGAAAGTGATATTGCTGATTTGGCAATGAATGATGCACAGTTAATTATTCCTGGTCAGTCAGTTATCGCTGGTGTGGATGTTACCGAATTAAAATACGCTGAATATGTAGAAACCCCTGAAGGTCCTGGCTTATTATTACGACCAGTTGTAGAATTTGCTGTGCCTGATGTGCCACCTGTACCATCCCAACAGTCAATTAATACTTCTATTGAGTTGCGAGCTGTGCAACGGGTTCCCTATAAGGATGGGGAACGGGTGAAGTCAGTGGAAGGCGTAGAATTATTACGCACTCAGTTAGTATTAGAAATTGGTGAAGATGCTCCCCAATTAGCCGCTGATATTGAGTTATTACCAGATGAAGATGATCCCGATGTTTTAAGATTACAGTTAGTAATTTTAGAATCCTTAGTGATTCGGCGGGATGTCAATGCTGATGCGACTCAAGGTAGTACCCATACCCGTTTATTAGTAGAGGATGGCGATACAATTGAACCTGGTGCAGTGGTATCTCGGACAGAAATTCTCTCCAAGGAATCAGGGGAAGTGCGGGGGATTCGACCAGGCGATGATAATATTCGTCGTTTGCTGATTGTGCGAGAAGTTGACTCTCATGTGATTAATGTCACTAGTGAATTATTAGTGAATGAAAATGATTTAATCGTCGCTGATACAGAAATCGCTAAAGGGGTAACGGTTGTAGAATCTGGTTTTATTTCCCACATTGAAAAAACAGCGAACGGTCATGATCTGACTATTCGGCGGGGTCGTCCCTATCGGGTATCAGCGGGGGCAGTATTATTAAGTGAAGATGGCGATTTAGTACAACGGGGCGATAATTTAGTATTGTTGGTATTTGAACGATCTAAGACTACTGATATTATTCAAGGTTTACCTCGGATTGAGGAATTATTAGAAGCTCGTAAACCGAAAGAATCTTGTATTCTCGCTAAATATCCAGGAGTAGGACAGAATAAGGGTGACGATGATAGTATTGAAGTGAATATTATGTCAGACGATGGCACAATTACCAGTTATCCTCTCAGCCCTGGTCAGAATATTATTGTGTCAGAAGGGCAACGGGTACAGGTGGGAGAACCCTTAACCGATGGTCCTCGCAATCCCCATGAAATTTTAGAAATTTTCTTCAATTATTATCGGGAAGTCATACCTAATCTATATGAAGCCTGTTTGAAGAGTTTTGAAAAATGTCAACTATTCTTAGTGAATGAAGTGCAGTCCGTGTATCAATCTCAGGGGATTGATATTTCTGATAAACACATTGAGGTGATTGTCAAACAGATGACATCTAAGGTGAGAATAGATGATGGTGGCGATACGACTATGTTACCGGGTGAGTTAGTGGAACTACGGGAAGTAGAGCGGATTAATGAAGCTATGGCAATTACTGGTAGTGCTTCCTCTCAATATACGCCTGTATTATTAGGGATTACCAAAGCGTCTTTAAATACAGATAGTTTTATCTCGGCGGCTTCTTTCCAAGAAACTACCAGGGTATTAACGGAGGCAGCGATTGAGGGTAAATCTGATTGGTTACGGGGTCTGAAGGAAAACGTGATTATCGGGCGTTTAATACCAGCGGGTACTGGTTTTAATGTCTATGAGGAGGCAATTCATGCTGATCCTCGTTTAGAGCCATCTTGGGATGATGAGATCACTGATGATCTGATTGAAGAGGAGGTGATCTTAGATGATCACACTGCCCGTGCTTATCAGTTAGAGAGTGTTTATAGTGATACTTTAGCAGATGATGATCTTGATATTGATGATGGTATAGCTGATGATTTAGCTCCTGGTTTACCTGATGACGATGACGAGGATGATTATGAGGATGACGATGGTGATGATTTTGAGGATGATATGTAGGTGATTTCCTCATCAATGATAATATTGCCAGCAATTTTCAATTTATAATAATCATCAAAATAGGGGACATTGTTCCCCTTTTTTATTATTAGGAATAATAATACTAAAATGATTTATAGTAGGGGCATTCATGATTTGATGTTTTTTATGAATTTTGATATTTATTGGCGATCGCTCACAAAGAATATAAAAAAGGGTAGTGAACGCACCCATTATCCGGCATTGAAAATTTTATTAGATGTGCCGGCTGAGAATATTGAGGCAACTATAGAAGAAAAGGGTAATAAAGCTGGTATCCCTGATTTTACGGTACGAAAACGGGATTTATTATTAGGCTATGTGGAAGCGAAAGATATTGGTTTAAATTTAGATCAGGTAGTAAAGACGGAACAGTTAAGCCGTTATTTAGAGTCTCATATTGGCACAAATTTTATTTTAACTAATTATTTAGAATTTCGTTGGTATGTTGATGGTAAGTTACGTTTAAAAAGTAAGTTGGGCGATCGCCTGAAAGATGATCAGTTAGAGAGATTAGAAGAAGCAAATACAGAGCAATTAATCCAGGGTTTTCTCAATTATCAGGGTGAGATTATTAATAACCCGGTAGATTTGGCAAAACAGATGGCTCGTTTAACCAAGGCGATAGATTATGCGGTAGGGGAAGGGTTAAAATTAGAGATAGAAACGGGTGAGTTACATCAATTAAAACAAGGTTTTCAGCAGGTTTTATTACCTGATTTAGATGATCTAAATTTTGCTGATATGTATGCTCAGACTATTGCTTATGGTTTATTTACGGCGAGGGTAAATCATGCTCAAAATCCTCAAAGTTATCAATTTGAAAGGGGAACGGCTGGGTTATATATTCCGGCGACTAATCCTTTTTTGAAAAAGTTATTTCATACGGTTGTTGATACGGAAGCGATCGCCCAAATAAATTGGGCAGTGGATGATTTGGTGCAGTTATTGGCATCGGTGGATATGGGCAGTATTTTAGAGGATTTTGGGCAACGGACTCGGCAAGAAGATCCGGTTGTGCATTTTTATGAAACTTTCCTGGCTTCCTATGATGCTTCTTTGCGAAAAAGTCGGGGGGTTTATTATACGCCTGAACCAGTTGTTAATTTTATTGTGCGATCGCTCGATTTACTATTAAAGGAAAAATTTAATTTACCTTTAGGTTTAGCTGATCCAGCCAAAGATCCTATTACCAAGAAATCACGGGTACAAATTCTTGATCCAGCAACGGGAACGGGGACTTTTTTATATGCGGTGGTGAAACAAATTTATGAAAATTTAGAAAATGTTGGTTTGACTAATACTTGGAATGAATATGTCAATAAACATTTATTAGACCGTTTACATGGTTTTGAATTGTTGATGGCTCCCTATGCGATCGCCCATTTAAAGTTAGGTTTACAGTTACAGAATTTGGGTTATCAGTTTAAAAATAAACAACGCTTAGGTATTTATTTAACTAATACTTTAGATGAAGCGATGAAAAAATCAGAAGTTTTATTTGGTCAATATGTGGCAGATGAAGCAAATCAAGCCTCTGCTATTAAAAAGGATTTACCGATTATGATTGTTTTAGGAAATCCGCCCTATTCAGGGCATTCAGCGAATAAAAATAAGTGGATTGATGGTTTATTACAGGATTATTACCAGGTTGACGGTGCTTCTTTAAATGAAAAAAATTCTAAATGGTTACAAGATGATTATGTCAAATTTATTCGTTTTGGTCAATATCGCATTGATAGGACGGGTTCAGGTATTTTAGCTTTTATTACTAATCATGGTTATTTAGATAATCCTACTTTTCGGGGGATGAGACAAAGTTTAATGAAAACTTTTGATGAAATTTATATTTATGATTTACATGGTAATGCTAAGAAAAAGGAGGTTTGTCCTGATGGTTCAGCTGATAAAAATGTTTTTGATATTCAGCAAGGTGTAGCGGTTTGCATTATGATCAAATCACCTCCAGAAAAATAATTATTAAAAAACTTTTATCAAAATTTATTGAAAACTAAGGAATTAATTTTATGACGAAAGTTTATCACGCTGATCTATTCGGCTCCCGTCAATACAAATATGACTTTCTGGAATCTCAAGATATTTTTTCCATTGATTGGCAAGAAGTTAATCCGAGTTCCCCTTTTTATCTTTTTATTCCGCAAAATACTGATTTACTGGCAGAATATAATCAATATTGGAAAATTACTAACATTATGCCCATCAACGTTTTAGGTTTTCAAAGTCACAGAGATAATTTTGCTATTGATTTTGATAAAGAGGAAATAGATAAACGTATTAAAGAAATGCTTAATCAAAAGATTTCTGATCAAGATTTTGCTAAAAAATATGACCTGAAAGATAATCGTGATTGGAAATTAAGTGAAGCACGTCAATCTTTACGATCTATAAGTGAATGGGAAAATTTAATAACTGATTGTTTATATCGTCCTTTTGATATGCGTTTCTGTTGTTTTAGCACAATAACTATGGACTATCCAAGAAGAGAATTAATAAATCATGTTTTTAACAAAGAGAACTTATGTTTACTTTCCTCCAGACAACAAGCTACTATAGGATACAGACATTGTTGGGTTACAAAAGAAATACCAGAATCTTGTGCTATTTCTACAACAAGTAGAGAAGGAAATCAAGTTTTTCCTCTTTACATTTATCCTAATACTGAAAATGAACAAGGTAATTTATTTACCGTGCGATCGCCCAATTTTGATCCGCAATTTTTAGCAGAAATTACCAGTAAATTAGGCAAAACACCTAGCCCAGAAAATATTTTTTATTATATTTACGCTATATTTCACAGCCCGACTTATCGGCAAAGATACGGTGAATTTTTAAAAATAGACTTTCCCCGTTTACCTTTGACCAGCGACAAAAAATTATTTGATAAATTAGCAAAATTAGGAGAAGAATTAGTCAAACTCCATTTAATGGAATCAAAGAAACTACACAAATTTATTACCAAATATCAAGGAGAAGGCGATCATTTAGTCAGTGAAGTCACCTATAAACCGGAAGAACAGAGAGTTTATATTAATAAGGATCAATATTTTCTTGGTATTACGCCAGAAATTTGGGGTTTTAAAATAGGCGGTTATCAAGTATTAGATAAATGGTTAAAGGATCGAAAAAAAGCTAATAGAAATTTATCCTTTGAGGATATTCTGCATTATCAAAAAATCGTCATCGCCCTGACTGAAACCCAAAAATCAATGACAGAAATTGATCAAACTATTTCCCAGTGGCCGATAATTTAAACCTATATTCCACAGTGATTTTCACAAATAAAATAATATTCTGATCCTAATATTCACCACACCCCTGGAATACAACTAGGTCGCTCTAAATAGAATAAACGTAAATAATGCCAGACTTTGATTAACCATTGTTTGGCGGTGAAAGTAGATTGCCCCCGATACCGACATAATAAGCCTTGGGGTAGAATAGTAATACCGACTGTGGCGGATGAATCCTCTGGTGGTATTTGCCATAAATTGCGTAAATCAGCGATCATCGCAGGTGATACTGATTGCCCTAAATATACTAAATTAGCAACTACTGAATTACCACCTAAAGCTAAGGGACTATTTAACATTCTTTCCCCACCCGCTAAATACTGCCGATCAATCCATAAAGGTTGATCATTTTGCCACACCTCAACGTGCGATCGCCAATGCCCAGACATAAACTTTTCTCCCTTTGCCTGTCGCCCAAACATTGTCACATCCCAGGCTAACCAGTTAGCACCAGGAGCTAAATTTACCCGGTAATCTTGTCTGTATAATGCCCCATCAAAAATAATATTAGGTTGGGGTAGCCATTCTAAAATTGCTCCTGGATGAATATTAATGACTGTAGTTTGTTGGGTGGTTAAACCATTACTGCGATAAACTTTACCAGCATTTGCCGTGGTGATTAATACCCGTGTATCTGATTGTAAATCTACGTTAACTGATAGGCGATCGCCCCCGACCATTCCCCCCGCCGTATGTAACATGACACTATGACAAACCTCTTTCCCCTCTGGATAAAAAGACCGCTGAATTTTCAAAGGTGCTTGTTGGAAATGATGGGACATCAGGGTTTCATGATCTCTTTTCACATAGATCAGGTCTAAACTGCCCTGCCAAACAGTTTGAGTATTCATAGTTTTTTCACGGGGGAATTTTTGCAAAAGATCGTCAAATCAGGTGACATTTTATACCTTAACATCAGAGCACAAAGGCAATTGATCAATTGTCTCTACTATAATGGGAATATGACGTTTGATCATAATTATCCATGAAAAAAACTTTACAAAACTTCATGAAAATTTGGTAAAGATCACAGAATAATATTGATCTAAATCACAAAATATTCATCCTGATTATTTAGATACTGGACAGATAATCCAATTAATAGCACGTAAATATATTAGTAAATTCCCCTGGGATGCAATTATCAGATTTTCCTTTTGTGCGTAATCAATCAAGGGCTGTAAATGTAAGATGAAAAAAATGACACAACAATGGGGACAAATGCTAGGAATGTTACCCATTGCCCAAAAAATTGGTTATGGTTATGCTTTGGTATTAGGAATGATTACCTTGGGAACAGTGGCGGGTTTAGGCATAGGGGAACATTATCAATATCAAACAAAAAAATATTTGAATGAGATAGTGACTCAAAGGGAGTTATTTGAAAGAATCCAGGCTAAAACTCTACATATTGGATTACATATTTTAAATTTACCAATAGTAGTGGATAATACGCAGACTTTTGACCATGAATATAATGAATTATTAGATGAGATTGAGGAAGTAGAAAAGATTATTTTGCAGGTGCAAAGCAGTTTACCGAAAATGACTGTATTGAATCATTATAAAGATGAGGAATATGAATTATTATTAAATCAATCTTTAAAAATCATCCGCTATCATCGTTTGATGTTGCCCAATTTATTAAAATCAGTTGGTGAATTGCGACAAGACCCTAACCAGTTTGATTCTATTCGTTTGCAGATACTCAGACAAAATACTGATGTCGCTCAAGAGATTATGACGATCAATAATCGGCTAGAAGAATTGGTCGATTTATTTGATGCACAGGAAGCAGATTTTTTGGCTAATAATCCTAATGCTGATTTAATTCGGCTGAAAATTATTCTGGCGAGTATGTGTTTGTCGACTTTAGTTGGTATCGTTTTAGCTTCCCTCACTAGTCGGGCGATCGCCCAACCAATTGAAAAGGTGACGGAAATCACTCAGGAAATTGCTGCATCACAAAATTTTGATTTGCGTGTACCGATTACTACTCAGGACGAAATTGGTTGTCTTGGTCAGTCGATTAATTATTTAATTGCCGATATTGCTAACTATACAGCAGAATTACAATCTACCCAAAGTCAATTAATTCATACGGAAAAAATGTCAACTTTAGGGCAGATGGTGGCGGGGGTGACACATGAAATTAATAATCCGATTAATTTTATTCATGCCAATATTCATTATGCTGAAGGTTATTTACAAAGTTTATTAGAGTTAGTGGAGTTATATCAGGCAGAATATTCTACGCCATCCCACTTGATTGAAGCTCACATGGCAGAAATTGATTTAGAATTTTTGGCAGAGGATTTACCAAAAGTAATTAGTTCTATTAAGGTGGGGGCGGATCGGATTAGGGAAATAGTTATATCAATGCGGAATTTTTCTCGTTTAGATGAAAGTCAAACCCAATATGCTGATATTAATCAAGGTATTGATAGCACATTAATTATTTTAAGTTATCGTCTCAAGTTGGGGATTAAAGTGATCAAAGAATATGGGGAAATTCCTTTGATTGAGTGTTACCCTTCCCAGTTAAATCAAGTATTTATGAATATTATTGCGAATGCCTTAGATGCTTTGGAGGAGCAAATTTCTTTATGTAGTTCTTCTGGTAGTCAAGATCATCAGGGTGATCATTTCAATCATGTAAATAAACCAACTATTAGGATTATCACGGAAAAAACAACGGATGATCATATAATGATACATATTCAGGATAATGGTCCGGGTATTGATGCCAAGGTGCAAGAACAAATATTTCAGGCTTTTTTCACCACTAAAACTACTGGCAAAGGAACGGGTTTAGGTTTAGCAATTTGTGGGCAAATTTTAGAAAAACATCAGGGTAAAATTCAGGTTAATTCTCAATTAGGTGAGGGTACAGAATTTATTATTACTTTACCTGTCAAGTTAAGCTAGTCAAACATCATTTTTATTAATTATTGATTCTACGGCGACACAGCCGTTCACCTCTACATAATACCTCATTGCCCCAAAATTTTCCTTTGATAAAACTCTAAACGAGTAGGGGCAATTCATGAATTGCCCCACGGTTAGGTTAAATACAGAGAAAAAACAGCCATTGTTTCATCTACTCCACCAAAAATTTATTGCAAATACTCGAACAATTATCATAGATATTTGATAAATATAATAACACATTTTTATTAGACAAAATCTGAGGTAACACACGAATAACTTGCTTAACCAACGTAGGGCAATTCGTGAATTGCCCCTACTGCTTGGGAATTTTTAGGCAATTCGTGAATTGCCCCAACTGTCTGGGAATTTTTAGATTATTAATTGATTTTTACATTAACCGGCGGAATATGGATTTAACAAATGATCTTGAACGATTTTGACAAATTATCTTTTATAGACTATGATTAGAATACAATTTTAATATAAAAATTTTTATGCAAAATAATTGGCGGATCGGTACAATTTTTGGGATTCCCCTCTTTATTAATTCATCTTGGTTAATTATTCTGGCTTTGATGACCTATAGTAATAGTCTAATTTATCAACAGTGGGGAGTCTGGCAGTCCTGGGTGGTAGGTTTAGCGATCGCCCTATTACTATTTGGTTCAGTTTTATTACATGAATTAGGTCATAGTTTAGTTGCCCTTTCCCAAAATATTCAAGTTAATTCTATTACCCTATTTCTATTTGGTGGTATTGCTGCTATTGCGGAAGAACCGAAAACCCCTGGTAAGGCTTTTCAGGTAGCGATCGCTGGTCCTTTAGTTAGTTTTGGTTTATTCGTTACCCTCGGTTTAGTCGCCCAAATATTTCCCAATGGTAGTTTATTTAATCAGGCTTTAGACAGTTTAGCAAATATTAATTTAGTCTTAGCAATTTTCAATATGATTCCTGGTTTGCCCTTAGATGGCGGTCAGGTATTAAGAGCAATTATTTGGAAAATTACAGGCAATCCTTTTACGGGAGTAAGATGGGCGGCGAAAACTGGTCAAACCTTGGGTTGGTTAGCGATCGCTTTAGGTGCATATAATGCTTTAACTACTGGTAATTATGGTAGTCTCTGGTTATCTCTATTAGGTTGGTTTGCTATTACTAATGCTTCTGCCTATGATCGTTTCAGTCAATACCAAGAAGCTCTGCTGAAAATTAAGGCAGGGGAAATTATGACCAGGGAATTTCGGGTGGTGGAAGCAAATTTAACTTTACAACAATTTGCCGATCAGTATTTGGCGGAAAATAACCGTTATCCTGCTTATTTTGCTACCAGTGATGGGCGTTATCGAGGTTTGGTTTCCTTGGATGCTCTGCGGTTTATTGAACGGAGTTATTGGGATAAGGAAACTCTGAATATGATTATTACGCCGATGGCTGAATTACCGGCTGTCAGGGAAAATACTGATTTAGTCGATGTAATTTTAGCGATGGAAAATACTGAACAAAAATTAATGACAGTTTTATCACCGGCTGATGCAGTAGCCGGTATTATTGATCGGGGAGATATTGTCAGGGCGATCGCTCAATTTTTGAAAATGTCTATATCTTCCACAGAAATTCAACGGATTAAAGATGAGGGAGCATATCCCCCTAATTTGAATTTAGGGGCGATCGCTAATATGGCAAGAAGAACCAGTGGCAAACCCGAAAATTAATATTACCTATTCCCTATTCCCCATTCCCTCAAGAAACTGATTAATTGTCGGCACATCCACCCAAGTACCTGTCATATTAGATTCTTGAGTTAAATCAATTAATAATTGCGAATAGGTTCCCTCCACTAAAGAAGGAGTCATAGACTTACCCTGATCTATACCAGCTACCCACTGATCAATTACTCGCATCACCGCCGCTATTCTACCATCGGGATAAACCTTGGCAAAATCTAGTCTTGGTGGTATATTAATCGGCGTTAAAGTGTCTCCTTTCTGACTTCCCCATAATTTAAAACCATGCACATAATCCTGTTGATTATCACTAGCTAATATTAAGGTTCCCTCACTACCATAAACCTCAATACTATGACCCCGCCCTTGATATGTCACCGCACTCAAAGATAATTGACAGGGAGTACCGTCCGCTAACTCTAACATGACATGACAAACATCATCAGCATCACAGGATTTAAAAGAACCTGTTGCCGGATCAGGACGATGTTTAATAGTGGTATTTAACTGCCCACACAGCCGACGAATCGGTCCGAATAACCAACTAATATAATCAAAACAATGGGAACCCATCGCCCCTAATATGCCACCACCCAATTCTTTTTGAGCATACCAAGTCCAAGGCTGGGAAGCATCAGCCCGCCCAGATACTAAACAATCAATTTTAATTAATCTTTTTTCTCCCACATAATTTTCTGATAATAATTCAGCAAATCTTAACCAGGCTGGCACAAAACGAAATTCAAAATCTAAGGTTGTCACCAATTGATTTTGCTTGGCTAGGTGATAAAGCTCTTTCGCTTCCCCAGCATTTAAAGTCGTCGGTTTTTCTAAAAATAAATGTTTACCGGCTGCTAATACAGTTTTCGCCTGTTCATAATGGAGGAATGGTGGTGTGGCAATAGCAACCCCGTCTATTTCTGGTCTCTGGGCGATCGCCTCGATACTATCACTCGCAAAGGGAATATGATGACTCTGGGCGATAGTTTCTGCCTTATCTAAATGGTGATGGTAAATGGCTACCACTTCGGTGCGGGGATGTTCAGTCAAGGCCGGTAAAAGCACTTTTTTCCCGAATCCTGTACCGACAATGGCAACTCTAATATTTTGTTTATTGGGTTCTATCATTTTGATTGGGGATAAAAATTATTTCATGGTGACTAATCACCAGCTATTATATCAGTAGGGTCAATTGATCAATTTTGCCTGAAGTTAGCAAAATTCAACTAATCGTTAACAAAAATTATTCAACTATTCCGCCGGCATCAAGATTGAAAAATTTGATTACGCCCAGAATGTTTGGCTTGATACAATGCTTGATCGGCGATCGCAATCAATTGTTCTGGACTATTCATGCTTGGTAGAAAATTTGTACCTTTAGCCAGAATAGAAGAAAAACTACCTACGCCCAAACTAACCGTGACATATTGGCTGACATCTGACTGAGAATGTTCTAATTGCAAAATGGCCACTGCCTGTACAATAGCTTGGGCAACTTGCCAGGCTTGTGCTGGTTCCGTATTAGGTAAAATCACGGCAAATTCTTCCCCACCATAACGAGCCACTAAAGATTCTGACGGTTGATCATTCATCTGATTTATGATCTGATTAGTACCTTGAATAATCGCTTGAGCAATCTGTTTTAAACAATCATCACCTCGTAAGTGTCCATAGGTGTCATTATATTTTTTAAAATAATCAACATCACATAATATTAGGGATAAATCACTATTATCTGCTAACATTTTTTGCCAATTTTCCCATAAATATTGATCAAATTTACGGCGGTTAGCTACTTGAGTTAAACCATCTAAAGACGCTAATCTTTCTAATTCTAAATAGGCTTTTTGCAGGGCAGCATCAACTTTTTTTTGTTGCATTAATACCCCTAATTGATTAGCAACTGCTTGCACTAAATCTATCAGTTGTTGATTTGATTCAATTACTTGCCGATTACCAAAAATTAAGACCGCTAATACTTCATTATTATATAAAATTGGCAAGCCAAAAAGGGTATTTAGTAGGGGGCAAACCTCAACACTTGATGTGACAGAATGAGTTATACAATTTTCTTTAATTAACTCTTGATCCGTCAACCAAAAAGCTATTTTATTATGCCAAATTTGACCTGGTAAACCTTGATTATATTGCCAATTTAAACCTTCCCGTAATCTTTCTAATTTTAATAAATCTTGATCCCGACTATACCAACCTAAACTAGCTTCTAATACTTGACCATCTAAAGCCGGAATCCATGCCTCTGCAAAATCCCAATCAATCATTAAACAGACTTGATACAAGGTGATTTCTAAGGCAGTATTAAAATTATCAGCAATACTAATTTTTTGAGTTATATCTAATAAAAATCTAATTTCTCTTTCAATTTTTTGCCGTTCTATTATTTCTATTTCTAGCCGGCTATTTTGGGCTTTTAATTGTTTTTGTAAATAATGAATATTTAATTGATTTTCTACCCGTGCCAATACTTCCTGTAAATGAAATGGTTTAGTAATATAATCAGCCGCTCCCATTTCAAAGGCTTTAATTTTATCTAATTCATGATTATAGGCACTAATAAAGATAATTGGTACTGTCGCTGTGTCAGGGTCAGATTTTAATTTTTGACAAACTTCATAACCATCCATTTCTGGCATATTAATATCTAATAATATTAAATCTGGTTTGGCTATTTGCGCACCCCGAATAGCAATCGGTCCATTAATTGCTTTACGTACTTGATAGCCATGAAACTCTAACATAGTTGAGAGTAAACGCAAATTATCTGGCGTATCATCAACTATTAAAATATCGGCTTTCAATGTTGTTTCCAAATTAGGTAGATTCATTATTAGGTAGATTCATTATAAATTTTAATTATTTATAATCGGGGACCTTGATAGGTAGTTTGAGAAAAATTGTATCAAGTTTTTCTATTATGAGATGGGGACTAATTTAGGGGACTAATTTATCAATGATAGATATATTAATACTGATCAATAATTGTTGGTTGCTGAGAAATGATCTAAAGTTGATTGTACACCCTTTGCTTGATCATGAAAATTAAATATACTGAAATTAATCAGATATTTAAGGGGATGATTATTTTATGTTCAATGTCAGAAAATCTCAGGAAAGAGGTCATGCGGATCACGGTTGGTTAAATACTTATCATAGTTTTTCTTTTGCCAATTATTATGATCCAGAATATATGGGGTTTCGTAGTTTACGAGTGATTAATGATGATACGATCTCTCCTGGTCGTGGTTTTGGCACGCATGGACATCAAGATATGGAAATTATTACTTATATTTTGTCAGGTGCTTTACAACATCAGGATAGCATGGGCAATACGGAAGTAATTCGTCCGCAGGAGGTGCAACGGATGTCGGCAGGAACGGGAGTGAAACATAGTGAGTTTAATGCTTCTGCGACGGAGCCAGTACATTTGTTACAAATTTGGTTATTACCTGATACTCTCAATTTATCGCCTGGTTATGAGCAAAAGTCTTTTCCAATTCAGGCAAATTCTGGTTGTTTGCATTTGGTGGGCGATCGCCTGGGAACGGATGGGGCAGTCACTATTCATCAGAATGTGCGGTTATATGCGGGATTTTTGCAAAAGGGAGAAGAGGTGATTTATGATTTAGCTCCTGAGCGTCATGTTTGGTTACAGGTGGCAACGGGAGAAATTAATTTGCAGACTCAGACAAATCATATTAGTTTATCGCAGGGTGATGGGGTGGCAATTAGTGCTGAGTCAAAATTGCAATTAAGTTCTCAGAGTCAGGGAGAAATATTATTATTTGATTTGGCTTAATATCCTAAATTTTAGTTTGGTACAATAGGGATAATTTATGCTGATAACGTAGAGGCAATTCATACTGATAACGTAGGGGCAATTCATGAATTGCCCCTACTAGACTGGGGTTAATATTACTTATTCTGTAAATACGATGGTAACTGACAATCAAGATGAGACAATTCAGGGCGATCGCCCGCTGAATTTTGTAGGAAAATTGAATAATTTAGCACTAGATGAAATTCTGGCAACTTTACGACCAGGACAACAGCAAATGGCTGATTGGTTAGCGGGACCTTTAGCTGTTTCGGCTGTACCGGGGGCGGGTAAATCCACTGGCATGGCAGTGGCGGCGGCGATCGCTGTGGCTCGTAATCGTTTAAATCACCAACGCAAATTAATAGTTGTCACCTTTACCCGTACCGTGGCAGCTAATATTCAAAGAAAAATTAGAGACGTATTACAAAAATTAGGTTTACCGCCCGTCGGTTATGAGGCACATACTTTACATGGTTTAGCCCTGAGTATTGCCCTACGACATCCTGAATTATCGGGTTTAGATTTGGCAAATTCTACCCTGATTTTACCAACTTCTAGTCATAGAATAAATCGGCTGTGTGTAGAAAAATGGATTAGTGAGCATCCGGCAGAATATGAAAAATTAATAGTCGGTCAGCAGTTTGATGGGGAAGCAACGGAACGCTTAAGACGACAATCTGTATTGAGAACAGAAATTTTACCAGATTTAGCATGGAAGGGTATTCAGCAGGCGAAAAGTTCTGGTATTTTACCGGCAGAAATCAGGGAATTTGCCTGCTTACATCCACCTGTGAATAATCAATATGATTTGTTGAATATTATTGCTAGTTTATATGAAAATTATCAATTACTGTTAAAACAATTTAATCATTTAGATTATGATGAAATGATTTTAGCTGCTCTGCGAGTATTGCGAGATGAGACAGTGAGAAAGTTTTGGCAAAATCAAGTATTTGCTGTATTTGAAGATGAGGCTCAGGATTCTACCCTATTACAAGCAGAATTATTAAGAATATTAGCAGAAAAATCAGATGTTAATTTAGATGATCCTGTGAATAATCTTGATCAAGCTATATTCTCAAATACAGAATTAACTAATTTGAATCTCATGCGAGTAGGGGATCCTAATCAGGCAATTAACTCGACTTTTACCCCCGCCGATCCTATTCACTTTGGTGATTTTTGTCAACGGTGTGAATTTATGGAACTATTAGCGAAAATGGATCAATCCGGTCGTAGTACGCAAATTATTATGGATGCAGCTAATTATCTAATTCATTGGGCGAATAATAGTCACTTAATTCCAACTGGTCGGGAAAAACCTTTTATTTTGCAAGATATTTCACCAGTAAAAAAATTGCCGACACCACCAGACCCTAATATTAATCCACCACCGACAGGATTAGGTTTAGAGTTATATCAACCGCCTAATATTTTTGCAAGTATTGAACTGATCGGCAAAAGAATTATTAAATTACAACAGGCTAACCAAGATTTACCAGAGACAGAACAACATAATTTTGCCATATTAGTGCGAGAAAATAAACAGGGGCAGTTTTTAGCAGAGGTTTTTAATAATCCTACTAAATTTAAAAAATATGGTATTACGGTTAATTTAGAAAAAATTGGTTTAAGGATTAAAGATGTTTCCCAATCGGCTCGTGCGTCCCATATTCCTGCCGAAATTTTAGCGTTATTACAATTTATTGAGCGTCCCCATTCCCCTGATTATTTAAAGGCGGCTTTGGCTATTTTGGGCGATCGCCTGGTAATTCCTCGGCTGGATTATAATGCGATCGCCAGTCAACCGGAAAACTTTTTATATCCTGACCCATTGGCAATTCCCGCCGATGCGAATGTGCAAAAATGTCGACGTATTTGTCAAGCAATATTAGCAGCTAAATTAGAATTACCTGCCTATCAGTTAATCGCATTTTTAGCCTTAACTTTAAAATATACCCAAGATGATTTGGCGACGGTTGATAAATTATCGGAACGGGTAGCCAATCAAAGTACTGGTAACTATTCCCTCACCAAGGTTTTGGAAACATTAACAACTATTGTTGGTACAGAAAATTTTGAGACGGTGGAAACTAATCCGAATGCTGAACAAATTTATTTGGCGAAAAATCAGTTAACGATTATTACCATGCACAAGGCGAAAGGCTTGGATTGGGATTATGTATTTATGCCTTTTTTACAGGAAAAAAATATACCGGGTGATTTGTGGATCAATGCTTCTAAGGAGTTTATTGGTAATTTTGATTTAGGAGAAATCGGGCGATCGCAAATTAGAAGTGTTGCCCAAAAACGACCAATAGTTGATATTAATGAGGCTTGGCGACAGGCGAAATATTTGAAAATAGCTGAAGAATTACGGCTATTCTATGTGGCGATGACTAGGGCAAAACGGCTATTATGGATCGCAGCAGAGGCACAGGCTCCCTTTACTTGGCATAAACCAGAAAAATTACAGGAGATGCTTGCTAGTCCGGTTTTTCTGGAATTAAAACGCCAATTTCCCCAACATTTTATCCGCTAAAATTCTTACATAGTACTGTTTGCCAAACTTTCTTAATCCGGTTCCCCCCTGAATTGGGGGGCTGATAAGGGCAGGTTTTTATAAGTGACTTAGGAGGTATTTATGGCAGAGGATTGAGGGTGGACATCAACTACTGATAAGAACACCCCACCAAAAACTAACTCGGAATGTAAAATAAATTATGTCACTGACAGTTAAAAGCATTGAAAAATCGTTGTTTTTTTAGGCTTTCGACATAAAAATTTTTACAGATTTACAACTCCTATTAAATATTTTTATATATTTATAAGATTATGTGAATTAATACCTTTTCCTCTGTTTTTTAATTATTTTTTCTCTATTCTAACCCGTTAAAAAAAACCTACTTTTGTGATTATCCCCCCTTATTAAGGGGGGGACCGGATTGAGAGAGCGGGGCAATTGATCAATTGCTCCTACGTTATCTGGTTAACATCATATTTATAATATTCCAGAATATTCCAGATAAATATACCAGATGAATCTAATATCGTAAAATCAAAGCGAATCTCTGATGCACAGCCAGTTTACCATCATCCACAATAGCCACCTCACCACCCTTGGCTAAGACAACTTCTATCACTTCATCCACCGCATCATCCATCACCTCAGTGCCACCAACTGCTTCAGTTAATTGTAATCCACCATTCTCAGTTAAAACAGCCGGCACATGATAATTTTTCTCTACTAAAAGCATTTTAGCCCGACCTTCCTGACTGAGTTTCCATGCTTCCTCAATCGTAGAAATAACCATTTGCACACCCATGGCAGCATCTAAGGCTTGCATAGCCTCCGCTTGTTTTGCCTCTCTGACTGATTGAACAATTTGCCAGACTTCAGGATTGATTTCCGCTAAAGTTGATTTATCAAAATTACCAGTCATCGTACCAGCGATCGCCGAACTGTATTGGGAAACCTCTTGAAAGAAAGATATTTGTCTAATATCTCCACCTACAACTAAAGGTAAATTATCTGCCTGATTATATTCATTTAATGCCTGATCTACCTTTTGATAGAAACGACGTAATCTGTCATCCATATAACTAGAATCACTATCAGGCGGTGTTGCTTCTGTGGCACCAGGACCAGTCATCGGCATAGGAAAATTTTTATCTTCTACTTCCTCTAAAGTCTCACCTATACCAGAAATTAAGCGAGTAGAATTTTGACTTAAAAGCACTACCCAATAACATTGATTACGATGTAAACCATAAAGTAAATCACGGGTAGCAAAGGTTTTATCAATGATTACTCTGGCTGGTACAGTGAAAGGTAGATAATAAAGTTTAGCAAATTCATGACTAACATATAATGCTAATCCATCTAAAGTATGGGAATATTTAATTGTCTCAACTAAAGCATCAAGTTTCTTAAATAATGGTTCTATTTCACGGGCGGCAAATTGTTCTGATAAACGGGATTTTGCTTCATCGACCAAATTTTTAACTTGAATAGGATCCTGTTTATTATCTGGTGATGTCCGATGGGTCGGCAATAAAATTGAAAGGGCGGGAACATAGGTGAAAGACTGTAATTCTTGCAGGTCTTGCCGAGTAATCATTTTTTACTTATTTTTAAAAGGACAATCTACATATTAACATTAAACGGCCTGATCAATAACTACGATAACAAATTGAGAAATTTTTGAATAACTAAGGCATTGGCAATATCAATAAAAAAGGCTCCCACTAAAGACACAATAATAAATGCTTGGGGTGACGCTCCAAAATTTTCTGTAACTGCTGTCATATTAGCGATCGCTGTGGGAGTTGCACCTAATGCCATACCGGCATAACCAGCGGAAATAACTGCGGCATTGTAATTTTTTCCCATGATCGGAAATACTACAAATAAACAATAGAGAGTAATGAGCAATAGCTGTCCTAATAATAATAGGGCTATTGGTCCCGCTAAATCTTTTAATGTCCATAACTGTAAACTCATTAAAGACATCGCTAAAAATAAACCGAGACTTATATCTGAGATTAAAGCTAGGGAAGGTGTATCAGTTGGCCAGTCAAAGCGTTTAAACAAGAAAGGTACAGTATTTGTCAAAATAATTCCCGCTAATAAACAACTAACAAACAGCGGTAATTTTAAACTAGTCAGGCTGGCGATCGCATCTATATTCAATCCTAAACCAATAGTAATCCCAATCACTAAGACAGATTGCAACATGGTATTGTAATCAATGGTCACGTGCTGTTGATTTTGTCTAATACTAATTAATAAGTCTTGTGCCTGATTATCAGCTTGTAGTCTATGTTTCTTAATTAAAAATTTAGCAATCGGACCACCAATAATACCGCCAAAAATCAAACCAAAGGTGGCACTAGCAATACCTATTTCTGAGGCGTTAGCAATATCATAAGTATTTTGAAAAATCGGCGACCAAGCAATCACTGTGCCATGTCCGCCACTCAGGGCAACCGAACCAGCGAGTAAACCTACTGGTAAATCTAAGCCGGTCAGGGCAGCGATCGCTACTCCCGTAGTATTTTGGATGATCAGATAAGTTACGGCTATTGCCAACAAAATTAATAAAGGTTTTCCCCCTTTTATTAAGGTTTTCAGATTAGCCGAAAGTCCGATGGTGGTAAAGAACACAATTAATAAATTATCCCGAATATTTAAAGCAAATTCTATTTGATATTGGAAAACTATGTAAAAAATACCAAAAACGAAAGAAGCTAATACACCACCTGAGACAGCATCAGGAATATTAAAATTTTGTAGAAACTGAAATTTTTTAGTTAAGTATTTACCCAAATACAATACCAGAATTGCTATAACGCAAGTTTGTCGGACATCTAGTTGAATAATATTCATAAAGTAATTTTTAAGTGATTTTTAGATTTTCTCAATAACGTTATAGCGGTTTTCATCCTAGAATAGTAGGGGCAATTCATGAATTGCCCCTACGGTTAGGTTAATCAAAAAATTCTTGTATTCCGATAGATTGACATTAGCTACAATCTATAATTCACAAAATTTTAAACTGTAGAGGCAATTGATTAAGTGATCAATTGCCTCTACTATCATCTATAGCAATTGATGATAATTGCCAGCTTGCCAACTATTTCAAAAAGACAAATTTACCCGTTTTGCCATCAGCATCCATTTTAATTTCTGCTACATAAAAATCTTTCTGCACTATTTCTCCTGTAGGCGTAAAAGAAATTTCTCCTAAGGGCGTATCATACTTACCTTTTAACACCTGTTCATTTAACTTAGTCCGCAATTCTGGTAAAGGTATTTCCGTCACCTTACCAGTTTTATTAATTTCCCGTAACGCCTCTACATACACCTGAATACCAGTAAAAGCCTGCGCACTATTCTGAGGTGGTTCCGCTTTTTTCTGACTCATGTAAGCAGTTTTAAAATCTTGATTGATTTTATTCACATAAGCCGGACTATAAGCCTGGGCAATTAATACCCCATCACATTTATCTTGACAAACTGGAAATACATTAGAAGTATTCAAACCATTGCCGCCAACTATTAAACCCTTGTAACCTAATTCCCGCAGTTGCTTAATCAAATTACCACCATCAGCCGCTAAACCAGATATTACTATTAGATCCGGTTGAGTATTAATCGCATTGGTTGCCTGACTTTGAAAATCTGTCTCAGTCGTTAAAAATTTCTGCACAGTCACTAATTCTAAACCGGCATCTTTCACGGCTTGCTGGAAAGTTTCAGTTTCCGATTTACAAAACGCATCATTTTGGGCATAGAACACCGCTACTTTTTTAATATCAGGATTAATCTTTAAAGCTGCCTTCAAAGAATTAGGAGCCACCACCGACATGGGAGCCGATACCCGCCCGACGTATTCACCAATATCAGGAATACCTTTGGCAGTATTAGACGGACCTAATACCGGCACTTTCGCCCGATCAGCTATAGGATCAGCACTAAAGGCCTGTTGCGATAAAGTCGGTCCGACTATTCCTACGACCTGCCCCTGATTAATCACATTTTGAAAAGCGTTAATCGCTCCTGCTTCTTCGCCGCCCGTATCTTGAATCACTAATTTAATAGGAGTGCCATCAATACCACCTTGAGCATTAAAATATTCTTCTGCTATTTTGGCTCCTACTACCTGTTCCTGCCCTAATAGTGCCACATTACTAGTTTGGGCAACCGCTAGGCCAATGGGAATAGCTTTACCGTTGGTTTGAGTATTAACGGGAGCAACGGAGCTAACAGGCAATGGGGCAGAACCTCCAGCACTAGGGCTATTTTGACTAACCGGAGGATTAGGACTGCAAGCCACCACCAGGGAAGCACAACTAATTAATAAACTCAGGGGACGAAAAATTTGTTTTTGCATTGGCTTATATTGACAAAAATTGGTTTTAATTGATTAGGGAATAATAGCGGTTTTCATCCCAAAGTAGTAGGGGCAGTTGATGAATTGCCCCTACAGGTAGGTTAATCTTGTATAACCCTAATCTTTGCTAAGACTCCAGCAATTTTTTCACCGATTGACGATGTTGATAAAGTTTCATAATACCTTTAGTCAATACCTTAAATACTGCATACATCACAGCCAAAATCACCGTAGTTACTAATATTACTAAAATAGGTTGTTTACCAGTCAGATTATTAATTATATCTTCCATCAATACATCAGGTTGTGAGAGAATATCCCAACTATTAAACCTTTGAAAACGCCCAATATAAATACCAATTGCCATCAGCAGATGTGTCAACATTTCCACTATGTTAATATACTTACCCCATTGATTTTTTTGCAAGTATTCGGTCATTCTCAATACAGATAAAACATAGGCTTGAAAACCAATCAGCATATATATTACATACTGTGGCACAATCGCTAAAGTTAATACCCACACCGATGTATCTTGTCTAACATTTCTATACAAATGAATAATATCTGTGAGAACATAAGGAGCATTGGGTAAAAAGGCAATAAATATCACAAATCCTAACCACCAGGATAAAGGTCGGGGGTGTTCTAATAAATGACGACGCAACAAATATTTTTCTATCAGTATTAATACTATGGTGAGTAAAATGACTCCCTCTACATAGGTAAAAGCTGGACTCAGAGCAAAATAGATTAATTTCCTAATTAATCTATAGATATTAGGAAATAAAGTCAAACCTAAAAGAGTCAATGTTCCCCAGTAAAACTTAGTAGAAGTAGGTCGTTGAAAAATCCAAAAACTAATAACTAAGGGAATTAGAGCTAAAAACAAATTCCAAGACATGAAAGGAATGTTACTTAATAATATGCCACTTGCTTCTTTGCAAAATCCGCTGATCAATTCCATAACTTGTGATAATTTCCGATTGATTTAGTAAAAATTGATATGAGTGAAGATAAAAACATTGTACTAATTTTAACCAAGTATCTCCTACGTATATTTACCCACTAAAAAGAAAACCCGATTTTTTCAATCGAGTTTTCCTTAAAAATTTTTCATTATCTTGATCAAATTGAAGAAATTAAAAATCAGGTTCTTTGTGTTAACTTGAACTTAACCTTGTTAATTATTCTTAGTTAATGTATTAAATAGACTTAGTCATTTTCCCATCGCTCATTACCGATCAGATCACCGATGCGGTCCCGCAGTAGAAAACTACTTTCTTCTAATTCATATTCTACATAGGTCCATTCTCTGGCAGGGATATATTGACATAGGGTATAGATAGGTTGTTGCCGGCTCAGTACACCTTTTTGTACCAGCTCAAGGGCCTCTTCTCTTATTAAATTGATGGAATATTTAACGGCTGTGTAAGTCATATTGCGTGGCCTTTCTGATAATGTTTTAAGCGCTCGATATTAATATAGCTCAAATTTGAGATAAAAAAATTAATTCTGTCAGTATTCTATGTAACATTATATATACTTATTATGACATTTATTCAATTGACTTATGAAAATGTTGCATAATACATATTAATTAAGTCCTCCGTCATTTATATCTATCTATGATTTTACTTATATGTATTGATATAAGGTATTCCTCTGTTGGGGTTTTCTGGTAATCGAGATAATGGACTTTTGTAAGGTCAGGGGACTCATACAAGTGCCACCCTGCGCCCCAGCCATATTAGTAATATGTTCTTCCATCAATGTCCCACCTATATCATTACAACCCCAGTTAAGGGCAAGTTTCGCCCCCTCTAATCCCAGTTTTATCCAGCTTGGTTGGTGATTAATAATATAATCCCCTAGAAAAAGCCGGGCAACAGCGGTTAATAGCAGGGTGTCACTTAAAATTGGTTGATCCCGACCGACCCTTTTCCGTAAGGGGGCGGGGGCTTGAGAACCTACATAGGGCAACAGGATAAATTCCGTAATACCGGCTGGATAATTTTTTTCTTTGGCTTTTTGTTGGAGCGATCGCACTTTTTCTAAGTGGGCGATTTGTTGCCGAGGCGTTTCTATTTGACCACATAACATGGTGCTAGTAGTATTTACTCCTAGACGATGAGCCGTAGAGATAATTTCTAACCAAGTTGCCGTATTAATTTTTTCTGGGCAAATGATCTGTCTCACTTGATCGTCTAATATTTCAGCGGCAGTACCCGGCATGGAACCTAAACCAGCATCTCGTAAGGAAGCGATCGCATATTCATAAGTTAAATTATCTTGGCGGGCAATAAATTGTATTTCTTGGGGGGAAAAAGCATGGAGATGAATACTAGGAAATGCGTCCTTAATAGTTTTCACCAGTTGTAAATAATAGGCCAGACTAGAATTATTAATTTTTGCCGAAGGATTGAGACCGCCCTGCATACAAATTTCCGTGGCTCCCTCTGCCACTGCTTCCGCCGTCTTTGCTAAAATTTCCTGATCATTTAACCAAAAAGCACCGAGATCATCCATATCCCTTCTAAAGGCACAAAAACTGCAATGCTGTTCACAAATATTAGTGAAATTAATATTGCGATTAATCACATAAGTTACAGTATCACCGACTAACTGCCGACGCAGTTGATTCGCCCCGCTTTGAATAGCTTGCCATGCTGGTGATATATTATTTAAGTCCAATTCTTTGCCCGGTTGGCAATTGGTCATTAATAAATCTAAGCCTTGAGTGATAGTTAAATCCCTACCACTGACAGCTATATCGATAATATCAACTACTTTTTCATCGTTTATTTGGCTGATATTGAACATATTTGGGTAGGATAGACTTTAATTTATTTAGGTTAGCAGAATAGTGAAAACAGACCGATTGACAATTGCAAATATAATTAAAAATATAATTAAATTAATTAAATATTGCTGGATTTATTTATTGATCAAATTACCGAAGCAAATCTTTTTAAATTTTCCTCCCCCATCTTACTCGATAAATCTCTTCTTATTGGTTTGTTTAGCGATCGCCCTGATCATCCGTCTGATTAATTTAACAGGTAAACCTCCCTGGACCGATGAATTTTCTTCCATAGTCTTTAGTTTAGGTAATAATTTTCAAAATTTACCCCTTGATCAAATTATTTCCATTGATCCTCTGATTCATTTACTGCAACCTAATCCAGATCAGAGTATTACACAAGTAGTAAATAATTTAATGAGTCAGAGCAATCATCCACCTTTATATTTTATTCTCAGCCATTGGTGGTTAAAACTATTTGCACCTGTCACAGAATATCAAATAGTTTCCCTCTGGGGAATACGAGTATTCTCTGTATTATGCAGTATTTTAAGTATTCCCGCTATTTATTATTTAGCCAAATTTGCTTTCCGTTCCAGATTAGTCGGGAAAATGTCAGCTTTCATGATCACCGTTTCCCCTTATAGTATTTATTTAGCCCAGGAAGCCCGTCACTACAGTTTAGCGATTTTATTGGTAATTGCTTCAATTTATTGTTATTTAAAAGTCATTCATTATTTTTTTAGAAAACAACCTATTCCTTTTCCTCTAATTTTTACTTGGATTATCGTCAATGCGATAGGTATCGCTATTCATTATTTATTAATTATCACTATCATATCCCAAGCTATTAGCTGGTTAGCCTTAGTTTGGTATGACAGGAAAAATATTATTTACGGTCATCATCATTATTATGAACTAAGGAAAAATTTACAATTAGATCGTTTAGCGGTATTAACCATCGGTACAATATTAGTAGCAGTTATTTGGCTACCCCTTTGGCGTAATGGTTTAGGTAGTGAACTAACTGCTTGGATTCAAGGTGACAATTATTTATCGCTACAAGAAATATTTAATCCGATTTTCCAAATATTAGCGGCTATTCTCACCATGTTTTATTTATTGCCAATCGAATCAGATAATTTGTGGGTTTCTATTCCTTGTATTCTGATCATGGTGATCATTTTCTTTTGGTTAGCCCCAATTTTATTTAAAGTTTTAATTAATTATCAGTCGGTGAATACAACTGATCTTAATCATCAATATAATCAACAGAGCGATCGCCTGAATATTAGAGCCTTGATTGGTATTATCGTCGGATCAATTTTAATTTTTCTCGGTTTTAACTACCTATTAGGGATTGATTTAACCAGGGGAGCCCGTTACAATTTTGTTTATTTTCCGGCGGTGATTGTCTTATTAGGAGCAAGTTTTAGTCAAATTTATCAAAAAGATTTTATTAAAAGTGATTGGTTGAATTTAGCTTGCCTACCGAAACAAGGTAAACAAATTATTTACCTAATATTTTTAATAGCTTTGCTCAGTAGTTTAACCGTCGTCAATAATTTAGGTTATCAAAAATATTATCGGCCTGATCTGCTAGTTAATACTATTGATAATTATTATGTTAATCATGCTATTCCTTCGCAAATAGTTATGGCAACTACCTATAAAACCCATGTACAAATTGGCGAAATATTAGGGATTGTTTGGGTTTGGTTAGAGAAATTCGACGATCAACCAGCTAGTATTAATTCTCATCAAAATCACTTACCTATCAAATTTATTTTTAATCGCTACAATCGCAATGATCCGGCAAATGCTATCAAATCTCTCACTAAAAATTTGCAGAATATTAATCAAGATTTTGATCTATGGTTGATCAACTATCAAGGTGATTTTACTCCTAATGATTGGCAAAATTTGCAGAACATTCCCTGTCAAACTATTGATCATCAAGATTTACCGGCTATTGATGGTTATGATTATCAGATTTATCGCTGTCTTCACTAATCATACTCTGACGTTGATTAAAGCCACATTCCAAAAGACATTAATTAGGGGCAATTCATGAATTGCCCCTACTATGCTGGGAGGAAAACCGCTATATTAAAATAAAAACTTTTATTGGAACCTTTATCAAGAAGTTGATTACTGATTAATTATGGAAGCATTTAGTCATCTGCCACCTGAATGGACAGAAAAAGCTACCCACGCTTTTGAATTTTGTTGTCCCCAATGTAAGGCTTCTAGCTTAGAGGCCCAAAGGGTTTGGATTAATCGCCGATCGCCCGTTTATACAGAAGGTCATCGCCGGAAATGGCAAGAATTTTATCAATGTGAATGTGGTACGGCATGGTGGGCGTGGAGTAGCGATCGCCCACCATCCCTATTGAAACCAGCAGAATCAGATTTTTCTGATCTATTGGATGACGACTAATTAACTAACCTGACCAATTACGTATGATGCTAAACCCTGCCGACCAAAGAAATTAATCGCTTCATCCTGGTGCGCAGGGGGAACCAATACGACAAAACCAATCCCCATATTAAAGGTATTAAACATTTCATCCATATTCACTTCTCCCATCTCGGCTAACCACTGAAAAATTGGCGGGATCGGCCAAGGATCTCTATTCACCTCGATATGTTTATCACTCGGTAAACAACGGGGTAAATTTTCCGGTATACCACCACCCGTAATATGGGCCATACTATGGATCGGTAAACCAGCTTTTTTCGCTTCTAATATCGGTTTCACATAAATTTGCGTCGGAGTTAATAATACTTCCCCTAAACTTTTGCCACCGAAAGCCGCCTCCTGCTGAGTTAAATCAAACTGTCCATCACTAATAATCCGCCGGGCTAAACTGAAACCATTACTATGCAACCCACTACTAGCCAGGGCGATCGCCACATCTCCCACCGCCACCTGGGAACCATCCAAGATTTGCTGTTTTTCCACAATTCCCACTGCAAAACCAGCTAAATCATATTCTCCCACATCATAAAAACCCGGCATTTCTGCTGTTTCCCCACCGATCAGAGCACAACCAGCCTGTTGACAACCATCAGCGATCCCCGCCACAACTTGTACTAACTGTTCTTCCTCCAGCTTACCCGTCGCCAAATAATCGAGAAAGAATAAAGGTTCCGCTCCACAGGTCAAAACATCATTCACGCACATGGCGACTAAATCAATACCAATTGTATTATGGCAATTGAGGGCCTTAGCTAACTTTAATTTGGTCCCCACCCCATCAGTCCCCGATACCAAGACCGGCTCCTCATAACCCTTGGGTAAAGAAAAGAGACCACTAAATCCACCCAGTCCCCCCAATACCTCCGGTCGATAGGTACTATTTACTAAACTTTTTATGCGATTGACGAATTGTCGTCCCGCCTCTACATCAACTCCGGCCTGTTTATAGTCCATAATTTACATTTTTCAGAACATTCTTTACAAAAACATTACCGCCTTACCACGTTAATTGTCACAAAAATGTATTGTTAAGTACAAAAATGATTTGAATATCTAATCAATTGAGCCAAAATGAAAAGAATATCCTATACTTGATAGGTTTTGGCCCTTTACTGGTTTTCAGATAAAAAATGATGTGTTACTTTATGTGTGTCCTTAACAAAAGAACATATTAAGAAAAGGACAAAAAAATATTGGGATCAAAGATAGCTTACTTTCCATGCAACAAAAACCCCTTTCTGTATGAGGAAAAGCTACTTAATTAATTAGTAACTGATGAATTGATAAAGATCAAGTTTATCTTTTCATCATAAGGCCTTAATTAATCCCAATATATTTGTAAACAATAGTAAAAGTAAATCAAACATCTTGACAAGCATTTTGCAGATGCTTTTCAAGCAAATCAGACTTATGAATAAAAATTTTTTTGGATTCCAGCCTCAACTATTAAATAGTGCATTGGCTTCTTTCTTGTTGTCAACTGGTCTATCATTGCCCGTAAGAGCACTTGATAACCCTTCTAATTTATTGTATCAGCTAGATTCTCAAGAGACAAGATCAAATTTAAGAAACTTTCAGTCAAGAAATCAGTCTGAACCATTTTTAATTGCTTCAGTGGATCAAGAGGGCATGGCTTCTTGGTATGGCGGTGAATTGCATGGTAACTATACCGCTAGTGGCGAGATTTATGACAGTTATGATTTGACTGCCGCCCATCCTTATTTGCCATTTGGCACAATGGTACGGGTAATTAATCCTGATAATGGTCAATCCGTTGTAGTCAGAATTAATGATCGTGGTCCGTTCAGCGGTGGTCGGATTATTGATTTATCGGCTGCAGCTGCTGATGTTATTGGTATTACGAGTACAGGTGTTGGTTTTGTGCAGTTAGATATTCTAAGTGAATAGGCTATAAAGTTGATTCAATAATCAATTTGCAAAGTTAATCTGAATATTTCAAAGGTCAAGGGCGAAAAAATACCTTGACCTCTTTTTTTAGTATTTTAATATCTCTAGTAGTCATTCTTCTAATATGCAGAACTAGGATTTTGTCATTAAAGCCCAGTAAAACTAGTTTAGTTTGCACTCTGTAAAATAAATTGTGTCACCGATAGCTAAAAGTATTGAAAAATCTTTGATTTTTGGGGGCTTTGACACAAAATTTCTTACAGATATAAAATTTAACAGGAAAAAAGTAAAACGACTTAACTCAAAATCCCCCGACGTTCTTGATCTAATTCAATCGAATCAAAAAGTGCCTGGAAATTTCCTTCCCCAAAACCATTATTTCCTTTACGCTGAATATATTCAAAAAAGATCGGACCAATACTATTTTTAGTAAAAATTTGTAAGAGAAAACCCCCACCCTGTTCTTCCCCACCATCAACAAGAATCTTATGTTTATGCAAATTTTCTACATTTTCACCATGGTTTGGTAAACGCTGATCAATTAATTCATAATACGTATCTGGTGTATCTTGAAACTCAATACCTTGCATCGATAATCCAGTAACTGTCTTATATATATTATTACTAGCAAGAGCAATATGTTGAACACCTTCTCCATTATATTCACGAATAAACTCAGCAATTTGTGACTGATCATCTTTAGTTTCATTTAGAGGAATAATTACACTCCGACAAGGACTTGCTACCACTTCACTATATAAACCAGTTTTTTTCCCGTGAATATGAAATGATTTGACTCGTTCAAAACCAAATATTTTTTCATAAAAAGTACGCATACGCTCTACACCACCCTTATTCAGATTATGGGTGAGATGATCTATTCGTTCTAAACAAGTTGCAGGATTAATATTATTACTACGTTGATAATTAAATAAAGCAAATAAATTTTTCTCCAGTTGATCATCGACTAAATAAATGAGAGAAGCACCGACACCTTGAATAGCCGGGATAGAATAGTCTGTTTTTTCCGCAGCAATAGCACCTAAAGCTATTGCTTGAGCAAATGCTTCCTGAGAGTTTTCCACCTTAAAACCTATAGCACTAGCACCACGACCGTGAATACTACGAAATATTTCAGTATTACCACCAAATCCAGGATTAGATATAAAGTGAATATCTCCTTGACAATGCAGTGTAGCGGGTGCTTCACCAAATGATCCTACTTGTCGCATTCCCATTTTGGCAAAAAGAGATAACAACAATTCAGGGTGACTACCAGAAAATTCTAAGAATGAAATAGATAATACTTTGACGTGTGACATTTCTTTATCTCAATATAAATGAACAATTTGCTTTTATGAAATTCAATCTTGATTAACAGCAGCTATGATGAGTTTTAATCTCTCTGCTATTACTTGAACATTTGGTTCTTTTAAAAGGCTAATATGACCTCCAGGTACTTGAAAAAGATATAAACCGCCAATAGCTAGTTCACCCCATCCAAATAAAGGATCAACATTAACTAACCGAAGATTAACAAAAGTATCATCAGCTAAAGGGTTAGTATTTGTACTTAAAAACAAAGTCACTTGACCTTTATATGCTTGAGGTTGATATTTAATTTGGGCTTGTAAATACCTTTCTTGAACGAACTTATATTTATCTATATTAGATATTTGACTTGAGTATTTATATTCCCATTTTTTAAGAGTTCCACTTATTTTCTTATTTAAATAACGTAATCCAAATTCTTGAATATTACCAAGATGACCTAAAACCTTACCAAATAATTGTTTTGCAATATAAGGCCGAGTACCAGGAGTATCAAATAATGCTAATACAGCAACTGTTTCTCCTGCCTTTTGTAATTGTTGAGCTACCTCTAAAGCCACCATACCACCAAAAGAAATACCTCCTAAAAGATAAGGACCATCAGGTTGAACCGTTTTCATTTCTACAATATAGTAGGCTGCTAATTTTTCTAGGTTTTCTAAAAAGTCTTCATTTTTATCCAACATTTCAATCGATAAACCATAAACAGGTTGTTTTCGACCAAGCCTCAATGCTAAAGGACGATAAATATCAATTCCTTGAAATAAAAATAGAGGTAACATATCCACATCACCCTTTTGAATTAAGGCTAAACAAGATAAAGAATGAGATTCTAAACCTTTTTTTATTAGATTTGCTAACTGTTCAATAGTAGGAAACTGGAAAATAGCTCCTAAAGGAATTTTTTGCTGGAAAAATGAATTAATAGAATTAGATAAACGGACTGCTAATAAGGAATTGCCACCAATATCAAAAAAGTTGTCTTGGATGCTAATAGATGGTAAATTAAGAACTTCTTGCCAAATATTCACAAGATTTTTCTCGTATTCATCTTGCGGTCCAACTAGTTCGTGATTTATTTCCAAATCAATTGAGTTAGGATTTGGTAAAGATTTTCGATCTATTTTGCCATTAGGAGTCAGCGGTAAACTTTCTAATAGCACAAAAGCTGATGGCATCATATAATTTGGTAACTTTTGTTTAAGAAAATCACGCAGTTCACTAATAGCTGGAACCGTATCCCCCGCCACGTAATAGGCGACTAAACGTTTATCTCCGGGATTATCCTCCCTGGCAATCACTGCCCCTTCCCTAATCTGGGGATGTTGTAAGAGAACTGCTTCTATTTCACCTAACTCAATACGGAACCCCCGTATTTTCACTTGATTGTCTATCCTGCCAATATATTCAATATTCCCATCTGGTAGATAACGTACCAAATCTCCTGTTTTATATAACCGAGAACTTGCTTGATTACTAAATGGATTGGAAATAAATTTCTCGGCATTTAATTCTGGACGCTTAATATACCCTCTGGCTAAACCATCTCCCCCAATATGCAGTTCGCCTGGTATGCCGATGGGCAAAGGTTGCAGATTTTTATCTAGGATGTAAATTTCTGTATTAGCAATTGGCCAGCCGATTGGCTCGGCTGCCTCTGCATTAATATTTTTACGGTCTGCTTTTACTTCCCCTGTGGTTGACCACACTGTTGTTTCTGTCGGACCGTATATATTCCATAAACTGCCTACTTTGTCTAATAAATCATTCGCTAATGATTGGGGTAATGCTTCGCCACCGCAAATAGCTTTTAAGTTCCTTTTGCCTGACCAGTTCGCTGTTAATAACATTCGCCAAGTTGCTGGCGTTGCTTGCATCACTGTTACATCATGTTTGGCTATTTCCTCTGCTAATCCCACCCCATCTGTTGTTATTTGACGACTAGCTAATATTATCGTTGCACCTACTGTTAATGGTAGGTATATTTCTAGGGTATGTATGTCAAAAGAAATGGTTGTTACTGCGACAAGACGATCATTGCTATGCAAACCTGGTTCACTCTTCATTGCATAAATAAAATTCACCAAGGATTGATGACAAATTTGCACTCCTTTGGGTTTACCTGTTGACCCAGATGTATAGATTACATAGGATAAGTTTTCTCCCTTTACTTGGCTATCAGGATTCTCTTGATTTTCTCCTGCCAGTTTTGGTAAATCTCGATCTAAACAAATTACTTTTCCTGCATATTTTGGTAAAGTTGCTAATACTTGACTGACAGTTACCAAAACTGCTGCTTCTGAATTGGCTAAAATATATTCTACCCGTTCTGCTGGATAGCTGGGGTCTAATGGTACATAAGCTCCGCCTGCTTTCAGAATACCAAATAATCCCACTATCATTTCTAGGGAACGCTCTACCGAAATACCTACTAATACTTCTGGTCCTACGCCCAAAGATTGTAAATAATGTGCTAATTGATTTGCTTGATGATTTAACTGGCGATAGGTTAACTTTTCTTCTGCAAATATTACTGCTATTGCATCAGGTGTTTTTTGTACTTGCTCTTGAAATAACTGATGAATACAATAATTTTTAGGATAATCCTTTGTTGTTTGGTTCCACTCTATTAATAATTGTTGTTTTTCTCTTTCTGTTAATAAAGGTAACTGCTGAACCGATGTTTGAGGATTACTAATAATTGCCTCTAATACTACTTGAAAATGCCCAATTAAACGACTAATTGTCTCCTCATTATATAAAACAGTATTATATTCAAATGAGCATTTCAATCCTGCTTCTTTTTCCTCAACTAAAAAAGTCAAATCGAAAGTAGAAGCCCCTTTATCAAAATTCTTTTCTGTCACCCTAACCCCTGGTAATTCCAGATGATTATTAGGAACATTCAATAAAATAAATAGGACCTGAAACCAAGGTGAATAGCTGGTATCTCGTTGATCTTTCAGGGTAGAAAGCATTTTTTCTACTGGAAAATTAGAATAGGTATAAGCATCTAAGGATACCTGTTTTATTTGTGTTAAAAAATCAAGGAAAGATGGATTATTCTCAATATTGCTACGCAATGGCACAACATTAATAAAACAACCAATTATATTTTCTAAAGCAGTATAAGTTCGATTGCCAATGGGAGTACCAATCACAATATCTTCTTGATTAGAATAACGATGTAATACTATTTGAAAAGCAGCTAAGAGTACCATGAACAAAGTTGCACCATTTTTCTTTGCCAGATTCTCTATTTTTTCTCTCAATTGTTGTTCAATTTCAAAATATTGAATACTGCCTTGAAAAGTTTGTAGGTTAGGACGTGGATTGTCTGTGGGTAAAGATAACAGAGGTAATGAGCCTTGCAGTTGGTTCGTCCAATATTCTAATAACACATCTGCTTTTTCTTCTTCTTGCTGTTGATGCCAGAAAGTATAATCACCAAAATTAATCTTTAGCTCTGGTAATTCTAATTTACCTTGACCTAACAAGTGATTATAATAGGCTGAAATTTCTTTTAATAATATTCCTGACAAAGACCAACCGTCACTAATAATATGATGACAGGTAATAATCAAGACATGATTATCTTCGCCTAATTTTAGTAACTTAACACGAATGAGAATATCTTTTTGCAAGTCAAAATATGAACTAACTTCCTGATTGACTAACTGATCAATTGTTTCTGAAATATTTTGATTATGAGAATTATTAACAGTAACTTCTTCAATTAATACCTTAATTTTAACTTCCGGTAAAATCTTTTGAATAGCTAATCCATGATCACTTAACGGAAAAATAGTACGCAAAGATTCATGACGCTGAATAACATAATTGAAGGCTTCTTCTAAAAATGTTATATTCAGTTCCCCTTCTAACTGAAATACCATGGGTAAGTTATGAATAGCATATTTCTCAGATATTTGTGATAACAACCAAATCCTTTCTTGGTAAGAAGTTAATGGTAATTCATCGGAGTGATCTACTGGCTGTAAAGAAGTAACTTTCTGGAAATTCTCTGATTGAGTAATATTAGTTATATATTCTGCTAAAGATATAATATTAACAACAGTAAATTGTTGATTATTCTGCAACATCAAAGATATAGGAATATCTACATGAAAAATATCTTTAGCACGAGATACAATTTGAGTTGCTTGCAGAGAATGACCGCCTAAACTAATAAAATCTTGATCAATGCCAATAGGAAAACCTAAAACATCTTGCCAAATCTGAAAAAGATGAGTTTCTACTACATTACGAGGTTTCACTAAATCTTTGTTGTTATTCCTTACAGGAGCGGGCAAAGCACTTCTGTCTATTTTACCATTAAGATTAGTAGGTAGTTTTTCCAATTGAACAAAAATATTTGGTATCATATAATCGGGCAGAAAGTTATTCAAATATTCTCGAATTTCTGCATCGCTTATCTGAGAATTTACTTGGAAAACAAGGTACGCTATAAGAGAAGTATCTATATTTTTTCCCAGAATTTTGCTGACAACTACACAATCAACAATCCCTGGAAAACGTTTCAAGTAATATTCAATTTCTGGCAATTCTACCCGCATTCCCCGAATTTGTACTTGAAAATCATCCCGTCCCAATAATTCAATATTTCCTTCACTATCAAAACGTCCAATATCACCAATAGAATAAAACCGTTCACCATCAATTTCAATAAATTTTTCAGCCGTCAACTTTTCTAGGTTTAAATAGCCTTTTACTAATCCATCTCCTGCAAAATATAGTTTACCTGGCGCTCCAATCGGCACCATATTGCCATACTTATCAAAAATTCTCACAGACATATTTTGATGAGGTTTACCAACTTTGGTTTTTTTCAAAACTACATTCCTAGATACTTCATAAGTACACCCCATACAACTAATTTCGCTAGAACCATAAATCACATATACTTCAGCATTAATAAAAATTTTCTTTAATTTCTCCAAAACCTCTGGAGGAACCATATCACCACCAGAGGAAACGTGCCTGATATTATTAAATGCACTAAAATCTCCAAAATTTTCTTCAATATAGGGAAGTAACTGTTTTAATAAACTAGGTCCAAAATGAAATACTGTAATCCCTTGTAATTCTTTACATAACTGAGATAAATTGAGAACTATATCCCGATCAACTATTCTCAGTGATCCTCCCACATATAGGGGAGTTAAAATTTTAAACAAACTGATACTAAAAGTAAATCTAGCTGTTGATATAAAACGATCATTACTAGAAAATTTGTATTTGTTGCGAGCAGAAGAAAGGTACTGTACTAAATTTCTCTGGGTAGCGACTACACCTTTCGGTTTACCAGTAGTACCTGATGTAAAAAAGATATGAGATTCATCATCTAAATTAACATTGATGTCTGGATTATTGACAGGAAAAGCATTGAGAATTTTAGCAGAATATTCTAGGTTGAATTTAGGAATATCAATATTTTCCAGAACTTCCTCCCCTTCCGAGCAAGTCAAAATTAATTGAGGCTTCACTTCTTGCAAAATTGCCAATATTCTTTCTTTAGGAAAAGTTGGATCAATGGGAATATAAACAGCTCCTACTTTATGAATTGCTAAGATAGTATTGATAATATCTGTTGATCGTGGCAGAAATGCGACAATTTTATCCCCTATAGCAATAGGAAATTGTAGAAAAAAATGAGCTAGTTGATTCGCTTGACAATTCAACTGACCATAAGTCAGATTTTTCTGACCAGCACTTATTGCCAAAGTATTAGGCGTTTTGGTTGCAAAGAATTCTATATTTTTGTAAATTGGTCTATCAGAAATTTTAACTTTCTCACCTTGAGCAAGTATTAACTGTTGCTTAATTTCATCAGGGCTTAAAATATTAAAATAATGAATACACTGACTAGGATTTTTTGCAAAATTATTTGCCAGATTATATAAATGTTCTGGGATCAATTGATAACGACTAGAATCAGTATTTAAAAAAGAAATTTCGACTAATTGTTTACTATTAGTTATGATACAGACAAATTCAACTTTAGTCATTTGCCGCAATGCTTTGGCATCATCTATTATTTGCTGAGAAAGCATTTTCTCAGATAAAAGCACAAGAACGTTGACACTATCATCATTGGTCGTTATTTTTTCAGCAGAAGAACTTTCTAGTGTAAACTTAATTGATTTTGATAGTTCATCTAACGTATAGTTTATATTTGAGTCAAATACAAAACTTTTCTTGATAAAATCTTTAGATAGCTCTTCTACATTATTATTGGTATGTAAGTTAGTATATTGTTTGGTATATGAGTAAACAGGCACACGAAAAACTTCATTGTATGTGTGTCTATATAGAACTGTACTTAAAAGGGCTAAAAATGATGGAATACAAGATTTTACGTATTGAGAATTTATCAACTGAGATAAATCATCGTATTGCCGTATTCCAATAGATGTATCAAAGACAGAAGATGTTTTCATTGTTATCATAATATTTAGTTGTGTAAATGGGTTTTAGTGTTTTTTAAACAAACGATATTCTTCTAAATAGATTAAAGTAAGCAATATTTAATTCTCGATCCTCATATTTGCTCGATCTGCGTAATTTTCTTCCAATATTTTTCCCCGTTTACTATTTGTTCTTATACCTCTGCTTGCAAACGATTAAAAATAACTAACATTTTTAACTAAATCAACTATAAATAAAAACTGATGAGATTACAATAGATCAATTGTAAAGATTTGATGAAGTTACTTGGCTAATAATTTTATTTAAAATAAAATTATTAGCCCACTAAAGATCGGCCCACAATTTATAAGTAAAGAGCTAAAATCTAATAAAATCATTGATTTAAGATAATAAAATTCTTGTTTTGATTGCAATCAAATATTTTATTGGCCTAAAAATCAATCAGCTATGATTTTTTTAAAAGTATGTAAATATACTTTTTTAAAAGCCTTGTATAATTAATTACACGCACTATAAATCCCCCCGTTTAGGTTCTTTTTTTACAAAGAAAACAATTTTAAAAAGAAATTAAGTTTGCTCAATCTTAATGAAGCATTTTTTCAATTAATATTTACATGATTGAAAATAGCAAATATTTGATAGCAAGGGGCGATCTATATGAATATCAAGGCTAATCCTTTCATGGCAAGGCATACATCTAAATAATTAATTTCTCTGAGAATTTTTTTAAACCTGTGGAATACGGATAATCAATAGACTTCATTATTTTTAAGGCCAGATATACAAAAATCTTGGCTGAAAGCGAATATGAAATTTGGATTAATGCTACGGGCGATCGCACCCGGTTTTTCCCCACAATCAAAAAATATTATGTTAAATTAGGGAAAAGCTCTGAATATTGACAGCCCATGAATATTTCACCAAATTTCGCTTTTCTCAATAGTCATGATTCCCAGTTAGTAATATTGGGGAGTTTGGCAGAACAGTATTTTGCTAATGATCCGATTACTTGTTTGATGAAGTTACGACAATATGGGGAATTATTGGCTCAGTTAACCGCAGCCAAGGTGGGACTCTATACTCAACCGGAAATGTCACAGGTGGAGTTATTAAATAGTTTAGCCACAGAAAATATTATTTTTGGTGATGTACAAAGTTTATTTCATGAGTTAAGGAAATTGGGGAATGAGGCAAATCATCAGCGTCAAGGTAATCATGGTTTGGCTTTACATGGTTTGAAATATGCTCGCCAATTGGGAATTTGGTTTTATCGGACTTTTCAGGATAAGAATTTTAAAGCGGCTCCTTTTGTGCCACCGGCTTCTCCTAGGGATGAAAGTGATGAGTTGAAAGGTCAGTTGGATAAGTTACGGCAGGAGTTAAAGGAATATCAAGACAAAATGCTGGAAGTGGAGGCACGGGCAGAGGAGGAGGCTGAGTTAAGACTAATAGCGGAGGAATTGTTAACGGTCACGGAGCAAGAGGCTAATGTGATTAAGCAACGTTTACTGGATTTACAGGCGGTGAATGTGAATACATCGGCCCAATTAATTCAGGCTACTATTAGTCAGGCTGAAAAGGCTAGTAAGTTAATCGATTTGGATGAAAGTGATACTCGTTTTTTGATTGATCAACATTTACGGGCGGCTGGTTGGGAGGCTGATTCAGAATATTTCACCTATGATTTGGGGGTGAGACCGGAGGCTGGTCGTAATTTGGCGATCGCTGAATATCCGGTGAAAAAGGGGCGGGCTGATTATGTTTTATTTGTCGGTTTGCAGATGGTGGGAATAGTGGAAGCAAAACGGCAAAGTCGTGATGTGTCAGGGGATTTGGAGCAGGCGAAACGTTATAGTCGCAGTTTAGGACGTAAGCAGGATCAGGAATTTTTGTGTGAGGGTGTGCCGTGGGGTGAGGATTTAGCGAAATATTATGTACCGTTTGTGTTTGCGACGAATGGGCGACCGTTTTTACAGCAATTGAGAACGAAAAGTGGTATTTGGTTTTGTGATCTGCGACGACCGGAGAATATTAGTCGGCCTTTGATGGGTTGGTATAGTCCGCAGGCTTTGATTGATCTGTTAAAACAGGATATTGGGCGATCGCACGATGAATTAAAACAGGCGAGTTTTTTTGATTATGATATTCGGTTGCGGGCTTATCAAATGAAGGCGATAGAAACTATTGAGGAATGTTTAGCGAAGGGGCAACGTCATTTATTAGTGGGAATGGCAACGGGAACCGGCAAAACGAAAACGGCTTTGGTTTTGATTTATCGGTTATTGACGGTGAAACGGTTTCGCCAAGTATTATTCATTGTGGATCGGAATATTTTGGGTGAACAGGCAGAAAATGCGTTTATTGAAACGAGGATGGAAAATTTACAGAGTTTTGCTAATATTTTTGGGGTAAAACGGTTGATTGCTAATAAAACTGATGGGAATGATGCGAAGGTGCATATTGCCACTATTCAGGGTTTGGTGAAAAAGTTAAAGGAGGGAACTTTACCGCCAATTAATTATTATGATTGTGTGGTTGTGGATGAGTGTCACCGGGGTTATGGTTTGGATCAGGAAATGACTGATTTAGAATTTTCCTATAGGGATTTTACTGATTATGTGTCAAATTATCGGCGGGTTTTGGATTATTTTGATGGGGTAAAAATAGGTTTAACGGCTACGCCGGCTTTACATACGGCTGAAATATTTGGGGAGCCGGTTTATACTTATAGTTATCGGGAGGCGGTGATTGATGGTTGGTTGATTGATCATGAACCGCCGATTACTTTTCAGACTTTATTAAAAGAAAAAGGGATTAGTTGGCAGGCGGGGGAAGTTCGTCAGGTTTATAATACTAAGACTGGTGAAGTGACAATGATCGCCCCGGATGAGGTGGCAAATTTTGAGATTGAGCAGTTTAATAAGAATGTGATTACGGAAAATTTTAATCGGGTAATTTGTGAAAAGTTGACGGAATATTTAGACCCGTATTCTTGGGAAAAGACTTTAATATTTTGTGCCACGGATGATCATGCGGATATGGTGGTAGATTTATTAAAGTTGGCTTTTGAGAAAAAATACGGGAGTGTGGATGATCGGGCGGTGATGAAAATTACGGGGAAAACGGATCAGCCTTTACAAAAAATCCGAGAGTTTAGGAATGAACTTTATCCTAATATTGCGGTGACGGTGGACCTATTAACAACGGGGGTTGATGTGCCACGCATTTGTAATTTAGTATTTTTACGGCGGGTAAATTCTCGGATTTTGTATGAGCAGATGTTGGGGCGGGCGACTCGCCAGTGTGATGATATTCAGAAAAAGGTGTTTAGAATTTTTGATGCGGTGGGTTTATATGAGGGAATGCAGAAATATTCTGAGATGAGGCCGGTGGTGAAAAAGCCTAATATTACGGTTTCTCAGTTATTGGATGAGTTGACGAATACTAATGATCTGGCGGTGATGGATGATGTGTTGGATCAGTTGGTAGTGAAGTTACGACGTAAGGAGGGAGATTTAATTGGGGATGATTTATTGGCGATTCAGTATGCCCTAAATTTGCCTTATTCGGCTATGTTGGCAAAGATGCAATATGGCGATCGCCCGGAGGTGCAGGCGTGGTTACGGTCTGGTTTGACGGTGGGTAAGATTTTTGATCGGGCGGGGCAAGGGGAAAGGTTAGTGTTTATTTCTGAGCATGAGGATGAGGTGATTGGTACGGAAATTGGTTATGGTAATGCGACGAGACCGGATGATTATTTGGAGAATTTTCAGCGGTTTATTCAGGAGAATATTAATAATATTCCTGCTTTATTATTGGTGACGCAACGGCCAAAAGATTTGACGAGGCAGGATTTGAAGGATTTGTTATTACAGTTAAAGGATGCCGGTTATTCTCAAACTAATTTACAGGTGGCTTGGCGGGAAATGACAAATCAGGAGATTGCGGCTAATATTATTGGTTTTATTCGCCAGGCTGCTTTGGGTGATCCGTTGATTTCTTATGAGGAAAGGGTGCGGCGGGCGATTCAGAAGATTTTGGATTCGCAGGGTTGGAATTATCAGCAGCGGCGATGGTTGGAACGGATTGGGATGCAGTTAAATGCTGAAATGGTGGTTGATCGGCAGGTTTTGGATAGTGGTTTATTTAAGATTGAGGGGGGCGGTTTTAAGCGTTTAGATAAGGTTTTTGATGGGAAGTTAGCGGAAATTCTTGATCAGATTAATGAGGCTATTTGGCAGGCTTAGGTGATTTGTGATGCAGAAAAACCCGGTTTTTTTGAAAAAACCGGGTTTTTGAATAGGGATTTTTTATTTACGGCGGGCGTTGATATTTATAGACAAACGTTTTTATATTTTTATCTTGTACTCAGACTGCTAATATATTTATTATTGATTTTCTAATTATTAGAGGTTTTTATTGTGAATTTTGATAATTTGCCAGATGGTTGGGAATTGGTGCAGTTAGAAAAATGTGTTGAAATATTAGACAATAAAAGAGTTCCTATAAATTCTGGTGATAGAGAAAAAAGAATACAAGATAAATTAACTGATCAGCTTTATCCTTATTATGGTGCTACAGGTCAAGTTGGTTTTATCGACGATTATTTATTTGATGAAGAATTAATTTTATTAGGGGAAGATGCGGCACCTTTTTTAGAGGTAAATAAAAGGAAAGCCTATATTATTAAAGGCAAAACATGGGTTAATAATCATGCTCATGTTTTAAAATCAATCAAGAAAATAATTATTAGTGAATATCTTGAAAATTATCTAAATAGATTTGACTATCATGAATATGTCACCGGAACTACAAGGTTAAAGTTAAATCAATCTCGAATGAAAGATATTCCTGTATTACTTCCTCCTCTAAATGAACAAAAAAGAATAGTTGAAAAAATCGAGTCAATTCAAGAACGGACGAAAATAGTAAAAAGAGAATTAGAAAATATTAAAGTTCTCTTGAAAAAATTAAGGCGATCGCTCCTTGCCTCAGCATTCCGGGGAGATTTAACCAAAGATTGGCGGGCTAATCATCCTGATATTGAATCCGCAGAAGTATTATTAGAGCGGATTAAAAAAGAACGGTTCAGTAAAGTCAATAAACCTACAGAATTAAAAAAATTAGAGTCTATTTATTCTCATAAAGAAAATTCTGATTGTCATAAAATACCCAGTTCTTGGAAATATTCTACACTAGAAAAATTATGTCAATCATTTGATTATGGAACATCAGCTAAATCTAGTAAAACAGGTAACGTAGCTGTTATAAGAATGGGTAATCTACAAAAGGGTAAAATTGATTGGTCAGATTTAGTTTATACTTCTAACGACGACGAAATAAAAAAATACTATTTATCTCCTTTAACCGTACTTTTTAATAGAACAAATAGCCCTGAATTAGTTGGTAAAACAAGTATTTATCGTGGTGAACAGCCTGCTATATTTGCTGGTTATTTAATTAGAATTAATAATTTACCTGAACTCAATCCAGAATATCTTAACTATTGTTTAAATACTGATGTAGCTAAGATTTATTGCTCAGAAGTTAAAACAGACGGTGTTAATCAATCAAATATTAATGCTCAAAAACTTGCAAAATTTGAAATCCCTATTTGTTCTGTTGCTGAACAAAAAGAAATAGTGAAAAAATTAGAAAAAATGATGAAATTTGCCGATCAGGTAGAAGAACGGGTAAAAGAAGCAGAAAAAAAATTAAATAAATTTAATCAAAGTGTATTAGCCAAAGCCTTTAGAGGCAAATTAGTACCCCAGGATTCCAACGATGAACCCGCATCAGTATTATTAGGGAAAATTCAACAGGAAAAAAATAAAACGACTATTAAGAAAACTAAAAAATAAACTGCTCAATAAAAACCCGGTTTTTTCAAAAAACCGGGTTTTTAAATAATCTTTGATATTCACCAAAAAAATATTATGGTTTATTCCACATTGTTTATTTGTGATAAACTATTAAAAGTCAATTATTTGCTGACAAGGAGGATAGATCATGTCTATAGTGAAAGGCATAAAAAGAGGTAAAACTATTGAATTATTAGAAGACATTAATTTACCCGACGGTCAAGAAATATTAATAGATGTTCAAATAGTAGATAATTTTTGGTCAAAACTATTAGAGTTTAGAAGCGAAATAATTTGGGAAGAATTAGGACCAGAAGAAACAGATCCCTTTGCTGATATTAGAGATAAGTCAACAGAACGAAAATAATAAACAAACCTAACTTTTTAAGAATTTAATAAATGCCAGAAATTACTAGATTTTACGGAATTATCATTAAACTATTTTTTGCAGATCATTCACCACCACATTTTCACGCAATTTATGGTGAATACAATGCTCTTTTTAATATTGAGACCTTAGAAATTATTGAAGGCGATTTACCAAATAGAGCTACAAAAATGGTTACTGAATGGGCATCAATATATCAGACAGAGTTATTAACGATGTGGAATAATCAAGAATTTAAAAAATTACCTCCATTAAAATAGAATTATGCTTTATCCTAAAATTACATCGGCTAAAATAATTGATAAATATACCTTATTAGTACATTTTTCTAATCATCAACAACGCCAATATAATATGAATAAATGGTTAGAACACCCGGTTTTTGCTCCTCTAAAAAATTATGCTTTTTTCCAAAATTTTCAAATAGATGCTTCCGGTTGTGCCATTATTTGGAATGATCAGATTGATATTAGTGAATATGAAATTTGGATTAATGGTATAGGCGATCCTAAGTAATTACTATTAATACCACGGCTCCGAAAACTCCGGTTTTTTCAAAAAACCGGAGTTTTAAATTAATTTAATTATTTTAATCAAAATTAACGCCACTCAATGCTATAATCAATCACCATTATTTTATAAATAATTTTGTCAATAAAATTCCAGTTTAGTCAAATAAACTAAACAATAAACTAAAAAATGAACACCAACGATATTGTCCAAAAACTCTGGAACCTTTGTAATATTTTGCGGGATGACGGTATTACCTACCTGCAATACGTCACCGAATTAACCTACCTGCTATTCCTGAAAATGTTGCAGGAAACAGACAACGAGGACAAATTACCGAAAGGTTATCGTTGGGAGGATATTGAAACACGGGAAGGGAACGATCAATTAAACTTTTATCGGGAACTATTACTAAAATTGGGTACAGAAGCCTCACCTCAAATTAAAGGTATCTTTGTTAACGCTCAAACCGCTCTGAAAAAACCCGTTAACCTGAAAACATTGGTGAATAGTATTGACTCCATAGATTGGTTTTCTGCGAAAGAAGAAGGATTAGGCGATCTGTATGAAGGACTATTAGAGAAAAATGCTGAGGAGAAAAAATCAGGAGCCGGTCAATATTTTACGCCCCGTCCTCTAATTGATAGTATGGTGCATCTGCTGAAACCTCAAGCCGGTGAATATATCCAAGACCCGGCAGCTGGCACGGGTGGTTTTCTTATTGCCAGCGATCGCTATATTAAACAGCAAACCGGCGACCTCTATCAACTATCAGAAAAAGAACAAAAATTTCAACGACAAAAAGCCTTTTATGGTATTGAATTAGTCCAAGATGCCCATCGCCTGCTATTAATGAATATGATGTTACATTCCATTGACGGTAAAGTAATATTAGGCGATAGTCTATCCAGCGACGGACAAAATTTACAAAAAGCTCACTTAATATTAAGTAATCCGCCCTTTGGTACAAAAAAAGGTGGTGAAAAAACGACCAGGGATGACTTCACATTTCCCACCTCTAATAAACAACTAGCTTTTTTACAACATATTTACCGAGGTCTTTTACCAGAAGGTCGAGCCGGTGTCGTGATTCCTGATAACGTGCTGTTTGAAGACGGACAGGGACGACAAATTCGAGCCGATCTGATGGATAAATGTAATTTACATACTATTCTCAGACTGCCCACCGGCATATTCTACGCCCAAGGGGTGAAAACTAATGTGCTATTCTTTCAACGGGGAAAAACTGATAAAAATAATACAAAAGGTATTTGGTATTACGACCTGCGGACTAATATGCCGAGTTTTGGTAAACGCATACCTTTAACGAGAGAACATTTCCAAGAATTTGAAAAATGTTATAGCAAAACAACCCGCAAAAGTTTAGGGGCAGATAGTCGCTGGCAGTATTTTAGTCGAAAAGAAATATTAGAACGCAATGATAACCTCGATATTTCCTGGCTACGGGATGATAATTTAGAAAGCGGTGAAGATTTACTAGAACCTGATATTCTAGCAGAAGAAATAATTGCTTCCTTAGAAAATGCTTTAGCTGAAATGACTGAATTAATGGATGCTATTTAATTTAAATAAATTTACTTATACTCATAATATCTCTGATTAATGAACCACGACTTAATACCTGCACCAACAGGCCCCCTAATAATACCAAGATTACACGCACCTAGCGATATTAAACTATCCCTAATTATTCCCACCTATAAAGAAAGTGATAATATTCCCGCTCTGATTGCTCAATTAACTAATCTATTACAACCAGTATTAGAGTCAGCCTATGAATTAATCATCGTTGATGATAATAGCCCCGATCTCACCTGGCAAGTCGCCCAAAATATTATGCCTGAATATCCACACCTGCGAGTGATGCGTCGGGAAACAGAAAGAGGCTTATCCACCGCTGTGATCAGAGGTTGGCAAATGGCTAGGGGTGAAATATTAGGGGTAATTGACGCAGATTTACAACACCCGCCGGAAACTCTTTTACAACTGTGGGGAGAAATTGCCAAAGGAGCTGATCTAGCCGTCGCTAGTCGCAACGTAGAAGGCGGCGGTGTAAGTGATTGGAGTTTAATCAGACGCTTTCTCTCTAGGGGCGCACAAACCCTCGGTTTAATCCTATTACCTGGCGTGATCGGTCAAGTCTCTGACCCGATGAGCGGTTACTTCATGGTGCGACGGGAGGCGATCGCTGAGATAACGATGGATCCAATTGGTTATAAAATCCTGGTAGAAGTATTAGGACGGGGCAAAGTCCGCTGGATTGGTGAGGTCGGTTACGTATTCCAAGAACGGGCAGAAGGACACAGCAAAGTTACTTGGAAACAATATGTAGAATATTTGCAACACTTGATTAGACTAAGACTATCAACCTTACCCGTCGGGCGTTTTGTCCGGTTCGGTTTAGTCGGTTTAAGCGGTGTATTCGTGGATATGATCATGTTTTATTTTTTCTGGTCAGTTTTAAACTTAGGCTTAACCCGCAGTGCCATATTTTCCGCTGAATTTGCTATTTTTAATAACTTCTTATGGAATGATAAGTGGACCTTTGGCGATATTGCCAGCCATCAAAAAGGTAAACGGAAAAAAATTAAACGGTTTATTAAATTTAATATTATTTGTTTAGCGGGTTTAATCTTAAATGTTTCCATCGTCAATTTTTTATTTAATATTATGCACGTCAACGAATACATTGCTAAATTAATAGCAATCGCCTTTGTGACTATCTGGAATTTTTGGATTAACTTAAAATTAAGTTGGCGTGTGACTGAGGTAAAAAATGATTAGTTATTTAATCGGTAAAGTTGTTAATATTCAAAAAAGTAGCCGGGATAAGGTGACTCTAATTTTAGATGTGAATAATATTGGCTATGAGGTGCAAATAGTACCCCGCTTATTAGCAAAACTACCCGCTACCGGTGAAACTATGCAAATATTCACCCACTATCATGTGCGGGAAGATCAGGTGTCTCTCTTTGGTTTTGCTCAAATGGCAGAACGGGATCTATTTCGCCAATTAATCAGCGTTAGTGGCATTGGCGCACAATTAGCGATCGCCCTATTAGATACCCTAGAGTTACCGAACCTGGTCCAAGCAATTGTCAATAGTAATACCAAACTATTAGCAAAAACCCCCGGTGTCGGACCGAAAACCGCCGAACGAATTGCCCTAGAATTAAAAACAAAATTAGCTGAATGGCGACATACTGCCGGTTTAGATCAGGTGACGACCACAGGTATTCAACCGGCTATTCAGGAAGAAGTAGAAATCACCCTCTTAGCCTTGGGTTATACCGCCGAAGAAGTGATCAACGCCCTGAATGCTATTAGTAAAAATCCCCAATTAGCGAAAAAATCCGACTCTGATGAATGGATTAGAGAGGCGATCGCCTGGTTAAGTGAATTTTAGCCCACTAGTCAGTTATTGAACTTAAAAGATCAACTCCCATGAGAGGAAGTTGATCTCAAAAAATGAACTAAGATGTATCATTCTGTAAAATTATTTTTCGTCATTGTTACGTTTATTGTAATATTTCTTAAATTTAGGTAAGGATGCTAAAGCAGCTCCTACACCAAGAATAGTTAAGGGTTCAGGTACTTGATGTGTTTCTGGTTTGTTGTTGACTACGGCTTGGGCAGGTAAAGATAAAAATAATTGACTAGCAACAAAACCAGCAAAAACTATGGACAATTTGTTTGTAAAATTTGAGTTTGTCATTTTTTTAAGTTTCCTAATTGAATATGGTTAATTGACAATTAAATTCGATGAGTAGATGTCTTTTTCTTAATAACCACATCATATCTATAACCCCAAGCAATATGCAAGAGGGATTTTCTTAAATTTACACAAACTTTACAAAGAGTCTATTTTGAACGTATTATTTGACTGTAGAAAACCCCCTTTAACTTATAAAATGAGCTGCAATCCTTATTTTACAGGCTTCTCTATTTCTTTACAAAAAATACGTAAGTGTTAGTCGCAAGACTTTACTAAAAATTTGTAATTAGAATTTTTGTGATCATAATCATATTGTAAATAATATTTAGATCACAAATCCTTAAATAAGGGAATAGACTTCTTGTCAGACTTAATTTTAATCAGAACATATTTAATCATCACATAATTGTCGATCACTAGCAGAAATATTAGGATTAGTTTTTAAATAATCACCCACCCACTCACAAGCCTCATGTAATAAATGATCTAAATCCAAATCCCAAAGAATAATATTCTTAGTGCGATCGCCCGTTGCCAAAATCTTACCATCAGGACTAAAACTCACCGTTAAAACACTATCCTCATGACGCACCAAAGTTTTTAATAACTGACCAGAACGACTCCATAAACGCACCTTACCATCATAACTACCAGAAGCAATAGTTTGCCCATCAGGACTAAAACTGACACTCGTAGCACTATCACTCGCCCCTTTCAATAAAGTCGCTAACAAATTACCTTGTAAATCCCACAACTTCACCGTATTATCATAACCAGCCGTCGCTAATATTTCACCATCCGGGCTAAAAGTTACACCTAATACCCAACTTTTATGGGCAGCGATTGTCCGTAATAAAACCCCCTCTCTATTCCAGAGTTTCACCGTACCATCATCACTAGCCGAAACAATCATTTCCCCATTCGGACTAAACTGCACCCGATTTACCCAAGCCTCATGACCCTTGAGGGTTTTCACTAAATTACCATCAATACTCCAAATCCTTACGGTTTTATCCTTACCACCACTGACAATATAACGCCCATCGGGACTGAAACTGACACTCATCACACTATCACTATGACCCCGCAAAGTACGCTCTTCTGTAATTAAACAATTGCTAGAAGGGCAATCCGCTAAATCATCCGGTGGTACTTTATAGGGAGATAATTGGGGATGCACATACCATAACTTAATATTTTTATCATAACTACCCGATACTAAATAGCGACCGTTCGGACTAAAACTAACACTACTGACCCGATGTTTATGACCAAATAATCTGGCTAATAAACCACCCTGCCGATTGCGAATTTGAATAGTCGAATCATAACTACTGGAAGCGAAAAACTGCCCCTGCGGATGCCAGTTAATTTCTGTCACCCGATCATTATGACTGAAAAATTCTTCTACTAGAGGAGATTGCATATCCCATAATTTAATCATTTTATCTTGGCTGGCAGAGGCTAATAATTTACCATCACTACTGAAACTTACTTGCGTTACCCAATCACCATGACCAGTCAAGGTTTTTAAAATCTTACCATTCAGATCCCAAATAATTACCTTAGTATCCCCACTAGCGGAAGCAATCATTTGCCCATCAGGCGAAAAGGTAGCACTAAATACCCAATTTTTGTGACCCTTGAAAGTATTTTCTAAAATTGCTTTTTTATCTGCTAAACGCCAAACTTTTACAGTTTGATCATCTCCGGCTGTTAATAATCTTTGACCATCTGGTGAAAAATTAACACTATGTACTTTCCAAGAACGTTGCAACATGACGTAATTGCCTAGATCATGTTGAATAGTAGTTAATAACTGCCCGTCAGTATTCCATAATTTCACCTGACCTTGATCATCGGCTGTTGCTAATATTTTGCCATCTGGGCTAAAAGTAATCCAGTTGATCGGTACATTATTATTAATAGTATTTAATAATTTGCCCTGTTTATTCCATATTTTAATAGTCTTATCTAAAGAAGCTGATGCTAAAATTCCCCCTTTAGGACTAAAACTTACCGCTGTTATTCGATCTTGATGCCCCTCTAAGGTATTAATCAGTATTACTTGCGGACGTTGTAAATTAGATGATTCCATCCCTGCATAATCACGGGGAATTTGCCATAGTTTAATCGTATGATCTCTGGAACCAGAAGCTAATATTTGACCATCAGGACTAAAACTGACTCTGGTGACTCCTGACTGATGTCCGTATAAGGTATCTAATAAAGCACCTTTTTTATTCCATAATTTCACCGTTTTATCAACACTAGCCGAGGCAAGTATATCGCCTTGGGGGCGGAAAGTTACTCCCCAGATACCATTATTATGACTCTCTAAACGATTACGTTCTTTCACACCATATACGGCTTTTTGTAAGGAGGCAGCAATCATAGTTTTTGTCTCCACCAAATCTGCCTCGTCATACCAAAAACCTTGGAGATTTTTCCATTGTTGCCCTGCCCGTAATCCTTCTAAGAGGGCATCAAAGTTTTGATCGGAGAAAGAAAGAGCATCCGCCATAGCGGTCAAATTATTAATATCAACCCGTTGATTTTGTAATTCTGCTCTCTGCCAAAAACCCAGGGCGGTAATTGTAGCACCGGCTAAAACAAATAAACTAGCGGTAGCAGCAGCTAATTGTCGTTTTAATACTTTATTTAATTGTTTTTGACTGATCATCTTATCTGCTTCTGCTTGGGCTTTGCCGGCTTCTGCCTGTCTCAATCGCTTTTCTAGGTTATAGCGCTGCCTAATCGGTTTTACTAAATAATCATGCACTAATTGATAACGATTTTCGCCACTATCTTGCCTAATAAATAGTAAACCAGAATTGCCTAATATTTCTAGGGCAAAATCTAGGACTGGTGGGCTAGTTGTGGTTTCCTCTGGCTCGGCATAAGAGGCGAGATGCAAATATTGGCGAATGGGGGCTGACCACTTTAATAGTTTATCTGTTGGTTTCTCACTACTAGGTAGAGCAATCGCCTGCTGATCGTAATCACCAATAGTAGTTGCCAATTCTTGTTTACTACGAATTGGTCGGGTAAATTTCTCATCAGTTAAACTAAATAGAATTTTCAAAACTGATTCTTCATGGGGTGAACCACAATCTTTAATTACCTGTTCTAAGAAATGGCGAATTAATCTCTCCTTGGCATTTTGGGCATTAATCCCTAATTTTTGAAACTGTTTTAAACTAGTAATCGGTGGATTTGCTTCCTGTAACTGGGTTCCCACCACTTGTAATTCTATTGGGCGAATTTGCTGTTTATCATCGGTTAAACTTGTCACTAAAGTATCAATTAAAGCTGGTTCCAAATCAAATTTAGAACGTTTTGTCAAACATTCTAATACGGCATAAGCGTCAGCCTGGGAAAAATTACGTAAAGGATAACGAATATTTTTATCAAGAATATTATGATTAATCACATCAAAGTCTTCTATTGTATCGCATTCTAATAGATAATGTAAGTAATCCTCCCGCATCGACATAATGACTTTGACATAAGGTAAATTCAAACAGCTCTGCAAAAAACGATAAAATTTTAAGCGTTCGTGATGACCACCATTGCCTGTTTGATCTGCATTAGTGGTAGTAAAGAAAAATTCTTCAAATTGATCAAAAATTAAAATAATAAAATAATTATGCTGAGTTTTGCTTTGAAAATCATTTAATAAATCTGCGATCGTCAAATTTACTTGATCATCATGATTTGAAGGGTTATAGAGAAAATCTTGAGATAAATCATCCTCTCCACTAGCATTTTTCGCCTGTAATACCCGTTGCCAACTATTATGTAGTTCTTCTAACCAATTAGAATACACTTTCATGACTACTGGTAAAGTCGTCCGAGCCGTAATACTAATATTATCTAAAGCCGGTACTAAACCAGCATTGACTAAAGAACTTTTCCCCACACCAGAAGGTCCGTGAATAATCGTTAATTTATGATCATCACGACCAACTCTTTCTAATAATTTATGAATATCTTTTTGCCGACTAGATGCCGTTATTTCCGGTGGAATAGCATTTTTCTGATGTTGATCCTGTTGCGGTTTTAAAGGAATTGCCCCAATAAAAGCTAGTAAACCGTATTGGTGTTCAATTTGTTTTTGTTCTCTTTTTAGACGAAAAGCGGCTAAGTATTCGCCCCGCTCATAATATTGCGATCGCAATTCCTGTAAAATTCTCACGTATAAACGGGGATAACCAGCTTTTTTGTGATGATTATTTTGCCAGAGCAATTCTTCCCCTGCCTTCGCTTCCGCTAAATATTTAATAGCTTCCGTTTGTTTACCCAAAGCCCATAAAGTTCTACTCAAAACTAATAAACAATAATAGTAGGCATGAGTATTCGGTGTTTCCTTGGTAATATTTAAAGCATATTTAATTAAATTATAACTATCTTGCCAATGGGAACGGGAGAGGGCAACTGTCGCTAAACAAGCATAATCCTCTGCTACCTGCCGAGAATCACCATGTTTTTCATGAATAGGTAAGGCTACTAATACTAAATCTTCTAATTCTGACCATTCTTCTAAAGAGCCTAAAACCCTGGCTAATATACTAAAAACAATCCCTAATAAAAACTGTTGATGCCAATCAACAAAAACCTGTTGACTTTGTAATAAATATTTTTTCACCTGTTGCCAATTATGATAGGCAGATAAGGGAGAATTAATCGCTTGGGAACGGTAACAGAGGGCAATATGTAAATAAATTAAACCTTTTTGTACTGCCGGTGGACTGCTAAATAGATACCCTAGAAAATTCTTTTCACTATTAGCAAGATAGGTTTGATCAACTTCAACTATAGGCAAATCATCTACCTGATTAGATACTTGCCAACTAATTTTTTCCCACAAATCTAAACTAGTTTGATAATGAGCTAAAGCATCTTCTAGGCTGCCTTTTTGATAATCATCAATCCCTAAAAGAAATTCCAGATGTGCCTTTAAACGAATATTTAATTGATAACCCCGTATTTGCAATTCTTTCATAGCATTTTCCATTTCCAGACGTTGGGGACAATTCATCTGGATGGTTGCATAGTCAACTAATTCAGGAATAATTGATTGCCAATAATAGTTAATTAATTCTCTAGTTTGTCCTTCTAATAGTTTAATTAATTCTTCATTAGAAAAATCAAATTTAATGGTAGCTGCCGCCCAACTATTAAAGTCAGGAGCCAGTTTCATCATTTTTCTTAATACTTGATCATTCACCCAGAGAACCACAGGAAAAGGAAAGTTTTTTCTAAATTCATCCCGCACTTGATTAGTGGATAATAATAGTTCATCTAAATTTACTAATTGATCAAAACCGCAGACAATTACACTATCAGGATTTGTTTCTAAGTTTTTTAAATGGCGACTAATATTTGTAAATAGGGTTCTAGCGTTTGCTTTTAAAGTGAGTTGGGATAAATCGTATTTGGTTTCTGCTAATAGTTGACTAATAATAGATGCTTGTAAATACTGATAGTTACAACAGACGATAATTAAAGAAAATTGTCCTTGAGATAGGGCGATCGCCCGACTTAAACGATTGAGCGATCGCTGATTATGATTAACACTATCGTCTATAGTTTGGAGATAATTCATAGTATTGACCAAAATAAAAATATTACTTATAGCAGCTGCCATAAATGTTAGGACAGTTTCTATTCAAGTAAAATAGGGGACAAAGATAAGAAATTATATTTTGTCCTAAATAACTTGGCGGCTGCTATATCAGAAAACCACTCAATCAATATATATCATATAGCAATGCTATATAGGTGGCGGTAAATATCGGGAGGGGGAGCGTCTCGCTCCCTTATCTCATAGTGAACAAGACACTCGTCATCTATCACACATAGCGAGCGAGGAGATGCTCGCAGTCTTTTTGTTAAGAAGTTACGAATAAATTACGAACAAGTTTGTAACCATTGTTTATATTTCGTAGATTCCGCCAAAATCGGATTAATGCCAAACCAAAAACCATCAGTATCCCGATATTCAAAAATAAACATACTTCTTAATAGAGTTTGACATTCATCCTCACCAGTTACTTTTTGTTGTTTCACCACCTGAAAAATTAACTGCCATTCATCCTCCGTAATTACTCGTAATAGATCATCCCGATATTCTTTAATCACTGTATCCAAACAATCTTTGCTAAAGGGTGGATCCTCCTGTTGCAGACAACTATATAACAACATTAGCAAACGTCGAACATGACCACCACTCACCCGACATAAGCGATCTAAACTGGAGCGCTCTTGGAATATTTTAGGGATCAGGTGATCTCTTTCTCCCATCGGTACAAGCGGAAAAGCTCTAGCTAAAATCATTTCCCGTAATAATCCCATGCCCGCTTCATGATCATTCCCCGGTAAATTGGGGGTGAGGGTATGGCGATAAGTCACCGGCACCATCGGTAATACTTTCGGTTTTGTCCCAAAACGACTAGATAAACGGGCATAATCATTAGAAAACATCAAAGTTAGGGGAATAGTATAAATTAAATGACAGTTTAATTTTTGTAATTGTTCGCCCCGATCAACAAATAAATATTCTGGTTGAGTGCGTCCCCACGGTTTTGGTAAATTATCCACCCGATCTAAATTGTCAATGATCACGACAATGCCTTTTTTCCCTCGGCTCATTAACTGTTCCGTCGCCGGACCTAATAATTCTTGATTAATCGAATCCAACATATTATTAGTGCGTGGCTCTAAATACTGCCGTAATTGCGATCGCAATTGGGGAGAATCTTTGGTCTTAGCCGTAATTTTGGCAATCCCTATGGATAATTCTGCTTCCGTTTGAAACTCTATGGGGGTCTGTAACATATCAGCGATTTCCCCAAATAATTTTTGAAAATAACCCGGCTGTACCTTCACCTGTTCCGTCGCCATACTACTACTCACCTGCCGGGCGATCGCCAACAAAATATCACTAATATCCACATCCCCCATATCTAAATCTTGGGATGACTCAAAATAAACTACGTGATAACCTTGTTGTTCTAATTGATACTTTAACCGAAATAACTCTGTGGACTTACCACAACCAATATGGCCAGTAAATAATTGACAAGAAGGAGCATCGCCAGAAAGTAAAGTGATCGTGCGTCCTAATTCTTTGATAATATCGCTACCCCGCACCGTGGAAAAATCGATATAATAGCGACGATCCTCTGGATCCCCGACAATCAAAGTTTTACTAGGATTACAGGCTTGATAAAATCTGCCCAAATCCAACTGCTCTGAGTCTGCCATTTCCCCTAATTTCAATTTAGCAATCATAAAAAGGCCACCAACCATATTATTTTCATTTATTTTTAGTATTCTCTTAAAATTACTGGTTTTTAGGATGCCGATGCTTACCAGAAAGGGGATGTGTCAATTAGGGGTGAAACGCTCTATTTTTCTAGTCAATTATTCGGCAAAATATTAATTTATCAATATTTTAATTAATTATTACCTGTAAGTACCATGTAAATTTACATACATATATTCATAATTAATTCTTAAACATATTAACTTTATTAACTGTTGAGTATAAACAAATACTATGGTTTCTTTATCAGAAAATGACTTGTATAAACGACGACAAAGATTACGTAAGCAAAGACGTAAACGCATATTTTTAAGAATATGGCATACCATGGCTGCTACCACCTTGAGCGGTGCTTTACTCTGGGCGATCGCCCAACCTAACTGGTTAATATCCCAACCAGAGCAAATAGAAATACAAGGCAATCAACTATTATCAGAACCAGCTATTTTATCCTTGCTTTCCCTCACTTATCCCCAATCAATTTGGTTAATTAAACCGCAAAATTTAGTCGATAAATTAGAGGCTAGTGGAGTAATTGCGGACGCGCAAGTCAGTCGCCAATTATTTCCACCTTCTTTAACCATCACTGTGCAAGAAAGACAACCCGTGGCAATGACTTCACCCTCAGAAACTGTTGTCAATAATCCTCAGTCCATGGGGCTATTAGATAATCAGGGTAATTGGCTACCCCTAGAAAGTTATACAAATTTAGAAAAAAATTCTGCCTTACCGGACTTACAAGTGATTGGCAACGTCGAACAATTTCGTCCCTATTGGCAAGTTTTGTATCAAATTATTAGTAGAAGTCCCGTCAAAATATTGCAGGTGGACTGGCAGGATCCCAGCAATATTATTTTAAATACTGAATTAGGTAAGGTCCATTTAGGTCCCTATGGTCCCCAATTGACAGAACAATTAAATATCTTAGATAGGATGCGGAAATTACCAGAACAATTGGACAACACCAAAACCGCTTATATTGATCTAAGAAATCCGGCCTCGCCCCTCATCCAATTACCACCATCTCCGCCACCAGAGAAAGCGAAAAAAAGGAAAAAAAAGAGAAATTAGTCACCCATCTAATTAACTAATATGATTAATTAATCAGCGATCCCCTCTTGCCATAACTACTGTCCCTAGTTAAATAAACAAATTACTGTAGAATAATAAGACTATTTTCCTGCCTTTTGGGCCTGGCATATTGGCAAGAATTATTTATTAATTACACTGACTTTGACTAAATCTTATGGTTTGCTCTGGAGTAACAGTGCCAATAAAAGTTCCTAATTATTCCAACTAATCCAACTAATAAATTTTCTAAGTACAAATAAATTAAAGTACAGATAAAAATGACTAATCAAAATATGGATAGGTCAGAGGCTGAGGGCCAACCAGAAACTGTGAATACAGCGGGAACTGGCGGCAACCATAATCCTTTTCAACAACCTGGATTAAATTTAGACCAACCAAAACAAAATTCTCATCAAAATTCTAAAGCTATGACTGGGGAAATGGAAAAATTAAGAGCAATTGTACCGAGTAATACTGCCAAAATCAAAGTAATTGGTGTGGGCGGCGGTGGCGGTAATGCGATTAACCGCATGATTGCTAGTGAATTACAAGGGGTGGAGTTTTGGACATTAAATACTGATGCTCAAGCTCTCACTATTACGAAGGCAGAGCAACGGTTACAAATCGGGCAGAAAATTACCAGAGGATTAGGAGCCGGTGGTAATCCCAGTATTGGTCAGAAAGCAGCGGAGGAATCACGGGATGAGATTGCTAATGCCATTGATCATCCTGATCTAGTATTCATCACGGCGGGTATGGGCGGTGGTACAGGGACGGGAGCAGCTCCGATTGTGGCAGAAATTGCGAAGGAAGCTGGTGCTTTAACCGTTGGGATTGTTACCCGTCCCTTTATGTTTGAAGGACGCAAAAGAACCGCTCAGGCAGAGGAAGGTATTGCCGCTCTGCAAAGTCGGGTTGATACTTTAATTGTGATTCCCAATGACAAATTATTATCGGTAATTAGTGAACAAACGCCGGTACAAGAGGCTTTTAGGTATGCTGATGATATTCTCAGGCAAGGGGTACAAGGTATTTCTGATATTATCACCGTGCCTGGTTTAGTTAATGTGGATTTTGCTGATGTACGGGCAGTCATGGCTGATTCTGGTTCAGCTTTAATGGGAATTGGTATTGGTTCTGGTAAATCACGAGCCAGGGAAGCAGCTGATATGGCGATTTCTTCTCCCTTATTAGACTATTCTGTGAAGGGAGCTAAGGGCGTAGTATTCAATATTACGGGTGGTAAAGATTTAACCTTACATGAAGTGAATGCGGCTGCTGAGGCGATTTATGATGTAGTAGATCCCAATGCCAATATTATTTTTGGGGCGGTAATTGATGAACAAATGCAGGGAGAAATTAAAATCACGGTAATTGCTACTGGTTTTACTGCCGGTTCTCAAGTGATGCCAGTGATTCAGCAGGAAGTATTACGGGTGAATAGAGCGCCTATTAGTAAAACAGAACCGACGACTAATAATAATGACAAAAATAATCCACCGGGTTTAGATATTCCTGAGTTTCTGCGTCGTCGTCGCAAACCTAATTAGGTTAATTATTAGAGAAATTTATTGCATAGCAATATTTTGGGAAAAAGTAGGATTAATCCTACTTTTTTGTTTGATAGCAGTTAATCGTAGGTTGGGTTTCGTTCCTCAACCCAACATAATTCTAAATTATTACGATTTAAATAAGATTGCTATAGAAAATTATTTTGTTGATAAAATACCTGGGGAATATAGGATCAATATATTTTATGAGCAATAGAGATATTCTGTGCAGGAGCGGGTTTTTAATAAATATATTGGGTGGAATAATAGAGATATTCTGCCAACCCGCCCTGCGGGGATTTTTTTCAACATCAATAATTTAGAAGTTTGGTTTATTAACCGAGAGAATAGGTACTTTAATTTTCCGTGGTTCTAACCAAAAAGGCTGAGGTGGATTAATCACAATTCTGGCAAAATCCGGGTGATTAGGATTAATCAAAAAATTATTCTCATGGGCGATCAGAGCAGAAGGTACAACTAATATTGCCGTATTTTGATTTGCTAACCACTGATCACCAATATTTGTTAATAAACGAGGAGCCGGAATATTCCGCCAATTTGCGGGTAAAGTATGCACATCAATCTTTTCTATTCTCATATCCGCTGGAATATCAGCCCGCAAAGAAACAAAAATATTACCCACACTTTCCACCTCCATATTCACCAACAACTCCAGAGCTGCTAAAGATAAAGTGGCAGAAGTATAAACTATCGGTTTGCCATTTTTTTGCCATTTACCAGAACCATAACGGGAACCTTCCCCATTAAAAGCAGTAGTAGCATGATTTTTATGGGCGATCCGCCATACACTTGTTGTCATAATTTTATTATCGTTACATTAATTCTGAAAAAAAAATCTGTGTTCACTGTATTCACGGGAAAAAAATTACCAATTTTCCTTGTAATATTTAGCTATAAAGACCGTATTCAATACGATTCAATAATTCATTTACTTGCTCTGTACCAGAATCTGTATCTAATAATTCTAAGGGCATTAAACCGGCTAAACCTCGATTACCTTTTTTTAACCAATTACGAGCTGATTCCACATTTTCAAAAATAGTTAAGGCCCTGGCAAATATCCGAGCGATTCTATATAACCGATCAGATTCCGATAAATCGAGGGGTTTATTATCTTTTTTTCGCCGGGAAATAGTCCGTTCAGAAGTTGCTAATAAACTGGCCATTTGCGTATCAGAAATTCCACAATATTCTGCTACTTTCAGGACAGATACAATAGTGAATCCCTGCCGGATAATATTGATAACTTGTAAATCTTGTGGTAAATTTGGATCAGGTTCAGGGGCCTTCTCTAGTCCCAATATTTGATAGACCCTTGGTAATTCCTCTGTAACAGGTTTTTGAGCAATTGTTATTCCTTCATTTGTTAACATCTGGACATCCTCTTGATTTACAATAGTCATTAGGTTTGATTATAATGCCAGGTGTCAAAAAAAATTTTTTTTATTAAAATCTAATATCTAGTCTCTTGTCTCTAAAATTTTAACTAGATTCTGCAAGAAGTCCCCCGCTTTAGCGGCGGGATGAATTGTAGTAGATGTCTAATAGTTTGACATTATTTTTGTATTATGTTATCATTCAACTGCCTCACATGGAAGGTATAGCGAAAACCAAGCTAAACACATAAAATTATTTTTTTGTATCCATGAAAATTACCTACGGAACGTGGGATTAGCCCATTGCCTTGGTGTAAGACTTGCTACTTTTCGGAGTAACAAGCAACTGATTGGATGGGAAGCCCCCGCTTTAGCGGCGGGTAGTTCACCTTAACTTCAATTATTGCAGTGACAAAACCAAACAAAATATCTGATCCGCCTGCGTCCCATCATAGCAAAACTGATCACGATCAGACTCCCGCCTGGGTGAAGTTTTGGCATAACCAGCGGGAAAATTTACAGATTTTAGCGATCGCTATTATTCTTTCTCTATTAATTCGGGGTTATGTGGCAGAACCTCGGTTTATTCCCTCTGACTCCATGTTTCCTACCTTAGAAATCGGTGATCGCCTGGTGATCGAAAAGGTATCCTATCATTTACATTCCCCCCAACAGGGCGACATCATTGTCTTTCAACCACCAGAGATATTACAAACCCAAGGTTATCCCAAGGGGCAAGCCTTTATTAAAAGAATAATTGGTTTACCTGGTGAAAAGTTAGATATTCAGGATGGGCGAGTTTATATCAATGACCAACCGATAGTTGAGGCATATATTGCCGAACCGCCTAACTATTCTTTATATCAACCCGTAATTATTCCCGATCATCAATATTTTGTCATGGGTGACAATCGCAATAATAGTAATGACTCCCATGTGTGGGGTTTTCTACCCCAGGAAAATATTATTGGGCGGGCATTTCTGCGATTTTGGCCCTTGTCTAAATGGGGCGATTTATAGGCAATTGATCGGCACTTGATCGATAATTAATAAAAAAAATGACCAGCTATTTATTAGCTGATCCACATATCAGAAATTGTGCCGTTGTTGTTTCCATTAGTGTTGCTGTGATGTGCATTCCTTTATTTGCAGCGATCTTCAGTCACATCCTAATGAATTCGGTCTCAATTGTAACAATATGTTATGAATTTGTAAACTATTATTAACATCTATTTTCTAAACCAGCCAAGTCAAAGTCATTATGATTATGATTTATTTAGTTGATTAGAGGATGGCCTATGAAAATTGAAAATATCGCCCTAAAAGCTATTAAGCGTCCTTTACCCAGGGGGAATGACCCTGACAAAGTATTAGCTTTAATGGATTCTATTAAAAAAATTGGCGTACAAGAACCGATAGAAGTATTAGAAGTGAATGGTCAGTATTATGGATTTTCGGGCTGTCATCGTTATGAAGCCTGTCAGCGTTTAGGTTTAGAGACCATTCCCTGTAAGGTGAGAAAAGCTACCGATGCTATTTTAAAGATGCACCTAGCATAGGTTTTGAGAGTATTTAAAAGTATTTAAAAACCCTGATTTTTCCAAAACTCCGGTTTTTTCAAAAAACCGGAGTTTTTGTTATTAATAGAACAAAGCAATTAGTCTAAACTAGAGTTAGTCTAAAGTACAGTCAAAATCATGAAGCAGAATATTGATTACACATCACAATTAAAAACATATATGGCAAAAGCGGGGATAAATAGCCCCAGAGAATTGAGTCGTCAAGCCGGCGTGGCTGATATTCATATAATTAGATTATGTCGAGGTTTAGCTCTGCAAACTTCTGCCGAAGTATTATTGAAAATTAGTGAGGCTTTACAAATACCAATTACTGAATTGCTAATTACCTTTGTGCCTGGTTCCATTACTGCTGAATCAGCGTCGCTCTCTTCTATAGACAAAGAATATCAACGCCTGCAATTAGAAAAAGCAGAATTGGAAAAAAGTATTATCCAAGATGTGCAACAATCTACATTACAAATATTAGAATCTTGGTTATTACAGTGGCCAACTGTCGTACATAAGGTACAAGATAACCCCGGTCTGTTGGCCAGTAAAATTCTACCAATCTTGCGTCCCTTAGAACGTCTGATGCAAGAATGGGGTATTGAGATGATTGCCCCGATTGGCAGTCAAGTTGCTTATGATCCCCAATGGCATCAACTAATGGACGGGGAGGCGAATATAGGTGATCCCGTAACGGTCCGTTATGCGGGGTATAAACAAGGTGATAAACTAATCTATCGTACTCAAGTTACTCCTCATTAATTTTGTTAATAATGAGCAGGCAGCAAAAGTAAATCATTCTTAAAATTTTCTGACAATTATATTCTGGTGTTGAGATTAAAATTATGAGTTCTGTTATTAAGTATATTCAACCGTCCGGTATTTTAGATGGTACTAAGGCTGGTCAGTTTCGCCAAGAAATTAGTGATCAGGTGGAAAGTGGTACGGATGTGGTCCTGATTGATTTTAAAGATGTCACTTTTATGGATAGTTCGGGTTTAGGGGCATTGGTATTAGCGTTGAAAACGGTCAGGGCTGCGGGTTGTAATTTAGTAGTCTGTTCGATTAATGAACAAATTAGAATTTTATTTGAGTTGACTAGTATGGATCGGGTATTTGAAATTTATCCTAGTCGGGAATCCTTTGAAAATAAATTAGCAGCCGGTGGTTAGGTCTGTTAATTGATATTTAGTTTAATTAATTGAATTAATATGACATTGGGGTAATTATTCAATTACCCCAATATTTTTTTTAATAATTTTGTCAGAATTTTTGTCTGAAACTCTTGCTAAAACTTGATTTTCAATAAAGATAAGTCATCATCAAAAATATTGCCAGAATTGAGATCTTTCAAATATTGTAAAATTGATTCCACGCCATCATGATCATCACTATCATTATTCGTATGTTCTACGAGTAAATTAATAAAGGCTTCCAAACCCCATATTTCCCCTGCCCCTTGTTGAATTTCATAAGCTCCGTCACTGAAGAGATAAAGGGAGCAAGTGTTATCTACTGTGCAGGTTTCATCTGTATAGGTAGCTTCTGGAAACATTCCCACAGGCAATCCTGGTGTTTTTAACTTTTTGAATTGAGTTTCCCCATCCTCTGTATAAACCAGAATAGCAGGCGGGTGTCCAGCACTGGCATAGATTAATTGCTTTTTACTCAGATCATAAACCCCATACCAAATAGTGAAATATTTATCATTTTGATAGTTAATCTGAAATGTACTATTAAGGGATTTAATTACATCACTAGGTTGATGGTAATTAATATTAGGAATCGCCTGAGATCTAAGGAGATTGAGAACTGAGACAGAAGGAAGAGCCGCCCGTAAACCATGACCAGCCACGTCTAATAAATAAATAGCAATGTGATCATCATCTAACCAAAAATAATCAAAACTATCTCCCCCTAACTGGCGGGAGGGAATAAATTTGGCATCTATGTGAATAGGGGTTAAAAGAGTTTCTGGTAAGAGCGATCGCACATATTCGGCGGCCTCAGCTAATTCAGTTTCTAATAATTGCTTTTGATTTCTTAAATCCTGACTTAATTGGTGTAAACGTAAACCAGACCTGACTCTTGCCTGTAACTCACTAATTTCAATCGGCTTAGAAATAAAATCATCGGCTCCCGCATCTAATCCTTTCACCCGATCCGCCACGGACCCTAAAGAAGTCAAAAGGATAAAAAAAGTTGTAACAAGACGGGGATCATCTTTTACCTGCCGACAAACTTCAATCCCTGTCAAACGGGGCATAATCCAATCACAAATAATCAGAGCTGGTCGCAACTCCTGTGCTTGCAATATACCTTCTTCGCCATTACTTGCCACTGTCACATCATAGCCTTGTTTTTGCAGGACTCTTCTCAACAACTCCTGAATGGCTACGTCATCATCAATAATTAGAATCTTAAACATAATGGGATTAACTGGACAGCATATTAAGGGCAGGCTGTAGTTCTAATAATAATTTTTATTTTCAATATAGTTATATTAATAGTGTACAATATTAGTCACCTAATCTTACAATAATTCTAATATTTCCTTAGTGTGAGTCCAACTGATTTGCCTCCTAATAATCCTAATAGTAATTGCCCTGCCCCCCGCAAAGAGAGTTTACGGGTGAGTACTCAATTGTCCGAAAATGATCGGGTATTATCTTGGTTTGAGAGTTTATATGATGTCCACATTCCCAAAACGGTTTGGTTACAGTGTGAGTTAGCTTTAGCGGAAGGTTTTACTAATGCGGTGCGTCATGCTCATAATCAGGAACCACCTGATTTACCCATCGATGTGGAAATTAATATTTTGCCTGAATACATGGAAATTAGAATTTGGGACCAGGGTCCATCTTTTGATTTAACGGATTGGTTAGCCAAGCAACCGCCCCAAACTGATCCTTTTGCACCGGGTGGCAGGGGAGTCAAGTTAATGTATGCGATCGCCGATCAATTGAGTTATACCCGCACGGATGATCATCGCAATTGTCTATTGATCGTGAAAAATTACTATTCAGAGGATAAGAAGTTACCAAATATTAATGAATTGTCGATTTGATTTTGCTAATATTGTCATCTGTCTTCTCTTTGTCAAGCGGGTATTAAGGATTAGTATTTAATCGATTGGCAATAGTTTCCGGTTGTACACAAGCAAGAATAATATGACGGGAATCGGTGATAATCACACAACGGGTTTTCCGTCCGTAGGTAGCATCAATTAATAGTTGTTCGGCTTCTGCTTGGTGAATTAGTCTTTTAATCGGAGCGGAATCAGGGTTAACTATTGCCACAATTCGGTTAGCCGCTACAATATTACCGAAACCAATATTAATTAGTTTTATATCCATTGTTGATTAGTTATTGAAATTTATTAGGATTTAGTGATTAGGATTTAGTGATTAGGATTGAATTATTAGGATTGAATTATTTTGCAACCTGTTGACTATACTACTTTAATTGCCATCTGTCGTGAATTACAGATAACATCTTTACCAGCTCGTTTAGAACAAGTTTATCAGCGCGATCGCTTCACTATTGCTCTGGCCTTGCGAACTTTACAGGGGCGTAATTGGTTAGATATTTCTTGGCATCCCCAATTAGCCAGAATTTGTATGGCTGATCCGCCACCCCGCCAACCGGATACTTTTACTTTTAGTCAACAATTACGTCATCAACTGGGGGGATTAGCCTTAGTAGCGATCGCCCCAATTACTCCTTGGGAAAGGGTATTAGATTTACAGTTTGCGAAACGTCCGGGAGAGGAGGCGTTATGGCATTTGTATGTAGAAATTATGGGGAAATATAGTAATGTCATTTTAACAACGGCGGATCAACAAATAGTTACTTGTGGTCATCAGGTGAATAGTCGTCAATCTAGTGTGCGGACAATTAATACAGGACAGGCTTATGAATTACCACCCTCTTTAACCAATAGTATGCCCCTATTATCAGAATCGCTAGATAATTGGCAGGCAAGATTAAGTTTAATACCGGGCGCAATATTAACTAATTTACTGAAAAATTATCGGGGGATTAGTAAGAATCTGGTATTGCTCATGTTAGAACATTGTCAGATCGATCCACAAACCACCACGGAACAATTAACGACAGAGGATTGGCAATATTTATTTAGTTATTGGCAAATTTGGTTAACTAGCTTAGAAACTAATAACTTTTCTGCCCAGTTGACTAATACTGGTTATACGGTAATTAATTGGCTACCCAATCATGAGATTGATCAAATTAATCAATCAGTACAACCGTTAATTAATGATTATTATACTCAATGGCAAAATCAACAGGATTTTCAGCAACTAAGGCAATCGATTAAACAAAAATTACAGAGTATTTTAAGTAAGTTGCGAGTAAAAGCTAATACTTTTCAGGCAAAATTGCAAGAGTCTGATAATTGTGATTTATGGCGATCGCAAGCTGATCTGTTAATGGCAAATTTGCACGAGTGGCAAGTCGGTATGCAGTCTATTCAACTAGCTGATTTCCACAGTGGTGAACCTGTAACTATTCAATTAGATCCAGAAAAAAATGCCGTAGCCAATGCCCAAGTATTCTATAAACGTCACCAAAAATTAAAACGGGCGAAGGAGGCTGTCACCCCTTTATTAGAAGCAGTACAGGCTGAGATCAACTATTTAGAACAAGTGGAAGCTGCGGTCATGCAGTTAGAACAGGATGATCCGGTAAATGACTTGATTACTTTGCAGGAAATACAAGCAGAGTTAGTCCAACAAAAATATTTAACATCAACCGATTATCGGCCACCGGCTAAACAGGATGCAACAGAATTTCGCCGTTATACTTCCCCGCATGGTTATGAAATATTAATCGGTCGGAATAATCGGCAAAATGATTTGTTATTTAAAATAGCAGGGGATTATGATATTTGGTTTCATACGCAGGAAATACCGGGCAGTCATCTATTATTAAGGTTAGATGCGGGGGCAGTATTAGAGGAAAATGATTTACAATTTGTTGCTAATTTATCTGCCTATTATAGTCAAGCCAGACAAAGTGATGTAGTACCAGTGGTTTATACCAAACCCCAATATGTGTATAAACCAAAGGGAGCGAGACCTGGTATGGTCGTCTATCAGCGAGAACAAATATTATGGGGTAAGCCTCAATTAGTTGTAGAAATGTTAGAAAAAGATGGGGACAAAAGTTAGACCAATTCAACTCTTATTGAAAATCAGTACAATTAAATTTTTTTAAATTCATATTCTGCTAGTAATTGAGAAGTAATAACTATAAATTTTTCTGGTGATAAAATGACATTTTCATAAGTAAACCCACCAATTAATTTAGGATTAGGAATCATTAAATCAATAGCATATGCTTCAGGATTAGTATAACACTCAACTACTGCTCCCAATGTTCCTTTAGGAATAACTGAATCTGCAAAATCAGCATTTATATCATTTAAAGTTTGAATTGAATCATCAATTTTAGCTTTCATTGGTTAAGTTCCTTTAGCTATAAACTTCTAACCAGTTTGTAATTAATCGAGGAATAGTCTTGTCTTGATCTATTTGCCAGATTATGTCAACGCCAAATAGCATCAGCCACCTTACAAGCATCAACAATTTCTGCCACATCATGCACCCGCATAATATCTGCTCCCAGTGCGATCGCACTAACACAGGCTGCCACCGTACCATGTAACCTTTGTTGTGGGTCCGGTTGATTTAAAATATGACCAATAAAACTTTTACGGGATACCCCCATCAGTATCGGACAATTTAAAGTTTTGAATACTGTTAAATTACGGATAATTTCAATATTTTGTTCATAATTTTTGGCAAAACCAATCCCCGGATCAATAATAATTTTATCCCGATGAATACCGGCTGCGATCGCCCGCTGAATTTGATTTTCCAGAAACTGATAAACTGCTGCCACCACATCAGGATAATCCGTCAAACTTTGCATATTCTGCGGTTTTCCCCTCATGTGCATTAATACTATTGGTACATTCAAATCAGATACGATCCGTAACATTTCCTGATCAAACGTACCACCAGAAATATCATTAACTATATCTGCTCCCAGGGCGATCGCTTGTTCTGCTACGGTTGCTCTAGTGGTATCAATAGAAATCAGTATAGTATCAAACTTAGTATCTTCTCGTAACGCCTTAATCACTGGCAAAACCCGATGTAATTCCTCATCTAAAGATATTTCCACCGCACCCGGTCGGCTGGATTGTCCCCCAATATCAATAATTATCGCCCCCGCTTCTACCATCTTTGTTGCCTGGGCGATCGCCCGTTCCAGAGAATTGAATAAACCACCATCACTAAAACTATCCGGTGTCACATTCAATATTCCCATCACATAGGTTTTGCTACCCCAAAGAAAATTTTGATTTCTAATTTGCATAAATTGTCAGAGTGAATAATCAGTATTATATTAAGGATGATCAAGTCAAATTATCATAAATGATCAAGGAGAAAATATTTTGTTAGATGAACAAGCGAAAAAAACCCTATTAAGAAAAATTCCCCATGGTCTCTATGTGTGTGGTGTGAAGGATGGTGAGGAACTAAATGGTTTTACGGCGAGTTGGGTAATGCAAGCCTCTTTTGTTCCGCCCTTAGTGGTGAATTGTGTGAGAAGTGATTCTAAATCTCATGCCATGTTAAAAGCGACTGGTGTATTTGCCCTCAGTTTCTTGGAAGCCGGACAGAAGGATGTGGCCCAGAAATTTTTTAAACCCCAAAAAAATATTGGGGATAAGTTTGAGGATATAGAATTTTATTTGGGTGAAACAGGTTGCCCGATTATCAAGGATTCCCTTGGTTATATTGAATGTCGGGTGGTTGGCAGTGTGGAACATGGTGATCACACTGTATTTGTCGGAGAAGTAATAGCTGCTGCTATTCACAAGGAAGGTGATCCGCTCCTATTGGAAAGTACCGGCTGGAATTACGGCGGTTAATTTAATTAATATTAAGTTAGAAAAAATTAGAAACAATATGCCTTTAATCAAAGTTCAAACATCAGTTAATCAACCTAGTCAAGCTGACGTAGAAAGTTTATTAAAAACTTTGTCTGCCTCGTTGGCCAAACATTTAGATAAACCGGAATCCTATGTGATGACATCGTTTGAGGCGAATATTCCTATGACCTTTGCTGGTACGACGGAGCCGGTTTGTTATATGGAAATCAAAAGTGTGGGAACTATGCGACCAGAACAAACTAAAACAATGAGTCAGGATTTTTGTACTAAGGTTAGTCAAGCCATTGGTGTGCCTGAGAATCGGATTTATATTGAGTTTAATGACGCTAAAGGTAATATGTGGGGTTGGAATGGTTCCACTTTTTAATTAATTTAAAAAATTACTCAATTGCATAAAAAGTAGGGGTAATTGATCAATTACCCCTACTTTTTTAATATTACTTGTCAAACATGGGCGGGGAGAGAATCGAACTCTCATTCCCTCACGGGAGCCGCATTTTGAGTGCGGTACGTCTACCAGTTTCGCCACCCGCCCTGGGTGTTCGTCTTATTATTATACATAATTAATTCTCTTGTCAATAATGATTGATAATTTGGGCTGGTGGCCCACTGATCGATTTCTCTGGCCCTTAATACGGGTAAAGGATGGGTTAATTGGGCGGTTTGGGCCTGTTTTAACATCGAGCCTAATTCTGAATTGCTAATCTGATCGTAGGTTCTTGCTTGTTCTAGGAAAGCATCGACATTTAATTTACTGGCAATACTAGGAGAACCGCCGGCTAATTTCATTAAGACAGAAACTACAACTTTCGGATCCTGCGTCGCTAATAGGGCTGCCCGATCACAACTTAATTCGGCACAGCGAGTCCATTCTAATATTTGATTTTGTAGGGCTTGAGCTAATATGCCACCTAAATTAGAGATTTGTCCGGCGGCTAAGAGAATCAAGTTAGCCAGGGTTAAATATACGCCGTGTTCACATTTCAAGTGTCCGAGTTCATGGGCGAGGACTGCCTGGATTTCCAGCGGCGTTAATAGTTCTAAAAGGGAAGTATGGACGACAATAAAGGGTTTTTGCCCCCGCATAGCAAAGGTATAAGCATTGGGGACAGGATGTTGGCGGACGTAAAATTGGGGTGGTTCGAGGTCTAATATTTCGCAGGCTTCCATTAATAGTTGATGTAAATCTGGTAGCTGTTTTTCATTGACTAAAACACTAGAGGCGATATTTTCTAAGTAAAAATATTGTTCACCGATCTGCCCTAATATTTGTCTGACGAGAAAATCCATACCCGGTAATTGTTTGAGAGCGTTAGTAGCTTCTAAATCGAGGGGATGACGAAAATGATTAGCCTTTAAACCAATCAGGGGAATTTTTGCTGTCGTCATAAATGTTAATTTTTTGATTTTTTTGTTATATCAATACAAGACAAAAACTAAACAAAATTTGCTTATCAACGTTGTCTGCATTTATTTCTCCCCTCTCCCAAACTTGGGAGAGGGGTTGGGGTGAGGGCATGAAGTTTTGGGATTTGCCCCCCCTAACCCCCCAATTCTGGGGGGAACCAGATAATCAATCGCCCCTAATATACTAGAGAAAATATTTTTGTCAGACTAGGCTAACATTCTCAAAATTCCTTGCTGACCAATCAGAATTTCCCGTAATAAACTACAAATACCTACCCAAATAATTGGCGAAATATCTACCCCACCTAAAGGCGGGACAATTTTTCGAGTAATTACCAAGAAAGGTTCTGTAGGAATAGCAATAATATTAAAGGGAAATTTTGTTAGCTCAATTTGGGGATACCAAGTTAAGACTATTCTAAAAATAAAGAAAAAAGTCATTATTCCTAACCCAATTGCCAATATAACACTAATAATAGTTAAAAAATCCATAGGTCCCAATTTTCTGTCAAATAATCAAGTAATCAAGTATATTTTGGCATGATTATAACAATTATTTTTCTATGCTGATTATCTGTATTGAAACAGTATGTGCCAATTGATCATCCTATCTATGATCACTAGTTGCTTGCTGTCGTGATGATTATAGTCATCATAGTTATAATAGAAACAACCTAAACCTCAGACATTAGCAAGCAAATCCCCAGCAATTAGGTGTGATATTTTTGACATAGATATTGTGACAAGTTTATCAAATAAGAATTAATAAGAAAAAATTTTATGTTAGACCAAAATCTCCAATTAGAAATAGAAGAACAAAATCAAGACAATATCAAAAGTTTAGCAAGAACTTTACGAATGTCACAGGGACAGTTTTCTCTGATTGTGGTGCGTTGTAATTATGCCAAGTTACGAGAAACCATGTTAACTAAATTACGGGAATTATTGAAACGGGATGGCATTCATTTAGGGGAATTAGTTTTAACTAAAACGGCTGAAACTTTGTATTCAACTATTGATGAATGGAAACAACAGGAATATTCTGAGCAGGAAAAATGGGCGATCGCTGTTTTAGGTTTAGAAGATGTACAGGAAATTGATCAGTTATTGAATGCTACGAATTCTATGCGGGAGGAGTTTAGAAAAAATTTTACTGTGCCGGTGGTTTTGTGGGTGAATGAAACGATTTCTAAAAAGTTAATTAGATTAGTCCCTGATATTGAAAGTTGGGCAACTACTTTTGAGTTAGCTTTACCACCAGCCGATTTAATTGGTTTTCTCAAGAATAATATTGAAAAAGTTTTAGAGGCGATTCTGGCCGCCGGCGATCTGCAATTTATCCCTAATAGTTTAATTTTGGGAGACGATTCCGCCAATGAAATTGAAGCTGCTTACGCTGATTTAAAAAGCTGGAATATTCCAATTGAGCCAGAGATTCAGGCTAATTTACAACTATTACGGGGACGGGATGATTATGCTGCTGATAAAATTGAGCAAGCTCTCGCCCATTATCAAGATAGTTTGAACTATTGGAAAGAGCCGATCAAGTTGAAAAATGCTTTTCCTAAGTCTAATATTCCTAACTATTATGAGCAGAATGATCAAGAAAATACGGTGATGCAAGGCATTATTTTGTATTTGATGGGCTTGTGTTATCGCCGTTTAGCCGAACAGCATGGGGTGAAAAATTATGAGTATTGGCTGAAGGCAAAAAATTATTTAGAAAAGTCTATTTACACTTTTATTGATGCCACCCGTTTTGATTTGGTAGCGAAATTTATTAATCAATTGGGTGAAAGTTTCCGTCGCTTAGATATGAAGCATGATTTATGGAAATTAGCCCTGAATGCTCGCCAATTACATCAGTCAACGGAACAATATTCCGTACACCTGGCCCAAGATTATGGGTTTATGGCAGAAGTCGGTTTATCCCGGCAACAGTGGTCTGATGCGAAAGAATGGGCAGAAATAGCCCTAGATATTTTGAAAAGAACACCACCAGAATCAGACTTTTTAAAAATTTCTGTTTATCCCCAACATCAGGGTTGGTATTTATGGTTATTAGCTCAAGCAGAAGAACAATTAGGTAATATTCATCTAGCGATTCACCATTTAGAATTGGCGAAAAAATCCGCAAAACCGCAATTAGATCCGTCTCTCTATTTAGATATTTTGGAGATGTTACAGCGATTATATTTTTCCCAAGGCAAATACCAGCAAGCCTTTGATATTAGAAAAGAATCCCAAACTATTCAACATCAATTTGGTTATATTGCTTTTATCGGACCAGCTCGTTTAAAACCGCAATTACAGGTGTTAAATTTGCCTGTTGAATCCATTGGGCAGGTAATGTCTATCGCTAATGAGATTAAGGCTTCTGGGCGGGGTGAAGATGTCAATCAACTAATTGCTCGGATTAAAAGTACCCAACATAAATTAACGGTGATTTATGGTCCTTCTGGCGTGGGGAAAAGTTCTATTTTGACGGGTGGTTTATTACCAGAATTAACCGATCAGATTATTAATGCCCGCAAGGTAAAAACTATATTATTACAGGTTTATCATGATTGGAAACGGGAATTAGGTCGTCAGTTACAAGTATTTTCCCCAGAACCGGAAAATCATTCAGCGACTACTATTGATGATTTAGTCAACTTATTAAAAAAACAATCGGATAATAATTTTTATACGGTGCTAGTTTTTGATCAGTTTGAGGATCTATTATTATCGGAAATAGATGGTTTAAAATATGAGAATTTCTTTGAGTTTTTAAGAAAAGGCTTAGATGTACCTTTTGTCAAAGTGATTCTTTCCTTGCGGGATGACTATTTGCATAAACTATTAGAAGCTAGTCGGATTGATAGCCTGAAGACTAATAACCCGGAAATTATGGCGGATATTTTACAAAAAAATAATTTATTCTACCTGGGTAATTTTTCCCGTCATCAAGCAAAACAGGTAATTGAGAGTTTAACGGAACATTCGCAATTTTATTTAGAATCGGCTTTAATTGATCAATTAGTGGCAGATTTATCGCAAGATTTAGGGGAAGTGCGACCAATAGAATTACAAATTGTCGGCACCCAAATGCAACGGGATGAAATCGCCACTCTCTCGCAATACCAACAGTTACAGCCTACCCCTAAACAGAAGTTAGTCGAACGTTTTTTGGAAGAAGTAATTCGCTATTGTGGACCAGAAAATGAAGCGACTGCCATTGAGGTGTTATATCTTTTAACTGATGAAAAATTAACTCGCCCTCTAAAAAGTCGTACTGAATTAGCGGCTAATTTGCTGCCAGAATCGGTGAAAAATTTAGATTTAGTTTTATATATTTTGGAGGAATCTCGTTTATTATATTGTTGGACGGAATTACCTTCTGAACCTTATCAATTAGTCCATGATTATCTTGTAGAATTTATTAGGAAAAAACAGGAGGCTTTTCTTAGTCAGGAAACTGAGGAAAGAAGTGCCAAAACTTTGGCCGAATTAAATTTATTGCGCGATCGCAATCAAAAACTATTAAAAATTAAAGAAAAAGACGAACAAATTAAAAATATGGAAAAACAAAGACGTATAACATTAAGGCGATCGCTGGCAGGAGCAATATTTGCAGTTCTCTGTCTATCTGGTCTTGCCAAATATGCTTTTGACCAAAAACAACGGGCAGAAATGGCAGAAGTAAATTCGCTCACATCTGCTGTAAATACCTTAGCAAGTGCCAATGATCAATTAAAAGTATTAAAACAAAGCATCAGAATTGCCGAAAATTTACAGAAAAAAGCAGGAGAAAAATCATTAATATCAGAGGAAGAACAGGAAAATGCTTTAACAGATATACGGACAATCATTTCTGAACAGCAAGAATATAATCGTTTTTCCGGTGATGAAAAAATTGTTCAAGCAAAATATAGTCCTAATGGTCAAATGATTGCCACCGCAGAACGTAATGGCATGATTAAATTAATTAATTTAAAGAACAGAAGTCAGACTTTTTCCAATCAACCACGTACATCAGTTTTTTCTATTGCTTTTAGCCCTGATAGTAAATATTTAGCTTCTGGACATAGCGATAATAAGATCAGGATATGGACGATAGAAGGGAAATTAGTTAAAACTTTAACAGGTCATACTGAACAAATCAACGGTCTGGTTTATAGTCCTAATGGCAAATATTTAGTGTCTGGTAGTTCAGACCAGACAGTCAAGTTATGGGATATAGAACAAGCGACTTTAATTAGAAGTATTAGCAATCCTAATGGTCCTGGTATTGAGGTGAATCAGGTGGATATTAGTAGCGACGGTCAACGCATTGCTGGAGCAATGAGTGATGATACCCAAGACAATAACTTGATTCAAATCTGGGATTGGCAAGGCAAGCCATTAAAAACTTTGCGTAGCAATGATGATACATGGATTTATGATGTAAAGTTTAGCCCGGACAATAACAATTTAGCGGCTGCCACTGATGGTGCGGTGATCAAAATTTGGCAACTTGATAACAACGATCCACCCCAAATATTAAAGGGTCATAGTACCGATGTATCTAGTATAGATTTTAGTAAAGACGGTAATGTATTAGTTTCTGGTGGTAATGATAAAACTTTAAGAATATGGAATCTTACCTTGGGTAAATTAGCCAGAACATTCATTGGTTATGAAGGAATTACTAATTCTGTGCAATTTTCTCCTGATGATCAGAGCATTTTGGTTGCCAGTGATAATAATGTGCATTTGACAGATACTTACAAAACAGCTATTAGCAAGCACTTAATGGGTAATACAGATTGGGTTTACGGGGTAACTTTTAGCCCTAACGGTAAAATGATTGGTGGTGCTGCTGGTGATAATGTAATCAGACTTTGGAGTGAGGACGGTGCATTATTAAAAGAACTATTAGGTCATGAGCAAGCAGTCAACCGTCTCAGTTTTAGCACGGATGGTCAAACTGTTGCTTCTGCCAGTTATGATCAGACTGTGAAAATATGGAATATAGCAACAGGTAAATTATTACAAAATTTACAACATGATGGGCCCGTAATGGATGTCGATTTTAACCCAGCTAATCCCAATATATTAATTTCTATGAGTGAAAATAAGAAAATGTGGATGTGGGATACTAATGGCAAAAAACTCGGTGAGGTGGAATTGAGTAATTATTTAGGCAAGGATCCAGGTAGTGTAGATGGTTTAACTGTGAGAAATGATGGTAAACAAAAAGCGGCGGTGATAGGTAATACACTGATGATTTGGTCTGAGGGTCAGCCTAAACCTAAGATTATTGAGCAAACTGATAATATCAAAGATGTGAAATTTCTGCCAACTGGTCCGTTAGCGATCGCTACAGGTAATCAGGTAAAAATATTTAGTGAGAATTTTGAGAGAAGTTATCCACTGACGTTAGTAGGTAAAACTAATGATCGGATTAATTCTATTGCTTTTAGTCCAGATAAGCAAAAATTAGCTACTGGCGGGGGAAGAAGAATTATTCTATGGAAAAATTTAGGTGAGAATAAGTATGAAAAAATCTTGACTCTAGGACATAGCGATAATGTGCTGAGTTTATCATTTAGTCCAGACAGTAAGTTTTTAGTGGTGTCTGGCAGAACTTCTAAGGTAAATTTATGGATACTGGATCGGTTATCTTTAGATCAATTATTAAAGAGCAGTTGTAATTGGCTGAAAGATTATCTCACTGAGGAACAAAAGAATTCATCTGCATTGCAGGACAAGATATGTCAAAAATAATTGTCAAAAATAATCATAATATCAGGAGTGGGAGCGTTTTGCTCCCTACTCCTCAAATCAGGAATTAACCACCAGTTAGATTAGATTCTATGGTAGCAATCACGCTTTCTAAGTTAAAACTAGCTGCTTTTTGCCGAGGGGGAAACTCTTGAAAAGTACCTAAAAATTCCGCTGCAAAAGTTTGAGCTGGTACTAAAAGGAAAATGTGATCAAACATCCAATCCCAATAAGTATTAGAAGTCACATCAGCCCTTTCATAGGGGTCTGTCACAAGGTTAAATATTTTGGGAACACGCAAATTCACAAAGGGTTCTGCCCATATCTGACAAGTTCCCTGTACTCGTTGTTCCATGAAGACAAACTTCCAGTTATCATAACGAATACCAGTTAAATCACCGTCATCAGAGAAGTAGAAGAATTCTTTACGAGGACTAATATCGGTTTTACCCGTCCAATAATCCAGCATATTATAGCCATCTAAATGGATTTTGAAGGTTTTATTACCAACTTGATGACCTTTCAATAATTTTTCTTTGATTTCTGGTTCACCCGCTGCCGCTAATAAGGTAGGCAACCAATCCAAATGACTGACAATACCATTGCATATCTGTCCTGGGGCAATTTTACCCGGCCAACGGACCATGGATGGTACTCGATAGGCTCCTTCCCAATTAGAATTTTTTTCGTTACGGAAGGGAGTCATACCAGCATCCGGCCAACTATTCATGTGGGGACCGTTATCGGTACTATACATGACAATAGTATCTTCTGCTAAACCTAACTCATCAATTAGAGCTAACATTGAGCCAATATGTTTATCATGATCAATCATTACGTCATGATATTCACTTTGCCATTGACCAGATTGTCCTAAACTTTCAGGTTTGGCGTGGGTGCGGAAGTGCATATGGGTGGTATTAAACCAAACAAAAAATGGTTCATCCGCATTTTTAGCATCCCGAATAAAACGTTGAGCTTCTGTCAAAAATTCTTCATCAGCAGTTTCCATGCGTTTTTTGGTGAGCGGTCCGGTATTCTCAATTTTTTGACCACCGTTGCCATCAGCCCAGCAGTGTAATACGCCACGGGGACCGAATTTTCGTTTGAATTCCGGGTATTTTTCGGGATCAGGATAATCACGTAATTCCGGTTCTTCTTCGGCGTTTAAGTGATATAAATTACCAAAGAATTCATCAAAACCGTGCATTGTTGGTAAATGTTCATCCCGATCGCCAAAATGGTTTTTACCAAATTGACCAGTCCGATAACCCAGCGGTTTTAATAATTCAGCAATAGTCGGATCTTCTGCTTGGAAACCGATGGGAGAACCAGGTAAACCAACTTTACTTAAACCTGTACGGAATACACACTGACCAGTAATAAAAGCTGCTCGGCCTGCTGTACAACTTTGTTCTGCATAATAGTGATTAAAACGGATACCTTCATTAGCAATCCGATCAATATTAGGGGTTTTGTAACCCATTAATCCGCCAGTGTAACAACTCAGGTTACTTTGACCAATATCATCACCCCATAAAATCAGGATGTTAGGTTTTCCTTTTGGCATGAGATTTTTCTCCTTTCGTTAATAGTAAATTTTGTAAATACTTATTACCAAGCCTATGACAGAACTTTTGGTAATAGAACAGAGATTGAGATTATTTAATTCTGATTAACTTTTAGTTAAACAATGGTTAAATAACTCAGGGCGATCGCACTTAATCACCCTTCAAAAGGAAATACCTTTTGCCAATCCTGCTTCATACTGACAATCACGCCCCCTGGTAATTGGGGAACCACCTCCAGAGCTTCGATGCAAGGACTTAATTTAAAATCCCGATCATAAGCATATTCTCTCTCTGCATCATCATGGTGTAATAACAAGGCTAATCGCTTACCCTCACCAGCTGATGTATAATGCAACATGGCTAAATCCCCATCGGAATTACCAAAAGCTAATAGGGGACGACGACCAATATGTAAACCAATATTTTCTACCTTCACCTCCCGATCATTAAAACTATTCAGTTCAGGTAGTTTTGTTAAAACAGGTAGATCATCTACTAATTGATATTTCACCTTGCTAGTGCTACCAATTACCTGTTCGGCTGGAATATCATAAATTTCCTCAGCAATGGCTCGGACAAAATCCATACCACCACCAGTCACAATGTAATTTTTAAATTCATTGGCTTTGAGAAAATCTAATAGTTCCCGCATCGGCTGAAAAAGACAAGTCTTAAACAGTTGCTGAAAACGAGGATGTTTACTGGTGTCTAACCAATCCGTAGCATTTCCCATAAAGGATTCTGGCGACATACCTGTATGAGTACCTAAAAATAGAGTTATGAACTCTTTTTTCGTAAAGGTATTGATCACAGCCCGATCATTTTCCAGTAACGCTTTAAAAGGTTGCTGTGCAGCTAATACAGGATTTTCTACTGGCAATTTTTTAATCTGATCTAAGAGAAAAAATATCTGTATTTGGATCGGTTGTTCACACCACAACGTACCATCATTATCAAAGACAGCTATTCTTTCGGCTGGCAACTGATAGTCAGGACTACCTGGTGTAATGATCTGTTGCACAAAATTCAAAATAGTTGATTTGATTTCTCCCGGTCGCCATGATGGCAAAGGATCACTAGCAATCATAAATATCCCCTGATGGATGTATATCTAGCTAATTTCTCATAAGACAAAATACTTGTATGTAATATTACCTAATAGGCTTAGGTATTAAGCAATTGGTATTAAGCAGTTTGTCTTGAGAAAATAAACTTGAGATTTACACTAAGTTTAGAGTAAGAGTGGAATATTATTTACTGATATAAATATTCAAAAATTGCACTGATATTTATAACTGATATGATATTTTTATATTTTCTTCAAAATTGCCAGAAAACTTGAATAAAAGTCTATGATATACTTGTCTGCTTGTTATTTTCAGCCCATTTTTCCCGAATTTCTCTGCTAACTGATCAATTTTTGTCGTTCAGTTAATTACTGAGTTACTCTCTCAGTCTAAATACTAGAAAAAATTTGATCTAGCCTAAGTATAATCTCTCAGGAGCATTTTCAGTATAATATATCACTTAATATTTATGCAGGTGTATGTATCAGGACACAACACAATCTCAGTTACTCATCCATCAGCAAAAATTTTATGACATTGATCAATTAGAAGTCTCTTTAAATCTGAAACGATCTTATCGTTTATTTCAGTTAGATAAGGGTATATTTGACTACAATATGATTTTGATTGATTTTGATGTTGCCCAATTTTTACGAGTAGAATCTAACTCTGCTATCCAAGCAATCGGCGAAAAGTCGCAAGGATTTGTAGAATTTGCTTGTCTTTTGAATGATCCTCCCACTCCCCACATTGCTCACTACAAAAAAATTACGACTAAACATTTATTTGCTTTTGATCCTCAACGGGAGGCAAATTCTCTCATACCAGCCCAGGAGATAATTGCTCTGGTGAGAATTAGGAAAGATTGTTTGGCAGATTGTCTGGAGGCAATGGATCGTCCTGATATTAATGATCATTTTTTGCGTCAAAACCACATATTTTTACCATATACTCTTGCACCTGTACAAAATTATCTGCGACAACTTTTTGGTTTAGTGACAACTCAATCACCGATGCTAACTATGCCGAAATTACGTCATTTAGTTTTAGAGGATTTTTTACCCCTGCTGATTTCTGCTATTGTCACATCCACCCGGCAAGAGACAAGCCCCAGTTTTCGGGCTCAGTTGGTGCATGAAGCGAGGGAATATATGATGAATAATATTGGTCGCCCGATCACCCTGAAAGATTTATGCACAGCATTACACGCTGGTAGTCGCACAATATCCTATGGTTTTCAAGATATATTTGGGATTAGTCCGATGGCTTATTTGAAAATAATACGGTTACATTCTGTGCGTCAGGTTTTAAAAAATGCGGATCCAGAAACTATTAAAATTATCGATGTGGCTAATCAATACGGTTTTTGGAGTGCGGGGCATTTTACCAGGGATTATAAAATATTATTTGGGGAGTTACCTTCTGTCACATTAAAAAATAGTGATCAAAAAAATTCTGATGCAATAAACAAATGTCACTAATCAAAATAATCAAAACAATGTAGGGGCAATTCATGAATTGCCCCTACATTGGGAATCATCCCGTCACAGATAATTTTTGATATTTTAGAGAGAATATTTGCAGAATATTTTGAAAATATTTTAAGCAGTCATCAAGGCTTGTTTGAGGGGAGTCCAACGGAATATGCGATCGCCCCCTAACTCGACAATCACTTTTAATTTAGGCATTAAAGTCGGTAAAATAGTCAAATATTCTATTTCCTGCTGAGACAAAATATGACCTTCGATCACCCATAAAACTAAACCTTTGGCTTTAGTTGGCAAATTTTCTATGCGATAATTAACAATCGGTGGAATATAATAGACATCACCCACACAGGCTTCTTTCCCCACACTTTTTTTGCCGAGATGGGGCGGGCGTACGCCATGCACCCCGGTTAAATACATAGATAAATCACCTAAACCCCTAGCAGAAATACTAAAACCTTCATAGCCGGTTGCTCTAATCCGTCGCAAATAACGACCTTCCATGCCACCTTCTAAGGGAATATAAACCCCTAATGCTCCGTATTTTTCTAAGTCTTTGATGATACCTTTGCCGGTAGTAATCAGAGTCATAAATTACTTGTTTCCTTAAAATAATATTGTCAATAGATCGGCGAAGTTTAGCCGTTCTTATATTAACACCACTTAGGGAAATACGCCCTAAGCTGTTTATTCGTAAGTTATCTATATTCGTGATTAAAGCGGGCAGCGGGAATCGAACCCGCATATTTAGCTTGGAAGGCTAAGGTTTTACCACTAAACTATGCCCGCATATTATTAATTTGTCTGCAATTTGTAAGAATCTCAGAATAGCGTCTATTAATAGTGATAGCACCAACTGAATTATTACCTTTGCTATTCTAGCGCCTTTTTCTAAAAATGCAAGAGTTTTTCTAAATTTTTTTAGTAATTGCTATTCATTACTATTTTTAACGTTGCACCACATAGGTCAAGACAGGTTCATCAATACCTTTTAAATGTACCAGGCCATGTGCTGTTAATTGACTAGGCTCTAAATATTGGGCAACAATTTCTGATACCAAAATAGTGCTGGGTTCCGCTACCTCCTGTAATCGGGCAGCCATATTCACTGATGGGCCAATTGCTGTATAGTCAGAACGGCCATGACCGCCAAACATTCCCACCACGGCATTACCCTGGTGAATACCACAGCGGAAACGCACTAACGGTACACCATTTTTACCGACTAGCCCCCGTTCTAACCAGGATTCATTCAGACGGTCCAAATAATTTAACATGGCCTGGGCAGAAGCGATCGCCCGGCGGACTTGCTCCTGGGGCTCTAAAAATTCTGGGGAACCATACAGGGCCATCACCGCATCACCAACAAATTTATCAACAGTGCCACCATTTTCAAAAATCGCCCTGGTCATCTCCCCTAAATATTCATTTAATAATTCCGCAATGCCACCCGCTTGTAAAATATTAGACATCTGAGTGAAGCTGACTAAATCAGTAAATAAAACCGTAATTAATCTTTCCTCCGGTTCAAAATCTAAATTCAATTCACCCGTTGCCGCCCGTTGCACCATAGAAGGAGGCAGAAAACGACCTAACACCGATTCAGTTAAATATTTATTTAATTCCTGTACCCGTTTTTCATTTTCCTTCAAGGCATAGAGATTTTTCACCTCCGCTAACAATTCCCGATCATTAAAAGGTTTCGATAAATAGGCATCGGCTCCCAATTCTACCCCTTCAATCCGGGTATCTTCATTGGCTTTAGCAGTTAATAAAATAATCGGAGTACCCTTTAAACTTTGATCATCTCGTACCATTTTGATTAAATCTAAACCAGATACCACCGGCATCATTAAATCAGTAATAATCACATCCGGTTTATATTTGCGAGCCATATCTATGCCTTCCGCTCCATTGCGAGCCACAATAATATTAAAATTCGCCTGGTGTAAAATGCGGGAAACATAGCTGCGTAAATCCGGGTTATCATCTACCACTAATAAAGTACCAACTGCTCCGGCTGTTTCAGCGTGCCATAATATTGGCTGAATTTCTGTGTGATCATCATCTAATTCTTCTTTTTCGGTTAAATCACTTTCTACGTCAGCAAATTCTACCGCCGCTTTACCAGCATCAAATTCTGACACTGTTTCCACGACCTGATCTGGTGGTAAATGGTGATTGCCAGTTAATAAGGTAATAGCAAAACTAGAGCCTTCTCCATAAATTGATTCCACATGGATTTGCCCACCGTGTAATTCTACTAATTCTTTTACTAAAGCTAATCCTAAGCCGGTTCCCTCATAAGAACGACTAGCCGAACCTTCTGCCTGTCTAAATCTTTCAAATAAATAGGGCAGTTGATCGGTTTTCATGCCAATACCAGAATCTTTCACTTGTAATAAACAGCGATCGCCTAACATTTTCAGACTGAGACTAATCGTGCCACCGGCGGGCGTAAATTTCATAGCATTGGATAACAGGTTATATAAAACCTTATCAAATCTATCTGTATCCAAATACATTAACGGACATTCGTCTAAATCGGTGACTAAATGAATATCTTTCCGTTCACAATAATGACTAAAAGACTCGACAATATTACGACAAAAAGCCACGAGATCACTGGGTCGAAATACAGGTTTCATTTTGCCGGCATCCAGTTTTTGCATATCCAAAAGTTGATTAACCAAACGTAATAACCGGCGAGAATTTCGCAGGGCGATCGATGATTGATCAAAAGGTAAATCTTGTTTTTGATTTACCGCCGATTCCAGCGGACCAATCATTAAAGTTAAAGGTGTTCTAAACTCATGGGAAATATTTTGGAAAAATTCGGTTTTTAAGCGATCTGCCTGTAATAATCTTTCCGCTTGTTGGCGAGTAGTTTGATATAAACGAGCCTGTTGCACAGCAATAGCAGCCTGAGAAGCCACCACTTCTGCTAAATCAATTTCTGTGGGCAACCATTCCCTGGGATGATTATTTTGCCGTAAGGAAATACTACCAATAATTTTGCCATCATAAATTAGGGGTACTAATAACAAAGCCCTAGCGGTAAAACGTAAAGGTAAATCAGCCACATTTAATTCAGGATGCTCATTTAAATCATTAATAGCAACAGTCTTTTTCGTTTCTAACACTTGCATTAAAACCGGATTGCCATGAATGGGAGCCAAGGATTGCATATCTGTGTCTTGATCCAACTCTTGGGCAAAGGCAGGATCAACTACTAATATACCGTCTAAATTTTCATCAAAATGCACACCATGCCCGACCGATTTATGTTCTTGCGGATCATATAAACCGACACACTGCACAAACTGATCATTTGCCGTCCAGAGCGATAAAGCACAACCATCCACCTGTAAAGCCTGCCCTAATTTTTCCGTAATAGCCTCAAACATTTCCTGCGTATCTAAACTGGAGCGAATCGCATTGGTAATAGTATTAACTAAGGTTTCCCGTTGGGCGAGCGATCGCAATTGTTCATAGGCTCTGGCTTGTGATAAGGCTAAAGCTGCCTGATCTACCACAGTTGTTAATAATTGCACTTCATGACTTTGCCACTGGCGAGATTCACAGTGATGTAAAGCTAATACTGCTATTACCTCGGATCGCACGGTCAAAGGCAAAATCAAACTAGTCGCAATATTTGCCTGCTCATAGGCTTCCCGCCGTTGTTGCATAGGGGTTGTATCACCCTGCAAATTTTCATCCGTAGTTAAATCATTGATCATCACAATGTCATCTACCGGCCAAATCATCCGATGATAGTTTAAATCTGGGTGTTGGGTTTGGGCGATCGCATCCCCCACCGTTAAAGCACAGGCTTCGGCTGCTTCCCCGGTAGCTGATTCAACTAGCTCCGCCGTATCTTCCGTCCGATGATAAATAAAAATTTCCTCTTGTAACTGCCCAGCCAAACAGGGAGAACAAATGGCAATATCGGCCTCTAACATTTGAGCTACGGTTTCCACAATCCGTTGTAACATCTGCCCATAATTAGGGGCCGAACGAATAGTAGTAGTGACAGCGTATAACAAAGATTCCTGCTTGAGCGCCCGCTTTAATTCATCCGTGCGGGATTTTAATACCGTATGAGTATCAACCCCCTGTTTGACAATTGCCCTGAGTTCTTCTGCCTTCCAAGGTTTAGTGACATATTTAAAAACCTTACCGGCGTTGATCGCCTCAACTAAGTCCTCTACGTCCGTATAACCCGTCAAAATAATCCTGATAATATCCGGGTACTGAGTCGCAGTTAAACTCAAAAATTCCGTCCCACTCATTTGGGGCATCCGTTGGTCAGAGATAATTACCGCCACTTCCCCTTCTTCTGTCAAAATTTGCAAAGCATCAGGGCCACTTTCTGCCCTTAATACTTTATATTCCCGGTGAAAAGTGCGGTATAGCAAATCCAAATTATCTGGTTCGTCATCGACAACCAGTATTTTGGTTTTAGTATTTCTCTCTTTGGACCTCATTCACTGCTCTCCGTTCCGAGTTACCTCATGATGTTTTTAATTATGGTAGGCGACCATCAGGAGCTTAATGGTTATTTGACTAGGGCTTTTCCATGGCAAATCTAAAATTATCAAATTAAATGATTCTAGGATGAGATGCTAGGACAAAAAATCAATATAATATTTTTGACAATAGGGAGGAAAAAACTATATGGCCTTAAGCTCAATATCAGTCAATTATCACCCTGATCAGGAAACACTCTAATTTTTGTACCATCAATGATACTAATAGATTAATTATTTTAGGTTAACTCAATATTGGTCCACTTCTTGATCCTCTGCTTGGTTGACTTTGCCCCTTTCGTTTTTTACCTCTGATCATAAACACCCTAAATATTGTTATCAATTCTAGCATTGTAATTATTTATACTGCACTTCGCTAATTATAGAGATTGATGTCCCTATTACCCATAATGCAATGTCAGATTCACCGGATTATATTTGGTCAAAGTTAATAATGACACAAACAGATAAATTATCTAATGGGCAAGATCAAAATATTTCTGTATATTCCTTTTGTTTTTTGGCAAAGTCGTCGGCAACCGTGGCAAATTATGCTTTTTCCACCATGCGTTTTTTAGTACGGGTCGCTAAGTTGAAAGATACCCAGGGAATGTCAGCGGTTTTAGCTAATAGTTTTCATAGTCGGGAAGGTTTTTTCGGATGGGCTTTTCCCTTGTTACAATCTGGCATTTATGAGGATTTACAACATCGTTTATTAAAAAAACGTGACCATTATGCTTGTTTAGTAGCAGTATTACTACCTCCTGAAACTGCTTTACCGACAGGGGTTAATGATAGTAATGAAATATTAGTGGGAACAGTGGAAATGAGTGTGCGATCGCTCCATCCTTGGCAATTAGATAATTATGAATATGTTTATATTTCTAACCTAGCGGTAGATCCCCAATATCGACAAAAAGGGATTGCTCGCCAATTATTAAAGTGTTGTGAACGTACAGCGAGCGAATGGGGTTTTAATGAGTTATTTCTCCACGTATTAGAGAATAATCAAGCAGCTTGTCAACTTTATCAGCAGATTGGTTATCAGGTGCATAGTCATGATTGGACGTGGGGTTCTCTCGTATTTGGGCAACCTCGCAAGTTATTTTTGCGAAAATTGATCAATAAAAGTTAACATAATAATCAGCCCCCAAATAAATTAAGAGTTAGTCGCCCCATGAATTTACCACCGTCACCCCCCAGGGTGAACAAATTAGCGTCAGGTGATATTTCATTTTTGACCAAAGCCCTGCAAAATTCAAGTCCCCAAACTATTCTCATGATCCTATCCATTATGGTGGGGGGAATCACCGGCTTGGGAATAGTGACGTTTCATTATCTGATTCACATTATACATAACCTGTTATTAGTGGATTTAATGGGGGTAATTTATATCCATGGTGCTTGGACTTTAGCTTGTGTACCAACCGCCGGTGGTTTAATTGTCGGTTTAATGCGTTGGTTTTACCCAGATTTTGGGCCGGGCATTGCTTCCATGGTGGAGGCAACCCAGGGATTAAAAGAAATTAGCGCCCTGCGACCGATCACTAAAATGATTGCGGCGGCTGTTTCTTTGGGTAGTGGTGCATCCTTGGGTTCAGAAGCTCCCAGTGTGGAAATTGGGGCGAATGTCGGCATCTTATTTGCCCAGGCTTTACGGGTATCTTTAGAACGACAACGATTATTATTAGGGGCAGGGGCGGCCGCCGGTTTAGCGGCCGGTTTTAATGCGCCGATTGCGGGGGTATTTTTTGCTTTGGAAGTGGTATTAGGCAGTACCTTTGCCACATCATCGGTGAGTGTAGTTTTATTATCAGCGGTCATCTCTTCTTTGGTTGCTCAAATTTGTTTAGGAACCCAACCAGCTTTTGCCTTACCTGTTTATGATGTGCGCAGTCCGTGGGAATTACCTTTATATATAGGTTTGGGAGTATTAGCCTGCTGTGTTTCCCTCTGTTATAAAAAGGCAATTAAATTAGCAGAAAGTTTTTTCCGTGGAGAAATAGCCGGTTTCACAGATTTAGCCCGTTTACCCCATTTTGTCAGACCAGTGATTGGGGGTGCTTGTGTGGGAATAGCCGCCTTGCAGTGGCCCCAGGTATTAGGGGTAGGTTATGAAACCATCGAGGCAATGTTACAAAATGTCGATTTTTCCCTGGGTTTATTATGCTGTTTATTAATAGTCAAGTTAATTATGACAGCGGTGAGTTTAGGTAGTGGTTTAGTCGGTGGTATTTTTGCCCCTGCCATGTTTTTAGGAGCGACGTTAGGTTCTGCTTACGGCATGGTTTTAGGCATGATTCCTGGTATTAGTGATCATATAGCGGGGCCACCGGCTTATGCGATGGTCGGTATGGCTGCGGTATTAGCGGGAACGGTGAAAGCACCTTTAACGGCGATTCTTTTATTATTTGAGTTAACCAGAGATTATCGAATAGTTTTACCCTTAATGGCGGCGGTTGGTTTAAGTGTCTGGTTAGTAGAAGTTTTCCAAAATTTATTACATGAAAGTCAACCTTTAAATTTATATGAAATGGGTGTGGATGTGGATGTTACACCGGAGGATATGATGCCAGTAGTTGAGCTAAATAGTTTACCAGAGTGGGAAAAAGAGTTAGATCATTCTATTCTCAATCATTGTGTGACTAATGAAAATCATGAGTTAAATGATGATCAATTAAATGACTTATTAGGCATAGGTGAAAAACTAGAGAATATAATTAACGAAGAAGATTTACCTTTAGTGGGAGTGACAAGTCAAGTATTATCAGGTGAAATATTAGTAAAAGAAACACAAGAAACTAAGGAAAATGAGTGATCATAATTTTTATAGTTTATTAGGCATACCGCCGAGTGCTTCCGTCGCACAAATTCGTAAGGCTTATCGGGAACTCAGTAAAATTTATCATCCCGATACAACGACATTGCCGGCAAATGTTGCCCATGTAAAATTTCAGGAATTACATCGGGCTTATCGCACTTTGGTAAATATGGAAAAACGTTTGGTCTATGATCAACAGTTACGTTCTCGGATTTATCAAAAAATATCTAATTCTCCCATGGTTGCTAAACCAGTTGATCATCCTCCCGTTGTCAGAACAGCCCATTTAGACCCGATTGAACGTCCCCTTTCTACCGGCGAAATAGTGGCATCTTTGATGATGGCTTTGACTTTAATTGGTTGTCTAATGTTAGCAGTGGCGATCGCTCTGTTGCGGGGAGAAGTTTCTCTGGAGTTGATTACGCCACCGGCTTAGGTAGTTTTCGCTAAATTAATTTGATTGTTTGATTTATGGTAAAATTTGAATATTGTATATTTAATTAATAATTATTATGGATACTGTAGATTTGCCGAAACCGGAAACCGCTTTATATAATCATCCTTTACCAAAAATTGAAATTTGGTTGCGATCGCAGGGTTGTGAACAGGATAACAAAAACTTAAATTTATGGCATATTAAAAAGCCTAATTGGCAAGCAGAATTGTGGTTAGATACGGAACAGTTAACCGTCTGTTATTTAAAAGCTGGTGCTGATCAAAAAGATATTACCAGAGCTTTTAAATATTCTCTCAGTCGGCAAGATATTGAAGCCGCTGTTTTTTCTGGTCCTTGAATTTTTATGATTTTAGTCTGAACTCTATATAAATCACCTCACCTTCTTGTCTAAGAGCGATCGCCCTGAGAGGAAAAGTTCATGATAAACTAGCAGTATTAACTTAAACATAATATTACAATTGTAAAACAATGAATCAAGAACGGATAGCTAATATTCTACGGGACGGACAACCAGAACAAACCGTGCAAGTACAAGGTTGGATTCGCACCAAACGGGAATTAAAAGAATTTACTTTTTTAGAAATTAATGATGGTTCCAGTTTAGCAAATTTACAAATTGTCCTGAATCTTGATTTACCGGACTATGCTAATGTGGTAAAAAAACTCAATACGGGCGGATCAGTGGCAGTAACAGGAAAATTAGTCGCTTCCCCCGCCAAAGGTCAACGCATCGAATTACACGCTGATACACTTACCCTTTATGGCGATGCAGATCCAGAAACTTACCCTCTCCAGAAAAAACGCCATTCCTTTGAATTCCTCAGAACTATCGGACATTTACGAGTGCGGACGAATACCTATGGAGCAGTATTTCGGGTGAGAAATGCCTGTGCCACAGCCGTCCATCAATTTTTCCAAGAAAGAGGTTTTCTCTGGGTACACACCCCGATTATTAGTGCCAGTGACTGTGAGGGAGCCGGCGAAATGTTTGCTGTCACTAGTTTAGACTTAAATAAGTTACCGCAAACAGCAGATCAAAAAATTGATTATAGTCAAGATTTTTTTGGTAAACCCGCCTATTTAACAGTGAGTGGTCAACTAGAAGCGGAAATTATGGCAATGGCTTTTAGTAATGTCTATACCTTCGGTCCTACTTTCCGGGCAGAAAATTCTAATACTTCCCGTCACCTCGCAGAATTTTGGATGATTGAACCAGAAATGGCATTTTGCGATTTACAAGGCAATATGAATTTAGCGGAAGCCTTCTTAAAATATGTCTTTAAATATGTTTTAGAAAATTGCCAAGCCGACTTAGAATTTTTTAATGAAAGAATTGATAATAGTGTATTAGCGACAGCCGATAATATTATTAATAATGAGTTTGGTCGGATTACCTATACAGAAGCCATAGAAATATTAGAAAAAACTGATCAACCTTTTACCTATCCAGTTAGTTGGGGCTTAGATTTACAATCGGAACACGAACGGTATTTAGCGGAAGTACATTTTCAAAAGCCGATTATTGTCACTGACTATCCCGCCCATATTAAGGCGTTTTATATGCGGTTAAATGAGGATGGTAAAACCGTGCGGGCGATGGATGTATTAGCGCCGAAGGTCGGGGAAATTATTGGTGGTTCTCAACGGGAAGAGCGTTTAGAACTATTAGAAAAACGCATGGCTGATCTGAATATTAAAACCGATGATTTACAGTGGTATTTAGATTTGCGACGGTTTGGTAGTGTTCCCCATGCGGGTTTTGGTTTAGGGTTTGAAAGGTTAGTGCAGTTTATGACAGGGATGAGTAATATTAGGGATGTGATTCCGTTCCCCCGTGCGCCGTTAACTATTGATTTTTAATTAACTAGAGGTAGGGCGGGTTTCTCGGCAGATCATAATATTTTACCAAAGATATTCAAGCCAACCCGCCTTTCCATCAGCCAGCCGAACTGAATACAAAATTGCGATATTCTAATAATTAAACTATGAAACTCATAATATAGCTACCTAATTATGAACAATCTTGACCTAAAAAAACAAATAACTGAAGAATTATCAACTATCAATCCTGATAACCTGAAAATTATTGCTGAATTTGTGCAATTTATTAAACACAAACAAGAAAAAGATTTATCTGAATCAATCAATTATCGACCAGCGTCAGGCCGTTCTATTTTAAATAATTCTATTAAATGGCAAGGAGATGATTTAGAGGATTGTCTTAACTTAATGTATGAAACCAAAGAAAAAGTCAGGATAAATAATCGAATTAATCCTTTTCAATAATGTATCTTTTAGACACTAATCATTGTAGTTTAATTCTTGTAAATAATCAAAAAGTGTTTGTGCTACCTCACTCCCGTGCAATTTACTGAATTTATCGAATTTAATAATCTCTACAGAAAAACCCGGTTTTTTCAAAAAACCGGGTTTTTGAATATTTAAAATTAGTTAGCTATTAATTAACTATTAGGAGTCTGCTCCGGTAATAGACACTTATCAGAATCACAACCAGCGGGGCCGGCTTCCGGCATTTCCCCTAAGTCGTAACGCATCAAAGCAGTATGGAAATGATCGGTTTGTCGCCGCTTTAATACATCCTGCATCATTTGATCGTATTCTTGACGAGTAATCGGCTCAAAGGGTAAACGGGGGAAGGCTTGATGATCATCAAAACGGGCTAATAAAGCGGCGGAAATATAACCCTCATCATCCCGGATCGCCTGATAAATGCGATCGCCCAGAGCCTCTATTTCATTTTCCCGTAACTCAATAGTGGCGGAAGAATTATGGCGGGTATAGTATTTCTGTACCTGCATATAAAAATCAAATTGGGTGATCGCATTAAATTTACTAATATCAATTTGATCGGCTCCTGGTAAATCAGCCCAATTGACTGCTACGGGAATTTCTATTAACCATTCTGTACAGCGAGGATCGTAAGGATCATTTAATAAATGACCGTTTTCGTCTTTGTCTGATTGGGAAGGAATAACACTGTAACCATAGTCAATACAAGCTAAAGCTACTGGATCATTTTTACGGAAAGTAATCCGTCGAATAAATCTTTGGGCTTTAGGAGGATGCCAACCAGGGGAAGCACCAGTTAATAAAGACTTCGTGCCTGAAGGTTGAACCGTAGTACAACGATTCGGGCGTTTTAAACTATGGCGATCGCAATAATCCCAGACGGTCTGATGCACAATTGATTGCCAACGGTTTAAGTATTCTGCTTCTTTTGCTTTCAATTCTAAACCATTAGCAGTAGCAGGGCGGCCGGCTTCCCACCATTTTAACCATTCTACTCCTAAGGCATTAACAAAGAAATCAAATAAACCTGTGAAGGAGACACCCACAATCGGATCTAATTGTCGGCTGTAATGATAACGAGGCTCGATAAATTGATGGTTGAGTAATACGGCAACGGATAAAGCAGCAGCTTGGAATGCCTCTTCTTGTTCCTGTGAATTATTGGGATCTAATTGGTTGAGATGCACCTCTGCTAAATTGCAATTACCAGCTAAAGTATTACCAAATACTCCTTTATGATATGCAGGCTCATTAAAACAGTAGGTATCATGTAAACCGGCTAATTGTTCTACACTTCTCACTACTTGCCATTTACCTTTATGGGTAGCTGCTCGCCCTTTACTAACATCTAAACGTTGACAGGGAAGTTCGCCACAATCAGTAATTTGTAAATAGTACAAATCTTCACTGCGCATACCATAATTAGTCACAGCTCCTTTATGGGCACAAAGATTGAGGGAAGAGCGAATACCACATTTTGTTAATAATAACTGCACTCGGTAAGCTCGCTCGTAGTTAGAAATATAAATTCTGATGCCGTTACTATCAGTATTACAGCCATCAGTATCAGCTAGACCAGCCACAAAATGTAAAATAGCGGAGCGATGCCAACTAGCGATCGCATTTAAACTGGCTGGATTAGTTTTTAGGCTCTTTAAAAATTCGCCAGAAAAACCTAGATCGGTGACATCAGTAAAAGTGGGTAAGTATTCATAACTTCTGGCTGGGGAACAATTACCAACTGTTTGCAGAGCCATTTTTTCGGCATATAATCTCACCTTCGCCCGATTTTTCTGATCAGTTGTACCGTCACCGACCGCTACCCCTAAAGTATAAGCGTATTCAGGATCGATATTAATACCGTCTTCATACTGAATAGTAAAAGGTTCTGTGTGAATAGCATAATTGCTGACATCCATCAAATCTTTCGCATAAACTTCTTGGTATTGCTCACCAAATCTGTCTTTGACAAAAAAGCGATGTTGTTCTGTCACATCTAAATGCGTACCATCGGCGAATTTAACTCGATATAACGGGTGATCGCTCCCTGTTTGGAAGGGGGTAACTTGACTCCATTGTTTGCCGTTCCAAATTTCTACGGGTGAACCTACAATGTCTTTAATTTTGTGCAGACCATCCCTAGTGATTAACAAGGTATCACCACTCACACAGTGGAAATTAGCTCCGATTATTTCGCCGCATGGGTTAAGGCCAATACGGGCTATACGATGGGCAAGTTCTGCTGCATCTAAATGCGGGTATTTAGTTTTTAACCAATTTTCCCCTTGACCCTCAGCGTAGGCGTGTAAAAATTCTGTTTTTAGTGCAGGTGTATTTAATAGATCACAATTAGCACGGGCAACTGATTCACCTGCCCATTGAATAGCTCCTTCCCCTGAATAGAATTGCTTACGCACAGCCGTAATAGATTCTTCCCGATCTGGTTTTGTGTGAAATACACGGGTGTGATTTGCCATTCTTAAAGAATCTCTTTCAGGATCGATCCGCCAATTACCCTCTGCATCCTGTTGCCAGAGATTTTCCTTCGCTCCCGCAAATAAATGATCATCACTAACGCCTTGTCTCATACCGGCACTGTTAGAGACTAAAATACCTTCACAGACAAATTCATGAATACTCGCTACTTCAATATCATAAGTATGAGCAGTTCTCACATTCATAGTAACTTGCTCAACTTTCACTGGTATTAAGTCTGTCGCAGTCGGAATATATTTCTTTACAGTTGGTAAAGTCATCTGTTTTTGATGATCAGACCAATGATATTGATAGGTATTCACTAATGGTCTGACCATTTCTTTGGGAAAACCATGATCCTTAAAAGAGCTAGGCTGCGACCGTCTATGATTAGCAAATTCTATAGAATGAGCTAACATGATTATCTCAATAGCGGTAAATGCTTTTTCTCCGACTGTGACTAATTCTCCTTCCCACTTATTATTACTTTTCCTAATAGAACTACAGAGCCTAGTTGTAATACCCAAGGAAGCGTATAAAGTTTGTACTTGTCGGAGAAAATCAGGATAGACCGATGCTACTAATACCCCTTGAGAATGACAACCATCAGCATCGGCTAAACCAGCTAAATATGCCTGACGTATTTCCTCTGTTCCCATTAATACACAATCAGGAATAGTAATCGAAGTAAATGGCTTTTTGAATTGAGCTAGATATTTATTTAATGCACTACTATTGAATTGTAGTTCAAAAGCCTTAGCTTGACACTGTTCGGGTGTTCTGAGGGTGTATTTTTCCAGACCAAATAGGGAACCTACATGAATTAATTTATCTAAAATTTTGGCATGATTTTCAGCTACCCGAAATCTCACCCGCCAACCATCAGAAGCAATGGAGCCATCTCCATGTAAATAGCCAATAAAATAAGCAACATCGCTAGTTAAAGCAGGAATAGTAATAGGAGTGGTATTGTTATGTAAATCAGTTGCTTTAAATTCTGGTAGTTCAGTAGCATTCCCAGCAATAGCCTGCGGTACAAATATTAAGTGATCGCCCGGTTGTAAATCCTGGGCTTTCACCATGCGATAATTACCGTAAACATCCTCTAAGACAGCGACTTTATGATCGGCGGTACATTCTAAATAACCATCTTGGGTAGTAATCCGACAGAGGGATTGTTCCCCTTGATCAAAAAAGTTAGTAACAGGATAAAATCCTTTACTAGTTAATACCCGATCACCAATACGGATTTTTTCAATTGGTACTAATCCGAAAGATGTATGCACTAAAGATCCGGCTGGTAAACAGCGCCGAATATTTCCGGCCACAATAGTTACAGCAGCCTCGTCAATTAATAAACAACATTCTACTGAATTTAATTGCCGACCAATCGCCTTATTCAGAATAGCGGAACAACGCACATATAATTCTGTTAATTTTACCGGATTCGCTACCCCACCAAAACCCTTTAATTTTTCACCGGCTGGTCTTACATGACTCAGATCAACTTGCAGATCAACAGCACCGTTAAAACGCTGATCAGTCGATAATTCTAATAAAGTTTGATAAGACTGCACCCAACCTTGCCGACTATCACCAACGATCATTAATACCTGTTGATCATTAATATTAATCGTTGTTTCCGTTTGCCGATCGCCCGCTGGTACTAAACCAATTTCTTTGGCAATAGTCACATTAATTGTATTTTTAATGATCGGTAACTGATTAATATACCGAGGTTCCAATACCGCCCCTGTACCACAACCCATCATGGCTAAATCCATTAATAAACCAAAGGCACGCCAGTCGGTAATATTAGTAGAAGAACAATTATAAGCCCCGGAAAAATTCTCACGATTTTCGATCCATTCTGTGCCACCCACCCATAACCAACGACCAGATGTCAGGGATTTAATTTCCCGTTGCATCTTATAAATTAAATCTTTTTCTGCCTTACTTAACTTACCTAATTTTTCTAGTCCTGCCACCGTGCGATCGCACACATCAGTCCAAGTCTCCCGCCCATTTTCTGTCCTTCGACTATAGGTCCGATAAAATACCGGATGGGCAGTTGACGCATGGGCAGGGAAATCATTATTTATATGTTTTTGGCCGGATACCTTTTCTAACTCTCTTACCATAATTACTGCAATTTTTCTAAATTTTGATCGTATGAATTTCAGTGGCTTTGCTTGCACAAGATTAGAATTATAGTCAATTTTTTGTGATTTATGATGTGGGCATTAGTAATCATTTTATTTTTGCCTGGCCTGATCTTTCGGAATTATTTTGCTAATACAACTTTTTGTATTTTTGCCCTGATCAATCTACCGATCATCCACAGATCATCCACCTATCGATATATCCACTTAGTGCAAATGGGACAGGACAAGGTATAATGGCGAAATTGATTAATCCTTATTAGCTAAATAGAAAAATGATATCGATAACTGAATTACACGAACAACTAATTAATAAAGAACGTTCTGCTGTTGAGATTACCAAGGAAACCTTAGAACATATTAAGCAAATAGAACCTAAATTACAGAGTTTTTTGACGCTGACTCCAGAGTTAGCAATGGCCCAAGCTGAACGGGTTGATCAACAAATAGCAGCCGGTGCAGAGATCGGTCCTTTGGCTGGGATTCCCATTGCGATTAAAGATAATATGTGTACCCAGGGTATTAAAACTACTTGCGGTTCTAAGATTTTAGAAAATTTTATTCCGCCTTATAATGCCACGGTGACAGAAAAATTATTAGCCGCCGGGGCAGTAATAGTTGGCAAAACTAATATGGATGAATTTGCTATGGGTAGTTCCACAGAAAATTCTGCCTATCAAATTACGAAAAATCCTTGGGATATAACGAGAGTACCGGGTGGTTCTTCCGGTGGTTCGGCGGCGGCGGTAGCAGGCGGGCAATGTGTGGTTGCTCTTGGTTCTGATACGGGTGGTTCGATTCGGCAACCGGCTTCTTTTTGTGGGGTCGTGGGTTTGAAACCTACCTATGGTTTAGTTTCCCGCTATGGTTTAGTTGCCTATGCTTCCTCTTTAGATCAAATCGGTCCCTTCGGTCGTACTGTGCAGGATGTGGCTTATATGTTAAATGCGATCGCCGGTTATGATCCCCGTGATGCTACGAGTTTGAATATTGCTACGCCAGATTATGTCAAGTCGATTAAGCCAAGTTTTCGCCCGAAGGGTCAATTGCGGATTGGTTTAATTAAGGAAACCTTTGGGGAAGGTTTAGACGAGGTGGTGAATGATACTGTGACGAAAGCGATGGAAGTATTACAGGAATTGGGGGCGGAAATTCAAGTGGTTTCCTGTCCTCGTTTTCGTTATGGTTTACCGACTTATTATATTATTGCGCCTTCGGAAGCGTCGGCAAATTTAGCGAGATATGATGGGGTGAAATACGGTTTCCGTTCTCCTGATAGCGAAAATTTAATAGATATGTATGGCAAAACTAGAGCGAAGGGTTTTGGCAATGAAGTAAAACGACGGATTATGATTGGTACTTATACCCTATCGGCTGGTTATTATGATGCCTATTATTTGAAAGCTCAAAAAGTGAGAACTTTAATTAAGGAAGATTTTGATCGGGCATTTGCTCAAGTTGATATTTTAGCTTGTCCGACGGCTCCTACAACGGCTTTCCGGGTTGGGGAAAAAACCGATGATCCGTTAAGTATGTATTTAGGAGATTTAATGACTATTCCTGTGAATTTAGCGGGTTTACCGGCGATTAGTCTGCCCTGTGGTTTTGATCCGCAAGGTTTACCGATTGGTTTACAGTTGATTGGTAATGTATTAAAGGAACCTTTACTATTACAGGTAGCGAGTGCCTATGAACAATCAACGGAATGGCATAAACATCATCCCCAGAATATTAGTTAAATCCTAGTAGGGGCAATTCATGAATTGCCCCTACATTTTGGCAAGCATACTATTTTTTACCAATAGTATGCACCTTTAATACATTAGTACCTTGAGGACACTGTAAAGGAATACTACCAATAATTAAAATTTGATCACCAATAGTTGCTAAATCTTTTTGTTGTAATATTTCCTCTACCCTACCAATTAAATCTTCAAAGGAAGTAACGTTACCCTCTAATAACAGCGGTTTAATACCCCAAATCAAATTTAAGCGATGATACACTTTTAAATGAGTAGTGAGAGCCACTACTAAACTGCGAGGGCGTTCTTGCGAGGCTAAAATAGCTGTATAACCCGTAGAAGTGAAGGCGACAATCGAACGTAATTTGAGAATTTTATCAATAGTATTCAATGCCTCAGTAATTGCATGAGTTTCATCCAAGGTTTCTGGCGGATAATTAGTGTAATTTAAACCCTTTTCTACTTCCTTGGCAATCCGAGACATCATTTCTACAGCTTTCACCGGATATTTACCAACCGCTGATTCCCCTGATAACATAATCGCATCCGTACCATCAGCGATCGCATTTGCCACATCACTCGCTTCTGCCCTGGTGGGAACCGGCTCCCGGATCATACTTTCTAACATTTGGGTAGCCGTGATCACAGGAATATTTTTTAGATTACATAAACCAATAATTTGTTTTTGTAACATCGGCACTTTTTCCGGGCTAATTTCTACTCCCAAATCACCCCGTGCCACCATGATGCCATTAGACTCAGTCACAATAGAAATTAAATTAGCGACTGCCTGCGGTTTTTCAATTTTGGCAATGACTGGCACATCTTCCGCATTATTTTCTTTTAAAAAATTTTTTAAAGTCCGAATATCCTCGACCTTCCGCACAAAACTGAGAGAAACCCAATCAATCCCTTGCGATAAACCAAATTTCAAATCAGCTTGATCCTTCTCAGTCATGGAAGGTAAACGCAAATTTAAACTAGGTAAATTCACCCCTTTGCGACTTTTTAAAATACCACCAGCTACCACTTGACAAATCACCGCAGATGCCACAACTGACTCAATTTTTAATTCTAATAAACCATCATCTAATAATACTTGTGTCCCTTTTTGCGATTCCTCTGCTAAATAGGCATAATCAATAGGAATAGTATTCGGTTCACCGTGATATTCATCTATTGGTAATAATTTCACCTGAGTACCTGGGATCAGGAGCATTTCTGTCTCTGGCAAATGACCGACCCGGATTTTTGGCCCTTGTAAATCCTGTAAAATAGTCACAGGTGTATCTAATTCCTTTGATACTTGCCGTAACATTTGAATAGTTTTGCCATGATCAGCATAGTCACCATGGGAAAAATTTAAACGAGCCACCGACATTCCTGCCTCTACCATCGCTCTCATGATTTCCAAAGAATTACTGGCTGGTCCAATCGTGGCAATGATTTTAGTTTTTTGGGGTAATTTAATCATTTTTTTCTATGGTAAATTTGCATAACTTTTTGTGATTACAAATATAAACTATTTATCCCTGATTTATCCTGAAATATTCATGAATCTGTCGGTGAGAATGATCTTTGTTGAGATTTTAAGAATAGGGCGATCGCCCCTAAAATAGATAAACCCATAATACCGGCTAAAGGATTATTATGCACACCTGTCACCCAGGTGGGTACAGTACCAACATATTTCACTAAATTCCCCACATTAATTAAGTAATAACCCCACACTAAACCACCATGAATTCCCATCGGTAAACCTAATAGAGGGCTGGGCTGGGCTGGTGAATTTTTTACTAATGGGGAATGATTCATAGACGCTAAATTAATATAACCAATTCGTTTCGCTAAAACTAAAACAATACCTAGTATTAGTAAACCAAAAAATTGCGGTAGAGTGTAAATAATATCTGCTAAGGTTTTGATAAAATGTAATGAGGCAAAAATTAGACTATTTACCCAGAGGGCAGAGGTGTAAGACAAATCCCTTTCTAATTCCGATAATAGCCAACCCCGAAATAATAATTCTTCTGCAAAAGCGACCGCCAAGCCTAATACACCACCTTCTAAAATAATCCAGGGAAAATTCGGTTGAGGTATTTGCCAATTTAACCAACCTAACCAACCTTCTATGAGAAATAAACTAGATAAACTAATTAAACCGATAGCTAATCCCTGTAATAAACCTCGCCCATTCCGACGGGAGAAAACTAAACCGTATTGTTGTAGTATTTTCGGTTGTTGATAAACAGTATTTCCCCACCATTTTAAGAGGATGATAAATTCTGTATATAAAAAGATGGAAGTGATGATACTAATTAAATTTTGATCGTCTAATAATAAATAAAAAGGCAGGGCGATCGGTAACCAAATTATTAATAAAATAATAATGAAAATACCTAACCTCGCAAGCACAGGATAACTTGCTATTTTATCTGTGGGTAGCCAATTAAGCATAATTTTTATCTATCCTAATATAGAAGGGGCAATTCGTGAATTGCCCCTCAGTGTAAAGAAAATAATTTTTAGATAAGGAGAACTATGCCGGTACAGTTAATACAGAACATTTCGCATGGTGCATGACATAATTACTAACACTACCTAAAATCAATTCATCTATAAGGGAATGCCCCCGCCGCCCAATCACAATTAGATCAGCTTGACTTTCCTTGGCAACCCGACAAATTACCTTACCAGGATAACCATTGATTTGTTGATAAGTCGCTTTTAAACCTTCTTCTTCCGCTCTTTTTACGTGGGATTCTAGGAAATTTAAAAATTTAGTTTCGTATTCTTGCAACTGTTGTTGATATTTTTGTACCAACTGCATACTATACTGACGAGTTACCAACGTCGCATTTAGAGGCATTTCCTCCGAATCCTGGGAAAAAGCGTGTAATAACAATAATTCAGCTTGACTTAATTGAGCTAAATTGACAGCAGTTTGAAATACTTTTTCTCCCATGGGGGAAGTGTCCAAGGCTACTAATATTTTATTATACATAAAGCCACCTAAATAATCTTCAATCATCTTTATTAGCTAATTCCATTGTACAATACTTATCTGCCAGCGTAATAAAATCTATCCCTTCATCCAGAAGAATATATGGAATCCACTATCTTTCCTAGCCGTAGCTATCCTTTAGGTGCCACTGTTTATCCCCACGGTGTGAATTTTTGTATCTATTCTAAAAATGCCACTCTCATAGAATTATTATTATTCGATCATGCGGATCAGCCCCACCCCACTAAAGCGATCACCCTGCATCCCAAACATAATAGAACTTTTCATTATTGGCACGTTTTTATTCCTGGTATTAGGGCAGGACAAATCTATGCCTATCGGGTTCATGGTCCTTTCAATCCAGAACAAGGCCATCGTTTCGATCCAAATAAAGTATTAATTGACCCCTATGCCAGAGCGATTGTTGGTAACTATAGTCGGCAAGCAGCCATAGAAATGGGAGATAATTGCGCCCAGGCTTTGAAAGGGGTGGTAGTAGATCGCCATAATTATAATTGGGAAGGGGATGAGCCTTTAAAACATCCCTATAATGAAACGATTATTTATGAGTTGCACGTGGGGGGCTTTACGAAAAATCCTAATTCTGGTGTATCACCGGCAAAACGTGGTACTTATGCTGGTTTAATCGAGAAAATTCCCTATTTAAAAGAATTAGGTATTACCGCTGTCGAATTATTACCTATTCAAGAATTTGATGAACAGGATGTGAAAGACGGTTTAGTAAATTATTGGGGTTATAGTCCCATTGCCTTTTTTGCTCCCCACCGGGCTTATTCTTCCCGTCAGGATCTATTAGGTCCCCTCGATGAATTTCGGGATATGGTAAAAGCCTTGCATAAGGCTGGTATTGAAGTGATTTTAGATGTGGTTTTTAACCACACGGCGGAAGGGAATGAGAACGGTCCGACTTTTTGTTTTCGGGGTTTAGAAAATTCTGCCTATTACATTTTAGAAAATAATAGTCCTGCCTATTATGCTAACTATACGGGTTGCGGTAATACTTTTAAAGCGAATCATCATGTGGTATTACGACTAATTTTAGATTGTTTATGTTTTTGGGTAGCAGAAATGCACGTGGATGGTTTCCGCTTTGATTTGGCTTCGGTTTTAGCACGGGGTGAATCTGGTCATCCTTTAGATGATCCACCTGTCTTATGGGCGATTGAATCAGACCCGATTTTAGCTGGGACAAAAATTATTGCTGAGGCGTGGGATGCGGCTGGTTTATATCAAGTAGGTTCTTTTATTGGCGATCGCTTTGCCGAATGGAACGGACCCTATCGGGATGATGCACGACAATTTGCGAAAAGCACTCCAGGGGTCGCCACCCATTTAGCCGCCAGAATTATGGGCAGTCCTGATATTTATCCAGAACTGGATCGGGAACCGAATCATAGTATTAATTTTATTACTTGTCATGATGGTTTTACCATGAATGATTTAGTTGCCTATAATGAAAAACATAATGAGGCAAATTTAGAAGATAGCCAAGATGGTTGTAATCATAACTATAGTTGGAATTGTGGCATAGAAGGGGACACGGATGATCCAGAGATAAATGCTTTACGATTACAACAAATTAAAAACTTTTACACTATTCTCTTTTTCTCCCAAGGAACACCAATGATTTTAATGGGTGATGAAGTGAGGCGATCGCAACAGGGGAATAATAACGGTTATTGTCAGGATAATCAATTAAGTTGGTTTGACTGGGATCAATTAGATAAACAACAGGATTTATTACGCTTTGTTAAAGGCGTGATTAGTGTTTTTAAAACCTTAAACATCTTTCGGGTAGAAAAAGTATTAGCAACTGTCGGACCAGCCACCCCAGAAGTCATTAGTCATGTTTCTAAAATTCAGAGATTAGAAGCGACTCGGCAACCCCATATTAGTTGGCATGGGGTAAAACTATGGAAACCTGATTGGGGAGAAAATTCCCACGCTGTCGCTTTTACTTTACGGTATCCTGAACATGATGAATATTTACATATTATTTTCAATGCCTATTGGGAACCTTTAACTTTTGAGTTACCCCGTCTATTAAAAGGGGAAAATTGGTATCGGATTGTTGATACTTCTTTACCTTCCCCTGATGATTTCTCTCAATTAGTGGATGCCCAAAGAGTTAACTTTTATGAATATCAGGTGAAACCTCGTTCGGCAGTAATATTAAGGGCTTTATAATTTTAATTAGGCAGAAGATTTATGGCTTTTTGTTATATTAGTAAATTTGATCAAACAAAAATAATAAATCAAAAATATAACAATAGCCACCATACCTACGAATAAAGACCCCTGCCCTTCATGCCAATATTTGAAACTAGACATTTGATTGGCATTAACTAATAGGCTCATCGCTACCACCCGTAAACCATTAATCACAAAACCGATAATAATTGCCATAAACAAAGTAATAGTATTAAAAACTTTTTGCACAGGAAAGAGTATTAACATGATTACCGATAAGCCTAATAAATAAGTGATGGCTTCCATACCAGAGCAACCTTTATATACCTCAATAATATTACTGTTGGATATTAAAATATAAATACCACTTACTTTTATATCTAAATTCAAACTTTGTAGGACAAAACCAGCAAATCGAGCAGTTAACGGTGACGGATTAACATTAGCAAATAAGACACTAGGTCCTCCCAGAAAAAATAAAATGATTAATGGTTGCCAATATTGTTTAATACCTCGATAACCACTAGCTATTAAACTGATACCCAGACCAAAGGTAAAAGGTGATAAACGCAAAACGGGATCAAGTACATCTTTTTCGGGAGATAGGGGTAAATTCGATAAGGTGAAGACAATAATTGACAATCCTAATATTTTGGAAATTAAGTCACTTTTCAGGACTAAGGCTGATGTTTTTTCTTCCATCACCATATAAACGGCGACAAAAAATAAAGCACTCATTCCTAAATGGGCAATATCATTAGCCCTCCATAATAAGGCCATATATACCGTAGCGAGAGCCACAGTTAATACTAAAAGCCAAAAAAATTTGTTCTGAAAAATTTGGCTATCCCAGGTAAAAAAGTTTTTCATTATTAATAACCAATAGATTTAATTCAAGACAAATTTACTAAAATAGACCTCTTCTCTTACAAAAATAACAAATTATAGCTTAGTTACCAAAAATCAGGCTTTGAATGGAATAAGTTTGCAATAATTTTACAAGAGGTCTAATACAAAAAATCAACCCCTTATATTAAGAAGTTGATCTTATTGAATTTTCATTAAATGAAAAGATGGATACAGAAATATTTAAACAGTTTCTTCTTGTTTGTTCTTTTTGTTGTAGTACTTCTTGAAAGCAGGTAAGGAAGCTAGAGTGGCTCCTACACCAAAAATAGTGAGAGGCTCAGGTGTTTCAGTTTTGTTGCAAGATTTGCAGCCAGCGGCCTTGAGAGTAGCAAGTTCTTTCTCCGCATCTGCAACATTTTTCTCTAAAACTCCTATTATAGCAGTTTCACACGCTTCTTTAGCAGCCACAAGATTATTTTTCAGACCTAAAAGGTTTGCTTCCATGCCTTCTATTATTAATTCCCAGTTGGATTTGGGTGATTCTGGTGACGCAACAGCTTGTGCTGGTACAGATACTAATAATTGGCCGGCTACAGCAAGAGCAAGTACAATGGATAATTTAAATTTATTGGCCGTAAAATTTGTTGATTTCTTCATGATTTGATTTCCTAAAGGTTTTATTTGTAGTAGTTAAGTTTCTAATTTCCAGTTGTGGAAATTTTAAATTTTGAATATTTTAGGGTTGTTCCCTTTCATGACAATATCATATCAACACCCTTAAAGGAATTGCAAGGGGATTTAAGAGAATTCACAGAAACTTTACATAACTACCTAAATGTTTTTTAATCTCACAATAAAAAAGTATTGGTAGCTGGTGGCTATCACTTCAAATCTATAATTGATAAAGAAATAGCTGTCTCTACGTAATAATACGCAAGTATTTTATTAATTGTCTTTACAGAAACTTTACAATTGATTATTTGTGATATGAGTCACATTAAATATCGGTGTTGAATCACTTATGTACACTGAGGAATATATTGTGTTTTTGATACAAAGTGATTTTAAGTATCTAGTTGCACATCATGGGGTATTTCTAACTGACTTGTCAATAGGGGCGATCGCCCGCATAAATAGATTAAGGGGCCAAAGAGGGGAATACAGGTAATCAAAAATAGCCATTGATTATTCATACCTCGTCTTGCCATGTCATCACCGACTAAAGTCGGGAATAGTAGGGATAACATACAGAAATCTAAACTCATCACATGAATAAATTTACTGGTTTGCCACTGTTGCAGAAAGTTAGCCCAATCACCATTTTTTATGCCCCAAAATACTAAAAAGCCAGATGCTAAAGTTAGGAATATTCCTAATAAACGGGAGTCGAATATTTTGATCAGTAAATTTTTTTCACCGACAAATTCTCTATTAGGTTGACGTAAAGCTAAATAGGGAAGAATAGCAAAGGCTCCTACGGCATAGGATAAAGCGACAAATATGCCAGCTCGGATTTTCTGTCCCCGTCCGTCTGCTAATAATACACAGGTATAAATAATCGGCCAAATTCCCATTAAATTAAATAGGCTAATAATCAAGGTATTAATACCAGTTAAATTACCCGTAGATAAATTTTTGATCAGTTCTAAAGTATCTGGTTGATCTGGCGGGGCAAAGAATGTAGCGTACAGCAAAAATCCTAACCAAATTGAACCGAAAATAATTTTTCTAGGCATATTTTTTCTTTATTCCTGTATTATTTGTAATCTATTCAGATCAAGGTAAAAAACGATCTAAAGCGGCTTTCAGTTCAGCAATTTCTGTTTCAATATTGCCCTCTGCGGCTGCTCTGGTCACACATTCTGTTAAATGTTCATCTAAGATCATGCGAGCCACCCGATCTAAGGCTCCTCGGATGGCAGCTATTTGAATTAATACTTCTGGGCAAGGGCGACTTTCCTGCAACATATTTTTTATTCCTCGAATATGCCCCTCTATTCTCGATAGGCGGTTTACTAATTTTCTTAAGGATTCTGGGCTGTGTTGATGGGGATGATCATGAATATGATCATGGATATGATCGGGGTGATCGTGATCATCATAGTCATTTTTATAATGTTTGTGAGCATCATGATGATCATGATCAGGGTTGCGATGATTAGATGTTAATGAATCAGATACAGTCATAATAGCAAATTAGATAGAATATAATTGGACCGTATGATAACACATTGATCTAAGAATATGCTATGATTTGATGACAATTCTTGTGTTACTTCTTAGTTGTGGGAATAATCAGGATGATCAAATATTGCCAATCAATGACGAATATAATTACTTTTTTTCCTTATCAAAATATTATGATCTACAATAAACAAAGATTTTTAGCCCTGTGTTTAGGATTAATATTAACTAGTTTTACCCTAATGCCAGGGGCGATCGCATCTCCCTTATTAGGTTTAATGGAACCAGCAAATATAGCATTAGCGACTGGTAATAATCGTAATTTTGTCAGTAGTGCAGTAGAACGAGTCGGTCCGGCGGTGGTGAGAATCGATACGGAAAAAACTATTACCCGGCAGAATAGCCCAAGTTTTAATGATCCCTTTTTTGAGGATTTTTTTGGTAGAGATTTTGGTAATGCCATGCCTCGCACCCAAATTATGCGGGGTCAGGGTTCCGGTTTTATTATTGATGAAAATGGTACGATTTTAACTAATGCTCATGTAGTAGATGAAGCCGACCGGGTAACGGTGACGTTGAATGATGGGCGAACTTTTACGGGTGAAGTGAAAGGGAAAGATAAATTAACTGATTTGGCGGTGGTGAAAATTACTGATAAGGGTGAGCGTTTACCTGTGGTAGTTTTGGGTGATTCCGATCAGGTGCGAGTCGGTGATTGGGCGATCGCCGTTGGTAATCCTTTAGGCTTTAATAATACGGTGACATTAGGGATTATTAGCACTCTAAAACGTTCTAGTGCGGCGGTGGGTATTCCTGACAAGCGATTAGATTTTATTCAAACCGATGCGGCGATTAATCCCGGTAATTCTGGTGGTCCGTTATTGAATGAACAAGGAGAAGTGATTGGCATTAATACGGCAATTCGGGCTGATGCGATGGGGATCGGTTTTGCTATTCCTGTAAATAAGGCAAAGGAAATTAAGGATATTTTAGTGCGGGGCGGTAGCGTATCCCATCCTTTTATTGGTATTCAGATGGTTAATATTACGCCGGATGTTGCCAAGCAAAATAATCAAAATCCTAATTCTCCTGTACTATTACCGGAAGTATCGGGGGTATTAGTCACAAGGGTTTTACCTAATACACCAGCGGCTACTTCCGGCGTGCGATCGGGTGATGTGATTGTGCGGGTAAATCGGCAGCCGATTACTGGGGCAGAACAGTTACAAAAGTTAGTGGAGTCTAGTGGGGTTGGTGCGAAGTTAGAGTTAGAAATTATGCGGGAGGGACGTTCTCGTCAAGTAACAGTGACAACCGGCGAAATGAGTCAATCTTCATAAGAGATCAGTCTTTAGGGGCGGGTTTTTCATCAATATTTTGGGGAACACTAGAGATATTTTTCTAACCCGCCCTTCGGGGATTATTTTGAACACCAATAATTTTTTTTTCAGGTTTTGTCGATATTGTTTTGTTAGGTTGGGTTAAGGAACGAAACCTAACCTACTATTAACTATTATCATTTTTAATTTACCTAAATCTTGGGGTTTAAAGCCCCGTCCTCCACTTCGTTAAAGGACGGTATTAATTTATATCGCACTTTTCCAAAATTAGCTATCATTAATCATCCTATCCTAGAACAAAATGATATAATTATTATATTTTAATAGATCTATGCTTTACCGATAAGTCCTGAGAATATTGCTGTGCAAGATTTTCAGCGATATGCCTAGAGGTGATTTAGCTTACATTAGACAATCCAATCACATTAATTAACGTTTGCTCCTTATTGTTAGCGGTTTTTCAAATTGAAGTTGCACTGTATATAGTGTGGGTGTATCCATGCACGCTATATATGGATTGTCTAAATTTAGATTTGATTGCGATCATACTGGAACGATACGCAATCGAGTCCATTTTCATCCAAAATTTAAAGGCTATAACCCTTTGCAGACAAGAGTTACAAAAGTTATGGGTAAGGCATAGTTTAATAGATGGACAGATGAAGTTAAGGTATAAATATCGCATATATCCAACTCCTGAACAAAAACACCTATTGGCTAAGACTTTTGGGTGTGCTAGAGTTGTTTATAATGATGCCTTAACTTATTGCCAAGAACAACATAAATTAGGTAATAAAAAACCGTCTGAGAGTGAATTACAGAAAATGTTTATCACTCAAGCCAAAACAACAGAAGAGAAAGAATGGCTGTCAGAAGTGTCTAGTACAGCATTGCAACAATCAATCGCCGATTTAGGGATTGCCTATAAAAACCTTTTTGATTCTCATCAGGGGAAAAGGAAAGGACGAAAGGTAGGACATCCAAAATTAAAGAGACGCAAGTCTAGGCAATCTTTTAGATTAACTAGAGGTAGCTTTAAAGTTAAAAAATCGGGAAAGATATTTTTGGCCAAAATAGGAGACATAAAAGTAATTTGGTCAAGACCATTACCGGCGGTCCCTAGTAGTGTCACAGTGATTAAAGACTGTGCCGACCGCTATTTTGTCAGTTTTGTCGTGGAATACACACCAAAACAATTACCAGACAATGGGCAATCGGTAGGGGTTGACTTAGGGATAACTGACTTTGCTACTTTGAGTACAGGTGAAAAAATCAAGTCACCTAAACCACTCAAGAAAAGGTTAAAAAAGGTAAAACGTTTGCACCGTAAACTGTCTAAAACCCAGAAAGGTAGTAAACGGCGGGAGCGAGCCAGAAAAAGATTAGCGAAACAATACGCTAAAGTAAGTGACACAAGAAACGATTTTCTCCATAAACTTTCTACCAGACTAATTCGTGAAAACCAAACGATAGTATTGGAAGACCTAAATACAGCAGGTCTATTAAAGAATAGAAAGTTATCCCGTGCAATTAGTGATTTAGGTTGGCGTAGCTTTCGGGATATGCTGGAAGCCAAAGGACTGATGTATGGGCGGGATGTGAGAATAATTAGCCGATGGGAACCAACTAGTCAGAAATGTTCCTGTTGTGGTTTTAATGGTGGCAAAAAAGAATTAAAAGTGCGTGAATGGCAGTGTTTAAATTGTGGTACTGTGCATGATAGGGACATAAATGCGGCCATCAATATTAAAGTCGCTGGTGGGCAATCAGAGACTAAAAACGGACGGGGAGGGAAGTGTCAGACTATCGTTAAGATAGCAACGCCCGATGAATCGTCAACCATCCTCAGACCGATGCAACTATCGTTGTTTTAGGTCTTAGGAATCCCCACGCCTTTAGGCTGGGGAGGATGTCAAACTAAACCTAATTTCAGTTGATGCAGTTCTCTATCAGCCTCCAAATCCATAAAATCAAGTTCCGTTTTATCCAGACCATAGGAAGCCATAAAAATCGCCAATTGATTTATTCCCTCTACTTTGCCACTATTAGATAGAATATTAATTAATCTTTGTACTCCTCCCGCTACACCAACTATTTTCAGAACGGGAGCCGCCACACATCCTACTGCTGCCACAGGTGGAAATACAAGGGATAAAGCTACCACGCCACCAGTAATCACAGAGGCGGTAACGGCCACATTAGCAGAATCAGAGATGGTATCCATTAATGCGTCTTCTACAGATTTTTCTCCCCGCTCTACAGCTAAAAAATTATCTAATCCACTAAACGCTAATTCTACCCCAAAAGCAATCCCGCCAGCAGTAACAGCTTGATCTAATACCATACTTGTGTTTGATTGAAAATCAATAGCAACCTTGGCTTCTGCTAGTGCTTCCATTTGAGAACTGCTGGCGATCGCCCCTTGACTAATCAATAGACCTGTTTGGGATGGTAAATCAGGTGCAATTATTGTTAGTGATTGATTTTCAATATTACTATTATTCAGATAATTGACGGGAACTAATATTTCTTCAATGGCAGTAATATGAGAGGTTTCAGTTTTAATATAACTGGGTAATGTTTCTAAAATATTTTGTGACTCTTGGGTCTTTGTGAGAGTATTAGTTTGAGTATTAGTTATAGCTTGCGATTCCTGAATATAAAATTCACTTGACCAAGCAAGAGAATTATTAACTGGTTGTTTAGCGTAAATTATGACACGATTAATACCGTCAATTTGTAGATAGTAAAAAAACTTTTTGATGTATTCAACTGATGCTTCTTTCGCTGGAATACCGTCGGGTTTGTCAATAATCAATTCAATTAGTGGTTTTTTTAGACTGCCTCTCACTGTTATTTCTAAATCTCGCAGAATATAAGTGAGACAAGTATTAATCGCCTCAATATTTCCTTGTTTGGCAAGAGATAAACATTTTTCTGAGGTGTTATTCATAAGGGTCGGGTATTGCTAAATCTATATGTGTTGAATTTTATCATATTAAAAATTTTTATTCATCAGTAAATTTACTGAATTAATCACAGTATGTTTAGATACTTAAAGACAAGGTTTCTTCCCTAATATCCAGGAAATTCAAACTAAACCCAACCCTAATTTCAGTTGCTGTAATTCAGCATCAGCCTCCAAATCCATAAAATCAAGTTCCATTTCATCCAGACCATAGGAAGCCATGAAAACCGCTAATTGATCTATTCCTTCTACTTTACCACTCTTCGATAAAATATTAATTAACCTTTGTACTCCCGCTGCTACACCAACTATTTGTAGGACGGGAGCCACCGCAACTCCTACCGCTCCTACAGGTGGAAATACAAGAGATATAGCCACTATACCACCAGTTACCACCGCCGCTGTGACTGCTACACAAGTAGCAGCAGACAGTGTATCGATCAAACCATCTTCTACTGATTTTTCTCCCCGTTGCACAGCTAAAAAATTATCCAAACCACTAAAAGCTAACTCTACCCCAAAGGCAATCCCACCCGACTTTACCGCTTTATTCAGAACAATACTTGTACCAGCTTGAAAATTAATATCTGATTTAGCTTTTAATAACGCCTTATTTTCTCCATGGGTCATATTTTCACTACCACGAGCGCGGTTAATACTAGGATTTTCCCAATCACCATTATGAGGTTGATGGGAACCACCTTTCGCATGGGCTGTTTTATGACTCCAATCGTGGCTTCTTTTATATTGATCGATATTTTCTATACCTTGCCTCCGAATATTCTCAGGCATCGTCTGATAAATTTCTTTAGCTTCTTGCCATGAACGAAATTCACCTTTTCTCAGTCCTGCTCTCTTAATATTATGTTGTAAAGTAGTTGGTAGTTGTTCAAAGGGAGTAACTGTTGGAATTTCTGGCTGAATATAGGCTGGTAATACACCTAAACTATTATCTGCGGTTGTCGTATTGGTTTGAATATGGCTATGATCAGAATGGTATGCAAAAGATGGTGAATTTTCTATTTGTTCGAGATAAAACTCCCTAGACCAAGCTAAAGAATTAGTAGGTGATTGTTTAGCATAAATTTTCACATGGCGAAGAGCAGGGATTTGTAAATAGCGAAAGAAATTTTTAATATATTTGTAAGAGATCTCTTGTTCTGGAATACCGTCGGGTTTGTCAATAATCAATTCAATTAGTGGTTTTTTTAGACTGCCTCTGACTGTTATTTCTAAATCTCGCAGAATGTAAGTGAGACAAGTATTAATCGCCTCAATATTTCCTTGTTTGGCAAGAGATAAACATTTTCCTGGGGTATTATTCATAAGTACTAGTCTTTCTAATATCTATATGTATTAAAGTCTATCATATTCAAATTTTGTATCCATCAGTTCTGCCACACTGACAAAAAAATAATATTTTCTTAAGGTTTGTTGATCAAGATTAGGAGTATAATCTTTTTCCCTTATCTACAGCAACTTGTACAAATCTAAAGAAAAAATAAAGCGATCTTGAAGATTTGTGAAGAAAAATAACGATATATTAACTTTGTTAAAAAACTCTTAGTATTTGGTCTATTCCCTGAAGTTTGTCTAATAATAAAGAGTGTAGAGACGAAAAGCCCTTTGGATTAAGAATAAGTTAAATTTAGTCATTAAATTAATAACTAAATTAATAATTAATCAACTTTGGGCTGATCGGTAAAATACTCAGGCTGTAACAAACTGAGACATGATCTACAATAAAACTAAATTGCAATATTTGTCAGGGAGTTTTATTAAAAATATTTGCCCTACAGAAAAGCAGCAGACAGAATTATATAGACTGGCACAAAAATTAATTTAATGGAATATTCTCAACTATTTTTGTCCAGCCGGATTGTCGAATCAATTATCAAAAAATATTAGGTAAGTTATGAGTCAAATCATTTATGAAACTTTAGACGGTAATGAAGCCGTTGCCAGGGTTGCCCATAGACTAAGTGAAGTAATTGCTATTTATCCGATTACCCCTTCCTCTAATATGGGTGAATGGGCTGATGAATGGTCATCGAAGGGTAAAACCAATATTTGGGGAACGGTTCCCAATGTGGTGGAAATGCAAAGTGAGGGAGGAGCGGCTGGTGCTGTGCATGGTGCTTTACAGTCAGGTGCGATCACTACTACTTTTACTGCTTCCCAAGGTCTGTTATTAATGATCCCCAATATGTACAAAATAGCAGGGGAATTAACTTGTTGTGTAATTCATGTGGCTGCCCGGGCTTTGGCTGCCCAGGGTTTATCAATATTTGGTGATCATAGTGATGTGATGGCCGCTAGATCGACGGGTTTTGGTCTATTAGGTTCTGCTTCTGTACAGGAAGCCCAGGATTTTGCATTGATTGCCCAAGTTGCTACTTTAGAAAGTCGGATTCCTTTTATTCACTTTTTTGATGGTTTCCGCACTTCCCATGAAGTACAAAAAATTAGTTTATTGGCTGATGATGTATTGCGGAGCATGATTGATGATGATTTGATCTTTGCTCATCGCTCTAGGGCTTTATCACCTGATCATCCAGTATTAAGAGGTACAGCCCAAAACCCTGATGTTTATTTCCAAGCCAGGGAAACGGTGAATCCTTTTTATGATGTTTGTCCTGGTATTGTGCAAAAGGCCATGGATAAGTTTGCAGAGTTAACGGGACGGGCTTATCGCTGTTTTGAATACCATGGCGCACCGGATGCGGAACGGGTGGTAATTGTTATGGGTTCTGCCTGTGATTCTGTACATGAAATGGTCGATTATTTGCAAGGACAAGGGGAAAAAGTTGGGGTATTAAAAGTTCGTTTATATCGGCCTTTTGATGCAACTTTATTAGTTAATGCTTTACCTAATACTGTCAAGAAAATCACAGTATTAGACCGTTGTAAGGAACCGGGAGCCGGTGGCGATCCCTTGTATTTGGATGTGGTGAGCGCCATTAATGAAGTTTGGGAGGGCGATCGCATTAAAATAGTCGGCGGTCGTTATGGCTTATCTTCTAAGGAATTTAATCCAGCCATGATTAAGGCGGTATTTGATAATTTGAGTGCCGATAAACCAAAAAATCATTTCACAATTGGGATCAATGATGATCTGACTCATACCTCCTTAAGTTATGATCCCAGTTTTTCCATTGAACAAGATAACGTGGTGCGAGCCATGTTCTACGGTTTGGGTTCTGATGGTACGGTGGGGGCGAATAAAAACTCGATTAAAATTATTGGGGAAGAAACCGATAATTATGCCCAAGGTTATTTCGTTTATGACTCGAAAAAATCCGGGTCTATTACCATTTCTCACTTACGGTTCGGACCGCAGCCAATTCGTTCTATTTATCTGATTGAGCAGGCGAGTTTTATTGGTTGTCATCAATGGTCATTTTTGGAAAGAGTCGATATTCTCAGTCAAGCGATTAATGGGGCAATATTCCTGTTAAATAGTCCCTATAGTCGGGAGGAAGTATGGGATCATTTACCAATAGAAGTGCAGGAACAAATTATTAGAAAAAATCTGCAATTCTATGTGATTGATGCCACCCAGGTTGCTAAAGATAGTGGCATGAAGGGCAGGATTAATACGGTAATGCAGGTTTGTTTCTTTGCCCTAGCGAAAGTTTTACCGAGGGAAGAAGCGATCGCCCAAATCAAAAAATCCATTGAAAAAACCTACGGGAAAAAAGGACCAGAAATTGTCCGCATGAACCTGGAAGCAGTGGATAGCACCTTGGCTAATTTACATCAAGTACAAATTCCCACGACGGCAACTAGTAGTTTGAAAATGGCGCCACCTGTACCAGAGGAAGCCCCTGATTTTGTCAAAAATGTTTTGGGTGAAATTATTGCTCGGCGGGGTGATCAATTACCTGTGAGTGCTTTGCCCTGTGATGGTACTTATCCGACTGGTACAACCAAATGGGAAAAACGGAATATTAGTTTGGAAATACCCGCTTGGGAACCAGACGTTTGTGTTCAGTGTGCGAAATGTATTCTTGTCTGTCCCCACGGTGTGATTCGAGGTAAAGCCTATGATGAAAGTGAATTAGCTAATGCTCCGGCGACCTTTAAATCCATTGCAGTGAAAGATAAGGAATTTGCCGGCCAGAAATTTACGATTCAGGTTGCCCCGGAAGACTGTACAGGTTGCGGAGTGTGCGTGGATGTTTGTCCCGCTAAGAATAAATCTATGCCTTCCCAAAAAGCCATTAATATGGTGGAACAATTACCCCTGCGGACTCAGGAAGTAGAAAATTGGGATTTCTTCTTAAAATTACCCAATCCAGATCGCAAGACTTTACATTTAGATCGGATTCGTCAACAACAATGGCAAGAGCCCCTCTTTGAATTTTCAGGAGCTTGCTCCGGTTGCGGTGAAACGCCCTATGTGAAATTGATTAGTCAATTATTTGGCGATCGCATGATGGTGGCAAATGCCACGGGTTGTTCTTCGATTTATGGTGGTAATTTACCGACTACCCCTTGGACAGTTAATGCCGAAGGACGGGGTCCCGCTTGGTCGAATAGTTTATTTGAAGATAACGCCGAATTCGGTATGGGATTCCGGTTAGCTGTTGATAAACATAAAGAATTTGCTGGGGAATTATTACAAAGATTAGCCGGTAATGTCGGTGATAATTTAGTCCGGGATATTCTCGGTGCTACCCAAAAATCTGAGGCTGATATTTGGGAACAGCGGGAAAGAGTAGTAGCCCTGAAAGAGCAGTTACAAAATATTAATAGTTCAGAAGCCAAACAACTATTAAGCCTAGCTGACTATCTTGTGAAAAAATCTGTCTGGATTGTCGGTGGCGATGGTTGGGCTTATGATATTGGCTTTGGTGGCTTAGATCATGTATTAGCCAGCGGTCGTAATGTCAATGTATTAGTCTTAGATACGGAAGTCTATTCTAATACAGGTGGTCAATCTTCTAAATCTACACCACGGGGAGCAGTTGCTAAATTTGCCGCCGGTGGTAAACCTTCTGCTAAAAAAGATTTAGGCTTGATTGCCATGACCTACGGTAATATTTATGTTGCCAGTGTTGCCATGGGGGCGAGAGATGAACATACTCTCAAGGCATTTTTAGAAGCCGAAGCCTACGACGGACCATCCCTAATTATTGCCTACAGTCATTGTATTGCCCATGGTATTAATATGACCACCGGCATGAGTCATCAAAAAGAAGTGGTGGAAAGTGGTCGCTGGTTATTGTACCGTTACAATCCTGACTTGAGAGAAGAAGGGAAAAATCCTTTGCAATTGGATTCCCGCGCACCGAAAAAATCAGTGGCTGAATCGCAAGCAGAAGAAAACCGCTTTAGTATGTTACTGAAGAGTAAACCGGCTGAGGCAAAAATATTACAAAAACAAGCACAAGCGGATGTGGATGCTCGTTGGCGGATGTATGAATATTTAGCGGCTCGTCAGCCTAATCATAATGGTAACGGTCAAGCTGCCGGTGAAAAAGCACCGGCTCCCACCGAACCAGTTACTAATAATTAACGTTTAACTAGAAACCGGGTTTTTTCACCCAAACCTTAAAATAAAAACCCGGTTTCTTGCAAAAATCACCCTTGAGTAAGAAAAATTAATTAGAAACCGGGTTTTTCCCCGAAACCTGATTTTCTATAACAATCACCATCAAAATATTGGAGCCAAAGCCACTATGGATTTAACTACCACCTATTTAGGTTTAAACCTACGATCGCCCTTAGTTGTGGGAGCAGCCGCCCCCCTGACCGAAGATTTAGATAATCTCAAACGGATGGAAGAAGCCGGAGCCGGGGCGATCGCCCTGCATTCCCTGTTTGAAGAACAAATCAGAGAAGAAAGATTAGAACTACATCACCACTTAGAATACGGCACTCAGAGTTTTGCCGAAGCCCTCAGCTATTTTCCTGAACCAGATATTTTTCATGTAGGTTCCAGTGAATATTTAGAGCATATTCAGCGGGCAAAATCCAGCGTCAATATTCCCATCTTTGCTAGTTTAAATGGTTCCACCGTCGGTGGTTGGACCCACTACGCCAAAGAAATCGAAGAAGCGGGAGCCGATGCCCTGGAATGCAATATTTATAATATTCCCACTGACATGGAAAAAACCAGTGCAGAAGTCGAACAGGTCTATTTAGATATTGTCAAGGCAATTAAATCAGAGATAAAAATTCCCGTTGCCGTTAAGATTAGTCCCCATTTTAGCAATATGGCAAATATGGCGAAACGCCTAGTTGACAGTGGAGCAGACGGTTTAATTTTGTTTAATAGTTTTTATCAACCAGATATTGACATTGACGAATTAACAGTCACTAGTAATTTATTATTAAATTCACCGCAAGCGATGCGTTTACCGATGCGTTGGATCGCTATTTTATACGGTCGCTTACAAGTTGATTTTATGGCAACCGGCGGTATTCAACACGGTCATGATGCGTTGAAAATGTTAATGGCGGGAGCTAATGCCATGGAAATTGTCGGGGCGCTTTTACGCCACGGTATTCACCATCTGAAGGACATTGAAACTGAAATGGTACATTGGATGGAAGAAAATGAATATCATTCAGTCAAACAAATGCAGGGCAGTATGAGTCAAATTAACTGTGCGGATGAAAGTCAATTTGAGCGGGTACAATATATGAAGGCAGTCCAAAGTTATAAACCAGCTCACAGTATAGTTTGATGAGATACCCCCTCACCCCCCTTCATAAGGGGGGAAAAGAATTAATCAAAATCCTTTATGAAAGTATAGAGGCAAAAGAATTAATTAAAGCCCCCTTATTAAGGGGGTTTGGGGGATCAGAGAAATATTGGTGTACTGTCCTAGATCAAAAATCGCTATAATAATTTAATTCTATTTTTGAGAAATAGTAGGGGGAATTCATGAGTTGCCCCTATTATTTTGGCTAAATGGTAGTAATAACCGAATGTGTATTTGGGGAAATTGCCACCCTAAAATAGGACCATTTCTCTTTAAAATCAACAAATATGGGTGATCAATGATTGATTTAGTTATGTGCTTTCATATCACATAGCAAAAATCTTGTAACCCAATCTTGTAAACAAGTATTATCAGAAATTGATTAACTAATTTTTTTGTAAAGGCAGGAGTAAAACAAAAATGACAGTTCTTGAAAAAGGCACAATTACGATTCATACCGAGAATATTTTTCCGATTATTAAAAAATCTCTCTATACCGATCATGAAATATTCCTACGGGAATTAATTTCTAATGGGGTAGATGCTATTTCTAAGTTAAAAATGTTATCCCGCAGTGGCGAATTTAACGGTGATATTGGTGATCCGCAAATTGAAGTAAAAATCGATAAGGATAAAAAACAAATTTCCGTTACCGATAACGGTATTGGCATGACCGCCGATGAGGTGAAAAAATATATTAACCAAGTCGCTTTTTCCAGTGCCGAAGAATTTATCCAAAAATATTCCGTTGATACCAAAGATGCAATTATTGGTCACTTCGGTTTAGGTTTTTATTCCTCTTTCATGGTTGCCCAAAAGGTAGATATTGATACCTTGTCTTATCAAGAAGGGGCGATCGCTGTTCATTGGTCCTGTGATGGTTCCCCGGAATTTGCTTTAGAAGAATCCGATAAAACTACTCGTGGCACTACTATTACTTTAACCTTACAGGAGGAAGAAACCGAATATTTAGAACCCAGTCGCATTCGCCAACTAATTAAAACCTATTGTGATTTCATGCCCGTTTCCATCAAATTAGATGGGGAAGAAGTGAATAAACACAAAGCTATTTGGCGGGAAAGTGCTAGTAGTTTAACTAAAGATGATTATTTAGAGTTATATCGTTATCTCTATCCTTTCCAAGAGGATCCCCTATTGTGGGTACATCTGAATACAGATTATCCCTTTATTGTCAACGGTATTTTATTCTTCCCCAAATTAAAACCCGATGTCGATGTTACCCAGGGTAATATTAAATTATTCTGCAATCAGGTATTTGTCACCGATCATTGTGAAGAGGTAATTCCTAAATTCTTAATGCCTTTGCGGGGTGTGATTGATAGTACCGATATTCCTTTGAATGTTTCCCGGAGTTCTCTGCAAAGTAATCGGACAGTCAGAAAAATTGCTGATTATATTGCCAAAAAAGTGGGCGATCGCCTAAAAGAACTAAGTCGGGATGAACGAGATGAATATATCCGCTGTTGGCAGGATGTGGGAACCTTCGTCAAATTTGGTGCTTTAAACGATGATAAGTTCTACAAACAAATTGAGGATATTATCATCTACCGGACTACGGCTAAATTAGGGGTAGAAGAAGCAAAAGAAGAAGCCCCCAAAGTTGAAGTATTAGGGGAAGGGGAAGACGCATGGGAAGATGTTAATCAGCCAGCAAAAGTCACTAATCAGGATGCCAAAGGTTTCTATTACACCACCCTAAAAGAATATTTAGAGCGGAATAAAGCTACCCACGAAAACCGAGTATTCTATTGTACAGATCCTGTATCCCAAGCTACCTATGTAGAAATGTATAAGGGGCAGGGTATTGAAATATTATTCCTAGACTCCTTTATTGACACTCACTTTATTAGTTTCCTAGAGCGGGAATACCAGGATGTAAAATTCTCCAGGGTTGATTCTGAGTTAGATGATACTTTAATCGACAAGGAAAAAGAATCAGAAATTGTTGATCCGACTACCAATAAAACCCGTAATGATCAGATCAAGGAATTATTTGAGAAAGCTCTGAATAAACCTCGTTTGAATATTAAAACCGAGGCTCTCAAATCTGATGATCCGCAAGGTTCACCGCCCGCTATGGTCTTATTACCAGAAAGTATGCGACGTTTACGGGATATGAGTGCTTTATTCGGTCAGGATAAAATGGAATTCCCAGAGGATCATATTCTATTAGTAAATACGGCTCATCCTTTAATTCAAAATTTAGTGAACCTGAATCAGGGAGCGATTATTCAAGGCACAGGTGATTCACCGACAGCGGATTTATCTAAACAAATTTGTCATCATGTTTATGATTTAGCATTGATGGCACAAAAAGGGTTTGATGCGGAAGGGATGAAACACTTTGTAGAACGTTCTAATCAGGTATTAACTAAGTTAACTGAACGGGCGTTGTAATATTTCAGATATTTTCATTGATCTAGTAGGGGCAATTCTTGAATTGCCCCTACTTTGGTTTGATCAACTAATTCTTGTATCCCAATCTCCTGACCCGCCCTGCGGGGATTTTTGTATAGCCATTAAACGATTAACCAGAGAATAAAAGGAATAGTAATAAAAGATAATAGGGTAGAACTGACTACTACTCTGGCAGTACGCGCGCTATCGCCGCCAAATTCATTGACCATTAATAACGCTCCTACGGCTGTCGGCATGGCATTTTGTAATACTAATACTTGTAAATCTAGTTGATCTAAGTTTAATATTTTGCCAATAATTAAACCAATTAATGCACCGCCGATTAAGCGCATAGAACTGGCTCCTACTTCATAGAAAGATATTTGTAAAGGACTGGTGGCAATTTTAATCCCTAAAAATAGCAAAGCATCAGGAATCGCAGCTTGGGATAACATTTTTAAAGCGTCGGCTAATTTCCAGGGTAATTCTATATCCGTTGTCCGTAATACGAGACCAATAATTACGCCCCAAATTAACGGTAATTTTAACGTGAATTTTAAAGCTGACCAAAAACCGCCGCCTTTTAAAAAAGGTGGTACAACTACTAAAATAATAATATTCCAAGCAATTAAATAGATGGTTGCTCTATCTAAACCAGCTTGACCGAGGGCAAATAGAATAATCGGTAAACCCATATTGCCACAGTTGCTCATGGTCGATGTACTGACAAAACTTTTTTGTAAGGCTGCTGAAAATCCTAACTTTTTCGCTAATAGCCAGGCGATCGCCCCTAATAAGAAAAAACTCAGGGTAAAGCCTAAAAACATCCCAATGGCATTGTCTAGGGTGAGGGAAGTGTGATATAAAACGTCAATAATTAAGGCTGGATAGAGAACGTATAAAGCCATTTTTGATAGGGTTGATAAATCAATGGCGACTTTTTTACCGACAATATACCCGACAAAAACTATGGCGATAACTGGGATAATAGCGGATAAAATTACATTCATTGGGGATTGGTTATATACAAAAAAAATCATCTAAAAACCCCGGTTTTTTGATAAAACCGGGTTTTTATCCTCAAGATATTAAGCCTCTAAACGCCGAGGAATCGCATTGTAATAGCGATCGCCCAGATCAGCTAATGACACATTGACTAGATTAATATTATTATCCAAATCAATTTTCAGAGTATTTTCAGGATTACCCACTACGCCAATTTTTAACCAATCATTCGGTAAATTTCCGTCTAAATATTTTTCCCAAGTTGCCTGATCCGCTGGATCAATTGCTACAATAATGCGACACCAACCTTCCCCAAAAAGAATTTCATCAGCCCGCTGACTAGTATCTGGCAAAGTAATATTTGCCCCTAAATTACTACTAATACAAGACTCAGCCAGGGCGATCGCCATGCCACCCTCACTGGCATCATGGGCAGATTTAATCAAACCTTGGCGAATACCATCACGACAAACTTTTTGTACCTGCCGTTCTAAACCAAAATCAACTTCTACTGGTTTACCAGCTACCGTTTGATGAATAGTCGCTAAATATTCTGAGGCTGCTAAAGATTGGGGCGAATTCCCTAATAAATAAATTATTTGATCCGGTTGTTGCCATGCCATACCCACTACATAACTTAAATCGGGTATTAATCCGACCATACCGACTACCGGCGTAGGATAAATAGATTGGGGATTACCTTCCGCATCAAAGGTTTCATTATAAAGGGAAACATTACCACCTGTCACCGGCGTAGATAATTGATTACACCCTTCTGCTAAACCCGCACAGGCTTGGGATAATTGCCAATAACCCACAGGTTTTTCTGGGCTACCAAAATTTAAGTTATCAGTCACAGCTAAAGGTTCTGCCCCCACACAACTTAAATTGCGGGCAGCTTCTGCTACCACTGCTTTTGCCCCTTCATAGGGATCCAAATAAACTAAGCGGGAATTACAGTCAACTGTTGCTGCTACCCCTTGCTGATAATTACCAGCCGTCTGATTATTAATCGGACGTAATCTCACCACGGCTGCATCAGCACCACCGGGCATTAATACGGTATTATTCTGTACTTGGTGATCGTATTGGCGATATACCCACTGTTTACTAGCAATACTGGGTACATCTAACAAGGTTAATAAAATATCAGACCAAGTTTTTAACTGCCCGTTAATTTCTATGCCAGCCTGATCACAAGCCGGTAAATTTTCTACATCCCACGCCCAAGCCTTTAATATATATTCAGGTGCTTCGGCTAATATTTCTCTTTCATAAATCGGTGTATTATCAGCTAAAGCGGTGGCTGGTATTTCCGCTGCGATTTCTCCCTGGAATAGTATTCTGACAATCGGTTCTTCAATTACTTTACCAGCTACCACAGCGTGCAAATTCCACTTGGCAAAAATATCTATTAATTCCTGTTCCCGACCTTTCTCAGCAACAAATAACATTCTTTCCTGGGATTCTGATAACAAATATTCAAAGGGAATCATACCTTTTTCCCTGGCCGGTACTAAATCTAAATCAAATTCAATACCGACACCCCCTTTAGCAGCCATTTCTGCTGTAGAACAGGTAATCCCCGCTGCACCCATATCCTGAGCTGCTACCACTGCCCCGGTTTGGAAGGCTTCTAAACAGGCTTCCACTAAACATTTTTCTAAGAAAGGATCCCCCACTTGTACGGCAGGGCGATTATCCATAGATTCATCGGTTAATTCGGCACTCGCAAAACTAGCTCCCCCCATGCCATCTCGCCCGGTGGTGGAACCGACGTATAATACAGGATTACCAATACCAGCCGCCCCGGATTTAATAATTTCCGGGGTTTCCATTAATCCTAAAGCCATGGCATTCACTAAAGGATTACCACTATAAGCCGGATCGAAATACACTTCACCGCCGACGGTGGGAGTCCCAAAACAGTTACCATAATGAGCTATACCGGCTACCACGCCCGCAAATAACCGTTTAGTTTTGGCATCATCTAAATCACCAAATCGCAGGGAATTTAAAATAGCGATTGGTCTGGCTCCCATCGTGAAAATATCCCGTAATATGCCACCGACACCTGTAGCCGCTCCTTGGAATGGTTCCACGGCGGAGGGATGATTGTGGGATTCGATTTTAAAGGCTAAACGAAAACCATTACCTAAATCAACTACCCCGGCATTTTCTCCCGGTCCCACTAATATGCGATCGCCCTCGGTGGGAAATTGTTTGAGCAAAGGGCGGGAGTTTTTATAACAACAGTGTTCACTCCACATGACACTAAACATCCCTAATTCTGCTTTATTAGGATGCCGACCTAAACGGTTAACTATTTCTGTATATTCATCAGGTTTAATCCCTAAGGATGCTATTTCTTGCGGGCTGAAAGGGGATGCGGTTGTCACCATATTATTTAAGTTACCTGAATTATATTAATTTAATGTGTATTGATCATAGTAAGACAAGGTTATTTTGTCAATTTACCAGCTAATTTACCGGCTGTTCTCAATATTTGTCCCGCTAACATGGCAGCCCCAAAACCATTATCAATATTGACAACACCCACACCACTTGCACAAGAATTTAACATAGTTAATAATGGTGCTAATCCTTGAAAACTTGCCCCATAACCAATACTAGTCGGCACGGCAATCACCGGGCAGTCAGCTAAACCTGCCACCACACTCGGTAAAGCTCCTTCCATGCCTGCCACAACTATTAAGACATCAGCATCCTGAATTAAATGACGATGACTCAATAAACGATGAATACCAGCCACTCCCACATCCCACAATTTTTTCACCTGAAAACCTGATAAGGCCGCTGTCACCGCTGCTTCTTCTGCTACAGGTAAATCAGCAGTACCAGCCGTCACAATCATAATTTCTCCGGCATATTGAGGGGCGATCGCCCCTTGGATTAAGGCACAAATTTGAGCAGCTGGATAATAAAATAATTCAGGAATAGTATTTTGTAAAATTTGATAAACCGCCGGTGTAATGCGGGTTGCCATGACAACGGCATGATGGGGTTGCATGGTTAACATAATCTCAGTAATTTGCTCCGGTGTTTTCCCCGGTCCCCAAATCACTTCCGGGAAACCAGTCCGTAAACTACGATGGTGATCTATTTTGGCAAAGTCACCGATTTCCTCAAAATGTAAATTTTTTAATTGAGCTAACCCTGCCTGCGGGGAAATTTCACCACGGGCGATCGCTGTTAATAAGTTATGTAAGTTTGCCTGATCCATCTAAGTTAATCTTTAATTGACTCGATTAATCATATCTGAATTTGCCAGCAATGGAAAAGCGATCGCCCCGTATTAGAAGGAAGGGCGATCGCTCATTTAATCAATCTAATGAGAAAAACCGGGTTTTTTAGTTGATTTTTGTGGCAAAATAAGTCTGTGATCAAAACCCGGTTTTTAATTACGCCTGAATAATAAACTGATTTTCTGTCAGGTTAGGCTTATTACTTAACGATTTCCAGGTAATACTTGGGTGGTAAAGTAAAAACTGTTTTTCATGGAAAATCTCAGGGTTTTAACAAGTTTTTCAATTATATCTCATATTTCTCCTCTTTTTCTGAGAAACAATAATCTTTAGCAAATAACATACTTGTAATCTAGGCTAGTAAGATTTATTTGACAATATCGAATATTTGTACAATTTATGATATAATTCCACCGATTGACAGTTTATCTGTTATGCAAATTTATAAAAATTCATCAAAAATATTTTAATTGTAGGATTAAAATTTCACTAGCAAAATGCAACCAACAGAACCCAATAAATTTACCGAACAAGCATGGTCCGCTATTGTCAAATCCCAGGATGTAGCGCGCCGTTATTTACATCAATATTTAGAAGTAGAACATTTAATATTAGCTCTCTTGGCAGAAGAAGGCATCGCTGATAAAATTTTGCTGAAGGCAGGCATTGAGCCTAGTCAGTTAGAAGAACAATTGGATGCTTTTGCCAAACGGCAACCGAAGGTGGGGAACGCTAGTGATCTGTATTTAGGGCGGTCTTTAGATGTATTATTAGATGTGGCAGAGACAACTAAAGAGAGTTGGGAAGATCAATTTATTGCAGTCGAACATTTATTAATTGCTTTTTGGGAAGATCAGCGGATTGGTAATAAATTATTATCTGGTGGTAATAGACCAACTGTTCCTAGCAGACCGGGTTTTGAACAACCAAAGAATAATAATCTCAGTCGGGAAAAATTAGAATTAGCGATTAAGGCAGTACGGGGCAAAGCCAAGGTTGATAGTCAAAATCAAGAGGCAAATTATGATGCTTTGTCTAAATACGGTAGAGATTTAACAGAATTAGCCGCTAATGGTAAATTAGACCCGGTGATCGGACGAGATGAGGAAATTCGCCGGGTGATTAGTTGTTTGTCTCGTCGTACTAAGAATAATCCGGTATTAATTGGCGAGCCAGGAGTCGGTAAAACAGCGATCGCTGAAGGATTAGCCCAAAGGATTGTGAATGGTGATGTACCAGAATCCCTGAAGGAACGGCAATTAATTAGTTTAGATATGGGCAGTTTGATTGCGGGGGCGAAGTTTCGGGGCGAATTTGAGGAACGTTTGCGGACCGTATTAAAAGAGGTGACAGAATCAGACGGGCAGGTAATTTTATTTATTGATGAATTACATATTGTGGTCGGCACAGGCTCCGGTGGTAATACTGGTTCTGGTATGGATGCTGGCAATTTATTAAAACCGATGTTAGCACGGGGTGAATTGCGTTGTATTGGGGCGACTACCCTGGATGAATACCGTAAATATATTGAAAAGGATGCCGCCTTAGAACGTCGATTTCAACAGGTTTACGTCGATCAACCGACGGTAGAGGATACGATTTCTATTCTGCGGGGTTTAAAGGATCGCTATGAACGGCATCACGGAGTGAATATTACGGATGCGGCTTTAGTGGCGGCGGCGACCTTATCTAGTCGTTATATTACCGACCGTTTTTTACCAGATAAAGCAATTGATCTAGTAGATGAAGCGGCCGCTCAATTGAAAATGGAAATTACTTCTAAACCAGTAGAATTAGAAGCGATAGACCGCCGGATGATGCAGTTAGAAATGGAAAAATTATCCATTGAGGGTGAGCTAGAAGGTACACGAGGCAAGGCTGTTCAGGATAAAAAACATCATCATAATAAAGCTAAATCTTCGCCAGAGTTACAAAGAATTACCGGTGAAATTAATGAATTGAAAACTAAACAGGAAAAATTAGCTTCCCAGTGGCAAAAGGAAAAACAATTATTAGATGCTATTAATAATTTAAAAGCCCAAGAGGATAGTTTGCGGATGCAAATTGAACAGGCAAAAAGGCTTTATGATTACAATAAAGCTGCTCAGTTACAATATGATCAATTAGAAACATTGCAACATCGGGAAGTCAAAGAAGCAGAATTTTTAAAAATGCAAGCTGACGGCAGTTCCATGTTACGGGAGGAAGTGACTGAGGCTGATATTGCTAGTGTGGTGGCTAAATGGACTGGTATTCCGGTAAATCGTTTATTAGAATCGGAAAAACAGAAGTTACTCCAATTAGAAAGTCATTTACACGAAAGGGTAATTGGTCAAACTGAGGCAGTATCAGCGGTATCGGCTGCTATTAGGCGAGCGAGAGCTGGTATGAAGGATCCCGGTAGGCCGATAGGTTCCTTTATGTTTATGGGACCGACTGGTGTAGGAAAAACCGAGTTAGCCAGAGCCTTAGCACAATTTTTGTTTGACAGTGACGATTCCCTGGTGCGCATTGATATGTCAGAATACATGGAAAAACATTCTGTGTCTCGTTTAGTTGGGGCCCCGCCCGGTTACGTTGGTTATGATGAAGGCGGACAGTTATCAGAAGCTGTGCGTCGTCATCCCTATTCGGTCATTTTATTTGATGAAGTAGAAAAAGCCCATCCCGATGTTTTTAATATTCTTTTACAGGTATTAGATGACGGTCGGATCACTGATTCGCAAGGGCGGGTAGTTGATTTCAGAAATACGGTAATAGTCATGACCAGTAATATTGGTAGCGATCACATTTTAGATATTTCGGGTGATGATACGAAATATGACGAAATGTATGACCGGGTGATGAAAGATTTGCGATCGCAATTCCGGCCAGAATTTCTCAATCGGGTAGATGATATTATCATCTTCCATAGTTTGAATAAGGGAGAATTACGGCAAATTGTCAGTATTCAGATGAAACGTATTGAAAAACTATTATCTGAACAGAAAATTAGTTTAGAATTAACCCCTGCCATCCTGGATCATATAGCCGATATGGGCTTTGATCCAGTCTATGGAGCCAGACCACTGAAACGAGCAATTCAAAGGGAATTAGAAAACCATTTGGCGACTAAAATATTAGAAAACCAATTCACCGCTGGCGATACCATCGTGATCGATTGTATTGATCACCATGTATCCTTTGAGAAAAAACAAGTGAAAGAAGCGGTGGCATAGATTATTTTTCCCCAAAATATAATAGGGGCAATTGATGAATTGCCCCTACGGTATGCGATTGAGATTATATGTGAGAGAGTATATGTTTGCACCTCACCAGTTAAAAAATTCTTATCTTTGAAAATCAAAATTAATTTTTAATTAGGGGTTGCCCGATTCAACATATTTTCTTGAATATGCTCATCATGTAATCTATCTTCTACCAATAATTCCCTAGCCCGTTCAGAAGTATTAACCATATCTTGGTTTTCCACCTCTTCCACACTACGGTTTAACATGGCTTCATTAATATGTTCAGCCTGTTGACGTTTTTTCGCCATCAATTCTCTAGCTTGGTCATTAGTATTCATACCTAATTTCTCCCAATTATTTTGCTTATAGTTACAAATTAACATAATTTGCGATAAAAAGTATTGTAGGCTACAAAAAATGTCAGGATTACCTGACATTCACGAATTCATAAGTCATAGCAGTTTTTTATTCCCTATTACCTATTCCCCATTCCCTATTACCTAAATTAACTAGCCAAATGCACTGGCAAAGTATGCTGTTGAATAGAAATCGCCTGACTGAGAGAATTAATAGCATCATCATAACGCTGTAATTCCGATAATACCGCTCCCCGATGTCGCCATATTTCCGGGTCATCAGGTTTCAGAGCGATCGCCTTCTCGAAGGCTGCCAAAGCTAAGTGATGATTACCAATTTTTTCCAAAATTAAACCTTGCTCTAACCATACTTCCACCTGATTATCCCGAATAGCTAAGGCCTGATTAATATGCTTTAAAGCCTCTTCCCATTCTGCCTCTTTGGCCCGCAGCCTAGCTATGCCCAACCAGGCTTCATAACCATCACTTTTACATTGAGAGGCTTTTTCATAAATACTAATCGCCTGAGTATTTTCCCCTAAAGCAGTCAGAGACTTAGCTAAAACTAAATGGGTTTCATAACAGTCCGGTTGTAATTGCAAGGCTTTTTCATAGGATGCGATCGCTCGATCATGTTCTGCCACGGATGCCAAAGCTACGCCCCGATTATGCCACACCTCAAAATCATTATCCTTAATAGTCAAGGCTTGATCATAGGATGCGATCGCCTCTTCGTATTGTTCCATCCGACAAAAGAGGGAACCCCGATTGTACCAAATCTCATATTTATCGGCTTTTAACTTAATTGCCTGATCATAGGAAGCGATCGCCTCTCGATAATTTTCTAACTTACCGAGAACATTACCCCGATTGTACCAAACCTCATATTTATCAGATTTCAAAGCTAGGGAACGATCATAGGAAGCGATCGCCTCCTGATATTTCTGCATTTTTACCAAAATTGATCCGTGATGATGCCATAATTCAGCGTGTTCAGGATTAATTTTTAAAGCCTGATTATAAGTATCTAAAGCCTCTGGATAACGCTGTAACCGCCGTAGTAAATTTCCTTGACTTTGATAGAATGTAATATTCTGTGGGTCAATAATAATTGCTTGACCGTAGGATGCTAAAGCCTCCGTATAACGTTGCAATTTAACAAAAACATGACCCCTTTGATACCAATAATCAGCCTGATCCGGGCTAATTGCGATCGCCTTCTCATAACAAGCGATCGCATGACCATAATCCTGTAATTTTGCTAAAATATTTGCCCGCTGATACCAGGCAGCCGGTAACATTTGATTGAGATCAATCGCTGCCTCAATCGCTTGTAGAGCCTCTTGATATTCCCCTTTCAGATATAAACTTTCTGAACGTTTAACATAATCATCGGCAATCATTTCTGATGATGCGGTTTTTTCTTTTTTATTAGCAGGTATAGGTGGCGGAGCAATAGGTTGATCGGGAACGATTTTTAAATTAGGTTTATCCTGTTTCTCTAATACCTGACGATCAGGCTCAGGAAAAGCGAGGGGAGTATTTGGCGGGCGATTAATTTCCTGTAATACCTGATATTTAGTCGCTTGTACCTCGGAAACTATTACTTGTAACTGCATCAAAAATTGTGATTTTAAAACCTCAATATCTTCCACCGCTGTGCGTGAAAGTTTTGCTTCTCGGTTAATTAAATCAATAGATTTTTCCGTAGCTTTCACATTAGCTTCTAGTTCTATTAATAACTTTTGTGATAATTGTTCATAATTTTTTAATTTATCTTCTATTTCCATTAACCGATTGAGGCGTTGATTTACTTCTGCCACTAATTCCCGAATAATCAGGCGACGCACTAACCAGAAAAATCCCATGGTCATCACGGGTAAAATTGTACTAACTACTAAGAGGGCGTTTAAGAGGGTAATAGTGGGATTTAAACCTAAATCACTAGCGGGGGCAACATCTCTTAGGGCTATTTGATTTTGATAATTTGTTGTCTCTGCTTCTGGGCGAAGGCTACCGACAGTATTGCCCACCATTTGAGCTAACCAAGTAGATTGCATGGCATGATCAAGCAGAGCCTGTTCTTGATAGGGTAAGGATGCGACAGTGATCATCTCCGGTTCACTAATATTAGCTTGGGGAGAAATATTCTGAGTTGTATCGTTGGTCGTTGCATCCGATAAATCAGAGGGAAGCGGTATTGATTCTCGATGATTGCTCCCCGGCTGTTCTTCTGCCAAAGCCGTCTGACCGCTGAGAAAAGCCAGAGTTAATAAGCTGATCATAGAATTAGAAATTTGCATAAGTACCTGCCCTCATGTATTAACTGCCTAAGTATTAGAGATTTCTTGATTGATATTTTGGAATTATTGGGAGAAATATTATTGAGAAAACCATGGAAGAATAGGGACATGGTTATTAGTTGCTTAATAATACGTGGGGTCAGTAGTTATGTCAGGAAAAAAGTCGGTTTTTTCTGTCCTGTCGGTCATTTCATCACGGCAGAAAAAATTATGTTAAACAGCGTGTTAGAATATTTGGCTAGTCAATCTTTTCTTAATATCTAAATTCTAAATTATTAACCTATGAGTATAACTCCTACTCAGTCAAATATTCCAGCATCTGCCAGCCAAACTAAAGGCTCGCCAATTGGTATCAACAACCAGGGAGAAGATCAGAAAAATTCTGACTTGGCAGATTTTTTCCAAGAAACCACGGCGTTAACCCGTCGCTTATTTATTCAACTACAAAGACGACCAACTACCTTAATTGCCGGTGTGATTCAACCCCTCATGTGGTTGGTACTATTCGGGGCGTTATTTGCCAATGTACCGGCGGGTATGTTTGGGGAAAATGTCAACTATGGACAGTTTTTAGGGGCAGGCGTAATAGTTTTTACCGCCTTTGCCGGGGCTTTAAATGCTGGTTTACCAGTCATGTTTGACCGGGAATTTGGTTTTCTCAATCGTTTATTGGTAGCACCGCTGGTTTCCCGGTTTTCCATTGTGATTGCTTCTGCCACTTTTATTGTCACTCTGGCGTTAATCCAGGCTTTTGCCATCATTATCGCCGGTGTATTTTTAGGGGCGGGTTTACCAGATTTCTTTGGTTTAGCCACGATCGCCCTAATTATTTTCCTCTTAGTATTAGGAGTAACAGGTTTAAGTTTGGGATTAGCTTTTGCCTTACCTGGTCATATTGAATTAATCGCCGTAATTTTCGTCACCAATTTACCCCTATTATTCGCTAGTACCGCTTTAGCACCTTTAACCTTTATGCCCAAATGGTTACAGGTGATTGCCAGTTTAAATCCTCTTAGTTATGCGATTGAGCCGATTCGTTATCTCTATTTGCATGATCATTGGTCGTTGAATAGTGTAGTAATGGTCGGACCTTTTGGTCATATTACCTTTGGTGGTGCTTTATTAGTGCTGGTAATTTTTGATTTGGTGGCATTGACGATCATTCAACCTTTATTACAAAAACGTTTGGCTTAGGATTCTGTTGGATTACCAATAATTTATTTAGGAGAAAAATATTATGTTGCAGTTACGTTTAGCAAAATTTTCCATGATCAGCGGTGTATTATTAGGGGTAAGTTTATTTTTACCCAGTGGGGCGATCGCCCAGATATTGCCGGCTAATGGTTCTACCCCTAATAATGCTTTACAGGATTTTCAAAAACAAGATGCCACAGATCCCCTATCAGGTGGTAACGGTAGTAAAGGTTTATTAGATTTAATTCACCGAGCTAATTTAGGAAACGGACGTGATTCTGGTGAGTTTATGTTGGAGCAACGGGAATTGATGAATAGTGAAGCGGATGCTTTTCGCAATAAACAGCAACAAATGTTAGGTAATCCAGAGCCAACTTTGACGCAACCAGAAGAAAATTTAGCAGATTAATTATAGCTGTTTCATCCAGTAATATTAATTAAAAGGGGTAATTGTTCAATTACTCCTTATTTTTAGGAATTTTCATGAAATTTTAATTTAACTTGAATTTAACTTTAGAATAATCCTTAATTCTGCTAAAATAACGATAAATGCAATGCTACTATAGTACAATTATTCAACTAAACAAAATCAATAAATTAAAAACTCAAAACTACCATGCAAAAAACTAAAAAAAATAGCACAAGTGCAGAAAAAAAATCCCCCAAAGTTGACAGTATAGAAGATCAAAATAAACATAGTGAATATTTTTTCAATCGGGAATTAAGCTGGTTAGAATTTAATTATCGGGTATTACACGAAGCCCTGGATCAGAGAACACCTTTATTAGAAAAATTAAAGTTTTTAGCTATTTTTAGTTCAAATTTAGATGAATATTTCATGGTGCGAGTGTCTGGCTTAAAGGAACAGATCAACGCCGAAGTTATGCAATTAAGTATTGATGGCAAAAACGCCCAGGAACAATTAACAGCTATTTATCCCAAACTTTTGCCGATGATCCATAAGCAACACCAGTATTTTGAACGGACAGTGCGACCACTTTTAGCAGAAAATGATATTCATATTTTAGGTTATATTGACCTAAATCAAGAACAAAGAAATTATATTAATAAATATTTTTATGATCAAATATTCCCAGTATTAACACCCCTGGGAATTGATAGTAGTCATCCTTTTCCCTATATGTCTAACCTCAGTTTTAACCTGGTGGTATTGATGAAAAATCCCGAAAGTGAAGAAGAATTATTTGCCCGCATTAAAGTACCGAGAATATTCCCCCGTTTTGTCACTCTGCCAGAGGAATTACGGACTAAAGAAGGCGGTAAATCCATGGTTTGGTGTGCCGTTCCCTTGGAACAGGTGATCGCCCATAATTTAGAATCCCTCTTCACTGGCATGAATATTTTAGAATATCATCCCTTTAGAATTACCCGTGATGCTGATTTAGCAGTACAAGAAGACGAAGCAGATGATCTATTAGCAGAAATAGAAAAAGGCTTACAAAAAAGGCGGGTTGGTGGTTCTGTGGTACGGTTAGAAATCAATAATACCATGCCTCCTAACGTGAAAGAAATGTTAATGCAGGAATTAGAATTGAGCAATGATGATGTTTATGAGGTAGATGGTTTATTAGGTTTAGGTGACTTAATGTCTCTCTTGTCTATTCCTTTACCGGCTTTAAAAGATCCTGTGTGGAGTTCTTCACCCCATCCCCGCCTGCGTCGCTTAGGCGATACCAGAGGGGAATCCCAGGAAATCAATCAAATTGATATTTTTTCAGCAATTCGGCAAAAAGATCTATTAGTACATCATCCCTATCAATCTTTTAGTCGGACTGTGCAACAATTTATTACTCAGGCCTCAGAAGATCCGGATGTATTAGCGATTAAAATGACTTTATATCGTACTTCTGGCGATTCACCAATTATTAATGCTTTAATTAATGCGGCAGAAAATGGTAAACAAGTAGCTGTTTTAGTGGAATTAAAAGCCCGTTTTGATGAGGAAAATAATATTAACTGGGCAAAAAAATTAGAAGAAGTGGGAGTTCATGTCGTCTATGGTTTAGTCGGTTTGAAAACCCATACCAAAATTGTCATGGTGGTAAAACGGGAAGAAGGCAAAATTCGTCGTTATGTACACATCGGCACGGGTAATTATAATCCGAAAACCGCTAGATTATATACGGATTTAGGTCTATTCAGTTGTCGGGAGGAATTGGGCAGGGATTTAACCGACCTATTTAATTTTTTAACAGGTTATTCCCGTCAGAAAAAATATCGTCAACTATTAGTCGCTCCCGTCAATATGCGCGATCGCTTTCTGGCGTTAATTAAACGGGAGCAGGAAAACGCTGAAAAAGGTTTACCCGGTAGAATAGTAGCGAAAATGAATGCCTTAGTAGATGAAAAAATTATTATGGCTTTATATGCAGCCTCGCAAGCCGGCGTGAAAGTTGATTTAATTATTAGGGGAATTTGTTGCCTGCGACCGGGAGTAGCAGGCTTAAGTGAGAATATTCAGGTAATTAGTATTATTGGCAGGTATTTAGAACATTCTCGCATCTTCTATTTTTACAATCAGGGAGAGGAAGAAGTCTTTATTGGTTCAGCCGATTGGATGCCTCGTAATTTAAAACGGCGGGTGGAAGCAGTGACACCGATTCAAGATCCTGATTTATTGAAAGATATAGAAGAAGTATTAGGGATTATGTTATCGGATAATCGACAAGCCTGGGAATTACAGTCTGATGGTAGTTATCAGCAAAGGCAGCCTGGTATTGATAGTCCTGAATTGGGTTCTCAACAGGTATTAATGCAAATGTATGGTAAAGCCGCTCTGGGTTTGTAATATTCTGAGTCTAATAGCTAATCAGTTGATTATTCAGGTGTAATTAACTAGAAACCAGGTTTTTATCACAGACTGAATTTTGTAATAAAAAATTAACTGAAAAACCTGGTTGATGAAATTTTTGCTATTGTTTTTTCATAATAGTTTTCTGCCTAGCATAAAAATTTTATATACTGTTATTTTGATCAGGAAAATCAGATATTTGATCTAAACTTTCTAAAATCATTTCTGGTTTATCACGATACATACACATATAACCAGTAATATAAACATAACCACGCCCAATACCACAATAACGATTTTGTAATAATTGAATTAAAGGTTTTTGGGAGGTATGATTAGCATCGGGAATCCATAATTTTAATTGTCGATTTCTAATACCATCATAAATAATTGCTCCGCTACTTAACCAAGTTTTAATACCGTCTTGTAAATCAGCAAAAATAGTAATAGATTCTTCTTTTTTTGCCACCTCTAATATGGCCGAAAAATCATCTCGCACCGACAAAATACCATTGACTTTACCATAGCGCCGATAATCTTCTACTATTGATGCCCGTAAACACCACCAATTACTTAATAAACGATAATTACGACCGGGAGTATTAGCTAATTTATTTTCTGGATTCCAAATTAATAAATTTTTCGATTGGGCTAATATTTCACCGTTCAGCATTTCTCGATGGTATTGGCGGGAATAGCCGTATTTACAAAAATAGGGACTCCAGCCTTCCTGAATTAATTTAATATTAAAATTTTCATTATTTTTCCAGACATAACCCACCAAACGCCCTTGATGGTCTCGACTTTTTTCTAAACAAATTTCTATCGGTTCATCGGTATCAAACTCAATATCAATATTTATTAATTCACCCTGGTTATCGGTAAAATATTCTAATGCCATGGCTGAGGCTGCTTTTCCCCTAATAGTCACAGGTTTATTTCCTTCTGCCATACTTTCTTCTGTATCGACGTAATCTAAGCGTAAAAATTCCCGTTTACCGTTGATCAGTATTTTTAGGGTGTCACCATCAACTACTCTAGTTACTGGTAAGTTATTAATTCTGGTTCCCACTGTCTTAATTGATAGTTATTGATGAACAATTAATAATATCACAGATTAACCAACGTAATATTTAAAATCCCAAGAGACAGTAGGGGCAATTCATGAATTACCCAACGTTGGTTATGCAGATTATGCGTCTGTTGCTTCTTCAATAATTGCAATCTGCCTAAATAGCAGTCACGGAATACACTTGAAACCCACTGCCCCTCGGTAAAGGTTGACCATTCATATCCATGGGAAAACTTTCTATCGGATTTTGTGGTTCGTAGGGCATAGCCGGTACATATTTGCCGGTAACTTGCACCGATTTACCGATATATTCAGCAAATTTTTCCATAGATACTTGATCAGAACTGCGTAATATTACTCCTTCTTCGGCACTGCGTAACTCTATTTCAGCGTCACCCACATCTAATACATAGTATTCACTACCGCCAGCATTCCAAGATTCAGCACTTTTCGACCACGGTTTCATAATAATGCGACCAGTTAAAGTGATTAATTTAATAGTTTCTTCCTTGGTTTGTTCTGACTGAATATGATGATTAGCCAGAGATGGTTTTAATAGTTGATTAGTTGTACACAGATAAAAAGTTGTTAATAGAATAACTATGGCTATTTTCATGATTTTTTTTCCCAAACAATTATTTAGTATAACTGAGATATTTCAGCAATAACTTGTTTTTTCAGAATATTTCCCTTAGAATGTCAGATAATAATCTACTGCAATATAATTCTCATAAAATATCTGATGGATAGTCAATTAGAACTGTTAAAACCGATTCAAGTCGGTCCCTACCAATTACCTAACCGCATAGTGATGGCTCCCCTCACTCGTAATCGAGCCATTAATAATATTCCTGGTCCTCTCAATGCCGAATATTACGCCCAGCGAGCTAGTGCCGGCTTAATTATCAGCGAAGCTAGTCAAGTTTCTCCCCAGGGTCTTGGTTATCCCCTCACTCCTGGTATTCATAGTGAGGAACAGGTGGCAGGTTGGCAATTAGTCACTGATGCAGTTCATGCCAAGGATTGCAAAATATTTATTCAACTGTGGCACGTTGGTCGCATTTCTCATCCTGATATGCAACCAGATGGAGCTTTACCCGTTGCCCCTTCGGCGATCGCCCCGGCGGGGAAGGCCAGCATATTGAAAGGGGCAAAACCCTTTGTCACACCGAGAGCTTTAGAATTAGCAGAAATCCCCGGCATTGTTGAACAGTATCGGCAAGCGGCGAAAAACTCTATGGCTGCCGGGTTTGATGGTATTGAGATTCACAGTGCTAACGGCTATTTATTAGATCAATTTTTGCGAGATGGTACGAATCAGAGAACCGATGAATATGGCGGCTCTATGCCTAATCGTGCCCGTTTATTAATGGAAGTGATTGACGCTGTGAGTGAAGTTTACAGTTCTGATCAGGTGGGCGTGCGTCTTTCTCCTAGTGGTTCATTTAATGATATGTCTGACTCGGATCCAAAAACATTATTTACATATATTGCGGAAAATTTAGGCAAAAAAAATCTAGCCTATTTGCATCTAGTGGAACCAAGGGTTAATGCTGATGCTCTAAAATTCTGGGCACCAACGGAACACACACCGGAAGATGAGGGGGAATTGAATTGTCAATATTTTCGGAGTGTTTACCCTGGTATTCTTATTGGTTCCGGTGGTTATACAAGGGAAACAGGTAATCAGGCTCTGGTTGATGGGAAAGCTGATTTAATCGCCTATGGGCGCTGGTTTATTTCTAATCCTGATTTACCAGAACGTTTTGCTCAGAATGCGCCTTTAAATCCCTATGATCGTTCTAGTTTTTATGGTGGTACGGAAAAGGGATATACGGATTATCCTTTCTTGGCTTAGAATCGTCGGTTAAGATCGTATTTTTCCAAATTTAACCTTTGTCGTAGGGGTAATTCATGAATTACCCCTACCTAAATAGTTTACGATTAACATAATATAAAAATATAAAAATTATAGACCAATGACTAATAAACTTTTCGATGAAATTTCTGTGAAGGAATTAGGGGATATTTTGCAAACTGCATCAACGGATCATTACCAATTAGTTGATGTGCGGGAACCGGCGGAAATAGAAATTGCGGTTTTGCCAAATTTTCAGGTATTATCCTTAAGTCAATTTCCCCAATGGTCTGAGCAAATACATCAATATTTAGATACTGATAAAACTACTTTGGTTTTATGTCATCATGGTATTAGATCGGCTCAAATGTGTCAGTGGTTAGTTAGTCAGGGTTTTACTCAGGTGAAAAATATTACTGGTGGCATTGATGCTTATTCCCTTTTGGTTGATCGGTCGGTTCCTCGGTATTAATAGGGAATGGGTAATGGGGAATAGGGAATAGGGAATAGGGAATAGGGAATACGGAATTGCTATAATATTTTTTTAATTAATTTAATTTTTTCAATAACTTTCAAATAATTTCAATAATCTTTAATAATATAAATTTATGAAGCAGACTTTAACTGAAAGACAACAACATATTCTTTGGGCGACAATTCGCCATTATATTAGTACGGCTGAACCAGTTGGTTCTAAGGTTTTAGTTGAAGAATATAATTTGAGTGTTAGCCCGGCTACTATTCGTAATAGTATGAGTTTTTTAGAAAAAGTTGGTTTGCTCTATCAGCCTCATGCTTCTGCCGGTCGTATTCCCTCTGATTCTGGTTATCGCATTTATGTCGATCAGTTAATTAAACCAGATGAAATGATGGCGGCTAGGGCAGAGGACTTGTTGAAAGAACAAAATAATTTATCGGCTGGGCATTTAGAAGTAATATTGCGGGGAGCCTCTCAAATATTAGCGACGATGAGCGGTTATATTACTTTGGTGACTTGGCCTCAAACTTCTAGTGCCGTATTACGACATCTGCAATTAGTGCCGATTGATGCTAGTCAGATCATGTTAATACTAGTTACTAATAGTTATGAAACTCAATCAGCGGTGATTAAATTACCGGCTACTAATACGGAGCAAAGGGAAAATCAATTGACTCAGGAAGATTTGGAAGGGGAATTGCAAATTTTATCTAACTTTTTAAATAGTCAATTGCGGGGGCGATCGCTCGCTGATTTGAAGGCGTTGGATTGGTCAGAACTGGATCGGGAATTTAAGAGTTATACGGATTTAATTCGGGAGATTTTGGGGGAAATTGGTCGCCGTAGTGAACAGCCTGAATATACTAAAATTTTAATTAGTGGTTTAGCGGAAGCCTTACATTTACCAGAATTTTCCCAATTGCAACAGGTACAAACTATTTTGCATTTATTAGAAGAAGAACAGGAATTATTATGGCCGTTGATTTTTCAAAAAGCGGAAAATCTGTCTGAGCAACGGGTAAAAATTAGGATTGGGGCAGAAAATCCTTTAGAACCGATGCGGGCCTGTAGTTTAGTTTCGGCTACTTACAGCCGGGGTAATACGCCGGTCGGTAGTGTGGGAATTTTAGGACCCACTCGCATGATGTATGAAAGTGCGATCGCCCTGGTGGAGGCGACAGCGGACTATTTATCGACGACTATTAGTGAAAGTTAAATTCCCACATTCGGCAGGTTGATATAAAAAATCAAATAATATATCTCAAAATTCTAAGACAGTAGGGGCAATTCACGAATTGCCCTACGTTGGTTAAGCAAGTTATGCGTGTGTCACCTCAAATTTTGCCTGATAAAAATACGTCATAATTTATCAAATATTATGGTCATTGTTCGAAACATTCGTAATCAAATGTTCATGAAATTTTTGGTGGAGTAGATGAAACAATGGCAGTTTTTTCTCTGTGTTTAACCCGACCGTGGGGCAATTCATGAATTGCCCCTACTAGTTTAGAGTTTTATCACATGAAATTTTTAGAGAAATATTCAAAACATGGAAAATTATTTTAAACATTAAAATACCTGCGGAATGTGAGCTAAAACACAAAAATACGGAAAAACCTGAGTCAATAAAACTGGCTCAGGTTTTTGTTTTTATGATGAAATATTATGGAAATTTAAGCAGCATTAACCGTCTTTTGTAATGCCTCTACTGTTTTTTGCAAAGCATCTAAATCACTTCTGAGAGATTCATTTTCAGTTTTCAAAGCCTGATTAGCGGTTTGTAAACTATTAATATCAGTGCTTTGGGTTGCGTTATCAGATTGCAAACTATTAATATCCTGAGTCTGAGTCTGATTATCAGTTTGTAAGGTCTTCACATCGGCTTTAATAGCGTCATCACCTTCTTTCAATACCTGAATAGCTTCTGCCATCACAGGTACGACACCAATATAGTTAACTGCCAACTTACCATCAGGTTGTTTTTGCACTAATTCAGGTAAGACTTTTTGCACGTCTTGAGCAATAAAACCAACTTGTGTGTTTTCACTATCTACTGTGCCGTTATTAGTGTCTGGATTCCATTGATAAGTAACGCCCTGTAGGTCAACCACTTTATCTAAAGGATTTTTCAAATCTTGAATATTAGTTTTCAAATTTCTGTCTGAAAGTTGTGTAAGTGTACCAGCGATCGTCATATTGCCATTTTTTAAGAGTGTCAAGGCATTACCACGGTTAACAGTATCTGTTCCGTTACCCACAACGAAAACAGGATCAGCACCTACCCAGTTATTAGGATCTCCAGCAATCGTATTGTACTGTCCAATTACAAGGGAAGCATAGGATTGAGCAGTATTATTGTATCCCATGGCCGTTGAATACCAACTACTGGCCGTATTACTTCGTCCCATGGCCGTAGAATAGTTACCGCTGGCCGTATCAGCAAATCCAGTGGCCATAGAAGTAAAACCACTGGCAGTATTATTTGATCCCATGGCCGTAGAAGAGTCACCGCTGGCAGTATTATTTAATCCCATGGCCGTTGAATAGTTACCGCTGGCCGTATTATTTCGTCCCATGGCCGTAGAATTAAAATTACTGGCCGTATTTAATTGTCCCATGGCCATAGAACTAACACCACTAGCCGTATTCCCATCTCCTATGGCCGTAGAAGAGTTACCGCTGGCCGTATTATTGGCTCCCATGGTCGTAGAAACAGAACCACTGGCCATATTAAATTGTCCCATGGCCGTAGAAGTAAAACCAATGGCCGTATTATCCCGCCCCATGGCCGTTGAATATTGACCAACATTAGCATTATCCCACTGTGTCCCAGAAACATACCCAGCCCGGAAAGCGGCTTTCCCTGGATACCACATCAGACGAGTGCCAGCACCTGTAGCTGGTATTGTACCTGTGCCCAAAGTTCCTGTAAAAACGGCACCGTCATTCTTCATCACCTTTAACATATCAACCCCGGTATTTTGAACCACAAAGTTACCAGTGCTATTGAGGTTAATATTCAGGTTATTGGCACCATTAGTGATAGTCGTAGGTTAATCAGTGTTCCCCCCAGAGATACTGTGCCAGCAGTGGCCGTTAAACCATTATTAGCAGTAACAGTACTTGTCGGCTGGTTAATCCATTTAGTATCGAAATCTGTATTAGTAGCTTTAGCGAGTATTTGTCCGGCTGTTCCCCCCACTATCACACCGGGACCAGAACCACCAGGGGCACCAGGGGCACCAGGGGCACCAGGGGCACCATTAGCTCCAGGGGCACCATCAGCACCGGCGGGACCAGTTAAACCAGTTAAACCCTGTATTCCTTGGGGACCAGCAGGACCAACAGCACCATCAGCACCGGCGGGACCAGCAGGACCGACAGCACCATCAGCACCGGCGGGACCAGTTAAACCTTGTATTCCTTGGATGCCAGTATCACCTTTTGGACCGGCATCGCCTTGTATTCCTTGTGGACCAGTTAGACCAGTATCACCTTTTGGACCGGCATCGCCTTGTATTCCTTGGATGCCTTGAATACCTTGTATGCCAGTATCACCTTTGGGACCGACATTGCCTTGAATACCTTGTATGCCAGTATCACCTTTTAGACCGACATTACCTTGTATTCCTTGTGGACCAGTTAGACCAGTATCACCTTTGGGACCGATAGGACCGACATTACCTTGTATTCCTTGTGGACCAGTTAGACCGGCATCGCCTTGTATTCCTTGTGGACCAGTTAGACCAGTATCACCTTTTGGACCGGCATCGCCTTGTATTCCTTGGATGCCTTGAATACCTTGAATACCTTGAATACCTTGAATACCTTGAATACCTTGTATGCCAGTATCACCTTTGGGACCGATAGGACCGACATCGCCTTGAATGCCTTGTATTCCTTGGATACCTTGAATACCTTGTATGCCAGTATCACCTTTGGGACCGATAGGACCGACATCGCCTTGAATGCCTTGTATTCCTTGGATGCCTTGAATACCTTGTATGCCAGTATCACCTTTGGGACCGATAGGACCGACATCGCCTTGAATGCCTTGTATTCCTTGTGGACCAGCAGGACCAACCGCACCATCAGCACCGGCGGGACCAGTTAAACCCTGTATTCCTTGTGGACCAACAGCACCATCAGCTCCATTAGCTCCAGTTAAACCCTGTATTCCCTGTGGACCAGCAGGACCGACCGCACCATCAGCACCATCAGTACCGACATCGCCTTGAATGCCTTGTATTCCTTGTGGACCAGCAGCACCATTCTTACCATCAGCACCGGCGGGACCAGTTAAGCCTTGTATTCCTTGTGGACCAGCAGGACCGACAGCACCATCAGCACCTTTTGCACCGACAGGACCTGTCAAACCAGTTAAACCTTGTATTCCTTGAAGACCAGTATCACCTTTTGGACCGACAGCTCCATCATTACCATTCTTACCATCAGCACCGGCGGGACCAGTTAAACCAGTTAAACCCTGTATTCCTTGGGGACCAACAGCACCATCAGCACCATCAACACCATTCGCTCCAGTTAAGCCTTGTATTCCTTGTGGACCGGCAGGACCAACCGCACCATCAGCACCATTTAAACCTTGTATTCCTTGGGGACCAGCAGGACCGACAGCACCATCAACACCGGCGGGACCAACAGAACCAGTTAAGCCTTGTATTCCTTGAGGACCAACAGCTCCATCAACACCATCAGCACCGGCAGGACCTGTCAAACCAATCCGACCTTGTGGACCTGTTGCACCATCAGCACCATCAACACCGGCAGGACCTTGAGGACCGGCAGGACCTGTCA
>Ga0209262_10000032_pt1 | contig 165385 bp, 152 predicted proteins | sample Lowcelwee11metaG_FD_187171 | JGI IMG/M metagenome (GOLD analysis project Ga0209262, IMG submission 187171) | Freshwater pond sediment microbial communities from the University of Edinburgh, under environmental carbon perturbations - Low... | ecosystem: Environmental > Aquatic > Freshwater >...
CGGAATCGCACGGTGCTGAAATGAGCTGGCGCTCCACACCAGTGCTCTCCAGTGGGAAAACCGCAACACAGCAGCATTCGCATTGACCCTTCAATTTGAAGGGGGTATCGTGCGCGGCACCTGATATCCAGTTCCGCTCGACTTTGCAATGCAGTCAAAGATCACCATTCCGCCCAATTCCACCAAGCTGCTGTATCGCTGGCGCGTGATGGAGGCCGTGTCGTCAGATGGTGTCCGCAGCCGCCATGCTTGCGGACAGGATCCCACCGGCAAGCTGGGCAGCTCGACCAGCGCAATCCAGGAATTCGATCCCGTCGCCATGACCGTCAAGACCCGCAGCGGCAAGACCTATGCGCTGGTCGGTGAGCCTGGCAACACCCGCCTCGGCGAGGCCGCATGGCAGAAATGGTGCAAGGACAACAACATCTTCGCCGAAGTGGACGTGACCAGCGAGTACCTGAAAGCCACTTCGAAAGCGGACTCGACGATCACCTTCAAACGGCTGGGCATCCTCCCCGCCGACTGATTGCTTTCCGGCAAAGCATCGCCGATCGCATTGACCCTCTCTATCCGAAAGCGTATCGTGCGCGGCACTTGTGCTTAAGCATTTACGGAGCAGGCAATGTCGTCAGAGAAGGTCGCGATCGAATCCGGGAACGTCTCGCTGCGCCGCTGGCGCGTGATGGAGATCACGTCAAAGGATGGAGTCCCCAGTCGCCATGTCTATGGCCACGACATCACCAACAACCTCGGCCGCGCCTCAAGCCCGATACTGGCCTTCGATCTGGAAACCATGACCGCCACCACGCGCAGCGGCAAGACCTATTATCTGGTGGGTCTGCCCGGCAGCGCCAAGCTGGGCCGTGCCGCCTGGCGCAAATGGTGCCGCGACAATGCCGTCGCTTCCGAGAAGGATGTCACCGACGAGTACCTGAACATCAACCAGGTCTCCACCGTCGAGTTCGAAAAGATCACCAACACCGCGAACCAGTGATCAGCCGAGATAGGCTGCCAGCACGCGCTCGTTCTTGCTGAGTTCCTCCGGTGTGCCTTCGATGGTCACGCGGCCATGTTCCAGCACATAGGCGTAATCCGCTACTTCCAGCGCACTCTTGGCGAACTGCTCGACCAGCAGCATGGTGACACCCGCAGCCTTGAGCTTGCCGATGGTGGCAAAGACCTCCTGCACGATCACCGGCGCCAGCCCCATCGATGGTTCATCGAGCAGAATGATCTTGGGGTTCGCCATCAACGCGCGGCCGATGGCCAGCATCTGCTGCTCGCCGCCGGACAAAGTGCCCGCGGTTTGCTTTCTTCTTTCCCGCAGCCGCGGGAATAGCGCATAGACCTTTTCCAGATCTGCATTCGCTTTGCCGGCGAAGCCGAACAGTTTCGGCAACCGCGTGTACGCCCCCAGCAACAGATTGTCCTCGACCGTCAGCGGCGCGAAGATCTTGCGGCCCTCCGGCGAGTGCGCCAGCCCCAGCCGCGCGATCTGCGACGCTTGCAACTGCTGCACTTCTTTGCCGTCCAGCAGCACCTTGCCCTTGCCGGGCTTCAGCATGCCGGACAGCACGCGCATCGCGGTGGTCTTGCCGGCGCCGTTGGCGCCGATGAGCGCGACCACGGAACCCGCGCGCACCTCAAAGCTTGTGCCGCTCAATACCTCGCTCGCACCGTATCCCGCATGCAGGTTCTCGACACGCAGCAGAACATTGTCACTCAGTTTTCGCGATGAAGTCGTCGTCTCTTTGCTGTCGCCGAGATAGGCCGCGATCACGCGCGGATCGCGTTTGACTTCGTCCGGCGATCCCTGCGCGATGATCTTGCCTTCATCCAGCACAGTGACGAAGTCGCATACCTCGTTGACCACGCTCATGTGGTGTTCGATGAGGATGGTGGTGATGCCCTGCTTGTTGATCTTGCGCACGATCTCGATGAGGTTCAACACATCCGGGTGCGCCAGACCCGCGGCGGGTTCGTCGAGGATCAGCAGTTTCGGTTTGCGCGCCAGTGCCCGCGCGATCTCGAGGAAGCGCTGCGCGCCATACGGCAGGTCCTTGGCCTTGGTGCGGGCATCGCTGGCCAGCCCGACCAGCTCCAGCAACGCCAGCGCGTCGGCTTGCGCCCTTCTCTCCTCGGCATGGGCGAAGCCCAGCAGCACCAGCGGCAGCGATTTCTTATAGGCCGCCGTGCTGGCGACCATCACGTTCTCCAGCGCGCTCAGCTCCGAGAATATCTGCAGGTTCTGGAACGTGCGCGCGACACCGGCCTGGGCGACGTGGTACAAACTGCCCTTGGGCAACTCCACGCCATTCAGTTTCAACAAGCCCGCACTCGGCGCATACAGACCAGAAATGACGTTGACCAGCGTGCTCTTGCCCGAACCGTTGGGGCCGATGAGTCCGTGCACATGCCCGGCCTGCACCTGCATCGACACGCCGTCCACCGCCTTGATACCGCCGAAGTGGCGTTTGACCTCGACCAGATCGAGCAACAATCCGGCGTCTTGTTTCCGGGGCAAGACTGACTCAAGCGACGAGGCCGCGGGCAATTCCGGCGCAGGCACTTTGAACAAACGGGTCAGTTGTTTTTCGGCATACCCCATCAGGCCTTCCGGCAAACCCACCACCACCGAGAACAACATCAGCGCGAAGATCGCCTTGCGCCAGTCTTCGGTGTTCTCGACCAGCAGACTGCCCGCCACCAGCAAGGCCATGCTGACGATGGGCGCGGCGATCTGGAAAGATATCGAACGCTGTTTGCGGAAACTGAGCACGCCCGCGATCAGCGCAAGGAACAAACCGATGAACGAGAACACCTCGAACAGTGTGCGGCTGGACAACAGATTGGGCAGCAGCACGATCAGGCATGCGCCGACGAACGCGCCCCACAGACTCTTGCGCCCGCCGAGCACCACGCCCAGCAGCAGGATCACCATCAACTCATAGACGAAACTGTTGGGCTGCAGGAATTCGAAATTGAACGCGTACAGACCGCCCGCCAGACCGCCCAAGCCGGAGCCCAGCGCAAACGCGCCGACCTTGTGGTGGAACACACCGACGCCCATCGCATCGGTGGCAATGGGGCTGTCGCGCAAGGCCTCGAACGCCCGGCCCCAATGCGAGGACAGCAGATTCTTCATCGCGATCCAGGTCAGCGCCAGCAGCACCAGACACAGCCAGAAGAAACCCTGCGGACCGAGATCGATGCCGAACAGCAGCGGCCGTTCGACCGACAATCCCTGCGCGCCCATCGTGATGCTTTCCATTTCATTCAGCGTCGTCACCGTCAGCGCCGAGAAACTCAGCGTCGCCAGCGCGAACTGCGGGCCTTCGAGACGCAAAGCCGGAAACGCCAGCAGGCCGCCGAACACGAACCCGACCAGCATGCTGGCAAGCAAGGCCGGTATCATGGTGAAACCCAGCGTCATCACGCACAGGCCGCCGGCATAGGCACCGAGGCCGAGGAAGGCTGCATGCGCCAGATTCACCTGTCCCAGATAACCGACGCTGACATCCAGCCCGATCAGCAGGATGCCGTAGATCGCCAGCAGCGTGAGCAGACCCAGTGCATAGGAATTGTTGACCGCCAGCGGGATGCAGGCCAGCAGGATGAAGGCAATAAGTTCAGCGCCGTTGACGAGCAATATTCTTTTCAACTTAGACTTTCCTTATCGTGGCCTTGCCGAACACGCCGTTCGGCTTCATGGCCAAAGCCAGAATGAGCAGGATCAGACCGGGCGCCTCGCGCCAGCCGCTGCCGATGTAATAGCTCGCCAGACTTTCCAGCGCGCCGAGGAAAAGGCCGATCACCACAACGCCGAAGCCGGACTCCAGCCCCGCCACCACCGCGACTGCAAACGCTTTCAGGATGAGCGCCGCAGCCATGGTCGGGCCGACCGTCGTGATCGGAGATACCAGTATTCCGGCCATGGCGGCGACCATGCCGGACAAACCGTAAGACAACATGATGGTGCGCTTCGCCGAGATGCCCATCAGACCGGCCGCATCGCGATCTGCCGACACCGCCTCGAACGCCTTCCCCCACAGGGTCTTGCGCTTGAACAACTCGATCAGTCCCATCACCGACAACACCCCGATGGCGACCGACAGCTCGACCGGCGTGACGCTGATGCCGAAGAACTGCATCGGATCGGAAGAAATCGGTGTCGGGAAAGGATGATCATCCCTGCCCCAGATATTCTCGGCCGCAGAAAAACCGAACAGACCGACGATGATCGTCATCAAGATCCAGCCCTCGCTCTTCTGTTCGAGCGCAAGACGCACGGCCACCCGCTCCACGATCAGGCCCAGCACCACACCGCACAACAAGCCCGCGGGCACCATCAGCCAATACGGCAAGCCAACGTTGGTCAGCGTCAGGCTGATGAAGGCCGAGAGCATGACCAGCTCGCCCTGGCCGAAGTTGATGCTCTTGCTGGTGGCAAAAGTGAGCTGAAAACCGTAAGCGATGAGCGCGTAAACGAGGCCCATCAGGGCCCCGCTCACCGTCATCTGGAGGATGACTTCCATTGTTTACTTCGCCTGTTTGGCGAGACGCTTCCTGTCGGAATCGTTGCCGAACACCACGCGACCGTCCTTGACCATGCCCATCACGGCATTCTCGCGACGGAATGCTTCGTGCGTCTGCACATCAGCCGGGTTCCACTTCGAGTACGGCTTCTTCCAGGTCGCGATCACGCCTTTCACCGGCTCCTTCAGATCTTCCAGCGCTTCCTTGATCTTTTTGGTGTCGGTGCTCTGTGCCTGCTTCACCGCAGCGGCGAAGATGTACACCGCGTCGTAACCCTGCGCGGCAGAGACCGGCGAAGCGATGCGATCCACTTTATATGCCTTGTGATAACCCTGGATGAAACTCTTGGCCTTGGGCGAGATGGCTTCCTCGATGAAAGTCTGCGGCATCAGCGTGCCGTTGCCGTTCTTGCCCGCATTGTCGATAAAGTTCGACATCGACAAAGTCCAGCCGCCGATCAGCGGCACTTTCAGGCCCACCTTGTCCATACCGTTGGCCACTGCAGCCAGCTCGGGTCCGATACCCCAGATCAGCACGGCTTGTGCACCGGCGGTCTTGGCCTTCAGCAACTGCGCGGTCATATCCTTGTCGCCGATGTTGAACTTCTCGGTGGCGACCACTTCCAGCTTGTTACCCTGCAACTTGATCTGGTTGAGCAGGTCGTCGCGTCCGGATACACCGTAGTTGGTCGCATCGTGCAGCAATGCGACTTTCAACAGTTTGCGATTGATGGCCTCTTCCACCACCATCGCGGCCTGGATACCGTCATCCGCGGCGAAGCGGAAGATCGACAGGTCTTGCGGCCCCGGCTTGTCCGGCTTGTTGGCCCATTGCGTCATCGAGGCAGAACCGGCTGCGGGACAGATGATCTTGGTGATGCCTTTCTCCTGCAGATGCTTGTCGCCCGCCATGACCACGCCGGTATTCACCGAACCGATCACGCCGGAAAGATCGTCCATCGAGGCGAGCTCCTGCGCGATCAAAGCACCGCGATCGTTCTTCGCCTCGTCGTCGCGTTCGATGATGTCGATCTTGAGTTTCTTGCCGCCGACGGTGATACCGCCCGCTGCATTGATCTCGCTGATGGCGAGTTTGGCACCGTCACGCATGGATGCACCCATGGGCGCAGAGCCGCCGCTGAAGGGGCCGGTGATAGCTAGTTTGATGGAGTCTGCAGCGAAGAGCTGCGTGGAAAAACCGAGTAACAAAGTCGCGAGCAAAGTCTTGTTCATGTTTAGCTCCCCGTGAATGTGAAAGTTCAAACGATGTTCGACCAGCCGCTTCATTCTATCCGTAATTCGCGCAGTAGCAAGCACATAACCCGATTGCCAAAAGGGGTGTGAGCAGAGAATGGATGATGAGAGTGAAGATACAAAACAGCAGAGTGATGCTGGGTGGGCTGCTTACGCGGTCGAGGGTGTTTTGGAGTGCGTTCTGCGTGGGCACCTAATGCGTGCCCACCCTACAAAATCCAAACCCGTTCGCCCTACTCTTTCAAACTGGCACAACCCCAAAACCCGTTCGCCCTGAGCCTGTCGAAGGGTTGAACGGAGCACGGAGCTACGGGCGTTCACCCTTAAAATTCATTAAGGACGTTCACCCTTCGACAGGCTCAGGACGAACGGCTTTACTAATTAATCAACCCTTCAACTTCGCAAACGCCGCCGCCATCGCCCCACCCATTGCAGGTTGAGCCGGCGCACGACTAGCAGGTTTCGCCACAGGTTTCCCCGCATGCCCGCGCGGCTCCCGCACCTCATGCTTCACCTCCGCCTTACCACCCACCTGCGGTGCCGCATCCGTCAACCGCATCGTCAACGCGATGCGCTTACGCTTCACATCCACCTCCAGCACCTTCACCTTCACCACCTGCCCCGCCTTCACCACGGTGTGCGGGTCTTTGACGAATTTGTCGGCGAGTGCGGAGATGTGTACCAGTCCATCCTGATGCACGCCGATATCCACGAACGCGCCGAATGCGGCGACGTTGGTCACCACGCCTTCGAGGATCATGCCGGGTTCCAGATCTTTCAGTTCTTCCACGCCTTCCTTGAAGGTAGCGGTGGTGAATTCGGGGCGCGGGTCGCGGCCGGGCTTCTCCAGTTCCTTGAGGATGTCGGTGATGGTGGGGATGCCGAACTGCTCGTTCGCGTACTTCGACGGGTTGAGCGCGCGCAGCAATGCGCCGTTGCCGATCACGCCTTTTATCTCCTGCTTGATATCGGCCAGGATCTTTTGCACCAGCGGATACGACTCGGGGTGCACCGCCGAAGCATCCAGCGGATCGCTGCCGCCCACGATGCGCAAAAAGCCCGCCGCCTGCTCAAAGGTCTTGTCGCCCAGGCGCGGCACTTCGCGCAGTTCGGCACGGCTGTTGAACTTACCCTTGAGGTCGCGGTGGCTCACGATGGCTTGCGCCACGCTGCTGGAGAGGCCGGAGACGCGCGCCAGCAACGGCGCCGACGCCGTGTTCACATCCACGCCTACCGCGTTCACGCAGTCTTCCACCACCGCATCCAGCGAGCGCGCCAACTGGAACTGGCTCACGTCGTGCTGATATTGGCCCACGCCGATCGACTTGGGATCGATCTTCACCAGCTCGGCCAGCGGGTCTTGCAGGCGGCGCGCGATGGACACCGCACCGCGCAGGCTCACATCCATATCTGGCAGTTCGCGCGAAGCGAATTCGGAGGCGGAATACACCGATGCGCCCGCTTCGGAAACGACAATGCTGGTCATCTTCAATTCCGGATGCAGCTTGATGAGGTCGCGCGCCAAGCGGTCGGTCTCGCGCGAGGCGGTGCCGTTGCCGATGGAGATGAGCGAGACCTTGTGCTTCTTCGCCAGATTGGCCAGCGCCTGTATCGAGACGTTCCATTCGTTCTTGGGCTGGTGTGGGTAGATGGTATCGGTATCCACCACCTTGCCGGTCTCGTCCACCACCGCCACTTTCACGCCGGTGCGCAGGCCGGGGTCCAGCCCCATGGTCACGCGCGGCCCGGCAGGTGCGGCCAGCAGCAGGGCTTTTAGATTGAGGGCGAACACGTTGATGGCCTCGGTGTCGGCTTTGCTGCGCAGCGCGCTCATCAACTCGGTCTCCAGATGCATGAACATCTTCACGCGCCAGGTCCAGCGCACGGTGTCCAGCAGCCAGCGGTCGGCGGGACGGTTCATGTCCTTGATGTTGAAACGTGCGGCGATGCGCGCCTCGCACGGGTTGTGCGGCGAAGCCCAGGTGGGTTTCTCTTCTTCCGTATCCAGCCGCAGCTCCACATTCAGCATCTCCTCGCGGCGACCGCGGAACACCGCCAGCGCGCGGTGCGAAGGGATGGTGTTGATGGATTCGGAATAATCGAAATAGTCGGCGTACTTTTCCGCCGCGTCATTCTTGCCCTCGATGACTTTGGACTGCACCACGCCGTGCTGCTGCACATATTCGCGCAGCGATTGCAGCAGACCCGCATCCTCGGCAAAGCGCTCCATCAATATCTGCCGCGCGCCATCCAGCGCCGCCTTGGTGTCGACCACGCCGGGGTTGGCATCGCCCGCCTCGCTGGTGAAAGGCTCGCGCAGATACTTGGCCGCCTCCTCTTCCGGGTTCAGCGTGGGATTCGCCAGCAGCGCATCCGCCAACGGCTCCAGCCCCGCCTCCAGCGCAATCTGCGCCTTGGTGCGGCGCTTTGGCTTGTACGGCAGATATAGGTCTTCCAGATGCGTCTTGTCAGTGGCCAGCGACACCGCCTTCAACAACTCCGGCGTCATCTTGCCCTGCTCGGTGATCGATTCGATGATCGCCGCGCGGCGTTCTTCCAGTTCGCGCAGATAACGCAGCCGCTCTTCCAGCAAACGCAGTTGAATATCGTCCAGCCCGCCCGTCGCCTCTTTGCGATAGCGCGAGATAAAAGGCACGGTCGCGCCCTCGTCCAGCAGGGCGATGGCAGCAGCGATCTGGGCAGGTTTGGCCGCGATCTCGGCGGCAAGGCGTTGTTCGATGGATGGGAGCATGGGTCTCGATTGGTTGAATTAAATAGCCCTCGCAAAAGCGAGGGCTATGGGTGGAAATTTACGGAGGCGGATTATGCCAAGATGAGATGAATACTTGAAGAAATTTCAAACAAAAAACCGCCCCAAGGCTGCTTCCATTTGTTTCTTTAAGATTTTCCAATATTCTGATTTGGAGAAAAGCCATGTATTAGATCGGGGATAAGACGTTCGCTAAAACCTGCAGCAACGCCAAGTAGAATTAGTGATGCCGTTGAGTGCGAAAAAATTGTAAAAGCCATCCCAGAAAGTGCCGCAGCGTACGCAATAAGGCCGAAAACACCGCCGAGAATGACTCGAAGTGTTCCTTGAAAAAGAATTAAATTGGTCGAATCGTTGGCCCCCACGGACATTGATTTTGAGCGTTCGAATACAGAAATGAATGTCCCCAAATATCCTCCAGATACAGCAATTAGTGCAGTGTGAAGGAAACTCGGCAACGCCAGGATTTGATAAAGAATATATGATAGACAAATCAAAATCATTGTAGCCAAACTCGTTACTGCAAGAAAATCTATGCGCGCATTATTGGAAATGCATTGCTGAATATATTCTTCTAGCGGAATAAAAATTGAATCAATATCTTTTCCCGGCTTTGTTTGGAACGCTTCCGCCAACGCAGCACCTAACCTTCGATTGAAATTATTTCGTTGTGATTTAGGTAGGAATGCCGCTGCGTGAGCTTTAATTTTTGTATATGCCGAAATACTATGTGCAACATCTGGCAGGCTATTGCTATGTATGTATTGGGTTTCGCCATTACAGGCTATCCAAACTTGGTACCCTTTGCCTCTGGCAATAACGGTCTCGATGGACTCCAGCATTTCGATTTGTTTCTCAAGATCCGAAATGGATTCTCTAATAGCATCAGGTGAAGAGTTTTGAAAAATTGCCCTAAGTGTGCTTATTGCACTTCTCTCGAAGTGTTCATCAATTACTCCTCGCCTCTTATCTCTGTATCTGTTGAAGACACAGTCAAACTTTCGAATTTCATCTTTAATTTTCACATCTTGAGTTTTATACGTATAGGTAAAACTTAGCTCCCCAACAGTTTTATATATAGCATGTTGATTTGATTTTGATAGAAACCGTTCAACAACAGTACCGTTGGGCAGCACATCCCCCTCAGAGGCATCAAAGATCGACGTGACTTCCTTTACTGATTTGATATCAGCAATATTTATTTCCGTAAGATTTAAATTAGTCTTATCAGTCATTTTTGATTATCCGATTGCGAAATAAGAACGCTTAGGGTCAGGTCTTGCATTACGACAAACTATTGGCATCTCGCCTCTTTCAATATGAGTCTGTCCTTCGTGTCTGAACGTACGCTCTTCAAATATGGTATGAGCAAGCCGCTGTAATGATGCAGAACAGGGTCATCGATCAGTTCCGAAATTTGTTCTAGTTCCTGTATCAATAGTTGAATTGATATGAAATCAATTGAAGTGTCACCGGTTGGGCGCAGATTTTTAAGTTGGTGCAAGTCGTATGCCCGACCGACATGGTAATAGCGATACATTATCGGTATAGGAACCGTCACTATTTCTTCAGGATGCTCAGTCGTCATCGACTTGCTTGCTAACCTGAAGATGAAGAGTTTGTCATTAGCGTAGGTGGCTAATTCAAGTTTCTTGCCTAGTGCTCTCATTCGTTGTTTCAACTGCCACTCCTCTTCGGCTTTTTGAAATTGAAAGGAATACTTTTCATACCCCGCAAACCATTGCCCCGAAGCCTATCAGCAAAGTCCCTCCTCGCCTATATGCCAAAAGATATAGACCTTCCCCGCCACCACAAGCATCAATATTTCCCCCCCAAACAAAAACTGCCCCGAAGGGCAGTCTATGTGTGCAGCTAAAGGCTGTGTTGCTAGGCTTTGCGCCACTGGTCCGGTTTGCCGCCTGCTGTGTTGCGCACGCGTTCGACGATGGGCGCTCCGCCGTTGGACAGTTCTTTCGCCCTGGTGATGGCTTCTGCCTGGGTGGGCAGCACGTCGCTGGCCCGCTCGGAGTTGGGACGCCTGACGGCGAAGTCGCCTTTGGCGCGCTGTTCGACAAATATCTTTTTGCTGGTCATGATGTTTTTCTCCTGTTGGGCCGGGTGAGCGGCTGAATGGTCTGCCGATATCTCAGGCGCCGCTGAACGCTACCTGCGCATCGAGTTCTTTCAATACTTTTTGCATGCCGAGCCGTTTGCTGACGTTGAGGATGATCGGGGCGAACATGTTGGTTTTGAGGGCGGCTTCCTTGTTCTTTTCCTGGCCATCCTTGTACACGATCAATGCCAGCTGAAGATCGTCGCCGGGTGCGGCTTGAAGCAGCTTTTCATCGTCATCGGACAGGCGCACTTCGTACGAGACATTCAGCAGCGCGGGATCTCGCAGAGAGAACATCACTTCGGGCATATCCAGCGATTGCAGCCAGTTGATGCTTGGTTTTCCTTCTTCATGAAACAGTTTGAATCTGTGGCATGTCTCAAAACCGGGGAGTCCGGCGGGAAAGTTGATTACGCTGTCTGCATCGAATTCGACGCTGGCGTCACCTAAACGTGGCAATTTGAGTTTGATCATGGTTGGTCTTTCCGGTTGTGAACTGCAAAAAATGTCTTTCAACTGTTTTTATCCCATAAGCCGACACGCCGAACCGTGCGATTGCACACATAGGCAGTGCAAAGGGTGCGGACTGTTCGCGGCGGATATCACCAAAGGATCACCAGCCCGTCATTGCCGATGAATTTGCCGGTGTCCGCCGGGGTGAGGCCGGCGATGACCTTGCGCATGTCGGCCACGCTTTGTTCGACCGCGATCATCGCGTTGGGGCCGCCCATGTCGGTCTTGACCCAGCCGGGGTTGAAGGCCACGGAAGTGATGCCTTTGTCTTTGAGGTCAACAGCCAGGCTTTTGACCACCATGTTGGCGGCGGCTTTGCTGCTGCGGTACAGGTAGCTGCCGCCGCTGCCGTTGTCGTCGACGCTGCCCATCTGGCTGGTGATGGTGACGATGAGTTTGAGTTGGCTGCGTGCGATCTGCTGGATGAAGGCTTCGACCATCTTGAGCGGGGCCATGGTGTTGATGTTGAATGCGGCCATCCATTCGATATAGTCGGTCTGGCCGAAGCCGCGTTTGTCGGACTCCGGATAGACACCTGCATTGTTGATGAGCAGGTCTATCGACTCATCGGTAAGTGCGCGCGCCAGTTGCCCAATCTGTACATGGCTGGTGACGTCGAGGGCTTGGACCTTTATCAAGTCGGGATACTGTGCCGCCAGTTTGTTGAGCGCGGCGGCCTTGCCGGGATCGCGGCAACAGGCCAGCACGCGCCAGCCAGCCGCAGCATATTGATTGCAGAATTCCAGACCGATGCCGCGGTTGGCGCCGGTGATGAGTAGGGTGTTCATGATTGGTCTCCAGGCTTCATTCGCGCGTTAACAATACAAAATAGACCTTCGCTTGCCAAGTTGCCGAAAGCGCATTTCGATCACACCGAACCGAAGCCCAGCATTTTGATGAGGCTGCGCTTCGCCACGACCGTTGGGGGTCGAGTCTGCTCGCTGACGACTTTGTTACGCCCGGTCTCCTTGGCCAGGTATAAGGCTTCGTCGGCCGTGGCAAGCAGCTTGTGGGCAATGTCCAGGTCCGAGCCGCCGGGTTCTGCGGCGGCCTGAGAAACGCCGATCGAGATGGTGACCTGCAGTTCGTTGCGCCCGTCGATGCGGAAAGGGTGTGCGGCAACGGTGCAGCGGATGCGCTCGGCGATCTCGCAGGCATGGTGCTGCCCGGTCTGCGGCAACAGCACGACGAATTCTTCACCGCCATAACGCGCCAGCACGTCGTTGCTGCGCAATTCCGATTTGATCAGGCTTGCCACCGTGCGCAGCACTTCGTCGCCCATGATGTGGCCATGGGTGTCGTTGATGCGCTTGAATTTGTCGATGTCGAGGAACATGGCACACAGCGGAGTGCGGTAGCGCCGCACGTTCGCGATCTCCTCCTGGCAGCGGGTTTCGAGATAGCGCCGGTTGAAGATGCCGGTGAGCGGATCGGTCAGGCCGATCAGGTTGAGGCGCTCATGGTTGAGCGCGTTTTCCAGACAGATCGAGAATATGTTGGCGAGCCGTTCGACAAAGTCGGTGCTGCTGTCGGCAGAGAATCTATCGACGGTGCTGCTGGCCATGTTAAGACTGCCGACCGCTTCACCCTGACGCTTCAGCGGGAGCAGCAGCATCGAACGGCAGGCATCGGGCCAGGGATCAAAAATGGCACATCCCATTTCGGCGTCGAAGAGGCCAAGATAGGGGGCAGGCTCGGTATCATGCGGTGGCAGCTTTTCCAGCAGCACCAAGCCGGGTATTTCGGCACAGTCCGGTTGCGCTCTTTCCAGGATGCGTCTGATCTCGTATTCGGGATCGCACAGCACCAGCGTGACCACGTCGGTCTCGCAGGCCGTCTTGTAGTCTTCGAGAATCAGGCGGATGAGGTCGGGCAATGTGCGCGTGGCGATCAGCTGTTTTTCGAACTGGTCCAGACGGCGCCACTTCTTTTCGTTCAGACGGGCCGCATCCATCAGCGCTTGAAGCTGGTCGCGAAGTTGCTGCAACTCGGATTGCGGTTGGTTGTTCATTCCCATCGATGCGATATTGGCGATGCATTCGAATTCGGAGCGTGGCGTCAAATTATTACCCGACCAAACCCCGTCTCACACGACTTGCCGCTCCGAAGCCTAGCAGCAATACCTCTGACGTGCTACCTCACAAAATAGATAACTTGCCTTCTTCAGGAATCCGCTTCGCCAGACCCCGGTTGGGTTTCTCTGACGTTACCGTGACGGACTCTGGATGCTCTGGATGAACTCGCGGATGTGTTCGAGCTCCATCGACTGCTGCCGCACATCCTTGTGCAGAAGGGAATTCTCATACAGCAGGAAGTCCTGCATGAACTTGATCTTGAGATGGGTCTTCACGCGCGCGGCGACGATGGGCGGGCTGATCGGTTTGTGGATGAAATCGGCCGCGCCCAGGGCAAAGCCGCGTTCTTCGTCCTCCACGGCATTCTTGGCCGTGATGAAGATGACCGGGATGTGGGTCGTGGCGGGATTGTCTTTCAGGCGGCGGCAGACTTCAAAGCCGTCCATGTCGGGCATCATGACGTCGAGCAAGACCAGGTCGGGAGGCGTCCTGAACGCCGAGTCCAATGCCTCTTGCCCGTTGCGGGCAGCGTTGATCGTGTAGTCCTTATCCAGCATCTTGGTCAGTAACAGCAGGTTGATAGGTGTGTCATCAACCAGCAGCAATACGGGGCGTTCTACGGATTCCACGGTGCTTCTCCCTGTCAGTTCGAACTGTACATCCACTATAGCAATTAATTTGGCTGCGTTCGACAGGCATTTCCGCTGCGGCGTCGCCCAAAGCGGTTGCTGACAGCGATCAAGGATCGGTTCGCTGCTTCTTCGATCTGCGCCAGTCCCACGGCGGCACAGGCTCGGCATCGCGCCATAGCCCGCGCTGCCCTGCACTCGCCTGCTCTTCTGCCTCGGCATAGCTCGCGCGGTCTGCGAAGGGTTGTTCCTTCGCATACTTCTTGTAATGCCAGGCCATGCCGGCTTTGATCTGCTCCAGGTTGGCATCGATGCCGTTGACGAGGATCTTGCCGACGGTGCGGCCGTACTTGTCTTTCTTGGAATATTCGACGGTGACTGTCTTGCCGAAGACGAGGTCGGACAGGTTGGCTTTGGAGCGGCTGCCGAAGGCCTGCTGTTTCTCGGGCGCGTCGATGCCCATCAGGCGGATCTTCCATTCGGTGTTTGTGGCATCCAGCACTTTGACGGTGTCGCCATCGGTGACGCCGACGACGCGGCCTTGCAGGGTTTCTGCACCGGACGGTGCGGCGAACAGGAGTGCGGCGAGCAGCGGTATCAGGCAGGCACGACGAGTGACAGTATTTGCAGCAGGCTCCAGCCCGCCCACAGGGGCAGCCCCTATATTCCGATCTTCCACACCTTATCTCCCCGGTGAAACCAAGGTGTCGAGTTCGAAATGTTCTTCCGTCTCCCCCGTACAACCCAGCTTGTTATGACAACTTATGGGCGGAGACTAGCAGCAAAAGCACTTCCCCGCCAAACACCGGTGCGAGTGGGGATATCTGCACCCAAGCGGTGACAAGCGTGTAAAATCGCGCGCCCGCAGGAGGCTTCTTTGGAAAATCCATACACAATTCTTGGCGTCGCGCCGACCGCTTCGACCGAAGACATCAAGAAGGCATACCGCGCACTTGCCATGCGCCACCACCCGGACCGGAATCCCCACTCCAGCGCTGAAGTTCGCTTCAACGCCATCAAGAAGGCGTATGAGCTTCTTTCCGATCCGCAGAAACGTGCCGAGTACAACTACAGCCTGAACAACCGCATCATCATCGATCCCGAGAATGAGGCGCAGAGTCTGTGGCGCTCACTGTTCAATCGTTGCGGGATCGAGCTTCCGCAACAAGACCGCTAATCAACTTGAAGACCCATATTATGAAAACCATCCATCCCGAATTCATGTACCAATCGCGCGAACTGGGCATCCAGATCGAGGACACGTTGGGCGAGCCGCCCGATAAAAGGAACTATGACCGCGTCATCGATGCGCTGATCGACGAATTCGCCAGCGGCTTTGAAGTCGGCGATGTGAATCTGTTGAGCTTCGCACTGGTCAATCATCTGGTTTTTGATGATGTAGCGGGTCTGATGGCAGAAAGCGGCCAATATGACGCGGGCGATGCCGCAAAAGTATTGAAGATGGTGTCGTGCAGCAATGTCGCCTCGGGCGATGCTCTGGCTACGGTGTTTGAAACCGATCCGGAACTGGCGCGCAAGGCGATCATCACCGCTTTCCTGTTCAAGAATCCGAAGCGCTGGACGGACGAGGACCATTCTCTCGATGCCCTGCAGGAAGAGGAAGACAAGGAAAACAATAGCGAGGATGACGATGAGCAGGCCTCGCACGGTGAAAACATCGAGCATCTGTTCGATACGCGCGGAGACGACAATGTCTGACAAGTCCAATCTTCCCGCGATCCGGCAGCAAGTCACCGAGCTGGTGCTGGCCGGTTCGACCAAGCACGCAGAAGAAGCCATCAGCGAGACGGCCGAGAAGTTCGGCGATCTCGCCGTTGTGGAAGTGCTGAACACACTGGAACCGCATGTCGCATCGCTGCACCTGTCCGCCTTCGACGGCGGCAAGATGTCGCTGGCGACCATGCTCATCCCGCCCAAAGCCTGGGCCGAGAGTCTGGCCTACTTCGCCGCCACCTGGGACGAGGACTGGATCGAGGACGAGCCGGAGGTGCTGGCCGAATCTCTGTTCGCACACATTCATGGCGTGGTGTTTTCCGCTGACGATGAAGAACGCCGTGCGGAGCTGCTGCATGAGGCGCTGGCGACCGACTGGGGCACCACGGCTTTTGCGGTGCTGTTCTCGACCGCGGCCGAGGAGATCATCGAGATCGCGAACGATATCCATAATCTCGGCGCACACCGAAGTGCCCAGACGACTTCGGATCACGACGTGATCCCGCTGGCGCTGGAGATCGCCCGCAGCAACGAAGAAGCCTGGGACCGCGTGCTGTTCGAGATCTTCCCCGACTGGAAACCCGGCGAGAATGAATTGCATGCGGGATCGGATGAACACGATACCGGCGACGATCATGAAGACGAAGAAGATCGCGAGCATGAATACGCGATGGGCCGCACGACCAAGGAGCTGCTGCTGCGCCTGCGCAAGCAAGTGCCGAGCAAAGCGGCCAGCCAGACCAAAGCCGGCGGTCGACCAAGTTTGGGTGAGGATATCTTCTCGTAATGAACATCACCAGTTACACCGCCCGCCCGCCACAGCTAGTGCAAGCGCTGGAGGCGCTCGCCCTGCGCGCGGGCGATCGGGAGGCAGCCGACTCGCTTTTCCATGAGCTCAGCGGCATCACGGTGCTGGTCGCAAAGAAGTTCACCAATGACAGGACCGCGGACGGCATGCTCGAAGCTTTCCACCTGTCGGTCGGCTGCATCTCGCTGGCCATCAGCCAGGCCGGTGTGGCCGACAGCAATGAAGCCAGACTTTCCTTTCTGCTGCAGCACGGTGCCGAATATGTGTTCCAGATGGGGTTCCGCCATATCAAGGAATTGTCCGCCCTGCCCTATGCGGCCTATGTCTCCGATTTCGACAACGATGCATTCATCCAGCAGCGCAACCTCAAAGCGATCTTCATGGAGATCTGCAGCGCCGACCCCGCCTCGACATGGAGCGGGGATGTGGTCTATCAGAATGAATTGCTGGACCGGAAGCGCAACCAGAAGATCATCGATTGCGCAAAATGGTTGCGCAAGAAAAATTCCAACGGTCCCGTAAAAGACGCCGAGCTTGATGCGAATGCGGTGATCTCTCTTGCCGTGATCTTCGCGCTGGCGGGAGATGGACGGATCGTGGCGCGCACGGGACAGAGGGAGATCGAGAACCTGATCAGCCGAGTCCGCGAATCGCGGCCCGATGTCGAGGCCAACTGGAACGAGTTGCTGAAAAAGATCCCGCCCGAGTTTCAGCCGCTGCTGCGCGAACGCATGGAAGACCTCAGGGGTACGATCATCAAGAAGATACTGGGCAAGACCAGGATCAAGACCGTGCTCACCGAACTGCAGGATCAATATGCGGGCAGTGAGCAGGATATCGACTACTCCTGATCCAGGGGCGGCCCCCCCCGCCGCGCTCTACCCCCTCACTTGCCCTGCACCACCTGCACATGCGCGCTGCCCAGCCTCATGTACAAACGTATCTTGCGCTGGATGGGCCACCAGTCGTACAGGAATATCTGCATGGGCCGCCACATCGCCACCCAGCCGACGATGGACAGGCTTTCGCGCGCGATGCGATGGCCTGCGCCGCCGCCCATGCCGCCGATGAAGTCGGCGGCGATCAGGCAGAGCGAGACGAAGGCGACACCGATGAACAGACTCATGCGACCCTGCTGCAGCACCTGACGCAACCGGCGACGCGTGCGTTCGGCCTGATAGATGAAGTGGTTGTGGATCGCCTCGGTCAGCATGGCGGTCGGATCGCCCTCTTGCGGCCACTGTTCGAGGTGGATGATGAGGTAGAAGCGGCTATCGTGCGGATGGGTCGTGGCCCAGGACTCGATGTATTCATTGGCCTTGGGATCGAGGTCCTTGTTATGGAACGGCGTCGGGTCCATCGAGTTGAACAACTGCGCGACCTCGCGCACGCGCAGTGCCAATTGGTGAACGGGGGTGGATGTGCTTGTCATGGGAACATCATACCAAGCGGGCACTGGAAATCCTACGTTGCGCGGCGAGTCACATTCGAGCCCCACGCCAAATCCTTACGCAATGCCATGCTCAGAGCCCGATACTCATTACAACGGCATGGAATTACAGTCCGTGGAAAATGCTAAACTGCGCCTCACTGAATGGCTGTTCGTTCAGTGTGTGCCGCGCATATCCGTTGCCAAATTCGTTTTCCTGTTTCCGTTGAACGCACCGATCTCCAGATTCTTTAGCCTCGTTTTGTTGCTGCTGGCCTCACTGCCGGTCGCAGCCGATGTGCTGCGCTTGTCGGATGTGCCGCCAGAATCCCTTGGCCGTTATGCGGACTACTTCATCGAAGAAGAAGATGTCACGCTCGGTCTGGACGAAGCGATGGCGAAGCAGCGCGCGGGGGGATTCCTGCCGGAGACAAAGGCCGCGCCGGATTTCGGCATCGGCTCAAGGCCGGTGTGGCTGCATCTGGCGATCGACAACGATACCCGCGACTATCACGACATGTTCTTTGTAGGAGGGGTCACCTGGCTGGACCGGCTGGATGTGTATGTCGTGCGTGCGGATGGGACGCGGACTGTGGTGCACACCGGCGACGAGTTGCCCGATGCGCCGGGGCTGACACCGGCGATGGGCTATGCGCTGCCGCTGCAGCTTTCTGCGGGACGCAACGATCTTTACCTGCGCATCGCTTCGACCGATCCGATGGCCGTCCCCATCGAGTTGATGACGAAGCAACGCTTCGAAGAGCACCGCCTGCTGCTCGGCTATTACTTCGGATTCTTCTTCGGCTTCCTTGTCGCCCTGAGCGCCTATAACGTACTGCTGTTCGCCGGGACGCGTGAGCGCAGCTATCTGTATTACTCGCTGGCGCTGCTCAGCATCCTGTTCTGCAACTTCGCCTACACGGGACATGGCGCGGCCTGGTTGTGGACTGAGCAGCCCGCCATCCAGCATTTTGTGATCCTGGTTTCGATGGTGATCTATAACGCATTGGGGATGATGTTCGCCGCGCGCTTTCTGGGGCTGGCGGAACATTCGCCGCGCACGCTGCGTGCGATGCGCTGGATCACGATGGCCGGTTTGGGTCTGATGGCGCTCGCGGTGTTGCTGAACAGCCAGTTGCTCGCGGCACTGGTGGCTTTCATCTGCATGACCGCATTCACCTTCGGCATGTTTGTGCTCGGCATCATGAGCGTGTGGCGCAAGCAGACATCGGGCCGCTATTTTCTGTTGGCGACTTTCTTCGGCATGCTGGGCGTGGCGACAACAGCGCTCGCGGTTTGGGGAAAGATCCCGTTCGGCAAGCTCACCTTCCACGCCGCCGAGATCGGCTTGGTGATCGAAGCGACCTTGCTGGCTCTGGCGCTGGCCAACTGGATGCGCGAGCACCGCGTTGCCCGTTATCAGGCCGAAAAGGTGGCACGCCTGGATTCGCTGACGCAGTTGAACAACCGGCGCGCATTCCTGGAACTGGCCACGCCCTATATGGATGCCGCCGAACGCCACGCGCGCCCGCTGAGCCTGGTGATGATGGACATCGACCACTTCAAGTCGATCAACGACCGCTTTGGCCACAAGACCGGGGACCTTGCGCTGGTGGCCATCGCCGATCTGCTGAAGAGACATTCCCGCACCAGCGATATCGTGGCCCGCTGGGGTGGCGAGGAGTTCATCCTGCTGCTGCCGGAGACCGATGCGCAGCAGGCCATCAACCATGCGGAACGGCTGCGGCTGGCTATCTCCGGGATACGCATCCCGACGAAAAATGAGGATATCTCGATGACATCGAGTTTCGGCATCGCGGAACGCAGCGCTCACCTGTCGCTGGAGAGGTTGATAGACGAGGCGGATGTGCAACTCTATGAAGCGAAAAGAAGCGGGCGAAACAGGGTCTGTTGCACGGCCAGGGTTTGACGCCGGTCAGCTGTTTGAAACGCTCATTCGCGCGCAGGCCATTCGCTGAATGGGAACGGCATCTCTTCCGTCGCGAAGGTCAGGTAATCGACGATCTGCCGCAGGTAACTGCCCAGGCTGCGGCCAAATGAAACCAGCCGGGCATTGGGTGCGTCGTTCAGCAGCGCTAGCACGAACTGAATGACGGCCACGATGCACAACAGCGTTCCGCTCACCTGAAACGCAAGCCCCATCAACAGCATGAACAAACCGCGCATCCATATGTTGCGTTTGCGGTCCGGTGCATCGGTATTTTCAGTCATCGCTGGCACTCCTGTTTATCTGGTGAGGGGCGGCTTCATCAAACAGTACTTGCAGCCGACTTGGCATCACTAAACCGGGCTGACCTCTTCGGGGAACGGCCAGACCGGCTCGGGCGGGATCAGCGCGGCTTTTCTGGCTTCGGCTTCTGCCTTCTTTAGTGCTGCCGCGGCTTTGCGCGCTGCGGCTTCTTCCTGTTTGATCTGCTTCGCCTGTGCGGCTGCCGCTTTACGTGCATCGGCTTCCGCTTTTCTGGCGGCGGCCAGTTCCTGTGCGGCCAACCTGGATTGCTCGGCGGCCAGTTTTCTTTCCGCTGCGGCTTGCTGCGCGGCGATCTTTTTGGCTTCGGCTTCTGCCTTCCTGATCGCGGCCTCTTCGAGCGCGGCCTGTTTTCTGGCTTCGGCTTCCGCTTTCTTCTCGGCGGCGAGTTGCTGGGCGGCGAGCTTGCGCGCTTCGGCTTCGGCTTTTTTGAGGGCAGCCGCTTCGAGGGCGGCTTGTTTCATGGCCTCGGCTTGCGCCTTCTTTTCCGCGGCTGCTTGTTGTGCTGCGAGCTTGCGCGCGGCAGCTTCGGCTTTGGCTGCTGCAGCCGCTTGCGCTGCGGCTTGCTTCTGCGCTTCCGCCTCGGCTTTTTTGGCTTCGGCTTGCGCCTTCTTCAACGCGGCAACTTCTGCGGCGGCCTGCTTTTTCGCTTCGGCTTCGGCCTTCTTGGCGGCAGCGGCTTCTTCTGCAGCCCGCTTCTTCGCTTCGGCTTCGGCTTTCTTCGCTGCAGCCGCTTCCAGCGCAACCTGTTTGCGCGCTTCGGCTTCGGCCTTTTTCAATGCGGCAGCTTCTGCCGCGGCTTGTTTCCTGGCTTCGGCCTCAGCCTTCTTCTCTGCTGCGGCTTGTTCGGCAGCCAGCTTCTTCGCTTCGGCTTCCGCCTTCTTCTGTGCTGCCGCTTCTGCTGCAGCCTGTCGCTTCGCTTCGGCCGCAGCCTGCTTGGCTTCTGCGGCTTGCTGCGCGGCGAGTTTCCTGGCCTCGGCTTCGGCTTTCTTCAGGGCGGCTGCTTCTTCCGCGGCCTTCTTCTTCGCGTCGGCCACGGCTTTCTTGTACGCGGCGGCTTCCTCTGCCGCTTTTTTCTTCGCTTCCGCCTCGGCGAGCTTGGCAGCGGCGGCTTCTTCAGCGCGCTGCCTTGCCTGTTCTTTGGCCAATGCTTTTGCCGCTGCTGCTTCTTGCGCTGCAACGATCTTGGCGACCCTGGCCGCCTCGGCATCGGCGCGCGCTTTTTCGCCTGCTTCTTTGGCCGCGTTCATGCGTTGTTCGGCGAGCACTTTCTGTTCGGCCGCCGCCTCATAGGCGGCGCGTGCCTGCTCGGCCGCTGCTGTTTTCTGCGCGGCAACGATCTGTTTGGCTTCGAGTATCTGTCTGGCTTCTGCCGCGGCCTGGTCGGCGGCGAGCATAGATTTGCCGGCGAGGATCAGAGTCTTTTCGGCTGCGGCCGCCGCTTTGGCGGTGCCGATCTCTGCCGGCGTCAATTTGACCTTCTTCACCTCGGACATCTAAATCTCCTCAATCAATACGTTAATCAGTTTTGTTAAATCGCGGCTGCAAACGGCAGGAATCACGCGCACGTGAAGATACAGAACGAACGTTCTGGTGTCAATTTTGAATGTGATCCATCAGAAAATACGGCGATGTCATTGATGTTCAGGGTGCTTGAACGGGCTGCGCTCGTTCAGTTGATCGACATATTCCGCAACGGCTTCTGTCTCGTTCTTCAGGTAGTTCTCCACTGCCTGGGCGAACTGCGGATGCGCCAGCCAGTGTGCCGAGCGCGTGGTGACGGGCATAAAGCCGCGTGCCAATTTGTGCTCGCCTCCCGCCCCGCCTTCGAAGGTCTTGAGTTTGTGCGCGATGCAATATTCGATGGCCTGGTAGTAGCAGACTTCGAAATGCAGGCCGGAGTGGAATTCGAAGGTGCCCCATGAGCGTCCGTACAGGGCTTCGTCAGTCATGTAGTTGAGCGCGCTGGCGACGGGTTTGCCTTCGCGCGATGCGATGACCAGCAGGGTGTGTTGCGGCAGCGCAGCGCCGAGGCGATGGAAGAAGTCCGCGTTCAACTGGTGCGGCGAGTTGTGCAGCGCCAGGGTGTGCAGATAGCAGGAAGCGAAGAACGCCCATTGTTCCGGCGTGGCGTCTCGGCCGCTGATGCATTGCAGTTCGATGCCGGCCTCTTGCACCTTGCGCCGTTCCTGCTTGATGCGTTTGCGCTTGTCGCGGCTGAGCGAGGCCAGATAATCGTCAAAGTCGCGATAGCCGGGGTTGTGCCAGTGGAACTGCACGTCCTGGCGCAGCAGCATGCCCTGCGCCTGCGCCACCCGCGCATCGGCGTCGTTGAGGAACAGGCAGTGCAGCGAGGAGACGCCGGTCTCTTTGGCGAATTGCAGCGCGTACTGCAGCAGCAGGCTGCGCACTTCATCCGTTGCGGCCAGCAGGCGGTTGCCACTCACCGGCGTGAACGGCACGGCGCAGACCAGTTTGGGGTAATAGCGCAGGCCGTGCTGCCGGTAGGCGTCGGCCCAGGCGAAATCGAACACATGCTCGCCGAACGAGTTCATCTTCAGGTAGAGCGGCATCGCACCGATCAGTTCGTCGCCCTGCCACAGGGTGAGGAACTGAGCCTTCCAGCCGTACTGCGGCATGGCGCAGCCGCTTTGCTGCAGCGCCAGAAAGAAAGCATGGGAAAGTGTCGGGTCGCCGCCCGTCAGTGCATCCCATTGTGCGGCGGGGATGTCCGCGAGGTCGTCGATGATCTTCGGGGTGGGACTCATGCGGCTATTGTAGTGACAGTGCCCGGAGAATGCGCGCGGACAACGCTGGAGACCACTGTGCGAGTGGATGAACAGGGGGCCGTGCAGCCCCCTGCTCCGCAGGTTTTATTTCTGCGCCTTCACGATACTCATCGCTGTCGCCACCATGGATCCCATCTCGGCCAGGTTGCCCGGCAGGATGAGGGTGTTGCCTTCCTTGGCGACGTTGCCGAAGGCTTCGACGTATTTCTCCGCGACCTTGAGGTTGACGGCATCCATGCCGCCGGGCGACTGGATGGCTTGTGCGACTTTCTGGATGGCCTCGGCATTGGCGGTCGCCACTGCAAGGATCGCAGCAGCTTCGCCCTGGGCGGTGTTGATGGCGGCCTGCTTCTCGCCTTCCGAGCGCTGGATGAAAGCTTCGCGTTCGCCGGTGGCGATGTTGATCTGTTCCTGTTTGCGGCCTTCGGAGGCGGCGATCAGCGCGCGCTTCTCACGCTCGGCGGTGATCTGCGCCTGCATGGCGTGCAGGATCTCTTTCGGCGGGGTCAAGTCCTTGATCTCGTAGCGCAACACTTTCACGCCCCAACTGGTGGCGGCTTCATCCAGTGCGGCCACCACGGCGCGATTGATGTCATCGCGTTCCTCGAAGGTCTTGTCCAGCTCCATCTTGCCAATGACGGAGCGCAAAGTGGTCTGGGCGAGCTGGGTGATGGCCATGATGTAGTTGCTGGTGCCGTAGGAAGCGAGCTTCGGGTCGGTCACCTGGAAGTACAGGATGCCGTCGACTTGCAGCTGGGTGTTGTCCTTGGTGATACAGACCTGGCTGGGCACATCGAGCGGGATCTCCTTGAGCAGGTGCTTGTAGGCGACGCGGTCGATGAACGGGATCACGATATTCAAGCCGGGCAACAGGGCCGCGTGGAATTTGCCGAGACGCTCGACCACCCAAGAGTTCTGCTGTGGCACGACCTTGAGTGCCTTGATGACGAAGATGACGGCTGCGACCAGTATGAACAGAGCGATTTCCATATTGCCTCCTTATTGTTGTTTGCGATGCGTGAGCACCAGCGCGGATCCGCGCACTTCTGCGATATAAAGCGTTCCTTCGCGCGGTGTGTCGGCAGATTCGAGCTCTGCGTCCCATTCCGCACCACGGTAGAACGCCCGTGCCGTGCCGTCTTCGTTCCACTTGATGACTTTTACCGGCAGACCGATATCGAGGCTGGCATTCGAGGTATCACTGGACTGGCCGCTTTTCCAGCGCCGCAGCATGATCGTGCCGGCGATACCGGTGGCAGCACTGAGCACCAGTTGCCACACCATGCCCATTCCCAGCAGTGCCGCTACTCCGCCCACCGCCACCGCGATGGCGACCACCAGCAGGTAGAAGGTGCCGGTGACCATTTCCAGGCCGACCAATATCAGGGCCAGCAAGAACCAGTAGATGTAGATTTCCATGACTCCCTTTCTTTCCGTTGCGCGCCCCGCGGGCAGGCGGCATGCAATCTAGCAGCAAAGCGCGTTCCAGACCATAGGCCGGAAGATATAGGCCGCGCGCGGTGCGATGACCTGCCCGAATCTCGCCTTGCCTGTTGACATGAGAACGAACGTTCTCTACCATGCGAGAACGTTCGTTCTGTTGGATATCGCCATGACCAGTCTCAACCATCACCCTGCCAGCCCCGCGCGCCGCGCCGCTTCTTCCACCCTGCTGTCGCTGACGCACCCGAACAAGTCGATGTTCGAGCGCCAGCGCGCCCTGTTGCGCAAGGCGGTGCCGGCGGGCTTCCCCTCTCCCGCCGACGATTATGTCGAGCGCCGCCTGAGCCTGGACGAGCACCTGATCCAGCATCGGGAATCGACTTTCTTCATGCGCGTGGCCGGCCATTCGATGCGCGAGCTGGGCATCTTCGACGGCGATCTGCTGGTGGTGGACCGTTCCGTGCCCGCCGCCCACGGCAGCGTGGTGGTGGCAGTGCTGGATGGCGAGTTCACCGTGAAGCAGTTGCTGTACACGCCGCAGGGCAAGGTGCTGCGCGCCGCCCATCCCGACTATCCGGAGGTGGTGATCAAGCCGGAGCAGGATTTTTCCATCTGGGGCGTGGTGCAGTGGAATGTGCACAGGGTGTGACGGTCGTCTCTAAAAATTCAAAGTTCTAAGCAAGACAAGGCGCGAGCAAAAAATTGCGACGCGGCATATGCGGTCATGACACGGTGCGGCGGAGCCGTCTGGTGCGGGAATGACCGCCAGCGCCATCTCCCGCAAACGGCTGCTTCGCAGTAACGTGTCGATGGCGCATATGTAAGGAGTAATTTTTTGTGAGCAACGCAGTATTGCGACGAAATTTGGATTTTTAGAGATGACCGTGATGCGACGTGCCATCGCACTGGTGGACTGCAACAACTTCTTTGTTTCCTGCGAGCGCCTGTTCCGTCCCGACCTGGAAGGCAAGCCGGTGGTGGTGCTGTCCAATAATGACGGTTGCGTGGTCTCGCGTTCGCAGGAGGTGAAAGACCTGGGGATGAAGATGGCCGTGCCCTGGTACCAGATGAAGGCCATGGCCAAACGCCACGGCATCGTCGCTTTCTCTTCCAACTACGAGCTGTATGCCGATCTCTCCAACCGCGTGATGTCGCTGCTGGCGCAGTTCAGCCCCGAGCAGGAGGTGTATTCCATCGACGAGTCCTTCCTCGATATCACCGGCATCGCGGTCGACCACACGCAGTATGCGCAACAGATACGCGAGACCGTTCGCCGCTGCGTCGGCATCCCGGTGTGCGTGGGCGTCGCGGCGAGCAAGACGCTGGCGAAGCTGGCCAACCATGTGGCGAAGAAGAATGCGCGCTTCGGCGGGGTGTGCGACCTCAATGCGCTGGCGGAACGGGAACTCGACGAGCTGTTCGCCACTATCGATGTGCGCGAGATATGGGGGGTAGGCAGACGCAGTGCCGACAGGCTGAACGAGATGGGCATACAGTCCGTGCTCGACCTGAAACGCACGCCGGCCAAACGCCTGCGCGACGAATTCAGCGTGGTGCAGGAACGCATCGTGGAAGAACTGAACGGCGTGGCCTGTCTGGAGCTGGATGATGTGGCACACGACAAGCAGCAGATCATCTGCTCGCGCTCGTTCGGTACGCCGACTTCCCTGTTGTCCGATCTGGAACAGGCGGTGGTCGCCTATACCACGCGCGCGGCGGAGAAGTTGCGCCTGCAGGATTCATTGGCCGGCGGCATCCAGATATATATCCGCACCAGCCCGCACCGGGAACGCGACCCGCAGTACCAGCAGGCGATACTGGTGCCCTTGCATGAACCGATCGACGACACACGCCTGCTCTGCCATGCGGCATTGAGCGGCTTGCGCCGGATCTACCGGGCGGGCTATGCCTATCAGAAGGCCGGAGTGATGCTGAGCCGGATCATCCCCGCCTCGGCCAGACCGCGTACCTTGTTCGACGATGCGGAGGCGCAACAGAAGTCGCATGCGCTGATGCGCACACTGGATCGCATCAATCGCAGCATGGGCAGCGGCACGGTGAAACTTCTGGGCGAAGGCTACGACACCTCCTGGGCGATGCGCAGGGACCACCGGTCCAGGCGTTGCACCACCGAGTGGAGCGAGTTGTGTCGGGCGCGTGCCTGATCAGGCGGCTTTCCAGAGTTCCCACCACTTCTTGGAATTGGACATGGCCGCGAATTCGGCTGTGGCTTCGCGCTCCCACACGTCGACGGAGAACCCGACCTCCTGCAAAGCGGCGCTGTATTTCGTATCCACGCCCTTAATATGTTCCTTGAGCCAGGTCTTGAGGAAGGTCAGCATCTCGAAATAGATCGTTTTCTCTTCGAGCATATGTTTCTTTGCCAGCTGGTCCAGTTCCGCCAGCAGCTTCTTGTGCTCGGCGATGTGGGGTTCGAGGTCCTTGTATTTTGCCTGCCGCATCAGCCGCTCTTCCAGTGCAAAATGCGTCTGCGTGTAACTGACCAGTGCATCCAGAATGCCGGCGATGGCAAGGTCGCCTTCGCGCTTGGATACCGCTACAAATAGTCGGTTGAGGATGTTGACCAGCTCCTGATGCTGGTCATCGATGGTCTTGATGTTGACGCTGTAGTCCGGAGACCACTTGAAGAAGATTTCATCGTTGGACATGGATACCCCCAAAAAACATTCAATCTCATGAAGAAAGGTTTTTCAGCGGCCAAACGGGAAGGTGCCAAGACGGGCACAGGGAAGAACACCCTGTGTCGCAGTCCCGCTACCGTAGTTTCCCTTAGGCCGGAGACTTTGCGTCCGTACCTTTCGGTACGTTTGCCAAGTGAATGAATCCTACTGTTTTATTTCAGACCGGTCAATCCCGATAATTTCGATGGGCTTTGATGCCGAAAATGAAAAAGGCTTCCATTTCTGGAAGCCTTTTGTATTGGTGCGCCGGAAGAGATTCGAACTCCTGACCCCTTGGTTCGTAGCCAAGTACTCTATCCAGCTGAGCTACCGGCGCATGTTTGTTGCTAGTTCACTACCGTACTACTTTGTCACTTCGTGGCGGAGAGGGAGGGATTCGAACCCTCGATACAAGTTTAAGCTCGTATGCGTCCTTAGCAGGGACGTGCCTTCGACCACTCGGCCACCTCTCCGAAGGCCGCGAATGATACTGATTAGAGCCTAGGCGGTCAAACGATTTATGCGTCTTCCTGGTCCAGATTGAAGGCTTTGTGCAGCACGCGCACCGCCAGCTCCAGATACTTCTCGTCGATGACCACGGAGATCTTGATCTCGGAGGTGGAGATCATCTGGATGTTGATGCCCTCTTCCGCCAGCGTGCGGAACATCTTGCTGGCAATACCCACGTGCGAACGCATGCCGACGCCGACCACGGAGACCTTGGCGGTCTTGTTGTCGCCGATGACGTCGCGCGCACCGATGTGCGGCTGGACCTTGTCCTTGAGGATGTCCATCGCCTTGTTGAATTCGTTGCGGTGCACAGTGAAGGAGAAGTCGGTGGAACCGTCCACGCCGACGTTCTGGATGATCATGTCCACGTCGATGTTGGCGTCGCTGACCGGGCCCAGGATCTGATAGGCGATGCCGGGTTTGTCCGGTACGCCGCGCACGGTGATCTTAGCCTCGTCGCGGTTGAACGCGATACCTGAAATGATTGCCTGTTCCATTTTATTGCCTTCCTCGAAAGTGATCAGCGTTCCCTCGCCCTCGTCGGTGAAGCTGGAGAGCACACGCAGTTTGACTTTATATTTGCCGGCGAACTCGACCGAGCGGATCTGCAGCACCTTGGAGCCCAGGCTCGCCATCTCCAGCATCTCTTCGAAAGTGATGCTCTTCAGGCGGCGCGCTTCGGGCACCATGCGCGGGTCGGTGGTGTAGACGCCGTCGACGTCGGTGTAGATCTGGCACTCGTCGGCACGCAGCGCAGCCGCGATGGCGACGCCGGTGGTGTCCGAACCGCCGCGGCCCAGCGTGGTGATGTTGCCCGCTTCGTCCATACCCTGGAAGCCGGCCACGACAACGACCTTGCCGGCAGTCAGGTCGGCACGGATGTTCTGCTCGTCGATGCTGAGGATGCGTGCCTTGGTGAAGGAGCTGTCGGTCAGGATCTTGACCTGCGCGCCGGTGTAGCTCTTGGCATCCAGGCCGATGTCCTTCAGCGCCATGGACAGCAGGCCGATGGTCACCTGTTCGCCGGTGGAGATGATCACGTCCAGCTCGCGCGGATCGGGATGTTTCTGTATCTCGTGGGCAAGATGGATCAGGCGATTGGTCTCGCCGCTCATGGCGGAAACCACCACCACGACCTGATGCCCCTGAGCTGTGTATTTTGCTACGCGCTGCGCAACGTTCCTGATGCGCTCCGGACTGCCCATTGAGGTGCCGCCGTATTTCTGAACAATCAATGCCACGATATGCCTGTGCCGTTTTTTGTGAGGGCGGCATTCTAACCGAACTCGCCTAAAAAGACGATTCCCCCTCTGCTACACTGCGGGCACATCATGAGCAAGATAAGCCGCCGCCCCTTCCCCGCCGAAACCGCCGAAAAACTGGCCGCCTCCGGCATCCCGCCCCTGCTGGCGCGCATCTACGCCGCGCGCGGCATCGCCGAGGCCGCGCAACTGGATACCGACATCAAGCGCCTGCTGCCTTTTGCACTGCTCAAGAATGCCGCAGCGATGGGCAAGCTGCTTGCCGACGCTATCGCCGCACAAAAGAAGATCCTGATCGTGGCCGACTACGACGCCGATGGCGCCACCGCCTGTGCTGTGGGTATGCGCGGTCTGGCAGCCCTTGGTGCAAAAGTGGATTTCATCGTCCCCAACCGTTTCGAATACGGCTATGGCTTGACACCGGAGATCGTGCAATTAGCCAAAAAGTCCGAACCGGATATTTTGCTTACCGTGGACAACGGCATCGCCAGCGTGGAAGGCGTGGCCGAAGCGCACCGGCTTGGCATGCAGGTACTGGTGACCGACCATCACCTGCCCGGCGATACGCTGCCGGAGGCGGAATGCATCGTGAACCCCAACCAGCCCAGCTGCGAATTCCCCAGCAAGAATCTGGCGGGTGTGGGAGTGATGTTCTATGTACTGATGGCCTTGCGTGCGGAGATGCGCGAACGCGGCGCCTTCGCGGGCAAGACCGAACCCAACCTCGGCAACCTGCTCGACCTCGTCGCCCTCGGCACTGTGGCCGATGTGGTCAGGCTCGACGACAACAACCGCATTCTGGTGCAACAGGGCTTGCAGCGCATCCGTGCCGGACGCAGTTGTGCCGGCATCCAGGCCTTGCTGCGCATCGCGCGCAGGCCGGCGGCTCAGACCTCTTCCTACGAACTCGGTTTCATCGTCGGCCCGCGCCTGAATGCGGCCGGACGGCTGGAAGACATGGGCCTCGGCATCCAATGCCTGCTGACCGACGATGCTGCCGAGGCCAATGACATCGCCGCCAAGTTGGATGCGCTCAACCACGAACGGCGCAGCATTGAGGCCGACATGCAGGACAGTGCGCTGGCGACGCTGCACGCCTTCGATCCGGCGGACAGCTTCTCGCTTTCGCTGTTCAACGAGGATTGGCATCAGGGCGTGATCGGCATCCTCGCTTCGCGCCTCAAGGACAAATTCCACCGCCCGGTGATCGCCTTTGCCCGTTCGCAGACGGGTGAGCTGAAAGGCTCCGGCCGCAGCATCACCGGGTTGCATCTGCGCGACGCGCTCGATCTGGTGTCGAAACGACAGCCGCATCTGATCCTGAAATTCGGCGGGCACGCCATGGCGGCGGGGCTGAGCATCCGCGAGGAACATCTCAACGAGTTTCGCCAAGCGTTTGAATCCATTGCGCACGAATTGCTCGATGCCGATGCGCTGGTTAAGACCGTTTCTACTGACGGTTCGCTCGACGCGCAAGAATTCACTTTAAGTATGGCGCGCGACCTGCAACGCCAGGTATGGGGGCAAGGCTTCCCCGAACCGCTGTTCGAGGGTGATTTCCACGTGCAATCCCAGCGCGTGGTCGGCGAGAAACATCTCAAACTCAAACTGTCTTCTCCTGCCGGCAGCTACGACGCCATCCGCTTCTTCCATGCCGACGCGGCGCCCGAGACGGTGCACGCGGTATACAGCCTGAGTGTCAATGAATACAATGGAAACGAGACGCTGCAACTTATCGTGCGGCACTGGTAGAAAGGAAAGATGATGGACATCAACTTCCTGCAAGGCAACGGCATTGAGGCTTTACCGCAATTCCTGACCAGTCTGGCCATCGGCCTGCTCATCGGGTTGGAGCGCGAACGCAACCCCACCGCCAAAGCCGGTCTGCGCACCTTTGCACTGGTCGCGGTGTTCGGCACCATGATGGCGCTGCTCGCGGACAAGATCGGCTCGCCCTGGATGGTGGTCGCGGGGATAGCCGCCGTGGCCGGCACCATCATCGCTGCATATCTCAATAGTCCTCCCGACGAGGACGATGCCGACCCCGGCACCACCACCGTGGTCGCCCTGCTGCTGAGTTACGGTCTGGGCGTGCTGGTCTGGTTCGGTCTTTCCAAACTCGCCGTGATGCTGGCGATCGGTATCACCACCCTGCTCTATTTCAAGCCCGAGTTACGCGGCTTCACCCAGCGCCTGGCACGCCGCGACCTGGTCGCCGTACTGCAGTTCTCGGTACTCACCTTTATCGTGCTACCCATCCTGCCCAATCAGGACTTCGGCCCTTATAACGCCTTCAACCCTTATCAGGCATGGTTGATGGTGGTGCTGATCTCGGGCATCAGTCTGGCCGGCTATGCCGCCTTGCATGTGGTGGGAGCACGCTACGGCGCACCCTTGCTGGGCTTTTTTGGCGGACTGGTCTCCAGCACGGCGACCACCATGATCTACGCGAAACACGGCAAAGCCAATCAGGCGATGATCGATCTGGCTGCTTCGGTGATCGTGATCGCCAGCATGGTGGTGCTGCTGCGCCTGCTGGTGGTGAGCTCCATCGTCGCCTACGGCGCCATCCCGACCATGTTGCCGGTGTTCGCGGGCGGCTTGCTCGCCGGTCTGGTCGCCGCGGTCTTCGCCTGGCGCAAGACCATCAAGGGCACCGAACTCTACATCCCGGAGACGAGCAACCCCGCCGAACTGCACACCGCCATCGGCTTCGGCCTGCTGTATGTCATCGTGCTGCTGGGCTCTGCCTGGATGGCCGATCTGGCCGGCAGCCAGGGTCTGTATGCGGTAGCGTTGGTCTCCGGTCTGACCGATGTGGATGCCATCACCCTGTCCAGCCTGCGGCTGTTCAATCTCGGGCAATTGAGTGAACAGCAGACCGTCACCGCGATCACCATCGCATTCCTTTCCAATGTCGCCTTCAAGTTCGGCATGGTCGTCTTCATCGGCGGCTGGGCACTGGCTCGGCAAGTCGCCATCGGCTTCGGCGCCATTGCCTGCGGCGTGCTGTTCGGCCTGCTGATTCTTTGACCCGGAAGGGGCTTTCGGGCTCCTTCGGCCGTCTCGGGCCGTGTATAATCGCGGCCTTTCCCAGCAGCGACAGAAGACAGAAAAATGGATGCAGAACAACTAAACGCCATCTCCAACCAGATCCAGGATCTGCGCGCCCGCAACCTCGAACTACGGAGGTATCTTTGACTTCGATACCAAGCAGGAACGCCTAGCCGAAGTCGCGCAACTCAGCGAAGACCCCGCCATCTGGAATGACCCCAAGCGCGCCCAGGAACTGGGGCGCGAGCGCAAGGCGCTGGAAGACGTGGTGCTCGGCCTGACCCGCATCGGCCAGAACCTGGAAGATGCCGCCGAATTGTTCGAGATGGCGCAAGCCGAGAACGACGAGGAAAGCCTGTTGAGCATCGCTGCCGATGCGCAGGAAATCAAGACCCGCGTCGAAGCGCTCGAATTCCGCCGCATGTTCTCCAACCCGGCTGACCCGAACAACTGCTTCATCGACATCCAGGCCGGCGCCGGCGGCACCGAAGCCTGCGACTGGGCCTCGATGCTGTTGCGCCAATACCTCAAATACTGCGAACGCAAAGGTTTCAAGGTCGAGGTTCTGGAAGAGACTGCTGGCGACGTGGCCGGTCTGCGCAGCGCTTCGGTCAAGGTCGAGGGCGAATACGCCTACGGCCTCCTGCGCACCGAGACCGGCGTGCACCGGCTGGTGCGCAAGTCGCCGTTCGATTCCTCGGGCGGCCGCCACACCTCCTTCGCCAGCCTGTTCGTGTATCCCGAAGTGGACGACTCGATCGAGATCGACATCAACCCGGCCGACCTGCGCGTCGACACTTTCCGCGCGTCCGGCGCGGGCGGCCAGCACATCAACAAGACCGACTCTGCGATCCGCATCACCCACATCCCGACCGGCATAGTGGTGCAGTGCCAGAACGACCGCTCGCAGCACAAGAACCGCGCCGAAGCCATGTCCATGCTGAAATCGCGCATGTACGAGGAAGAGCTGCGCAAACGCCGGGCCGAGGCCGACAAGCTGGAAGCCACCAAGTCCGACGTCGGCTGGGGCCACCAGATCCGCTCCTACGTGCTGGACCAGTCGCGCATCAAGGACCTGCGCACCAACGTCGAGATATCCAACACTCAGAAGGTGCTCGACGGCGACCTCGACCCCTTCATCGAAGCCAGCCTGAAACAGGGCGTTTAACCACAGAGAACCATCATGACCAACGAACAGACACCACCAGTGCAGGACGAGAACCAGATCATCGCGGAACGCCGCGCCAAGCTGAAAGCGATCCGCGAGAAAGGCGTCGCCTTCCCGAACGACTTCCAGCGCGAAAACATGGCGGCCGATCTGCATACCGAATATGGCGAGAAGTCCCACGATGAATTGGAATCGTTGCAGATCCACGTCGCCGTAGCCGGCCGAATGATGCTCAAGCGCGTGATGGGCAAGGCCAGTTTTGCCACCATCCAGGACATGGGCAGCCGCATCCAGCTGTTCATCAGCAACGATATCACCGGCGAAGCGGCGCACGGCGAATTCAAGCATTACGACATGGGCGACATCCTCGGCGCGGTCGGCGTGCTGTTCAAGACCAAGAGCGGCGAGCTGTCGGTGCGCGTGACGCAGGTGCGCCTGCTGACCAAGGCGCTGCGTCCGCTGCCGGAGAAGTTCCACGGCCTGACCGACCAGGAACAGAAATACCGCCAGCGTTACCTCGATCTCATCACCAACGAGGAGTCGCGCAAGGTATTCATCACCCGCACCAAGATCATCCAGGCGATCCGCGAGTTCTTCGTGCGCCACGACTATCTGGAAGTCGAAACACCGATGATGCACCCCATCCCCGGCGGGGCCTCGGCCAAGCCGTTCGAGACGCACCACAATGCGCTGGACATGAAGATGTACCTGCGCATCGCGCCGGAGCTGTACCTGAAACGCCTGGTGGTCGGCGGCTTCGAGAAGGTATTCGAGGTGAACCGCAACTTCCGCAACGAGGGTGTCTCGACACGCCATAATCCTGAATTCACCATGATCGAATTCTACGAGGCGTATCGCGATTACAAATACCTGATGGACTTCAGCGAGAATCTGTTCGCCGAGGTGGCGCGCAAGGTGCTGGGCACCACCGTCATCAGCTATCAGGGCCGCGAGCTCGATCTGGGCAAACCCTTCCACCGTCTGACCATGGTGCAGGCGATCCAGAAATATCATCCGCAGTTCACCGATGCGCAGCTGGGCGACCGTACTTTCCTGGTCACCCAGCTGAAGGACCTGAAGGCCAAATACAATCCCAAGGATGCCGTCGGCGGTCTGCAGCTGTCGCTGTTCGAGGAGCTGGCCGAGTCGCACCTGTTCGAACCGACCTTCATCATCGACTACCCGATCGAAGTCTCGCCGCTGGCGCGCAGCAGCGATGCGCGTCCCGAGATCACCGAGCGTTTCGAGCTGTTCATCGTCGGTCGCGAGATCGCCAACGGCTTCTCCGAGCTGAACGACGCCGAAGACCAGGAGCGCCGCTTCGATGCACAGGTTGCAGCCAAGGACGCTGGCGACGAGGAAGCGATGTTCAAGGACAGCGACTTCGTGCGCGCGCTGGAATACGGCCTGCCGCCCACCGCCGGACAGGGCATCGGCATCGACCGACTGGTGATGTTGCTGACCGACAGCGCAAGCATCCGCGACGTGATCCTGTTCCCGCACATGCGGCCCGAGTAGATGCTGAGTTCCGACCTTCGCTCTCGCCTGCTTCAGCATTACCCCGCGCTGGCCGAATTGCCTGCGACGGAACTGGATATGCTGCTGGCGAGCGCGATGGTGATGCCGGTTCCGGTCGGCACAGTCGTGTTTGACGAGAACCAGCCCTGCCAGGGGTTTCCCATGCTGCTTTCAGGCAGCATCCGTGTGATCAAATCGGCACCGAGCGGACGCGAATTGCAGCTGTATCGGGTGTCGCCGGGCGAGAGTTGCATCCTGACCAGCAGCTGCCTGCTGGGCCACACCCGCTACCAGGCCCGCGGCATCGCCGAGCAGCCTCTGGAGATGGTGTTGCTCTCTGCCCCCGCGTTTCACACCCTGATGGGTACACACCAGGCCTTCCGCGACTACGTGTTCCACCTGTTCTCCGACCGTCTCACCGATCTGATGCAACTGGTGTCGGCCGTGGCCTTCCAGAAACTCGACCAGCGCCTCGCTGCCCTGCTGATCGCCAAACCGAATCCCCTGCGCACCACCCATCAGGCGCTCGCCGATGAACTCGGCAGTGCCCGCGAGATGGTCAGCCGTTTGCTCAAGGGATTCGCCGAACAGGGCTGGGTGAGATTGGCCCGAGAACAGATCGAAGTCGTTGATATTGAGGCACTAAAACGCTTCGCCGAACTCTGACATCTGGTCTGTGATTTTTATCACAGACAGACTCCCTTGTTGCGCCTATCCTGTCTCCTCCCCTAACCCATCCCTAAGGAGAAAAAATGAAACTCAACGTTGGTGGTATCGACCGTATCCTGCGCATCGTCGTCGGCCTGGCCCTCATTGGCGCAACACTGGCTGGTATGCTTCCCGTATGGGGCTGGATCGGCGTGGTTCCGCTGGTGACCGGTCTGTTCAAGTTCTGCCCGCTGTACTCCGTTCTCGGCATGAACACCTGCCCGATGGACAAGAAATAAGCTGCTTCACCCCCCGCACGCCCGGCTTGAGAGCCGGGCGTTTTTTATAAATACTTAGAGGAGCCTCGAATGCGAAACAAGATCATCCTGTCTGCACTGCTCGCCGTATACGCCAACTCTGCCTTGGCCGACGATATCGCGAAATACCAAGAAGAGAGCCGCGCCATCATCGGCCCGTTCGCACAACAACTGCAGGCCGAGAACAAGAAAGCCGTCAAAGAAGGCGGCCCCGATTCCGCAATCAAAGTGTGCAAGGACATCGCCCCGAAGATGGCCGGCGACCTTTCGCGCCAGCACGGTATCAAGCTCACCCGTGTTAGCCTGAAGGTGCGCAACCCTCTTCTGGGCACCGCGGACGAGTGGGAACAGAAGACGCTGAAACAGTTCGAGGAGCGTATCGCCAAGGGTGAGAAGCCGGAGACTCTGGAAGCTGCCGAGATCGTGAGCGAGCCGGCCGGAAAATACTTCCGCTACATGAAGGGTATCGTGCTGCAATCCGGTTGCACGGCCTGCCACGGAACGGCCGATGTGATCGATGCCACTGTGAAAGCGCGTCTGTCCGCAGAGTATCCGCACGACCAGGCCACCGGCTACATCGCCGGCCAGGTTCGCGGCGGCGTGAGCATCAAGCGCGCCCTGTGATGTCCCTGCCCTGCACCTGAGGGTGCAGGGCAGTTATTTCGCTTCGCTGCGTTTCTTCAGCAGGAACAGGATCAGCGAACGCAACTTGGCGGGACGCACCGGTTTGTGAAGCAGATGGTGCCCGCGCTCATTGACCGCCTGCAGTATCTCCGGCGCAGTATCACCGCTCACCAGAATGAATGCCGGGGGAACATCGCAATGCTCCCTGATGCGGTCGGCCAGTTGTAGCCCGTTACCATCCGGCAGACGGTAATCGCACAGTACCAGATCGAAGTGCGCTTCCGAATACTTGCCCCACACCTCTTCCAGACTTTCACCGACCGAGACGCAGCATCCCCAAGACTCGAGGATGCCGGCAGTACTCGTGCGCACCAACATATCGTCATCAACCACCAACACCCTGAGGTTATCCAGCTTGTCATGCCTGGGCATCACGGATGTTGGAACCGGTCCCGGTTCCGACAGCAGATCGTCGACACCGAACATGCGCGGGACAGTCACGGCAAAGATCGACCCGCGCCCCGGCGCGGAGCGCAGAGACAAGGGATGGTTCAGCAGCTTGGCCAGCCTGTCGACGATCGCCAGTCCCAGGCCTATACCCTTGCTGCGGTCGCGCGCGTTGTTCGCCAGTTGCACGAACTCGCGGAAGACGTTCCGCTGCTCTTCTTCCGGTATGCCGATTCCGTTGTCGCGCACTTCGATCCGCAGGTCGTCGCCGCGACGGCGGCAGGTCAGCAAGACGGTGCCATTCGGCGGTGTGTAGCGGATCGCGTTGCCCATCAGATTGAGCAGGATGCGTTCCAGCAGCACCGGATCGCTGAGCACGGTGACATTGAGGCTATGCACACGCAACAGGATGTTCTTGCGTTGCGCGACCGGCAAAAAATCCTGCGCCAGCCGTTTGAGCATCGCCTCGATATCGACCCCCTGTATCTGCGGAATCACGATCCCGGCATCGAGTTTGGAGATATCCAGTAATGAATCCAGCAGGCTGGACATCGCTTCGACCGACTCCTCGACCTTGCTGGCGATCTTGTGTTGCTCCGGCGTATCCAGCCTGCTGTGTAATTCGCCGACGAACAAACCAAGCGCGTGCATGGGTTGGCGCAGATCGTGGCTGGCGGCAGCCAGAAAACGGCTCTTGTCGAAATTGGCCTTTTCCGCCTCTTCCTTCTTGCGGCGCAGTTCCTGAGTTGCCGTTTCTATACGCTGCTGCAAGTCGGTACGATCCTGTTGCAGTTGCTGCGCCATGTCGTTGATGCCGGAAGCAAGTGCGTCCAGTTCCTGTACGCCGACACCCGCGATACGCGTATCCAGACGTCCTTCGCCGATGCGGCGAATAGCGTTGTTCATCGCCAACACCGGCAGGGTGATGCGCCGCGAGACGCGCATGGCGATCAGCATGGTGGTCAGTAACACCAGTAGCAGCAGAAACAGATTGAAGCCGAAAATCTCCGCCTTCTCGCGGTTCAGCCGCTCTTTGCCGATCTCGATGATCACGCCGCCCAGCGCTTCGTTGGCTATATCGGCTGGCATACCGTTCCCCAATTCATCCAGCTTGATCTGTGTCGCGACGATGGGATAGTAAAGCCACAGCACTTTGCGGTCTTCCTGGAAAGCAAGGAGATCGCCCGCGTTCGAAGCGCGCTTTGCAAAACGCTCGCGCTCGAACACCTTGGCCGGACTGCCGGCACCAGCCAGGAATTTCGACTCCGCATCCAGCACTACGACAGAATTGACATCCTGCTGGGCAAATGCAATATCCACCTGCTGCTGCAACAATGCATGATTGCCGGAAAAGACCGGGTATTCGCTGGCCGAGGCCAGTTGCCGGATGATCAGTTTGGCGCGTTCGAACAGGGCCCGATCCTGATCGGCGAAACGGGTATAGGTAAAAAAGACCTCCAGCAGCAAAGCCAGGACCAGAATCGGTATAAGCGCGACAGCCAGCGTCTGACGCTCTATCCCGTTCTTCCTCATGGAAGCCTCCTGAGTTCGTCACGCAGTTTTTCGGCATCCTTGACACGCAGGTCGAGTGAACGGGCGACTTGCGTGTTGACCGACACTTCAAACTCGCCCGGATACTGGGCCGCGGGTAGTCTTCCAGATCCGGCATAACGCTCGATCATGGCGAGGGTCTGGGTCGCAACCTGTTCCGGGGTCGTGTATACCGCGCACAAGGCGCCTGCTTTGACGTAAGCCTGTGAGATACCCACCAGCGGGATCTGCTTGCGATAGGAGGTCAGCAGGATGTTGCGTATGGTACTTGCGTTGTAGATATCCGAATTCGGCAACACGAAAAGCACTTCGCTTTCGCTCAGCACTTCTTCCAGCGCATCGTTGATCGGATGCGACTTGTCGACCACGCGCTCGTGCAAACGCATGTTCCTGTCGCCCAGCAAGTGGTGCAGACTCTGCAATTCTGTGGGCGCCGCGGTATACAGCACCCCGACGTGTTTGACACCCGGCAGCGCTGCAGACAGCAGGGCGACCTGACGTTCCATGGGTTGATCCAGATAGATAGCGGATCGTGGTGCGTTTCGGGGAGCGTATTCTCGTTGCAATCTTTCGTATCCGGCTTTCGGAACGAACACATTCAGTGTGGGAATGTCTTTCGCGGCCAACTGTGAGGCCGCCTTCATGCCGACTGCGATATACAGGTCGGAACCGCCCAGAGCATCCTCGGGACGTTTGATCTTCACTGCATACTTGTCCGGCTGGAGTTTGCCGATCAGGCTCTCGCTGAATGCGCGATAGGCCCCACCCTCCTCGCTGATCGCCAGCGTGATCCGCATGGGATCGGCCTGCAGCGGCGAGATGCATGAAAGCAAAAAGACCAGCGCCACGGAGAGCATCCGTCTGGTCAAACAGCGCCCCGGGCCATAAAAGGTCGCCCGGCTATAACCACTGATGTATCGCTTCAGCAGCTTGATCAGATGGTTAGTGGCTTCATCAGAAATGGACGGTCGCAATAAGATAAGTCCGCCGATCAAAGATAAGATTGCGCTTTTGCGGTGTGTTGGCGAATTCCGTGTAGTTGTCCTGGAACGCGTTCTGCACCACCAAAGCGATCTCTCCCCCGTACTTGTCCAGTTTCCCGAAGGACCTGGCTACTCTTATATCTACCCGGTTCATTTGTTTTTGTGCTTCCAGTGCGTCCAGCAACTGCAGCGTGCCCTGATTGAAATAGCTCACGGTCAGCGCCACGTCATCCGTCACTTGCTCGACCAGCATGATACTACCACTGTCCAGAGGGACCATCCTGGGACACTGGTCGATATAGGCTTGCAGCAGCGGCGTGAGGAACGGCAGCGTCAACGATCCGGAGGCGCTGCAACTCATCCGTTGATGCGCGTAATTCAGCACGATATCGCTGCCGTCGCCCCACCGGTATCTGAGCGAGCTCTCGAATCCCCTCACCGAGAATGAATAGAGGTTCTTGAAGCCAAGTGTCCCGTTCGCGTTGGGATCGAGGAAGATCAGGTCGGTCAGCCTGTCCGAATAGATGCGCGTATCCAGCGTCATCCCCGCCGTAGGGAATTCCCCGATATAGCCGATCTCCCTCGACAATATCCGCTCCGGTTGCAACCCGCCCATCGAAGTATATTGTTTCCCGCCCACGGCATATTGAGTGTTGCTGAATTCTTCGAATGCGACCGGAGTGCGGTATGCACGCGAGATCCCGACACGCACGGTATCCAGCGGGGTCAGGTGATAATTCAGGGAGAGTCGCGGTGAGTTGTTGCGATGTCCGATACCGTCATCCTCCAGCATCGTGCCGATGTTCAATATCGCGGAATCCGTCATGCGCCATTCATCGTGGGCGAACACACGCGACTGCTTGATCGTCGGTGCCGGACTGGTAAAGCTCAACGGATTGTCGAGGGTATCGGTTCTCACGCCACCTCCCCAGACTATGCGATTGTCATCCCACGGTGCGAACGTGTGTTGCAACTCGATCTCGTCACGCTGGGTCAGCACTACGTCCGTACCGATCATCGGCATCGCCGTATCGGCATAGGCGCGCGTGATGTGGTAGTAGCGCAGCTTGATCTCGTCGCTCTGCCGCAAGGCCCGGGTCCACTCGACCTGCTCGAAATCGGAACGGGTGCGGATGTCACGGAACGGCTCGGTCACCCTGCCAACCGTCCCGATCCCGCGCACTCCCTCGCTGTAGCCGAGCTGGATGTCGATGGTATCCGAGGCATTCAGGCGATAGCTCGTGCGCAAGTTGGCCAGGCGGGTCTTGCTGCTGTCGTTCAGGATTTCCGATGCATAGCCCGAATCGCTGCGTTCTCCAAGCGTGAGTCGATAGTCTAGGTCCGCTCCCGCGTCTCCGATTCGCGCGACTGTATCGGATATACCCGCTTCGCCCTTGTTGACAGAAAAGCTGCCGCCTTTCACTGCGGACGCATCGCGGGTGATGATGTTGATCACCCCCTGGGTGGAGTTGGCACCGTGCGATGCGGCAGCCGGACCGCGTATCACCTCGATACGCTCGATGTCGTCGATATGGACCGGGATATCCGCCCAGTCGACCTGTCCGAATGGCGGCAGATAGACGCTGCGGCCGTCGATCAGCACTTGCATGCGGCGTGCATAGTTGTCGGTCGAACCGTGATAGGAGACAAAAGGCGAAAATCCATCCTGGTAGCCAACATACATGCCGGGTACCAACCTGAACAGGTCGGCGATGTTTCGATATCCGGAAGCATGGATGGTGTCGCGGTCGATCACCGTCATCGCATTCGGCGCTTCGGAGATCGGCTGCGACAAACGCGATGCGCTGAGAACTACGGGAAGGTCTTGCAGGTAGGCTTGTTCGGATTGCGTGTCTTCGGCGGCGATCACATGCGGTGTGACGGCCAGCAGCGAGCCAAACATCAGCACGGTCGCATATCCCGCTAAAGAATCGAAACCGTGACGCATGACACCTCGCACAAGCCGATCGATTTTGCTGCTTGAAAATGGGGTGGCTGAACGGGCTCGAACCGTCGACAACTGGAATCACAATCCAGGGCTCTACCAACTGAGCTACAGCCACCGTTGAACGGCCAAGTTTATTGGTGTGCCCGACTGGAATCGAACCAGCAACCCCCAGCTTAGAAGGCTGGTGCTCTATCCGGTTGAGCTACGGGCACAATTCTGTCGGCAACCAACAAACTACTTACTACATGAACCTGGTCGGGGTGGAGAGATTCGAACTCCCGACATCCTGGTCCCAAACCAGGCGCGCTACCAGGCTACGCTACACCCCGAGAGCGCGGCATTATACAGGCCGAGCGCCAAAAATCAATTTTACTCGAGTGTTTTTTTCCGGATCTGCGGCATCGCCAGCATCAGGTAATACACCATGGACCACAAGGTCAGCACGGCCGCCAGATAGATCAGTAATGTGCCCCACCACAGCGTCGAAACCCCGAGCAACGGCTCCTGATAGAGCAGGAAGAGAATGGCGATCATCTGGAACGCGGTCTTGAATTTGCCCAGCACGGAAACGGCCACGCTCTTGCTGTCTCCCAGCTGCGCCATCCATTCGCGCAGGGCCGAGATGGTGATCTCGCGACCGATGATGATGAAGGCGATGATCACGTCGACCAGCCCCAGCTTGACCAGCACGATCAGCGCCGCCGCCACCATCAGTTTGTCCGCGACCGGGTCAAGAAAGGCACCGAAGGCCGAGCCCTGATTCAGGGTGCGCGCCAGATAGCCATCCAGCCAATCGGTGATGGCGGCGAGCCCGAACAGAAAGGTGCTGAGCATATGCTTGTGATGCAGGCTGAGTGTTTCATCGGACACGTAAAAGACCCCGACGAACACGGGAATCATCAGTATCCTGAACCAGGTCAGCAGATTTGGTATGTTAAGTGGCATCGCTCAATGTAAATGCTGGTAAATTTTCTCTGCCAGCGCGGGGCTGATCCCTTCCACGCGCGACAATTCTTCGATACTTGCCTGCTGCACGCCTTTCAATCCGCCGAAATGAGTCAGCAGATTGCGTCTGCGCTTCTCTCCCACGCCTTCGATATCCTCCAGCGAGGACGCGGTACGCGCCTTGCCGCGCTTGGCACGGTGTCCGGTGATCGCGAAACGGTGCGCTTCGTCGCGGACTTGCTGGATCAGATGCAGGGCAGGACTGTCCGGCGGCAATTGTAACGAGTTTTCCACGCCGGGTCGTAACAATTGTTCCATGCCCGGCTTGCGCTCCACGCCTTTGGCGACACCGACCAGCGCGATGTCGGAGAGGCCCAGCTCGGTCATCACCTCGACCGCCATGCCCAGTTGCCCCGCCCCGCCATCGATGAGGACCAGGTCCGGACGCTTGCCCTCTCCTGTCTGCAATTTCTGGTAGCGCCGCTGCAGGGCCTGCTTCATCGCGGCGTAATCGTCGCCCGGCGTGATGCCGGAGATGTTGAAGCGCCGGTATTCCTGCGGACGTATCGCCAGATCGTCGTACACCACGCAGGAGGCGACGGTCGCCTCACCCATGGTATGACTGATGTCGAAGCACTCGATGCGTTTCAGGTCGGGCAATGCCAGGTCGTTGCGCAGGGCCTCCAGCCGCAACTCCTGTCCGGCCTGCAAGCCTGCCTGGCGCTTCAATGCAAGCAGCGCATTGGCCTGCGCCATCTCCAACCATTGCCTGCGCTCGCCGGTCACCGCATGGCGTATCTGCACCTTGTGCCCGGCCTGCTCGCCCAGCAGCTGTTCCAAAGCCTCATCGCTCACTTCGATGCTGGTGATGATCAAGGGCGGTACGCTGCGTTCCAGATAATGCTGCGCCAGGAAAGCTTCCAGCACTTCGGTACTGTCCTGCCCCTGCACGTTCTGCGGGAAGAAAGGCTTGTCGCCCAGATGCCGCCCGCCGCGCACCACGGCAAGGTTCAGGCACAGCGCGCCTTCCGCTTCCACCACGGCGACGATGTCGGCATCGGTATCGCGTCCGCTCTCGACGAATTGTTTCTGCTGCACCGTGTGCAGCGCCTGCAACTGGTCGCGCAGCGCGGCGGCATGTTCGTACTGCATCGCAGCGGAAGCCTGCTCCATCGCTTCCCGCAGGCGTTTCTCCACTTCGTCGAACTTGCCCTGTAGCAGCAGCCCGGCGTTGCGCACGTCGGTGGCATAGTCCTCCGCGCTGACCAGGCCGACACAGGGCGCACTGCAGCGGTGGATCTGGTGTAGCAGACAGGGGCGCGTGCGGTTGTTGAACACGCCCTCCTCGCAGGTGCGCAGCTTGAACACCTTCTGCAGCAGATTGATGGTCTCCTTCGCCGCCTGTGCATTGGGATAGGGACCGAAGTACTGGTTGCGCTTGTCGGCCGCGCCACGATAGTAGGTCAGCCGCGGCGACGGGCTGCCGGTGAGCACGATGTAGGGATAGGACTTGTCGTCACGGAACAGGATGTTGTAGCGCGGCTTCAGCGTCTTGATGAGGTTGTTCTCCAGCAGCAGCGCCTCGGCCTCGGAGCGCGTCACCGTGACTTCGATCTTCGCAATGTGCGACACCATCAACCGGATGCGCGGCGACAGGTTGCTGATCTGGAAATAGGAGCCGACACGCTTCTTGAGCTGGTTCGCTTTGCCCACGTACAGCACCTGCCCGGCCTCGTCCAGCATGCGATACACGCCCGGCTGCAGTGGCAGCGAGGCGACAAACTCCTTGGGATCGAATGGTGTGGCGTCCATCGTCTATATCAATGCTTGCAGCCCGTTGGCGAACTCGGTCGCCCCGCCGTTCGCCGGATGGCGTACCGCACCGGCGACCTTCAACCCCATCTCGCCCAGCAGCCCCTCGGCCTTCTTGCCGACGGCAACGATCTTCGCATGCGGGAACGTCTCGACCAGCATGCGCAAAGCGGGTTCACCCAGGCGTATCTCATCGGGTGCCGGTGTCCTGTTCGACCACAGTTCGTCCGCGCGATGCGGATGCAGTTGCATCGCGTTCCACAGGATGGTGCGTTCGGCGATGCCGAGCCTGTACAGTGTCTTCCACACGATGGTGGCGGACGGCTCCGAGAACGGCAAGCGCCGCGTGGACAGGCGGTCCGGCAAGGCTGCGATGCGCGGTATGGCGCCTTCGCCCAGCAGACGTTCGCTGGTGAAGGCGATGCCGCTGTAGCGGCAGCCCTGATAGCCGGGCGCTTCGCCGGCCAGGATGAACTCGGGTTCGCAATCCAGATGCAGGGCCAGCCGTTCGAGTTTTGCCTGCGGACCGTTACCCGCGGCATCGTGCGGACAATGATCGGCCCACGGGTTGAACAGACCGGGTCTGCCGCTCGGCAGCGTGGCCACCAGGCTGCGCGCCAATGAAAGTCTGGATGGATTCATGTGTTCACTTCGTCCGTTCGAACAGCTGCAATGAAAAGCCCCGCACGCGGCGGGGCTTGAAGGATAGCACTCCGAAGATTACTCGGCAGCCGGCGCTGATTCCTGTTGCGGCAACAGTGCCTTCATGCTCAGACGCATGCGGCCCTTGTCGTCCACTTCCAGAACCTTGACCTTCACTATCTGGCCTTCCTTCAGGTGGTCGGTCACGTTGGCGATACGCTCGTGCGAGATCTGCGAAATGTGCAGCAAACCGTCCTTGCCCGGCAGGATGTTGACCAGAGCACCGAAGTCCAGCAACTTGACCACCGGACCTTCATAGACCTTGCCCACTTCGACTTCCGCAACGATATCCATGATGCGCTTCTTGGCCAACTCGCCCGCCTCGCCGCTCACGCAGGAGATGGTGATGTTGCCTTCGTCGTCGATGTCGATGGTGGTACCGGTCTCTTCGGTCAGCGCACGGATCACCGCACCGCCCTTGCCGATCACGTCGCGGATCTTTTCCGGATTGATCTTCATCTTGATCATGCGCGGTGCGAAGTCGGAGACTTCCGGACGCACGGACGGCATCGCTTGTTTCATGATGCCGAGGATATGCAGACGGCCTTCCTTGGCTTGGCTCAGAGCGACCTGCATGATCTCCTTGGTGATGCCGTTGATCTTGATGTCCATCTGCAGGGCGGTGATGCCTTGATCGGAACCGGCCACCTTGAAGTCCATGTCGCCGAGGTGATCTTCGTCGCCCAGGATGTCGGTCAGCACGGCGAAACGGCCGCCGTCCTTGATCAGGCCCATGGCGATACCCGCCACGTGTGTCTTCAGCGGAACGCCCGCATCCATCATCGACAGGCAGCCGCCGCACACGGAAGCCATCGAGCTGGAGCCGTTGGATTCGGTGATCTCGGAAACCACGCGGATGGCGTAGCCGCATTCTTCTTCGCTAGGCAGCGCGGCAACCAGTGCACGCTTGGCCAGACGGCCGTGGCCGATCTCGCGGCGCTTGGGCGAACCCACGCGGCCGGTCTCGCCGGTCGCAAACGGGGGGAAGTTGTAGTGCAGCATGAAGCGGTCGTTGTATTCGCCTTGCAGCGCGTCGACTTTCTGCGCATCGCGCATGGAGCCCAGCGTTGCAACCACGATGGCTTGAGTTTCGCCGCGTGTGAACAGCACCGAACCGTGGGTACGCGGCAGCACGCCGGTACGGATGGTGATCGGGCGCACGGTGCGGGTGTCGCGACCGTCGATACGCGGTTCGCCGCTCAGGATCTGGCCGCGCACGATCTTGGCTTCCAGCGCGCTGAACAGTTCGCCGATCTCGTTCTTGGAGACGTTCTCGAATTCCGGTGTCGCCAGCGCTTCGGAGACCTTGGAGCGGATCGCTTCCACTTTGTGGGTACGGGCCTGCTTTTCGCGCACGGCGTAAGCGGCCTTCAGGTCTGCTTCAGCCAGTGCACTGATCTTGGCGATCAACGCTTCATTCTTCGCTGCAGGCGTCCAGTCCCAGTCGTCCTGGCCGACTTCGTTCGCCATCTCGATAATGGCGTTGATCACGACCTGCATCTGCTCGTGGCCGAATACGACCGCGCCCAGCATGACTTCTTCGGAAAGTTGTTGCGCTTCGGATTCAACCATCAGCACCGCTTTGGACGTGCCGGCGACGACCAGATCCATCTGCGAAGTGACCAGTTCTTCCTTGGTCGGGTTCAGCAGGTACTGGCCGTTGGCATAGCCCACGCGCGCCGCACCGATGGGGCCGTCGAACGGGATGCCGGAAATGGCCAGCGCGGCGGACGCACCGATCATCGCGGGGATGTCGGAATCGATCTCGGGATCGGACGACATCACGGTCGCCACGATCTGCACTTCGTTGTAGAAACTCTCGGGGAACAGCGGACGCAGCGGACGGTCGATCAGACGGCAAGTCAGGATCTCCTTCTCGCGCAACGGACCTTCGCGCTTCAGGAAGCCGCCGGGGATCTTGCCGGCTGCGTAGGTCTTTTCCATGTATTCCACAGTCAGCGGGAAAAAATCCTGGTCGGGTTTGGCATCCTTGCGGCCTACCACGGTGACCAGCACCACGGTGTCGTCCAGGCTGACCATGACTGCGCCGCTGGCTTGGCGCGCGATCTCACCGGTTTCAAGGGTCAATTGATGTTTGCCGTAGCTCAGGGTTTTTTTATAGTGACTCAAGATCTCTCTCCAATGTAAATGCGTGACCGAGTGGTCGTTACCAGCGTGATTCTTTGACATCCAAAACGAAGCGGGCCGCATTCGCGACCCGCTTGCAAAACCTGTTACTTGCGCAGATCCAGGCGCTGGATCAGCTCTTTGTAACCTGCTTCGTTCTTGCTCTTCAGGTAGTCCAGCAGCTTGCGGCGGCGACTCACCAGACGCAGCAGACCACGACGGGAGTGGTGATCCTTGTTGTGCTCCTTGAAGTGATCGGTCAGGTAATTGATACGAGCCGTCATCAGGGCAACTTGAACTTCGGGGGAGCCGGTATCGCCCTTGGCGCGCTGGTAGTCAGTCACGATCTGCGATTTTTGTGCGGCGGTAATAGACATTGACTTCTCTCTCCAAATAAAAAGTGCGGCATTCTACCCTTTATTAGGGGGTTCGCTCAAGCTGTATTAGCCCGCGCAGCAGCTTTTGCCACATTGGACAGCAACCTGCTGGGCAGCAGACGCCCCCCCGCCAGCTCGCCCAGCCCGATAAACCGCCCTTCGGCATACAAACGGCGCTTCCCGTCTGGATGGTCGTCGCGCAAACCCAGCTTCTGGCCCTGCGCCAGCCGATTGGCCTGAACCGCATCCAGCTCAAGGCTGGGCAGGTTCTGCACCAGCCGGTCCAGCGGCAACAGACAGGCATCGCGCTGTTCCGGGCTCATGGACTCAAGCTGCTGCAAAGTAAGGGAATCTTCGAGCCCGAACTCGCCGATACGCGTGCGGCGCAGAGCGATCAGGTGCCCGCCACAACCCAGCACTTCGCTGATATCCTCGGCCAGGGTACGGACATAGGTGCCCTTGCTGCACAGCACGCTGAATTCCAGCTCGTCGCCCTGCAACCGCTCCAGCCTCAGTTCATGGATGAAGATCGTGCGCAACTCGCGCTCCACCGTCTCGCCTTTGCGGATGTACTCGTACAAGGGCTTGCCCTGATACTTGATGGCGCTGTACATGGGCGGAAGCTGCCGGCTCTCGCCCTTGAACTGCGCCAGTGCCGCCAGCGCCTTGGCTTCATCCACGACGACCGGACGGGTTTCGATCACCTCGCCCTCGGCATCGCCGGTGGTCGTGCGCTGCCCGAGACGTATGGTCGCGCGGTAGCCCTTGTCGGCATCGAGCAAAGAAACGGTGAACTTGGTGGCTTCGCCGAAGCAGACCGGCAGCAGGCCGGTAGCGAGCGGATCGAGCGTGCCGGTATGCCCGGCCTTCTCGGCATTGAACAGATGGCGGACTTTTTGCAGTGCGGTGTTGGAGCTCAGTTCCAGCGGCTTGTCGAACAGCAAGACACCATCCAGCGGTCTTTTGACGCGTTTGAATTGCTCAGTCTTTTTTGTCACTAGCGACCGCTTGATCGATGAGCTGAGAAAGATGCGCTCCATGTTCCACGGAGGCATCATAGAGGAAATGCAACTGCGGCGTGATACGCAGCTTCATGGCATGCGCCAGCTGGCTGCGCAGGAATCCGGCGGCACGCTCCAGACCTTGGAACAGCTCCGGGCTGTCGCCGTCCAGCGAGGTGTAGAACACTTTGGCGTGGGCATGGTCGTTGGTCACTTCCACGCCCGTCAGTGTGACCTTCTTCACGCGCGGGTCCTTCACCTCCAGGCGAATCAGCTGTGCCAATTCGCGCTGGATCTGCTCGGCGATGCGATCGGTGCGTGCGTAGTCCTTCGCCATTAAAGCGCCCGCGCCACTTCCACGATCTCGAACGCTTCGAGGAAGTCGCCGACTTGCAGGTCGTTGTAACCCTTCAGCGACAGACCACACTCGAAGTTCGATTTCACTTCCTTGGCGTCATCCTTGAAGCGCTTGAGCGAATCCAGCTCGCCGGTATGAATCACCACGTTGTTGCGTAGCACGCGCACGCTGGAGGAACGCTTGATCATGCCCTCGGTGACATAGCAACCCGCGATCGTACCCACCTTGGAGATGGTGAACACTTGGCGGATCTCGACCATGCCGGTGATGCTTTCCTTCTTCTCGGGGGCCAGCATGCCGGACAGTGCCGCTTTGATCTCGTCCACCATCGCGTAGATGATGTTGTAGTAGCGGATATCCACGCCGGACGACTCCGCCAGACGGCGCGCGGTCGCGTCGGCACGCGAGTTGAAGCCGATGATGATGGCCTTGGATGCCAGCGCCAGGTTGACGTCGGACTCGGTGATGGCACCCACGCCGCTGTGGATCAGATTGACCTTGACCTCGGCTGTGGAAATTTTCTGCAACGAGCCGGCGATCGCCTCCAGCGAACCCTGCACGTCTGCCTTCACGATCACAGACAAGGTACGCACTTCGCCCTCGCCCATCTGCTCGAACATGTTCTCCAGCTTGGCCGCCTGCTGCTTGGCCAGTTTCACGTCGCGGAACTTGCCTTGGCGGAACAACGCGATCTCGCGCGCCTTCTTCTCGTCGGCCAGCACCAGGAAATCCGCGCCAGCGACCGGCACTTCGGACAAACCTTGAATCTCGACCGGGATTGAGGGACCCGCTTCGTTGATCACTTTGCCGTTCTCGTCCAGCATGGCGCGCACGCGGCCAGACACGGAGCCAACCAAAATTGCATCGCCGCGTTTCAGCGTGCCGGATTGCACCAGCAGGGTCGCCACGGCGCCCTTACCCTTGTCCAGACGCGCTTCGACCACCACGCCCTTGGCGCTGGCATTCTTCGGCGCTTTCAGTTCCAGCACCTCGGCCTGCAACAGGATGCCTTCCAGCAAGGTGTCGATGCCCTGACCTGTCTTGGCGGACACTTCGACGAACATGCAGTCGCCACCCCAGTCTTCCGGCACCACGCCTTCGGCCACCAGTTCCTGGCGCACGCGCTCGGAATTGGCATCCGGTTTGTCGATCTTGGTGATCGCGACCACGATAGGCACTTCTGCCGCCTTGGCATGGTGGATCGCCTCCTTGGTCTGCGGCATCACGCCGTCGTCGGCCGCCACCACCAGAATGACGATGTCGGTCGCTTTCGCGCCGCGTGCACGCATCGCGGTGAACGCTTCGTGGCCCGGCGTGTCGAGGAAGGTGATCATGCCGCGCGGGGTATCGACATGATACGCACCGATATGCTGCGTGATACCGCCGGCTTCGCCGGAAGCCACACGGGTGCGGCGGATGTAGTCCAGCAAAGAAGTCTTGCCGTGGTCGACGTGACCCATGACCGTCACCACCGGGGCGCGCGATTCCATGATCACATCGCCGTGGTCGACCGCTTCCATCAGGAAGGCATCGGGATCGTCCGGCTTGGCCGGCACAGCCTTGTGGCCCATCTCTTCGACCACGATCATCGCAGTCTCCTGGTCCAGCACCTGGTTGATGGTGACCATGGAGCCCATCTTCATCAGAACCTTGATGATCTCGGCAGCCTTGATCGACATCTTCTGCGCCAACTCGGCGACGCTGATGGTCTCCGGGACCATCACTTCCTGCACGATCGGTTCGGTCGGCAGCGAGAACGCATGAGCCGCTTCGGGCTTGCTGTGCTTGTCGTGACGCGGTGCGCGGATCGCGCTGCCGCCGGTGCGACCGCCCAATCCGGCGCGGGTATCCGTGGTGCGCGAAGGCGGACGCTTCTTGTGTCCTTTCTCATCCCACGGACTGTCTTTGACAGCAGCGGGCTTGTCGATCTTCTTGGCAGGACGCGCGACCTTGTCGCCTGGCTTGAGCGTCGGTTTATGCAGCGTTCCATCCGGTGTTGCCGCAGCGGCTGCTGCAGCTGGCACTTCGGCAACCGCTTTGGCTTCGACCACCGGCTCCGGCGCGGGTGCAGGCGCCGGCTCGGCCGCCGCGGCCTTGCGCTTGCTGCTGCGTGCCTGTTTGGCTTCGATCTCGGCAGCCTGACGCGCCGCCAGTTCAGCTTGCAGACGCGCTTCTTCATCGCGCGCTTTCTGCTCCTGCTCGTCCAATACTTTCTTGACTGGCTTGACTGGTTTCTCCTCCACCACCGGAGCAGCTTCTTCCACAGCGGCAGTCGGGGCGGCGACCGTGCGCTTCTTGCGCACTTCGACCTGGATGGTGCGCGATTTGCCGGTGCTGTCCGCCTTCTTGATCGCCGTCGTCTCGCGGCGGGTCAGCGTGATCTTGCTCTTGCCGGCACCGTGCGCACCGCGCAAGTGCTCCAGCAGTTGCGATTTGTCCTGCTCCGATATGGTGTCGGTATCTTTCTGCTTGGCGACTCCAGCCGATTGCAACTGCTCCAACAGCAGTTCCACCGGCAGCCCAAGCTCACCCGCAAATTGCGCGACGTTCATTTTTCCCATTACGACCCCTTAAACCAATACCACCAGACTACGGATAACCTTTACTGCCTGCGCTGACGGTTCAAACGAACCAGGGCGCACGCGCCGTCATGATCAACTGATTGGCGCGGTCGGCATCCATACCGGTCATCTCGACCAGTTCGTCCCCGTCCAGATCGGCCAGCTGTTCCTGCGTGCCGACACCCTTGCCAGCCAGCGTGCGCGCTGTCTCTTCGTCCATGCCTTCGATCTTCAGCAGGTCTTCGATGTTGTGCTCGACCTGCTCTTCGTTGGCGATGGCCGCCGTCAGCAGCGCGTTGCGCGCACGGCTGCGCAACTCGTTCACCGTGGCTTCGTCCAGCGACTCGATGGCCAGCATCTCGTCCAGTTCCACGTAAGCCACTTCTTCCAGTGTATTGAAACCTTCCTGCACTAGGATGTCGGCGACTTCCTCGTCCACATCCAGCTTCTCCACGAACAGGTCGCGGATCTTGGCGAATTCCGCCTCGTTCTTCTCGGCAGACTGCTCGACTGTCATCAGGTTGATCTCCCAGCCGCTCAACTCGCTGGCCAGACGCACGTTCTGGCCGCCGCGGCCGATGGCTTGCGCCAGATTCTCCTCCTCGATCACCACGTCCATGCTGTGCTTGTCTTCATCCACCACGATGCTGCTGACTTCGGCAGGCGCCAGGGCGTTGATGACGTAAGTAGCGGAATCGTCCGACCACAGGATGATGTCGACGCGCTCGCCCGCCAGTTCGTTGGTCACGGCCTGCACGCGCGAACCGCGCATGCCGACACAGGTGCCGATGGGGTCAAGACGCTGGTCATGGCTGCGCACCGCGATCTTGGCGCGCGAACCGGGATCGCGTGCCGCGCTGACGATCTCCAGGATACCTTCTTCGATCTCGGGCACTTCCAGCTCGAACAGCTTCTTCAGGAATTCGGTGGTGATACGCGACAAGATGATCTGCGGGCCACGCACGGTGCGGTCCACGCGCAACAGATAGGCGCGGACGCGGTCGCCGACGCGCAGGTTCTCTTTCGGGATCATCTGGTCGCGCGGCAACAGCGCTTCGATCTTGCCGAATTCGACGATGGCATTACCACGCTCGATACGCTTGATGGTGCCGGACACTAGGTGTTCGTTGCGATCCATGAAGTCGGCCAGGATCTGCTCGCGCTCGGCGTCGCGGATCTTCTGGAAGATGACCTGCTTGGCGGCCTGTGCACCGATACGGCCGAAATCGATGTTCTCCAGCGGCTCTTCGATGAAGTCATCCATCTGGATATGCGGATCGCGTTTCTGCGCTTCCTCAAGCTTGATGTGCAGTTCAGGCGTCTCGAAGGTCTCGTCGTCCATCACCTGCCAGCGGCGGAAAGACTCGTATTCGCCGGTCTGGCGGTCGATGCTCACGCGCACATCCGCTTCTTCTTCCGAGAAACGCTTCTTGGTGGCGGAGGCCAAGGCCGATTCCAGCGCACCAAATACGATCTCCTTGTCCACGTTCTTCTCACGCGCCAAGGCATCCACCAACAACAGAACTTCACGACTCATCGTAATCTCCGACCACTCAGAAAACAGGCACCAAACGTGCCTTGTCCATATTAGACAGCTCGATTGTTACCGGGCTGCCATCCACATCCAACTGCAAAACCCCATCCTTCAATTCGCCGATGATGCCGACGAAGTTCTTGCGGCCATTCAACGGCACGCGCACCTTGATCTGCACCTTCTGCCCGGCGAACCGCACAAAATCGGCTTCTTTCTTGACCACCCTGTCCAGACCCGGCGAAGAAACCTCGAGGCGTTCGTACTCAACCCCTTCCACCGTGAACAGACGCACCAGCTGGTTGCTCACGCGCTCGCAGTCTTCCACCGCGATACCGTCCGGCTTGTCCATGAACACGCGCATCAGCCCGCGCCCGGACACTTCCAGGTCGACCAGCTCGTAACCCATGCCGGCCAGCGTCGTCTCTACCAGCTTCGCCACATCCATATTCGTACCCACAAATAAAAAACGGGCCTGAAGCCCATCTGAAAACGGCGCGGATTATAGCAAAGGGATGCCCTAATGGAAACAGCTATTTAGAAAAGCCAGCCGAGCGGCTGGCCCGAACTGCGGCATTCACATGAAAAGACGCCGGATTCCCTCTGCGTCAGGCTGCAGAACCACGCCTTTTTCCGTGATCAGCCCCGTCACCAGCTCGGCCGGAGTCACATCAAAGGCCGGATTGCGTATCTTCACCCCCTCCGCCGCCCAGTGATAATCGCGGAAACCCTTCACTTCCTCCACCGAACGCTCCTCAATGGGGATGTCCTTGCCCGAGGCGATATTGAGGTCGATGGTCGACAGCGGACACGCCACATAGAACGGGATGTTGTGCCGCTTTGCCAGCACCGCCACCATATATGTACCGATCTTGTTCGCCACATCGCCGTTGGCCGCCACACGGTCGGTACCGACCACCACCGCATCGATCTCGCCGTGCGCCATCAGGTGTCCCGCCATGTTGTCGGTGATCAGCGTGACGGGAATTCCTTCCTGCACCATCTCCCACGCCGTCAGCCGCGCCCCTTGCAGGAAAGGCCGCGTCTCGTCAGCGATCACCGAGATCTTCTTACCCGCTTCAACGGCAGAACGAAACACCCCCAGCGCCGTGCCCCACCCCGCCGTCGCCAGCGCGCCCGCATTGCAATGCGTCAACACCCGCGCCCCGTCTTTCAGCAAGGCCGCGCCATGCGCACCCATCGCCTTATTGATGCGGATATCCTCAGCCAGAATCTCATGCGCCTCGGCCAGCAGGCGTTGCGCGACCTGTTGCGGCGTTTGCGCCGCGATGCCTTCCCAAACCTTGCGCATGCGCTGCAACGCCCAGAACAGATTCACCGCCGTCGGGCGGCTGGCGGCCAGCACGGTAAAGCCCTCCTCCATGCCTGCCTTGAAATCCGCCGCAGTTTTCTCCTGCAAATGCAGCGCCTCCAGCGCCACACCGTACGCCGCCGCCACGCCGATGGCCGGTGCGCCGCGCACCACCATGCTGCGTATGCCTTCGGCCACAGAATGCGCCGTGTAGTAACTCAGATATTCAAACGCAGCAGGCAGGATGCGCTGGTCTATCATCTCCAGCCGGTTGTTGAACCAGCGTAGGGTTTCGATTTTCATCAATCCCCCTCGAACTCGCACAACGCAAACACCTTATGCCCGCGCTTCTCCAGCCGTGCACGACCACCGATGTCTGGCAGGTCGATCATGAAGCAGCATTCGATGACATGCCCGCCCATCTTTTCGATGAGGATGCAGGCGGCTTCCGCTGTGCCGCCGGTGGCGATGAGGTCGTCCACCAGCAACACCTTCTCGCCTTTGCTGATGGCATCGGTGTGAATCTCGATACGGTCGGTGCCATATTCGAGTTCGTAGTCGTGGCCGATGACTTCGGCGGGCAGTTTGCCTTTCTTGCGGATGGGCACGAAGCCGATGCCGAGCGCATAGGCCAGCGGTGCGCCGAGGATGAAGCCGCGCGATTCGATGCCGGCGATCTTGTCGATCTTCACGTCCTTGTAACGGCGCACCAGCTCGTCGATGGTGGCGCGCAGGCCGACGGGGTCCTTGAGCACCGTGGTGATGTCGCGGAACATGATGCCTTGTTTGGGATAATGGGGGACGGTGCGGACTCGGGATTTGATGGGCATTTCGTTTCCTTTCTGTTGTCCTTTCATCCTTCGATACGGCTGCGCCTACTCAGGACGAACGGAATTTTTCTTAGCTGCGTTTCTTGTATTCGACGAACTTCGCTTTCACCTCGTGCATCTGCTGCGCGGTGAGTATTCTGGGTTCCCCCACCGACATCGCACGCCAGTAGATCTCGCACAGGTACTCGACCTCGTGCGCGACGGACAGCGCATCATTGAGGTCCTTGCCCAGTGCGATCATGCCGTGGTTGCCGAGCAGACAGGCCTTGCGGTCGCGCAACGCTTCCAGCGCGAGGTCGGAGAGGTTCTGTTCGCCGAAGATGGTGTAGGGCGTGCAGCGGATGGTATCGCCGCCCGCAATGGCGATGTGATAGTGGACGGCGGGTACATCCTTGCCCAGACAGGCCATGGTGGTGGCGTAGGTGGAGTGCATGTGCAGCACGGCGCCGATCTCGGGGCGGGCGTTGAAGATGTCGCAATGGAAGCGCCATTCGCTGGAGGGCTTGCGGCCTTGCAGCACCTTGCCGTCTTTCGCTATCAGCACCAGGTCCTGTTCGGTCATCTCGGCAACCGGCAAGGCGGATGGCGTGATGAGGATGTCGTTGCCGCAGCGCACCGAGGCGTTGCCTGCCGTACCGCGGTTGAGGCCGAGTTCGACCATGCGGCGGGAGGTTTGCAGCAACTCGGTGCGTAATTGTTGTTCGCTCATTACAGCACGCGCCCCGCTATCGCCTGCAGCTTCTTCTTCATCGCTTCATCGCGCGCTTCCGGCGCAGTGATCAGTGCGTATTGCAGCGAGGTACGGCAGCCGCAGTCGCAAGCCTTGGCATCATTACCAACATGCGGCACAAGGTGCTTCACCAGCGTCTTGGCCTTGTCGGCATTGGCCAGCAGCACCTTGATGATCTGTTCTACGGTCACATCGTCGTGGTCGGGGTGCCAGCAGTCGTAGTCGGTGACCATGGCCACCGTGGCGTAGCAGAGCTCGGCTTCGCGGGCGAGTTTGGCTTCGGGCATGTTGGTCATGCCGATCACGTCGCAGCCCCATTGGCGGTACAGCTCGGATTCCGCGAGGCTGGAGAACTGCGGGCCTTCCATGACCAGATAGGTGCCGCCGCGCATGGCGTTGATACCAGCCTCCTGGGCCGCCTTTTCGAGATGGTCGCCGAGGCGTTTGCACACGGGATGCGCCATGGAGACGTGCGCCACCAAGCCGCTGCCGAAGAAGGACTTCTCGCGCGCGAAGGTGCGGTCGATGAACTGGTCGACGATGACGAAGGTGCCGGGGGTCAGGTGTTCGCGCAGGGAGCCGACAGCGCTGACGGAGATGACGTCCGTCACCCCTACCCGTTTCAGCACGTCGATATTGGCGCGGAAGTTGATCTCGGAGGGCGGTATCTTGTGGCCCCTGCCGTGTCTGGGCAGGAAGGCGAGTTTGACGCCGTTGAGTTCGCCGAAGAGCAGTTCGTCCGAGGGTGTACCAAAGGATGATTCGACCTTCTCCCAGCGCTTGTTTTCGAGTCCCGCGATGTCGTAAACGCCGCTGCCGCCGATGATGCCGATCGTTGCCTGAGCCATGTTCTTCCCTGCTTTTTGAATGAAGCCGGATTTGAACAGGAAACCGCGTTTGGCTCAAGGTCAAGATGGACAAGAAACCCTCCCCGGCGTATCTTTTGGCCTATTCTTTTCACGAGTATCTCCCCCCATGTCCCAAGCAGAAAATCACGCCGACCTCCAGATCGTCGGCATGCGTTGTGCCTCCTGTTCCGGTCGTCTGGAAAAGGCATTGAATCAACTACCTGAGGTCACCGCCGTGGTGAATCTGGCCACCGAAAAGGCCAGCATCAGCTTCAACCCCGAAGCCACCGATGTGGACAAGCTGATCCAGGCGGTGCGCGACACCGGCTTCGACGCGCATGTGACACGCGACTTTGCCGCCGAGAAGGCGGATCGCCTCAAAGCCTATCAAAACGAAAAACTGCGCTTCTTCATCTCGGTGGGACTCATCACACCGATGATCCTAGAGATGTTGCTGATGATTTTCGACATCCACCTGATGGTTCCGACCTGGATGCAGTGGCTGTTGGCGACGCCGGTGCAGTTCTGGATCGGCGCGCGTTTCTATCGCGGTGCCTGGGCCAGCATCAAACACGGCAGCGGCAATATGGACCTGCTGGTGGCGCTGGGCACCAGCGCGGCGTATTTCCTCAGTGTCGCCATCGTCGTGCTCGACATCCACCAGCCGGTGTACTTCGAATCCAGCGCGGTGCTGATCACGCTGGTGCTGATGGGCAAGCTGCTGGAGATGGGCGCCAAGGCCAAGGCTTCGAGCGCCATCGAAAAGCTGATACAGTTACAGCCCAAGATCGCGCACGTGGAGCGCGACGGTGCGGTACTGGATGTTCCGGTCGGTTCCTTGCGCCCGGATGACATCTTCATCGTGCGTCCCGGCGAGAACGTGCCGGTAGACGGTGTCGTGCTGGACGGCACTTCATCGCTGGACGAGAGCATGCTCACCGGCGAAAGCATGCCGCAAACCAAACAGGCAAACGACAAGGTCTACGCCGCCACGCTCAACCATCAGGGCGTGATCAAGTGCCGAGCCACCGCAGTCGGTAGCCATACCCAACTGGCCGCGGTCGTGCGTCTGGTCGAGCAGGCGCAGGGTTCGAAAGCCCCGATCCAGCGGCTGGCCGACAAGATCTCCGGCATCTTCGTGCCGGTCGTGCTGGTGCTTGCGGTCATCACTTTCTTCGTCTGGCTGTATGTGGAAAAGGATTTCGCCTATGCGCTGATCACCGCCGTGTCGGTGCTGGTCATCGCCTGCCCCTGCGCTTTGGGTCTGGCGACACCCATCACCGTCGTCGTCGCCAGCGGCCTGGCCGCACGCGAAGGGATATTGGTGAAGGATGCGGCGGCACTGGAACGCGCGCACAAGCTTTCCGTGCTGGTGCTGGACAAGACCGGCACGCTGACCGAAGGCAAACCCGCCCTCACCGACCTGCGCCCCAGCGCCGCCAGCGGCGTGGGCGAATTGACGCGCATCGCCGCCAGCCTGGCCCAGCATTCCACTCACCCGCTCTCTGGCGCGATTATGGAGCACGCCAAGGCACAGGCGATCATGCCGTTGCCGATCGCCGATTTTAACGAGACACCGGGAGGCGGCTTGCGCGCGACGCTTGACGGCTCGCTCTATATGCTCGGCTCCCCCGCCTTCATCGCGCAACAAGGCGTCGCACTGGATGACGCATCGGTACTGGCATTGCAGCAACAGGGCAAGAGCGTGATTGCGGTCGCGCGCGGGAATGTGCTGCTCGGTTACATCGCCTTCGCCGACAAGATCCGCAACAGCAGCCGTGTCGCCGTCGCCCGCCTGCAGGAGATGGGCATACGCGTGGTGATGCTGAGCGGCGACAATCAGGTCACCGCCCAGGCCATCGCGCAACAGGCAGGCATTGAGGAATACATCGCAGAAGTATCGCCGCAGGACAAGGCCAGCTATGTCACCTCGCTCAGGAACGAACAGACCGTGGTCGGCATGGTCGGCGACGGGATCAACGACGCGCCCGCGCTGGCTGCAGCCGACGTGAGCTTCGCCATGAAGAGCGGCAGCGACATCGCCATCGAGGCAGCCGACATCACGCTGATGCGCAGCGACCTCAACAGCGTGGCCGACGCCATCGACCTGTCCAAGGTGACGCTCTCCAAGATCCGCCAGAACCTATTCTTTGCTTTCGCCTACAACGTGCTCGGCATCCCGCTGGCCGGCCTCGGCCTGCTCAACCCGATGATCGCGGGCGGCGCCATGGCGATGAGCTCGGTATCGGTGGTCAGCAACGCTTTGTTGCTGAAACAGTGGAAGCCCGGGGAACCTGCGCCCGATCTGGATGACGAAGTGGCAGACGATGCGCAAGGTGCGCAACGGACCAATGCATAAGGAGATCGCCATGAAAACGTTACTGATCGTTCCGCTCGCTTCTGCCCTGCTGCTGGCCGGCTGTGCCAGCGAAAAAGGCGGCGATATCTATACCCGCGACCAGGTGCGCCAGGTGCAACACTTCAAAGTCGGCGTGGTCGAGAGCCTGCACAAGGTGCGCATCGAAGGCACCAAGAGCCAGGTCGGCACGACCGCGGGTACCATCGTCGGGGGCATCGCCGGCAGCGGTGCGGCCCAGGGCAAGACCGGCGAAGTCGCCGCCGTACTCGGCGCGGTGGTCGGCGGTGTGGTCGGTGCGGCTGCCGAAGAAGGCTACACGCGCGAGGACGGTATCGAATACGCGATCAAGCTTGAGGACGGCAGTTACATCTCGGTGGTGCAGGCTGTTGGCGACAGCGAAACGATTGTCGTCGGCGAGAAGGTGCGCGTGATCGAGAGCGACGGCGTCGCCCGCGTGACCAAATACTGATCGCTGTGCAGTGCAGCAAATGAAAACGGGGGCTGACGCCCCCGTTTGACTTTCCCATCCCCGATCCCTGTTTAGAACTCTTTTTCGACTTCCGTCTGTGGCTTCTGCGCGGCCTTGTCGCCCAGACCGGTGGCGAGGCGCAGGCTTGCCACCCTGGCGACCTCTTCCGTCTTCTGTTCGGGAGCGACTTCTACCGCGGCGACATTGCCGCTCGCCACGCTTTCCACTGCCGGCGATTTTGTGCCGGAGCCATTCACCCAAAGCCCTACGCTCAGCAACAACGAAGCGGCCAGTGCGAACTGCGAGATGCGATTCACACGGTGGGTCTTGCGCAGTTTCTGCAACAGCTTGCCGGTTTCCAACTGTGCCTTGGCGTGGCGCAGTTCTTCGCTGTTCTCCCTGATCAAGCCGCGCTCCAACTCCTCGCCCGCCGTCAGGGTGGCGATCAACTGCTCCTGCATCTCGGTGTTCTCGTTGGCGGTCTGCTGTGCCAGCAACTCGGCCAGACCGCGCTGGCGTGCCGCTTCGGTGGCCTGCTGCTCGGCCTCGATGCGCTCCTCGGCCGCCTTGACTGCATCCTGTTCCGCTTGCAGACGTTCCCTGCGCGCGACGGCGAGGCGTTCTTCGGCTTGCAGGTTGCGTTGTTGCAAATCGAGTAAAGCAGCTTCTTCGCGTTCACGCGTTTCCGCCATCAATCTGGCTTGCTCGGCTGCGGCCTGGCGCTCAGCCGTCAAACGTTGCATGCGCGACTCGACGATACTATCTTCAGCTTGCTGATTGCGTTGTTCCTGTTCGAGCAACGCGGCTTCGTCGCGTTCGCGCTGTTCAGCCTGAAGTTTGGCCTGTTCGGCGACAGCCATACGCTGACGGGCCAACACGGCGGCACGGGCTTGCACCTGCACTGTCTCTTCCTCGGTCCTGACCGCCTGCGCCAGCGCTTCCGCCTGGGCCTTGGCCATGTTCAGCGCACGCATCTCAAGTTCTTCCTTCTCCCTTGCCGAAGCGAGTATCTGCGCGGCCAGTGCGGCCTTGGCGGCAGCGATCTCCTGCGCGCGCACTTCCGCGGCGATGCATTCATTGTCGGCTTCGATGGCTTTCAGTTCGGTGTCCATACGCAGGGTGATCTTGTCGATAGCCTCATTCTCCGCAATTGCCCGCGCTTGTGCAACCTTTGCCGCTTCCTCGTCCAGATCGCGGCGCAGTTCGGCAGCCGCAGTGGCGGCACGGTCTGCATCGGTGCGCTGCTGCAGGGCGATGACGGCGGCAGTCTCCGCGGCCAGTCGCTCTTCCTCGGCCAAGCAGGATTCCACCATCATCTGTGCATGCTGTTCGGCCAGCGGCAGATAGGCATTGATCGCATCCAGCTTTTTCTGCAGCTCCCTGGCGGCCAGCTCGTCGGCGTTGGCGCGCGCCTGTTCGGTCGCAAAGGTCTCGCGCTCCAGCTCGGCCTTGCCTTCGGCGATGCTGCGGGCGCATTCGGCCATCTCGTAACGCTGGTTGGCCAGCTCTATAGCTTCCGTCTCGGCATGCACCTGCATCTCGACGGCATGCGAGGCGCGCATATCGGCTTCGGCGCGCTGCTGTGCCATCTCCATCAGTTCGCGCTCGGCCTGAAGTCTGACTTCGGCAGCACGTTTGGCCTGCTCTTCGGCGGACAACAGATCACGTGCCTCCAGTTCGATCTGCATGAGCACCGCATTGGCCGCTTCGCGCTCATTGAGCGCCAGTTGTTCGGCCTGCACGCGCGATTCGAGCAGGCTCAGCATCTCCTGCTCAGCCTGCAACTTGCGTTCCGCCGCCAGACGCTCGGCCTGTTCTTTCTCGACGGCCTGCCTGGCGGCCTCGGCCAGTCTGAGTTCGGCGGCGACGCGGGCGGAGACTTCCGCCTGCGCTTCCTGTTCGGCCTTGATGCGCAGCTCCACCGCCTCCAGCAGTTTGCGTTCTTCGGCGGCTCGCGCCGTGGCGGCGCGCTCGGCATCCAGCTCGGCAGCCACACGGGTCTGTTTTTCGGCCAGCGCGGTCATCTCGGCACGCACGCGGGCATTCATCGCGTCCTGCGCCGAGTCTTCAGCGGTGAGCTTGGCGTTGACCATCGCCATCGCTTCTTTCTCTGACTTGAGTTTGTGCTGCTTGCTCTGCGTCACCAGCCCCTCGGTCTGCGCCTTCTCCTGGGCCAGCAAGGCCGCTTCGCGATCCAGTTTCGCCTGCCGCTCCAGTTCTTCGCGCAGGCGTTGTTCGGCGGCCATGCGCTGCTCAAGTTCTGCCTGCGCCTGTCTTTCCGCTTCCAGTTTGTCGCGCACTGCTTCGGTCAGACGCTCCTCGCTCTTGCGCTTGGCATGTGCGGCGGCGCTCAGTTCGCGCTCCAGCCCTGCACGGACCTGCACTTCATTGATGATCTCGGCCTCGGCACGGGTGCGCACCTCGACCAGTTCGGCTAGTTCGCTCTCCTGCTTGGCCTTGTCCTGCAGCACGGCACGGGCATGGGCCTCGGCACGGGCGCGTGCCTGGGCTGCCAACTGTGCCTCGATCTCGGCCTCGACGCGGCCGCGCGATTCCAGTATTGCTTCGGATTCGGAGGGGTCCGCCTCGTCGCGGGAGGAGACCAAACGGATATTTTTCTGTGCAGACATGTTCCACCTCTTTCGCTAAAGGATGCCAAGGGCATCGGCTCGACGCTAAAGTATCAGGTCGGCATCAGGGTCAAGCGGGGAATAAAGGTGGAAAAACCGGCTAATTTGAAACTGACAGGTGAATACCGCTCAAGGTGGCTTGCTTCGATCAGTGCTTCAGCCTGTCCAGTCGTATCGCTTCGTCTGCTATCAGGCCTGAGATTGGCCCAGCAGCTTCTCTAGATCTTCAGCCGGTAGCGGCCTGGAGAACAGGAATCCCTGTGCGAAATCACATCCGGCTTGCATCAGAAGGTCGCGCTGCTGCTCGGTCTCGACTCCTTCGGCGATGACTTTCAAGTCGAGCTTGTGGGCCATGACGATGATCGCTTCACACAGAGCCATATCGTCGGGATGGTTTCCAAGGTTGTTGACGAAGGTCTGGTCGATCTTCAGATAGTCGATATCGAATTTCTTCAGGTAGGCAAGCGAGGAATAACCGGTACCAAAATCGTCAATCGCGACCTGGATGCCCGCATCGCGCGAGGCCAGCAATCTTTCCTTGACGTTGCCATTATCGTCCAGCAGGACACCCTCGGTGATCTCAACCACCAGGCTGCTGGCATGCAGGCCGTTCTGTTCCAGTTCCTTCAACCACTCCTCCGCTTTCAGCGGACTGTCCTTGTGGAACTGCACCGGTGATTTGTTGACGCTGATCTGGAAGCCTTTGTGGTGACTGGCCTGCAGGCGCTTCACCTGATGCATCGCCTGGCGCAACACCCAGTCACCGATCTCGACGATCATCCCGGTCTCCTCGGCCAGCGGGATGAAATCGGCGGGATTGACTATGCCGCGCGTGGGATGCATCCAGCGTATCAGCGCTTCGGCCTTGTGGATGTCACCCGTGGCCAGCTCTATGATCGGCTGGTAGTAAACCACGAACTGGTCGGACGACAGCGCATCGCGCAGGTCGTTGACCAAGCGCATGCGATGTTGAGCCTTTTCCTGCAAAGCCGGGGTGAAATAGCTGAAGCGGTTGCGGCCTAGATTCTTGGCGACATACATGGCCTGATCGGCATTCTTCATCAGGGTCTCCATGCTGTCGGCATCATGGGGATAGAGCGTGATGCCGATGCTGGCGGAGATGAAGGCCTTCTCTTCGCCCAGCAGGAATGGCGAGGCCAGCTTGTCAATGATCTTCTGCGCGATACGTTCTATGCTCGCCGTATCGTCGATGTCCGGCAGGATCAGCACGAACTCGTCGCCGCCCATGCGTGCCACGGTATCCGATTCGCGCACGCAATGCAGCAGGCGTTGCGCGGCATCCACCAGCAGGAAATCGCCCGCATCGTGCCCCAGCGTGTCGTTGACCTCCTTGAAGTGATCGAGGTCGATGAGCATGAGGACAAAGGCGCCATGGTCGCGTCTGGCCGTCCTGATGGTCTGTTCCAGACGGTCGCGGAACAGGCGGCGGTTGGGCAATTGCGTGAGAGCGTCATAGTGCGCCTGACGCTGGATGGTCTCTTCGGCCTGCTTGCGTTCGGTCAGGTCGGTATGCGTGCCGATCATGCGGATGACCCGGCCAGACTCATTGCGGTGAGAGACCATGCCGCGCGTGAGTATCCATTTCCAGCTGTCGTCCTTGCAGCGCACGCGATACTCGGCGACGAACTTGTCCTGTTTCTGATGGAAGAATTCGCCGATCTGCAACAGCAGACGGCTGACATCCTCGGGATGCACGCGTGCGTTCCATTCCGACATGCTGTTGCCGATCTCGTCATCGGCAAAACCAAACATGGCTTTGCCGCCCTTGGAGAGAGAGACCTCGTTGCTTTGCAGATCCCAGTCCCAGACGCAGTCGCCGCCGCCCTCCAACGCAAAACTCCAGCGCGCCTCGCTCTCGCGCAGCGCCACTTCGGCCTGCTTGCGCGCGGTCACATCCACAGAGATACCGATGACGCCTGACACCTCCCCCTTGCCATCGCGCATCTTGGCCTTGGTGATTTCCAGCTGGTGCAGCTTGCCATCAGCAAGCGGAAGCGTCTCGACCGAGACGTAGGGTTCGTCCCGCTCCAGAGAGGCTCGGTCCGAAGCCAGACAGTTAGCCGCGATCTCACTTCCCAGCAGTTCGGGGAGATTCTCCGTCAACAGGAAACCCGTTTCCGGGATGCCGATGGCATCGCAAAACCGCTTGTTGACGAAACGGTAACGTCCGTCGACGCCGACGAACCATATCCCCACCGGCGCATGGTCGAGGATAGCATGCAAGGTCGATTTGCTCTCGCTCAGCGCATCTGCATCATCCCGTTGCTGCCGTACGCTGGTCGCCAGCACGATGCCGACGAAAGTCAGGCTCATCATATAGAGCCAGAAATTGGCCAGACCGGTGGCGATGTCCGAAGCAAAGAAACCGACACCATCCAGTGCGCCCAGCACGCCTTGTAACGCCGACAACAGCAGGATCAGCATCACGCCGTGGCGGCCGAAACGCAGCGCGCCCCAGAGCACGAACAGGAACATCAGATAGCCGAGCGGGACATCCAGGAACATGCCGAGCGTCCACCCGTGAAATGCGACCATGCTGGTCAGGAACGATGAGGCGACGAACAGCACCGTCTCCACCCATCTGCCCTTTCCCCGCCACCAACCTGCCGGCAGATAACGCCAGATCAGCAGGAATGGTGTGACAAGTGCGATGCCGAACAGATTCCCCCGCCACCAGTGCATCCAGCCAGCCATGACCGCTTCCGCTGGCAACATGCCCGCCACCGACAAAGTGACGACACCGATACTGGCCGACAGCATGGCCACGAAGGTACCGATCAGGATCAGCCAGAGATAGTCCCGGGGATCCCGCAATTGCGGGTCGAAGCGTTTGGGAAGCGAAAGCAGCCAGAGCGCGAGCAAAGGTTCGATGACATTGCTGGCTGCAATAAAAAAGGAGACCGGGAGAGAACGCTCCACGGACAGGTAGGCTGCCAATGCGCCGATGAATATCCCGGGCCAGTATCTCTTCCCGAGCAGCAGCAGGGCAGCCAATCCCAATCCGCTGGGAAGCCAGACCGGAGAGATGTTGCCGTCCGTGGTCAGATAGGAAAGGACCAGCAGGATGAGCAATGCATACAGCACTGCCAGTATCAACAGTTTGGTAATGTCCGACCAGCGATAGATTGCGAATGGATGCATGTCCGTTCTCAGTGATTCATCCACAACGCAACGATGCCTGGAATCACTCCCACTCGATGGTGGCGGGCGGCTTGCCGGAGATATCGTAGACCACGCGGTTGATGCCGCGCACTTCGTTGATGATCCGGTTGGACACTTTGCCCAGCAGCTCATACGGCAGGTGCGCCCAGTGTGCGGTCATGAAGTCCTGTGTCTGCACAGCGCGCAAACTGACGACCCATTCGTAGGTGCGGCCGTCACCCATCACGCCGACCGATTTGACCGGCAGGAACACGGTGAAGGCCTGGGAGGTCTTGTCGTACCAGCTCTTGCCGTCGGCGTCTTTGGTGTTGCGCAATTCTTCGATGAAGATCGCATCGGCACGGCGCAACAGTTCGGCGTACTCGCGCTTGACTTCACCCAGGATGCGTACGCCCAGACCGGGGCCGGGGAAAGGATGGCGGTACACCATATCGGCAGGCAGCCCCAGTGCCACGCCCAATTCGCGCACCTCATCCTTGAACAGTTCGCGCAACGGTTCCAGCAACTTGAGATGCATGGACTCGGGCAGTCCGCCGACGTTGTGATGCGATTTGATCGCATGCGCCTTCTTGGTCTTGGCACCCGCCGATTCGATCACATCCGGATAGATGGTGCCCTGAGCCAGCCATTTGGCGCTCTTGAGCTTGGCGGATTCACGCTGGAACACTTCCACGAACTCGCGCCCGATGACCTTGCGCTTTTGCTCGGGATCGGTGACACCCGTGAGGTGTTTCATGAATTCGCCGCTGGCATCCACATGGATGACCTTCATGTGCATGTTCTTGCCGAAGGTCTCCATCACCTGCTCGCCTTCGTGCAAACGGAGCAGGCCGTTATCCACGAATACGCAGGTCAACTGGTCGCCGATGGCGCGATGGATCAGCGCCGCCGCCACAGAAGAGTCCACGCCGCCGGAGAGGCCGAGGATGACTTCATCCGTGCCGACCTGCGCCTTGATCCTCGCCACTGCTTCGGCGATATAGTCCGGCATGTTCCAGTCCTCGCCGCAGCCGCAGATGTCGTGCACGAAACGGCCGATGATGGCCTTGCCCTGGTAGGTATGGGTGACTTCGGGATGGAACTGCACCGCGTAATAACGGCGCGCCTCATCTGCCATGGCCGCGAACGGTGTGGCTTCGTTGGAGGCGATGGCTGTGAATCCTGCCGGCAATGCCGTCACCTTGTCGCCGTGACTCATCCACACGTCAAGCAGACCGTGGCCTTGAGCGTTACTCTTGTCCTGGATACCGTCGAACAGTTTGGAATGTCCCTGCGCGCGGATCTCGGCGTAACCGAACTCGCGCACCTTGCCGCTCTCCACCTTGCCACCCAGTTGTGCCGCCATGGTCTGCATGCCGTAGCAGATGCCGAATACCGGCACCTTCAGATCGAACACGACTTGCGGTGCCTTCGGCGTCTCTTCTTCATAGACCGAATTCGGTCCGCCGGACAGGATGATGCCCGCAGGATCGAAGGCGCGGATATCCGCCTCGCTCATGTCCCAGGGATGCAGTTCGCAATAGACATGTGTCTCGCGAACACGGCGGGCGATGAGCTGGGTGTACTGGGAACCGAAATCGAGAATGAGTATCTTTTTATGCATGGCGGGGAGCGTAATGAAAAAGGCGGATTGCTCCGCCTTTCTTAGTCAATGTGATAGTTCGGCGCTTCTTTGGTGATCTGCACGTCGTGCACGTGCGATTCGCGGATACCGGCAGAGGTGATCTCGACGAACTCGGCTTTGGCATGCACGGTGGGTATGTCAGGGCAACCGAGATAACCCATGCTGGCGCGCAGTCCGCCCAGCAACTGGTGGATCACCGCCAGCACGCTGCCCTTGTAGGGCACCCGGCCTTCAACGCCCTCGGGAACCAGTTTGTCGTTGTTGCCCTCGGTATCCTGGAAGTACCGGTCTTTCGAACCCTGCTGCATCGCACCCAGCGAGCCCATGCCGCGGTAGCTCTTGTAAGAACGTCCCTGATACAGCTCGATCTCGCCCGGTGCCTCTTCGGTACCCGCGAACAGGCCGCCCAGCATGACAGTATGTGCACCGGCTGCAATCGCCTTGGAGATGTCACCGGAAAAACGCACCCCGCCGTCAGCGATCAATGGAACGTCGGTATTCGCCAGGGCGTCAGCCACATTATGGATGGCGGATATCTGCGGCACGCCGACACCGGCAACCATGCGCGTAGTGCAGATGGAACCGGGGCCGATACCCACTTTGACCGCATCCGCACCATGGTCGACCAGCGCTTTCGCCGCGGCGGCGGTGGCGATGTTGCCGCCGATCACATCGACCTTGGGGAAGTTCTTCTTGACCCATTGCACGCGGCTCAGCACGCCCTGCGAATGGCCGTGGGCGGTATCCACCACCAGCACGTCCACCCCGGCCTCGACCAGCAATGTCACGCGCTCTTCCGTGCCCTCACCCACGCCGACGGCTGCGCCGACGCGCAAGCGTCCCAGCTCGTCCTTGCAGGCCAGAGGATGTTCGCTGGATTTGAGGATGTCTTTTACCGTGATGAGGCCGCACAACTCGTAAGCATCGTTCACCACCAGCACGCGCTCGATACGGTGCTTGTGCATCAGGCTGCGCGCTTCGTCGCGATTGGCGTTTTCCTTGACGACAATCAGCCGTTCGCGCGGCGTCATGATGTTGGTAATGGATTGGTCAAGATTGCTCTCGAAGCGCAGGTCGCGGTTGGTCACGATGCCGACCACTTTCTTTCCTTCCACCACGGGAAGACCGGAAATCCTGTGCTGGCGTGTCAGATTGAGCACGTCGCGCACGGTCATATTGGGCGCGATAGTAATAGGGTCTTTTACGACGCCGCTTTCGAAGCGCTTCACCTTGGCGACTTGTGCTGCCTGCTCCTTGGCAGTCATGTTCTTGTGCACGATGCCGATGCCGCCCTCCTGTGCCAAAGCGATCGCCAAGCGCGCCTCGGTGACGGTATCCATCGCTGCCGAAAGCAGCGGAATGTTCAGGGTGATGTTGCGGCTAAGCTGGGTGCGCAGGCTGACATCGCGCGGGAGGACGTTGGAATGTGCCGGAAGTAGCAGCACATCGTCGAAGGTGAGGGCTTTTTGGGTAATACGCATGGGAACCTTCCTCTGCAAAGCGCGCATTATATCAAAACTTGCCCTTGGGCCGCAGGGCTATTGCCCTACTTGCCCTTTCTGCCCATCACATAGATCAGATATTCGAAAAAGACCTCACACCAGCTCTGGTCATTATCCTTCAGGGTCATCAGCAGCTTGTTTACCTCGCTGATCGGCCAGTTTGGATTGAAGTGCACCAGCATCTCCTGCGGGTAGATCGGGATCAACTGGCGCAAGTGGTCGCCCTGCTTGTTAATCTCCTTCAGCATCAGCGCCAGGTCCTTGTCCGAATCGATCTCGGCAGTGATATCGCCATAGGTCTTGGGGTGTTGCTTGGTGTACTCGATGAAATTGCTGAGTACGTAGAAGAATTCGCTCTTGTTGTTCTCGGTCACCGAATCGCCCAGAACGAAGGGCAGCACGGTCAGTTCCAGCCAGTAATACTTCAATTTCGGGTTCATGCGCTTGCTGACGCCGATATAGCCTTTACGTTCCTGTGCGCGGTGGATGCAATCGTCGAGGATGAGTTTGTCGGAGGCGCGGGTCACCAGATCCACATCTTTGAGCACGATGGGTTTGACCAGGAAGAAATCGGGGAAATCGTCGAACAGCTTCCCCGAATTCTGGTGCGCCCGATAGTATGAGCGGAACAACCTGAGCACCAGATCCTGGTTCCTATCGACCAGATAGTAATCCTGGTTGATATTTGCCGGCATTTGTATGTGTGACATTTCGGCTTGCTACTCCGCTGGTTGTCGTTGCATAGCCTCCGAATTCGGGAAGCAGGCATAAAACTCGGGCGCTATCATAAATTGACGCGGGACAAATTAACAGCTAGTTTCGCAACCGTCATTTTACGGAGAATGCCATGAAACGCCTTTTACCATTATTTGCATTGGCTCTGATCGGTCTGAACGCCCATGCCGCATTGAACAAATGGGTGGATGCAGAAGGCAAAGTGCATTACTCGGATACCCCTCCCCCCGATGCTAAAACGGAACCCGTACGCAACATATCGAGAAAAGGGCAATCTGAAGCTCCTGTCAGCTATTCCCAGAAAAGCATCGCCGAGCGGGAAGCTGACTATAAGAAATCCAAACTGGAAAAAGAAGAATCAGCACAAAAACAGGCTCAGCAGGACGCAAAAGCAGAAACCAGAAAGAACAACTGTGACGCTGCCCGTCACAATGCACGTTCAATTGAAGAAGGTTCGCGTATTGTCACGTACGACGAAAAGGGAGAACGCACCTATCTGAACGATGAGGCGCGCGCACAGCGACTGGAAGAGGCGCGCGAAGCGATTAACTCCAACTGCAACTAGGCGGCAACCACAGCGGCCTTGCCGCCGCTGTCCTCGCTGAGCTTCATCGCCTCTTCGATATCCACCGACACCACCTTGGAGACGCCGCGCTCCTGCATGGTCACGCCTATCAGCTGATGCGCCATTTCCATGGTGATCTTGTTGTGGCTGATGTAGACGAACTGGGTCTTTTCGGACATCTTCTGGATCAGTTTGCACAGACGTTCGGTATTGGTATCGTCCAGCGGCGCATCCACCTCGTCCAGCACGCAGAACGGCGCCGGATTGAGCTGGAACAGCGAGAACACCAGTGAAATAGCCGTCAGCGCCTTTTCGCCGCCTGAAAGCAGATGGATGGATGCGTTCTTCTTGCCCGGCGGGTGCGCCATCACCTGCACGCCGCTATCGAGGATCTCGTCGCCAGTCAGCACGAGTTTCGCATCGCCCCCACCGAACAGGATAGGGAACAGTTCGGACAGATGGCGGTTCACCTCGTCGTAGGTCGCCATCAGCAGGTCGCGTGATTCCTTGTCGATGCGGCGGATCGCGTCTTCCAGGGTCTCGATCGCCTCGTTCAGGTCTTTTGCCTGCGCATCCAGATAGGTCTTGCGCTCCTGCGCCGTCTGCAATTCTTCCAGCGCCGCCAGGTTCACCGCGCCCAGCGCCGTGATCTCGTTGGCCAGACGCGTCAATTCGTTCTGCAGTCCGCCCGCCTTGGCGCCTTCGATCAGCGGCAGCAGCGGCTCTTCGTCCACGCCCTGCAACTGCTCCGCCCACTGTTCGTACTGGATGCGAGCTTCCTGCTCCTTCAGCGTGATTTCGCTCACTTTCTCGCGCAGCGGGTGCAGCTTCTGCTCGCAGGCCATGCGCTCCTGCTCCATGCGGTTCAGGTTCAGGGTGGCGTTCTCCAGGATGTTGCGCGCTTCGGCCAGCGCCTGTTCGTGCACCTGGCGCTGCTGCAGCGCGCCCTGCAATTGCTGGTCCGCGTCGCCCTCGCTCAGGTTCGCCTGTTCGTTGCGGCTGTGCGCCAGCGCCTCTTCCAATTGCGTCAGCGTCTCGCCCTGCTGTTTCAGGTTCTGTTCCAGATCGGCGAGCTTCTCCGCACAGGTCTTGGCGAAGAATCGCGCTTCCTGCAATTCGTGCTGCGCCTTCTGCGCACGGTCGCGCTGCTCGCGCAGCAGAGTGTCCTGCGTACCGGACTGCTGCCGCGCCTGATCGCTTTCCATCTGCTGCGACGACAACTTCTCGCGCTGGATCTCCATCTGCTCGGCGATCTCCTGCATCTGGCGCTGTTCGTTGTTCGCGCGCTCGGCAAGCTCTTCCAGTTCCTGCGCGATCTGCACGTTGCGCTCCTGCGTGCGCTCGTTGGCTTGGTTCAGCTTCAGAATCTGCATCTGCAAGCCGTGCTGGCGTTGTTGCAGATCAGTGGTGGAACTGCGCATCGGCGCGATACGCGCGTTGACGGATTGGTACGCCTCTTCGGCCTGCGCCGACTGCTGCTTGCCCTGCTCCAGCGCTTCACGGCGCTGTTGCGCTTCCTGCTGCAAGGTTTCGATCTCGCGCTGACGCGCCAGCACGCCGTGCAACTGGCTGTCCGGTGCATGGAACAGCACGCTGTGTGCACCGACCAGATGCCCCTGTGCCGTCACCAGCCATGAACCGGCCGGCAGATTGTTGCGTTGACCAAGTGCTTCGTTCAATGTCGATACGGCAAATACGCCAGCCAGCCAGTCATCCACCACTGGGGCGGCCTGCGCATCCTGGCAGCGCACATAGTTGGCCAATGGAGTCAGGCCGGACTGCGATGCTGTCTGGCTCGAGCGCGAACCATCCGCCGCATACACCGCCAGTTTGGCGGGAGGCGCATCGCTCCAGTTGGCAGCCTCTTCCAGGCGCGGCAGCGCCAGCGCGTTGATGCGTTCGCGCAACACTGCTTCCAGCGCATCTTCCCAGCCCTGCTCGATGCGGATGGACTGCCACAGGCGCGGAGCGTTATCCAGCTGGTGCTGTGCCAGCCAGGCTTTCAGGTTCTTGTCGTTGTCGAGTTGCGCCTGCAACTGCTGCAAGGCATGCAGGCGCGCTTCGGTCTGCGCCAGTTGTCGTTCCAGGTCCTGCACGGCATCGCGCTGCTTGCGGCGCTCGGCATCGGCCAGCGGCAGGCGTTCCTGCAACTCTGCCAGTTGCTGTTGCTGCATCTCGTACTCGGCCTGCATCTCCGCGAGTTGTTGCTGGTTCTGTTCCAGCAACTCCATATCTGTCTGCGGCAGGTTGTCGCGTTCCAGCATCAGGCGCGAGCGGCGGCTTTCCAATTGCTGCACATTCCCCTGCACATGGCCGCGCTGGGTCTCGAAGATCTGTAGCTGTTGCTGGACCAGCATCTGCTCGCGCTGCATCGAGTTCAGGCGTTCCTGCGCCACGCGTGCAGCCTCTTCCACCTGCGGCAGACTCTGCGCCTCGACTTCGCTGCGGTTCTCGCAGGTCGCCACGCGGATGGCGGCGTCTTCCTGCTGTTGCTGCCAGTGCGTGCGCAGCGTGCGCAGGCCCTGCAGCTGGGTCTGCTGCTGCGCGATCTGGCGTTCGCCGTTCTGGATCTGTTGCGACAGGCGGTTGCGCTGCTCGGTGATGAACGCGATCTGCTGTTCCAGTCTCAGCACCTCGGCATTGCTCGCGTACAGCTCGCCCTGCTTGGCATGCAAGGCATCGGATTGGCCGAAATGCTCGCTGCGCGCCGTCTCCAGCTTGGCTTCCACTTCGCGCAGCTTGGCGATCTCGGCTTCCAGATCGTTCTTGGTCTTCTCGACCTGTTGTGCCATACGCACACGGCGCGCTTCGGCTTCCTGCTTGTTCACCAGCCAGAGCAGTTTTTGCGTGGTCTCGCGTCTTGCTTCCAATTCGCGATAGGTCTTGGCCACCTCGGCTTGACCGCTCAGGTGCACCAGTTGCTTGTCGAGTTCCTGCAGGATGTCGGACACACGCAGCAGGTTGTCGCGGGTATCGCCGAGACGCAGTTCGGTCTCGCGGCGGCGGTCGCGGTATTTGGACACGCCGGCGGCTTCTTCGAGGAACACCCTTAACTCTTCCGGCTTGGCCTCGATGATGCGCGAGATCATGCCCTGTTCGATGATGGCGTAGGCACGCGCGCCGACGCCGGTGCCGAGGAAGATGTCGGTGATGTCCTTGCGGCGCACCGACTGGTTGTTGATGTAATAGCTGGAATCGCCGTCGCGCTGCAGCACGCGCTTGATGGATATCTCGGCGTAGGTCGCCCACTGGCCGCCGACCTTGCCCAGCGAGTTGTCGAACACCAGTTCGACGCTGGCGCGGGCCACCGGCTTGCGCGTGCCGGCACCGTTAAAGATCACGTCCTGCATGGATTCGCCGCGCAGGGCCGAGGCGCGCGATTCGCCCAGCACCCAGCGCAGGGCGTCGATGACGTTGGATTTGCCGCAGCCGTTCGGCCCGACGATGCCCACCAGCTGCCCGGGCAGCGAGATATTGGTGGGATCAACGAAGGACTTGAAACCGGCTAACTTTATATGTGCGAGACGCAATTTGATTCAGGCTGACGATATAATGCGCTGCATTCTAACTGAACCCGGGCACCTCACCAAATGACCACCCAAGCCACTAAGACATTGGAGACTTTTCCCAATCCGCAGCCGAAACGCGACTACCACATCCACATGGAGATCCCGGAATTCACCTGCCTGTGCCCCAAGACCGGCCAGCCGGACTTCGCCACCCTGATCCTGGATTACATCGCCGACGAGCAGTGCGTGGAGCTGAAAAGCCTGAAACTCTATATCTGGTCGTTCCGCAACGAAGGCCATTTCCACGAGGATGTGACCAACCGCGTGCTGGACGATCTGGTCGCCGCCACCCAGCCCCGTTTCATGCGCCTGACCGCCAAGTTCTACGTGCGCGGCGGCATCTTCACCAATGTGGTGGCCGAACAACGCAAACCGGGCTGGCAGCCCGCGCCGCTCGTTGATTTGACTCAGTTCACAACACAGTCGAACACGCGCGGCTAGCCTGCACGTCAGCCGTGCCGCTTCGAATCGTGATGGGATGAACGCACGCAGTTGCGTCCCGCATCTTTTGCCGTATATAGCGCCCTATCCACCTGCTGCAGCATCGCATCCAGTGTCTGCGGTGTTTCGGGATGATGGGCGCCGATACTGACGGTGAAAGAGAACGTTCGGGTGCCCGTATCGATATTCAATTCCTGTATCGCCACGCGAATCCGCTCAGCAATGGATGTCAACTCGTCCGCATTGCATTCCGGCAACAACAGCATGAATTCTTCCCCACCCCATCGTCCGGCATGGTCGTAACCACGTTTCATCGAACGCAACACGTTGGCAGCGGCACACAAGGCAAGATCGCCAGCCTCATGTCCGTAGTTGTCATTGACTTGCTTGAAATGATCCAAGTCCAGCATCAGCAACCCCATTGAGCCGCCCTGACGAGCCTGTCTGGCGACCTCCTGCTCCAGCTTGTCCATCATTCCGCGCCGGTTGAGCAGGCCTGTCAGATAGTCGATCTCCGCCAAGCGGTGCAAGTCTTCGGTACGCTCGCTTACTTTGCGTTCCAACTCTTCATTGGTGTGATGAATGTACTCGACCATTCGCCAGAATGAGCGGGAAAGTTCCGAAATCTCGCCTTTGCCCACGATGGGCAGTTCGACCTCATAGTTGCCCCGCCGGACCTGCTCGGTAGCCTTGGTCAGCCTGTGGATAGGACGCAAGACCCAATGGTTAAGTAACAGACCCAATATCAGCAGACCAAGCATGAATATGCTTGCGAACAACAAGGGCAACCATGCGAACCCATGGATCACCCGCAGACTTTTCTCATCCATCAGCGTCAGATCGAACCAGCCGACCTCGGGCAGGTAGGAGATGCCGAGCAGACGCTTCTCGCCCTGATAATCCACCCATAACGTGGCGACCTCACCAACTTTGCGCTCGAGATATTCTGCCGTCTGCCGCAGCTTTTCTACATCAGCAGGATTTTTCAGCAGGACATCCACCTTGATCCGTTCACCCGCGGTTTTGGCGATGCTGGCATAGTCGATCAGTGTGGGGTCGGCGGAAAGCTGGATAGCCATGCTCTTATCAACAAAAAAAGTCTCCACCCCTTCCTGATTGATATCCACACTCTCCTTCAGAAACTCGGTCAGATCGATGCCGGTACCGATCACACCAAGCACCTCGTCACCGTTCTTGAGCAATACGTTGATCCAGACCTTCACCACACCCAGATGCACATCCGGGTCGAGATTCACTTGATAGTCCGTGCCGCTCCTTAGCGTCGCATAGAACCAATAATCGCTTTTGGCACGCGGGGAGAGGGTATATCGGTACTGCTTGTTAGAATACCGGCCTGCCGCATCATTGAAATAGTAGTTCCCGCTACGGGCAAATGCCGCGAAATAACTGTGATCGCGAAAATCAAAACGGTAGCGCTCCATCACTCTGGTCGCACGGCTTCTCACACCCGCATCATCCTCGTACAAGGCCATCTCGATCAGCGCAGGTTCGAGCGCCATCTGTCGAGCCAGCTTGATCTCGCGGATCAGTGGTGAAAGCGTTCGATACTTATCGAACAGAACTTGCCTTTCGGCGAACTGCCGACCCCATTGCTGGTTTATCTCATGAACCATATCCCTGAACACCAGCCATGAGATCAGACTGTAGCTCAGGAATATGCCCGACAGCAGAATGTAGAATCTGGTGCTCAGCCTCATTGCATCACCAATCCGCTCGATTGATTCACGGCGACATTCCAGCATGCCGACAGGTTCTGCTCAACCATCAAAACGACCTGCTCGTCCAGTTTGCCGGCATCCGCCTGGACCTTCAGCAGCATCATGATCACCTGCTCCTCGAGTGGCCCGCGGTAAGGGCGCCGTTGCGCGAGCGCCTGGAACACATCCGCCACGGCAACGATGCGCGCCTCGAATGAGAGGTCTGCACCCTTCATTCGGTTCGGATATCCCGACCCGTCCATACGCTCGTGGTGTTGCAACGCCCACAGGCTGACCTGTTCCAATCCGCGGATGTTCTTGAGGATGCTGTAGGTATCGAAACAGTGCTGGCGCATGATGACCGTTTCCGCCTCGTCAAGCTTCTCGGGTTTTTCGAGTAGTTCGTCGGGCACACGCAATTTGCCAATGTCGTGCAGCAATCCAACCAACTCGAGCATCTCGCAGGTCGCTTCCGGCAATTTGAACTGACTGCCAAGATAACGCGCCAGACTGGCGACGCCATCGGAATGTTGCCTGGTAAACGGACTCTTGGCGTCGACGATACTCGAGAAGACACGGATCAAACTGCGCAACTCCTGGAACTCCATGGTTCGATCCGGGTAATGCGACAACCATGTCGCCAGATACCCGCTGACATTGTCGCTTTCCAGCGTGAACCAGAAAGGTTCAGCACTTGAGACCTCCATAAAGGTGTCCACCAGATCGGGACTGAACCAGTCGCCGCGCCGATCGAATATCTTGGCCCTGATCTCTTCTTTTCCGAGCAGGATGTCCCGATTTCCACCTATCCAGCCAAGCGACAGTACATCCACGCGGTCAACCATATAGATGCAGTTCGCCCGCAACTTCACTTCCATGGGCAGATCCAGATCCTCCAGCACAGACCAATGGGTATGGTGGTGCAATATCGTTTCCGCCAGATGCTTCAGCAAGGGACTGCTGGCCAACAGGTCGGCTCCCAGCCTGCAATGGTCGGCCTCACCTTCCCATTCCATCTGCGCCAGCTTGGCATGCACCATTGTCTTGGACACCCCGCTATCATGCAGGATCGCAGCCTGAAACAGATCGTCCAGTCTGGGGCCGCTCCAGCCAAGATACTTCCCGCACTCTGTTGCCATATAGGCGACGCGCTTGCCGTGATGGATATGCGTCACCCCGACCAGGTCCAGGGCATCGGAGAGGGAGTAGAGAGCCTCATGCAGATTGACGTTATAGGTTGACATCGGTCTCTTTAGTCTTTCGATTGCGTTCCAGAATCGCACTTACCGCATCAGAACACAAGCCCTTGTTATTCTGCCAAATTGGCTTCGAATTCATCCAAAGGTACCGGCTTGCCAAACAGATAACCCTGGAAGGCATGGCAGCCGCGCAGATCGAGGAATTCGCGCTGCGCCTCGGTCTCCACCCCTTCCGCAATGACGAGCAGGCCCATCACTTCGCTCATCGCGATGATGGTCTGCACGATGGCGGCATCGTTAGGGTCGCTGGCGATGTCGCGCACGAAGGACTGGTCGATCTTGATCTGGTCCAGCGGCAGGCGCTTGAGATATTGCAGCGAGGAGTAGCCGGTGCCGAAATCGTCCATCGAGAAGCTCACGCCCAGCAGCTTGAGTTCGCGCATCTTGGCAATGGTGTCCTCGACGTTCTCCAGCACGATACTTTCGGTCAGTTCGAGCTTGAGCAAGGCAGGTCTGGCGCCGGATTCCACCAGCGTGCGCTGCACCTGTTTGACGAAATCAGGCCGGCGGAACTGTTTGGCGCTGACATTGACCGCCAGGGTGAGATCGCGCGTCAACTCCTTGCTCTGCCAAAGTCGGAGTTGCGCACAGGCTGTCTGCAGCACCCACAATCCGATCTGCACGATGAGCCCCGTCTCCTCGGCCAGCGGGATGAATTTTGCCGGGGGGATCAGGCCGCGTTCGGGATGTTGCCAGCGCAGCAACACTTCCGCGCCGAAAGGGCGCCTCCGGCTATCCATCTGGACCTGGTAATACAGGCGGAGCTGATCGCGCTCGAGCGCATGGCGCAGATCCTCTTCCAGTTCGGCGCGTGCTTCGATGGCCGCCTGCATCACCGGATCGTAGAAGCGGATGGTGTTGCGGCCTGCGGTCTTGGCCTGGTACATGGCGGTGTCGGCATATTTCAGCACATCGTCCAGACTCTGCAGATTGCCGCGGAACAGCACGACGCCGATGCTCGGTGTCGAATAATGGATATGGTTGGATAGCTGGTACGGACGGCTCAGTTCGTCGCGTATCTTTTCCGCGACCATGTCGGCCTGTGCCGCCGCCTCGTCCGATGTCGTGCTCAGCGACTCCAGAATCACCACGAATTCGTCGCCGCCCAGACGCGCCACGGTGTCGCCCTCGCGCACACAGGCATCGAGTCGTTTCGCCACCTCGACCAGCAACTGGTCGCCGGTATCGTGCCCCTTGGTGTCGTTCAGCGTCTTGAAGTTGTCCAGATCGAGGAACAGCACCGCACCGTGCTGGCCGCTGCGCGTGCCGACCGAGAAAGCCTGTTGCAGGCGTTCCACCAGCAGGCGGCGATTGGGCAACTGCGTGAGCGGATCGTAGAAAGCCAGCTGGTGGATCTGCGCCTCGGCTTCCTTGCGTTTGGTGATATCCGAAGAAGTGCCCACATAGTGCAGCAGTTTGCCGTTCTTGTCTCGGATCTGGTTGACGCTCAGCCAGCTCGGGAAGACCTCGCCGTTCTTGCGGCGATTCCAAATCTCCCCTTCCCAGTGTCCGGATTCCGAGATGTCGCGCCACATCTCGCGATAGAACTGCTTGTCGTGCCTACCGGAAGCCATGCAGTGCGGATTCTTGCCGCGCACTTCATCCAGCGTGTAGCCGGTGATGCGCGTGAAGGCGGGATTGACCTCGATGATATTGCCCAGATCATCGGTGATCATCACGCTGGAATAACTGCTCTCGAACACCTGCTCGAGCATGTCGCGCTGTTTCACCAGCACGCTGGTGTTGGCATCGTTGCTGCGGCACAGCACGATAGCTTTGGCCAGATGCGACAGCACCGGCTGCAGCATGGTGGTCAGCGGCATGTCCGTTTCCGGTATCTCGGCGGCCAGCAGCACGATCACGCCGCACTGATCGATCGGCAATCTGAGGTAGGCCTTATATTGGGTCTGCGTGCAGCGCAGTGCGGAAAGCAAGGCCTCCTGCTCATCTTCGCGACCCGCGCTGCGGCAGATCAGCGCGCAGGGCAAATGGATGGGCTTGCCGATCTCCCCGATCAGATCGTAATCGCCGACGGCCGCATCGAGCTGTACCTCGACCACGCCGTCTTCATGCTCACAGGAAGAGACATCCAGACAGATGAACCCCGCCGAGAAAGAGGTGTGGTAGAGCAAACGCTGCAGCGTACGCATCAGCAACGGTTTGACGCTGATCTCGCTGCCGATTGTGACAACGAGGTCATACAGCACCGGCAGTACTTCATCCCTCCCCATGTTACCAGCGCGCGGCGACCAGCGTGGCGTTGTGGAACAAGGGATATCCGTGAACAGTCGAGCCGCCGATCTCGCCTAACGAAAGCGCTCCGGCGATTTGCGACGCCTGCGTCAAGCCCGAGAACGCCTCCAGCTCGGTGGTCGCCATCTCGATCCCCAGATGCATGCGACGCCCGGCGCAATAGAACAGCAACAACTCGGTATCGCTGACATCGCCGTTCAAGGACTTCAGTCCCTCGGTCAGATTGTGCAGAGTCTCGACCATGCGCACGGTCGGCGCCTTCAGCAACGTCAGCACCGAATTGGGCGGCACTTCGCCCACGCAGAACAGCGAACCATCCTCCGCCAGCATGACCGGGATGCGCACCACCACATGGTGATTGGCGCGCACGATGCCGAAAGGGAAATGCACTCCGTACTGGTAGAAGTTCTCTTTGGTGACCTCTTCGCCGTAGTGCTCGCGCACCAGGTCCTGGTAGACCTTGAAAGCGGGCTGCCAGTCGATCTGCGAGATGCAGTTGCCGTTGGTCGAGGTCGCATAAGATGTATGTGGGTTGGTGTGGTAGCCGTGTTCAAGGATCGCACCCTTGTGCTGGGTCAGCAGCATCAGTAACACGCCCTTACCGATCACACGCTCGTTGTCGAACAGACAAGGCATGGGCTGGAACGTCTCGCTGCCTGCATTAACCCCGGCGTAGTGCACGCGGTTCGCCAGATGCAGATAGAGATTGTCGAGCAACGTGCCGATGTTGGGCACCATGGCATCGAACAGCATGAACAGCGTCATATCGGGGGTGTGATCGATCTGAGCCCGGATGTCACCGGAGATCTTCTCGGCGATCTGCTCCGTTTCCGCTGCGCCTGTGGGCAGATCTTCGTAGAGCCTGGAATAAGGCATCTCCGCAAAGAACAGCAACCACACTCCGCCCGTCAGAAAATGTCCGTCCTGGACCAGTGCCGGAAAGATGCCGCCGACCATGGGCACCTTGCGCGCCTTGCATGTCGTCTGCAGCACGGTCACTTTGTCCTTCTCCGCTTCCGGCAACAACGCGCAGACACCCAGTTTCGGATGGAGCGCCTGCATCTCGGCCAGTTTCTTGTCGATCTCTCCCGCCTCTATCCCGGGCAGGTAATACATCATGCTCGCCTTGTTCATACCGTCTCCCAACGACATTGATCCCAACTTATAGACACTCTACTAAAAGCGGCCGCAATCGCGGTTTCTTTAGCCCGCCCCATTGAACAGCCAGGCATCCATTGCGAGCAAGCCGAAAGTCATCACCGGATTCAGGTGATGGGCATCCTCCAGCTTCGAGGCCGCCCCCATCGCGACGAACAAGGGCAGCAGGTGCTCGTCGCTAGGATGGTTCTGCACGGCATGGGGCGCGTGCGCGCGGTAGGCACAGAGTGCATCCAGATCACCCTCTCTGATTCTGGCCGCGACCCAGTCGCGGAATTCCGTCACCCAGGACGGCGCTGGCTCGCCTTTTGGATGCTGGAACACGGCGCGCAGATTGTGTGTGATCGCGCCGCTGCCAACGATCAGCACCCCCTGCTCGCGCAACGGACTCAGCGCACGTCCAACGGCGACATGCCAAGCGGGATTGCGTTGCGGCTGCAGCGAGAGCTGTGCGACCGGGATATCCGCCAGCGGGAACATGATGCTCAACGGCACCCAGGCACCGTGGTCAAGCCCATGCGTATCATCGAGCTGCACCGCGATGCAGGATTGCTGCAACAACTCGGCAGCGGCCTCCGCCATCTGCGGTGCGCCGGGAGCGGGATACTGTATGCGATACAACTCTTCCGGAAAACCGCTGAAATCGTGGATGGTGTCCGGCTGCACCGCGCGGCTGAGGGTCGCGATATGGGTTTCCCAATGCGCGGAGATCACCAGGATCGCGGATGGTCTGGGCAGCTGTGCACCGAGCTTGCGCCAGGCAGCACCCGTCTCTCCTTCTTCGAGCGGCAAAGTCGGTGCGCCATGAGAAAGGAACAGGACCGGCATCATCATGTTCGGATGCTAGCACGAGGACGGGATAAAATGACCCCACTTAATCCCGCGAGGCAATCATGGAATACAGACGATTGGGCAGCAGCGATCTCAACGTGTCGGCACTCGCTCTCGGCACCATGACTTTCGGCGAGCAGAACAGCGAAGCCGACGCACATGCACAACTAGACTATGCCGTCGCGCATGGCATCAACTTCATAGACACCGCCGAGATGTACCCGGTCGCACCGCGCGCCGAGACCGTACACCGCACCGAGAGTCACATCGGCACCTGGCTAAAGCGGCAGCAGCGCGACAAACTCGTCGTCGCCACCAAGATCGCCGGCCCCGCGCGCGGCTTCGACTGGATACGCGGCACACCGCGCATCAACCGCGCACACCTCACCGCCGCAATCGACGGCAGCCTGCGACGCCTGCAGACAGACTATGTCGACCTGTACCAGATCCACTGGCCGGACCGTTATGTGCCGATGTTCGGCTCCACCAGCTACGACGTCACTCTGGAACGCGAAGCTGTGCCCATCGCCGAACAGTTGCAGGTACTGGCGGAATTGGTCAAGGCAGGGAAAGTACGCCACATCGGTCTCTCCAACGAGACGCCGTGGGGAGTCACCGAATTCGTCCACTGCGCCGAACGGCTCGGCCTGCCGAAGATCGTCAGCGTGCAGAACGCCTACCACCTGATGAACCGCACTTTCGAGAGCGGCCTCGCCGAGATCTGCCATCACACCGGCGTCGGCCTGCTCGGCTACAGCCCGCTGGCGTTCGGCTGGCTCAGCGGCAAATACATCAAGGACCCGCAAGCACGCGGCCGCATCACCCTCTTCCCGAACTTCGGCCAGCGTTACGCCAAGACCAATGTACCGTCCGCCGTCAGGGAATACATGCGCATCGCGCAGGAAGCCGGGCTCACCCCCGCGACGATGGCGCTCGCCTTTGCCAGAACACGCTGGTTCATGGGCAGCGTCCTCCTCGGCGCCACCACAATGGAACAATTGAAAGAGGACATCGACAGCGCCGAAGCGACGTTATCGAAGGAGGTGCTGGAGAAGATCGAAGCGGTGCACAAACTGTATCCGAATCCGGCACCGTGAGCAGGGTCTCTCCCGGCGCGAGTCGGAAGCACAACGGTGCCGGGCTGTAATCTTCATGTAAGAGAACGATTTCATTCAGTTTACCTTGCCACCGTAGCCCGAGGTTGGGATATCATATGTCCGCTGGGACAAAAATTTCTGGGAGGAAAGAATGGTAAAGAAGATCGTTGCGGTGTTGCTCATCGTCATTGCCGGTGGCACTTGGGGTTATCTCGATTACATGAACAAGCAGGAGATCAAGGCAGCCGAAGAGCTGCGTCAGGCGATGGTCCAAGCCCGTGCGCAGGCAGCCGCAAGAGAAAAGGCCGCAGCCGAAGCGAAGGCAAAATTCGAAGCGATGATCCTTGCCGACCTGACCGCTTGCAAAGAGACGGCTGAAAAAACCAGAACGGATTTTCTGGATGCGAACAAGAAACCGGTAAAGCGCAAACCCGGCCAGTTCACGGTTGCCCCGGCAGTCCAGGCAGAGGCCGATAAGACGCTGGAAGCCGCCAACGCAAGCTGCCAAGCGACTTACGACACGCGACTGGCCAGCGGCTCGTAACACAGATTCATTTGCGCACTTCGTCTTCGGGCAGCAGGCAGGCCGGTTCCTTGCAACCGAAGACGGAGAAGTAACGCCACCATATCACCAGCAGGACCGGGAATAGTGCCAGCCAGAACCAGTTGCCGTCTTCCGCCAGCGACAATTCCCCGCGCCACCATCCTGCCGTCACCTTGAGGCAAACCACCAGCAGCCCCAGCAGCACGACCAACGACAGCGGTCGCAGCATAGCCTGTCGCAACTCGCGGTTCATCACACCGTCTCCGGCGCGGTCAACGACACGCCGCGGCTCTGATGCGGCAACTCGAGATAGCGGCGTGTCTGCATCTCGGTCAGACGGCTGGCGATGCGCTGTGCCTCGCTGTCTTGCCGCCCTTCCCTATATATAGATTCCGGAGCGACTTCGAAGGAGGCGACCAGCTTGACGTGGTTGTCGTAGAGCACGTCGATCAGCCAGGTGAAACGCCTGGCTGCCGCGCCGTTGTCGGCGGACATCCGCGGGATGTTCGAAAGAAATACGGTCGGATAACGGTGGGCGATCTCAAGGTAGTCCGACTGGTCATGGTTTCCACCGCACAGCTCTTTGAAATCGAACCAGACGACCTCGCGCGAATGTCGTTTGACCGGGATGCTGATGTTGCGCACCGGAATGAATTCAGTCTCGGCGTGCATACCGGCAGTGAGGCGCTGGTACAGCGACTGCATATGACTTTCGGTCCCGGCTTCGTCGGCACGCATGAACAGGGGATCACGCACCATCTGCAGCATGCGGTAATCGGTGTCGCTGTCGAGGTGAACCACCTTCAGTTCACGTTTGAGCAGGGCGATAGCCGGCAGGAAATTCTGCCGCTGCAAACCGTTCGGATACAGGCCCTCGGGCGGATAGTTGGAAGTGGTGAGCAACACCACACCGCGTTCGAGCAAAGCGCCCAGCAGGCGCCCGAGTATCATCGCGTCGGCGATATCGTCGACATGGAACTCGTCCAGACACAACAAACGCGTGGATGTCTCGATCTTTTCTGCCAGCGCCATCAGGGGGTCGTCCTCGCGGGCGAGTCGTTTCATCTCCTGGTGCACTTCTGCCATGAAGTTGTGGAAATGGATGCGGCGTTTGCGCCGGTACGGCAGGCAATGATAGAAGCCGTCCATCAGGAAGGTCTTGCCGCGCCCGACCCCGCCCCAGATGTACAAGCCCTTGGGCACATCCGGACTCAGCAGGCTGCGCCCGAGGAACTGGTTGCGTTTGACCTTGAATTCCATCAATTGCTGCCACAGTGCTTCCAGCTCGTCGATCGCAGCAAGCTGGCGCCCATCACAGACGAAACCCGCCTTGTCGCATGCGCTCTGGTACCAGACTTTGGGACTGATCTCGCTATCGTTCACGGAGTGCCGCATCTTCAGACGGTCTCGATGAATTCCAGCGCGTTACCGTCCGGATCGCGGCAGAACAAGGCGTTCCTGCCCGACTGGCTCTGCGTATAGGTGACGCCCGCGGCATCCAGTCGTGCCCGCAGTTTCGGCAAGTCATTCACCGCCAGCGCAACATGGCGATCGCGCCCGCCATGCACCGGGCGATGAACCCCCGCAGCCGGATCAGGCAGCAACATCAGATGTATCTGCTGGTTCAGCGCGATGTCGTACCACACGCCGTCGAAGCTCATCTGCGGCCGATTCGATGCCAGCTGCAGACCGAGCACGCCCTCGTAGAACGCGCGCGACTTGGGCAGATCGCTGCTGAGAAAAGTCGCGTGATGGATGCCCGAGATCATCACACTTTGACCGGAACGACTTTACCAGCCGCCAGCTTGGCGCGCGCGCGCGCCTCGTCGGCGTCCTTGCCGTTGGCCAGCGCCACCCCCATGCGGCGGCGCTTGAAGGATTCCGGCTTGCCGAACAGTCGGATGTCCGCTTCCGGCACGCGCAGCGCCTCATCCACACCTTTGAAGGAGATGCCCTTCTCTTCCATGCCACCGTAGATCACGGCGGACGCGCCAACGGCACGCAGCGAGGCATCCACCGGCAGGCCGAGGATGGCGCGCGCATGCAGTTCGAATTCGTTGAAGCGCTGGGTGCACATGGTCACCATGCCGGTGTCGTGCGGACGCGGGCTGACTTCGGAGAACCACACCATGTCGCCCTTCACGAACAGTTCGACACCAAAGAGGCCCAGGCCGCCGAGATCGTCGGTGACTTTTTTGGCGATCTCGCGCGAACGCTGCAAGGCTTGCTCCGTCATCGCCATCGGCTGCCAGCTCTCGACGTAGTCGCCATGCACCTGCACGTGGCCGATGGGCTCACAGAAATGGGTTTCGGTTTGGCCGTTGGCGCCGATCGCGCGCACGGTGAGCTGGGTGATCTCGTAATCGAAGTCGATGAAACCTTCGACGATGACCCGTCCCTGATTCACGCGCGAACCGCTGGCGGCATAGTCCCAGGCTGTCTTCACATCGGCCGGACCGTCCAGTTTCGACTGCCCTTTGCCGGAAGAAGACATCACCGGTTTGACGATGCAGGGATAGCCGATGCCGCCGTCGATAGCGGCTTGCACCTCTTCCAGACTGTCGGCGAACTTGTACGGCGAGGTCGGCAAGCCCAGCGTCTCGGCCGCCAGGCGGCGGATACCTTCTCGGTTCATGGTGAGTTGAGCCGCGCGGGCGGTGGGAATGACGCGCTGCCCCTCCTTCTCCAGTTGCACCAGCATGTCGGTGGCGATGGCTTCGATCTCGGGCACCACCAGATCTGGCTTTTCCTTCTCGAGCAAAGCGCGCAATGCCGCACCGTCCGCCATATTGATGACATGAGCGCGGTGCGCCACCTGATGACCGGGCGCATTCTCATAGCGGTCCACCGCAATCACTTCCACGCCAAGGCGTTGCAGCGCGATGATGACTTCCTTGCCGAGTTCGCCGCTGCCCAGCAGCATGACTTTGGTGGCGGAGGGACTGAGCGGGGTACCAAGGATGAGCGGTTTCATGGGGTATTCGATGAAAAAGGTTGTGATGCCAAAATTATACACAGGGGAGTAACATAACCGTGTCAATCTGAAACTTTAACCAGGAGCGAGACCATGACGAACATCGTGCAATTGTTGGGCGAAGAAGCGGAACATCTGTTGAAGCATCGTTGTGCCGGCATCCCGAAAGAATCTCTGCACTTGCCAGGTCCGGATTATGTGGATCGCGTGGTCGCCATGAAGGACCGCCGCACCGGCGTGTTGCGCAGCATGCAGGCTCTGTATGGCCACGGGCGGCTGGCCAATACCGGCTACCTCTCCATCCTGCCGGTGGATCAGGGCGTGGAACACTCGGGCGGCGCCTCGTTCGCGCCCAATCCGATGTATTTCGACCCCGAGAACATCGTCAAGCTCGGCATCGAAGGCGGTTGCAACGCGGTGGCTTCCACACTGGGCGTGCTGTCTTCCGTCGCGCGCCGCTATGCGCACAAGATCCCGTTCATCGTGAAGATCAACCACAACGAGATCCTCACCTATCCCAACATCTACAACCAGACCCTGTTCGCCAGCGTGGAGCAGGCTTTCAACATGGGCGCGGTGGCCGTGGGCGCGACGGTGTTCTACGGTTCCGAACATTCGCGCCGCCAGATCCAGGAGATCTCCGAAGCGTTCGAGCGCGCACATGAACTGGGCATGGCGACTGTATTGTGGGCTTACCTGCGCAATTCCGCCTTCAAGGTGGGCGACAAGGACTACCACGTCTCCGCCGACCTCACCGGACAGGCCAACCACCTCGCCGCCACCATCAACGCCGACATCGTGAAGCAGAAGATGGCCGAGAACAATGGCGGCTACAACGCCATCAAGTTCGGCAAGACCCATCCCAAGGTCTACAGCGAACTTACCACCGACCACCCCATCGACCTGGTACGCTACCAGGTGGCGAACTGCTACATGGGCCGCGCCGGTCTGATCAACTCCGGCGGCGAATCGGGCAAGGATGACTTGCAGCAGGCAGTGCGTACCGCGGTGATCAACAAGCGCGCAGGCGGCATGGGACTGATCCTCGGTCGCAAGGCCTTCCAGAAGCCCTTGCAGGACGGCATCGCTTTGCTGAATGCGGTTCAGGATGTGTATCTGGATACGAAAGTGACGGTGGCTTAAGCCACTCGGCGAACGGCTGCAGCCAGCTCAGGCAGACTGGCTCAGCCTCCGCGAAATCTCGCCGACGCCGTGGCGCTTGAGCATGGTGTAGAGTTCGTCTTCGTCGTGCGCGACAACCTTGGCCAGGTAGGCCATGTTCTTCTCGATGGATTCCAGGTAGTAGTTGTTGCTGACGCCCATCGTGTCCTTGAAGTGATATTCCAGTTTCTGGTAGATACCGCCCAGTGCACCATCCAGCTTCGCGCGCGTCGTCTCGTAGAAACGGTTGGTCTGGCGCAACAGATCATAGTTGCTCTCATAGCTGCCAAAGTTCGCTTCCTTGAACTCGAGATACAGGAACAGCAACTTTTCCAGATAGATGCGATCGGCCATCTGGCCGGTGATATCCGCAGTGGCGACGATGCGTCCGAGCATGCGCGAACGTTCATCGCTGAAGCATATCTGGGCGAACGGGCGGTTGTGTTCTGTCCCCAGGATCATGGCGGTCACCGAGACCGGGATGTGCTCGGGAAGATCGTGGTCGGCAAAGTACTGCCGCATGAACTCGATGCCGCGCTGGACGTGCGTCTGCGTGTGCTGCGCCCCGGTCCCTGTTTCCTCACTTTTGCGCTGGGCATAACCGACATCGTGCATCAGGATGGCGATCACGATCAGGGATATCTCCTCGTCCGTCAGGCGGTCACCCGACAGATGGACGCCATGCATCAGGCGTACGCCGCACAGCAGCACCTCCAGCGTATGGGGAAGATCGTGGTACAGCGTCTTGATGGAGGAATAATCCGGGTAGTCGCCACGGAACAGGCGCATCACATCTTCGTATACGGACTCAATGAGGGCGAAATCGTAATCCTGGCTCATCCGGCGGATGATTCCGGTAGCCTTTGCCCATACGATATGCCGGTCTTCGTTATCGAACAGCTCGTTGATCTGGTCAGGAGTTGGGGTGTCATTCATGTTTGAGAATCCGCGCACGAGTCCGGTTTTTCGAGATTAGCCTCACCAAAATCGCACGCAGTCTACCCTAGTCGATCGCTGTAACACAATTTAAATACGGCGCCGTTCGTCGGAAAAAATCGAATGTAGCCAAGCGCTAAGGAGAAATCCAAGTCTGTCGTTGACGCTGGCATATCAACCCCGCAAAATAGCCGAAACCATTCGCCATAGATTAACCGAAGCCCCTGCCATCGAGACCCCGCCCATGTACCCGCACCTCCCGTTGCTGTTGACCGCCCTGCTATTCGCCAGCACTGCAGCAACAGCTGCCGGCTTGAATGATATCGAAGCCATCCCGCATCTCGACCGCTCCGGGAAAGAGGCTTACCGTGACTTTCTGGCTGCCGAAAAGCACCGCGCTTTCGCCATTGCCCCAGGCGGCGCATGGACATGGAACGGTAACGGCTCATCTGCCGCATCGGTCGCCGAAGACACCCTGCAGACCTGCGAATTCGACAACGGATATGCATGCATCCTTTATGCGCTGGACGACAAAGTGGTGTTCGACAAGAAAGCCTGGACCGGACTCTGGGGTCCCTATCCGGACCGTTCTGCCGCAGACAAGGCCAATACCGGCCTGAAACGCGGCGAACGTTTCTATGATCTTGCTTTCAAGGATCCGCAAGGCAAAGCCATGAAGCTCTCCGACCTGCGCGGCAAGGTGGTCGTGCTGCACTTCTGGGGATCATGGTGTCCGCCGTGTCGTCGCGAGATGCCGGAGATGCAGCAGTTGCATCGGCTGCTGGGAGACTCGTCCGATATCAAGATGATCTTGCTGCAGGTGCGCGAAGATATCGGCACCGCGCGCAAGTGGGCCCGTCAACAGCATCTGCAGCTGCCCTTGCACGATTCGGGCGTGAGCAAGAAAGCAAATGATTCCCTGCCGCTGGCAGACGGCAAGTCCATCCACGACAGATATATCGCCGAGGTCTTCCCGACCACCTATATCCTGGACAAGCACGGCATCGTCGTGTTCGCCAACGTCGGCCCGATCTCGCGCTGGGCGGAGTATCTGCCGCTGTTGCGCGACGTTGCAGCACGCTCCGGCAAATGATTAGAATTGCATCAATAAAAAAGCCGCTACTTGTAGCGGCTTTTTGTTTGCTGCGTCAGGCAACTCAATCCACTTCTTCCCAGCCCGTGACCATCGTCTTGATGTGAGCGGTCGGCGTATGGCCGGTGGTGGTCAGGTAGACGTGGGCAATGAAGAACACCAGCATCATGAAAGCGCCTGCTGTGTGAACGAATGCCACCGCCTCCAGGCTCAGCCAGGCATCAATACCCAAACTCTTCCATGAGGAATAAAAAAGATAAAACAGTCCCGAACCCCAGATGACTGGGGAGACCATCGACAGCAATGCCAAGTAAGCCAGACGCTGCAGCGGGTTATGTTTCTTGGCCGCGGTTTTGTGGAACGGATTGGGTGCATTGAGGAAAATGCCGTAGGCGTAATAACGCACCATGGCATCCACCTTTTTCAGGCTCGGTATGTATTGTTTCCATTCGTCGGTGGTGAATTGCCAGAAAATGGTAAAAGCCCAGAGCGTCAGCAGCGTCCATGCAGCAACGGTGTGCAGGTTCACCGCATTTCCGAAGCCGAGTAGTTTGTATGATCCATGCACTTCGAAGCCGGTGATCATCATGAGAATAACGAGCAAAGCCTGCGACCAGTGCCAGAAGCGCTCATAGCGATTGTAGAGGTAGATGCGGCGGTTCACTGCGTTCATTTGTGTTGTCCTTTATTCTTGCCGGTGTAGATGCGGAGTCCGCCATGGATCATCACGCCGATCAGCGAGAGCATGACCAGCGTCCAGCCGATCATGTCCAGCCACTTGTTGCTGTCGCGCGAAGGCAGATAGACACCCTCGATACCCTGCAGACGCCCGCTCTTGCTGTGGCACTGCTCGCAAGCCAGCGCGTCATGCTTGGGCGCGACCATATGGGTGATCGGCCAGGTCATCTCGGTATCGACGAAACCGTATTCGCCGCTGTACGGCAGCTTGGCCGCCTTCATGCCGGCGCCGATCGCCTTCTGCCAGTCATAGTTGTGCCACAAGGCAGTGTGGTCCTCTCCCGCCGTATGCTGCACGGTGAGATAGTTGTTCACCTTGTCGTACGGCTGTTTGCCGCGGTGCACCTTGGTCGGCCAGATGCGCGAATCCGCATCGTTCGGGCTGCCGCCCACTTCATTGATCTGCACGGTCTTGCTCGGATCGATCTTGTCACCGATCACCTTGTACGTGGAGACGCCGTTGTACCAGCGGTACTCCGGAATTACGTAGGAATCCCACACCCATGTACCCTTCTTGCTGTCGAATTTGCGGCGCCCGGCGCTGTCCTTGCTTACCATCGGCTTGCCATCCGCCCCCATGATGGTGGCTTGTGACCAGTCCCAACTTGCCTCGGTGCCGATTTCGTTGCGTGCGTACTCCGGGATGTGGCAAGTCTGGCAGGCGAGCTTTTCGGTATGCTGATTAAGCATGGCCTCATGGTGCGGCTTGTCGCTGTGGCAGGACTGGCACGCCGCAGGGCTTTCGTCCTTCTTGCCGCGGATGTGCGCCGGACCTTCGACTACCGCAGCCACGTTGTAGCGGCTGCCGGAGACTTCATGGCTGGAGGTGGCGTGACAGGTCGTGCAGGCGAAGTTCAAGCCCTTCTCGTCCATGTGCACATCCAAGTATTTGCCCGGATGTTGCAACGATGCGTCGAGGTCGCCGTGTTTCGCGCCGTTGCCGCCCGCGCCGAAAAAGTGGCAGGAACCGCAGTTGCTGCGACTCGGCATGCCGATGCTCTGCGCGACCTTCTTCAGATCGGCAGGCTCGACGAACTTGCCCGAACCATGCGGAAACTCCACGCGCTTGAGGACCGGATGCCCGGCATACCCCGGCAACTTGCGATAGGTGCCGGTGGTGTCGTGGCAGATCAGACAGTCGACGTTCTTCTCCACCTTGAAATCGAACTTGTCATCCTTCCAGCCGTAACCGGCATGGCAGGCCATGCAGTCCTTCTCGTTGGAGACGGGCGAGGTACAGTAGTTGTTGATGATGTTCTTCTTGCCGCGCACCTGCCCGGTCTTGGGATCAGTCGACTCCCAGGTCCAGTGCTTGGTGTGCTGCACCTGCTTGGCGGCCTCGGTGTGGCAAACCAGACAGGCCTCGGTCACCTGCGGGCCGCTGCTGAAGTTCTTTTGCAGTTCCTTGAACTTGCTGTGGTCGGCCGTGGATGCTGATTTTGGTTTGCTAATCGCTGGCACTTGCGGCGCGATCATGGCTACAGGCTTGGCAGTTGTCGCGTGCGCCGGTGCTGCCGCCAGCAGCACATATGCAGCCGCTGCCGCCAGGATGGATGTGGATCTCAATAACATGTGGTCACCTTGATTGTGCTGGGTGTGGATACGGTATGGCCGCTATGTAGGGCAGTCGCTTCAGCAACCGCCGGCCGCGCCTGCTCCGGAACCGCCGCTGGCCGCACCCGGTGTGCCCTTGATCATTGCGGGCGCAGGTTTGCTGGCGTCGAACACGATGAACCTGGCCTGGTCGGCGGCGACATGCTTCATGATCTCGCCGACCTTGGAACCGAACAGGCTGCCGATCAGTTCGGCATTCATCAGACCGATGTAGGTCTTGCCGTCATTCTTCTTGTATACCGAGATTTTGCAGGGCATCAGATTGGAGAGGAAGCGCAGCGAGTCGTCCTTGAGGATGGGGCCGGAATAGCGGGTGCTGCAGGCCTCGATCATCAGCACCGGCAGCACGTTGCCGCCGTCCATCTCGATCGGCTTGGCCGCGTTGCGCAGCCCCGACAGCGACCAGCCGTTACCGGCGTTCTGCACGTTCTGCTGGATGCGCGCGACCGTCTCCTCCACCCCGAACGGACTGGGTATCTCCCTGAACATCAGGCTGCCCGCGTAGTTGTATATGAGCAGGGCGACGACGACGACTCCTGCGAAAAAACCCCCGATGGCCTTCAACATTTTGCAAATCTCCCAAAAATAAATTCAGACAGTTCAGATACCGAGTGCTGCGTTGCTGCATTTTCTTGCCGCAGGTTCCGTGCGGTGACGGCAACCACCGCTCAGTTCAGCGGGATGTTGTGTGCGATGAGCCAGCTCTGATCCAGTTCCCATTTCACCGCACTGACCCCGCTCTGGGAGAGTACGATCTGGCGCGCTTCGGACTGCATCTGCGCCAACTCCTTCTCTGCCGCGATGAAATCGGGATGATCGGGCGCTTTGCCTGCCAGATTGGGATAGAGGGTGCCTATCATCCGCACCACCGGCATCTCGTAGGATCGCGGCGTACCCATCACGGCAGACTCGCCTTCCACACGCACTACCCTGAACGCGTATGGATAGTCGCGCAAAGCCGGACTGGCGACTTGCTCGATCGCCTCGTTCAGCGCCACGACCTTGGGATCGGTGCGCAAGACGAACCAGTAGAACGCCCCGAGTACGAATACCGCGAGCAGGATCTTCAGGATTCGTTTGTCTCGCACCATCTCATCGCTCCAATTGGCTTTGATCCGACGTTTTCAGCTCGGGCGCAATTGATCAAGCACGCCAAACCGCCACAACGTCCAGAGTATTAACTTGAGGCTCATCAGCAATCACCGTGCCATGCACTGCTGTACTGATGAATATTGATCTTTATCAGCAGGATGCCGCTGAAGAGAGATATCGAAACGGAATGGGGATACTTATGCTGACCGCCATTTCTGGCGTGATGGACAGCCGCGATTGCCAATTATGGCATGCGACCTACATGGGCTCGGAAGCGCTCAAACGGTTTCCTTGGTCGCGGGCACATGCAGCCGCCCCGACAACAAACTGGCGGAGACGATCAGCGTTGCACCGATCCAGTCGCGCAGTTCCATCGCTTCACCCGCAAGAAAATAGGAAGTGATAGCAGCGACCACCAGTTCGAACAGGAACAGTACCACGGCACGGTTGGCGGAAAGGTGGGTGACGCCGTATTGCACGGCAAAACTGGTGGCGCAAAGCACCAGTCCCATCAACGCCAGCATGATCCAGGACGGCATCCCGATCAGCGCAAGTTGCGCCCCTACCCCGCCCTGCCAAAGCAGGAACGGCAAGGTCAGCGCAGCCGTACCCAGCCACAGACTGAATGATTTGGCCTGCACGGAAAGATGCGCGGCGCGGCGCGAAGTGACGTTGGACAGGGCGAAACCCATGCCCGCAGAAAGTCCCAGCCACTCGGACAGGTTCTGCGGCAAAGGTAGCCCCATCGCCGGCTCCCACAACATGACGATCGCCCCGCTCAACGACAGCAGCATGACAAAGTAACCGTAGCGGTTGAGACGTTCGCCCAGTATCCAGAACGAAAACAGTATGGTCCACACCGGCGCGAGGTAGAACAGCAGCAGCACGCGCATCACCTCGCCGCCCAGCATGCCCAGCACATAGCCGAGATTGGCCCAGCCCGCACTCAGGATCAGCAGCAAGGCCCACCAGTTGAAAGTCGCGCGTTCGCGCCACACGCGCGGCAGCATGAACGCGCCGAACAGCATCGCCAGCAGATAGGTGATGAATGTCGCCATCGCACCGGACACGCCGACATCCTGCAAGGCCCGGTAGGGATACCAGATCAGGCCCCATACCAGCGCGCCGCTCAATACGCCGGCGACCGGCATGACATTTCGTTTTGATGGCACTCGCCCGACCCTTATAATGCGCGCTGACTCTCAGCACGTTGTGAAACCGCAATGAATCTCGATCTAGACAAGCTGCAGCCCTACCCATTCCAGAAACTTGCCCAGTTGTTCGGCGAAGTCGCCCCGAATGCGTCCATGAAGCCGATCAGCCTGCATATCGGCGAACCCAAACACGAGACTCCGGCGTTCATCAATGATGCCCTGGTCGCCGGACTCGGCGGGCTGGCGAATTATCCCACAACCATTGGTAGCGACGCGCTGCGCAAGTCGATTGCCGACTGGCTGGCACGCCGCTATGGCATTCCACCTCTTGATGCGAAGACGCAGGTTCTGCCCGTCAACGGCAGCCGCGAAGCACTGTTCGCCTTTGCCCAAGCGGTGATCGACCGCAGCCGCAAAGACCCTGCCGTGGTCTGCCCCAATCCGTTCTACCAGATTTACGAGGGCGCAGCGTTCCTCGCCGGTGCCACGCCTTACTTCCTCAACACTTTGCCGGAAGACGGATACGCGCTGAACTTCAGCCAACTGCCCGACGAAATCTGGCAACGCACCCAGCTCACCTATGTCTGCTCGCCCGGCAATCCCAATGGCCGCGTCATGCCGCTGGCCGAATGGAAGACCCTGTTCGAGATGAGTGATCGTTACGGCTTCGTCATCGCTTCCGACGAATGCTATTCCGAGATCTATTTCGGCGATGACCAACCACTCGGGGCATTGCAGGCCGCGCAGCAGCTCGGGCGCGGCGATTACCGCAACTTGGTGGTGTTCTCCAGCCTCTCCAAACGCTCCAACGTGCCCGGGCTGCGCTCCGGCTTCGTTGCGGGCGACGCGAAGATACTGGAGAAGTTCGCGCTATATCGCACCTATCACGGCTGCGCCATGAACCCGGCCGTGCAGGCCGCCACCATCGCGGCCTGGAATGACGAGGCGCATGTCGCCGAGAACCGCCGCCTGTACGCGGAAAAGTTCGCCAAGGTCATCACCCTACTCGCACCGGTGCTGCCGGTGACCAAACCGGACGCCAGCTTCTATCTGTGGATCAGAACACCCATCGCCGACACGGCTTTCGCGCAACAGTTGTATCGCGACTATAATGTGTCCGTGCTGCCCGGCAGTTTTCTGGCGCGCGAAGCGCACGGGGTCAACCCCGGGGCGAACTTCATCCGGCTGGCGCTGGTCGCCAATCTGGACGAAACGTTGGAAGCGGCACGACGCATCGCCGAATTCACACAAAAACGATAACCATTTCAATCAACACATCAGACTGGGACACACCATGCCGCAATTGCAAGCCATCATCGAAGAAGCCTTTGAACGCCGTGCCGAGATCACCCCGCGCAACGTGGACGCGCAACTGAAAGAGACCATCAATACCGTCATCGAGTATCTCGACCAGGGCAAGCTGCGCGTGGCCGAGAAGATCGACGGCCAGTGGGTGACGCACCAGTGGGTCAAGAAGGCGGTGTTGCTGTCTTTCCGCATCGAGGACAACGCCTTCATCAAGGGCGGCTTCACCAATTACTTCGACAAGGTGCCGTCAAAGTTCGCCGACTACAACTCCAAGGAATTCCGCGAAGGCGGCTTCCGCGTGGTGCCGCCCGCCGCCGCGCGCCGCGGTGCATACATCGCCAAGAACGTGGTGCTGATGCCTTCCTACTGCAACATCGGCGCTTATGTGGATGAAGGTACCATGGTCGACACCTGGGCCACCGTCGGTTCCTGTGCCCAGATCGGCAAGAACGTGCACCTCTCCGGCGGCGTCGGTATCGGCGGCGTGCTGGAACCGGTACAGGCCAACCCCACCATCATCGAGGACAACTGCTTCATCGGTGCGCGCTCGGAAGTTGTCGAGGGCGTGATCGTGGAAGAAGGCTCGGTCATCTCGATGGGTGTCTTCATCGGCCAGAGCACCAAGATCCTCGACCGCGAGACCGGCGAGGTCATCTACGGCCGCGTGCCCGCAGGTTCCGTGGTGGTCAGCGGCAGCATGCCTTCCAAGGACGGCAAGTACAGCCTGTACTGCGCGGTGATCGTGAAAAAAGTGGATGCCAAGACACTGGGCAAGACCGGCATCAACGAATTGTTGCGCGGCATTTAACTTAGCGCTTCGGGCCTGTCCCGAAGCCATTTCGACGTTGAGGTGAACAGATGATCATCACGCCATTGCTGCAACTTGCCGCCGACAAGAAGGCCTCCGACCTGTTCCTCTCGGTCGGTGCGCCGATCAACATCAAGATCGATGGCATCGTGATGCCGGTGAATGCACAGATCCTCGACGAACCCACGGTCAAGCGTATCGCCTATGAGATGATGACCGAAGCGCAGATCACCGAGTTCGAACTGCACATGGAGATGAACTTCTCCTTCCGCGTGCCCGGCATCGGCAACTTCCGCGTCAACGTGTTCCGCCAGCGCAGCAGCGTCGCGGTGGTGATCCGTTACGTGCGCGGCGACGTGCTCAACGTCGAGGAGCTCAACCTGCCACTGGTGCTGAAAGAACTGGTCATGGACAAGCGCGGGCTGGTGCTGATGGTCGGCGCCACGGGTTCCGGAAAATCGACCACGCTGGCGGCGATGATCCAGCACCGCAACGAGACACAGAGTGGCCACATCCTCACCATCGAAGACCCGCTGGAGTACATGTTCCGCCACAGCAAATCGATCGTGAACCAGCGTGAAGTGGGCACCGATACGGCCGACTACGGCGCGGCACTGGTCAGCGCGATGCGCGAAGCTCCCGATGTGCTTATGATCGGCGAGATCCGCGATCGCGAGACGCTCAAGCATGCGCTGATCTTCGCGCAGACCGGCCACCTCTGCTTGTCCACCCTGCACGCCAACAACAGCTACCATGCGCTCAACCGCATGGTGAACTTCTTCCCCTACGACGCCCGCAACAGCATCCTCTCCGATCTGGCGCTTTGTGTACGCGCGGTCATCTCGCAGCGCCTGATTCGCAACACACAGGGCAAACTGGTGCCGGCGGTCGAGGTGCTGCTGAACTCCGCACTGATCGCCGAACTCATTAAGAGTGACCAGATCGACCAGATCCGCGACGCCATCGAACAAAGCGTCTCGCCCGGATCGCAGACTTTCGAGCAGGCACTTTACAAGCTCTTCAAAGCAGGGCACATCTCCAAGGAAGACGCTTTGCGCAACGCCGACTCGGCGAGCAACCTGTCGTCGCTGATCGACTACTCGCAAACCAGCAAGATGAAGGCATTCGATCCCGATTCCGCCCACCCCGCACCGCCTTCCCAGTCGAAAGCCAATTTTGACGGCATCAAGCTCAACATCGAAGTGCCGCCGAACTCATGAAACTGTATGGCATCCCCAATTGCGGCACGGTGAAGAAAGCGCGCGTCTGGCTGGGAGAGCATGGTGTCGCCCATGAGTTCCATGACTTCAAGAAACAGCCCATCGGCGAGGCCACGCTACGGGATTGGCTCAAGCAGGTCGGCTGGCAAAGACTGCTAAAGAAGTCCGGCCCGACCTGGGGGCAATTGCCCGATACGGTGAAAGCTTCAATCAAGGACGATGCATCCGCACTGGCACTGATGCTGGAGAAACCCAACGTCATCAAGCGCCCCGTGCTGGAACACAAGGGCAAGGTGCTGGCGACAGGATTCAACGAAAACGAATATAAAGAAATGAAATTATGAGCAACACGCTAGTCCTCGCCAAACAACTCCTCTCGCGCAAGTCGCTCACCCCGTTGGATGACGGCTGCCTCGACATCATCGGCGCGCGCCTGGCACCGCTGAACTTCAATCTGGAGAAGATGCGCCATAGCGAAGTCGACAATCTGTGGGCACGCCGCGGCGTCAGTTCGCCGCTGTTCTGTTTCGCCGGCCATACCGACGTGGTGCCCACCGGTCCGGTGGATAAATGGGGCAGCGATCCGTTCGTCCCCACCGTGCGCGACGGCATGCTGTACGGGCGCGGTGCGGCAGATATGAAGGGATCGATTGCGGCATTCGTTACCGCCGTTGAACGCTTCGTCGCGCAGCATCCACGGCACAAAGGTTCCATCGCCCTGCTGCTCACCTCGGACGAGGAAGGCATCGCCGTGGACGGTACGGTGCGCGTGGTCGAGACCCTGCAAGAACGCAAGGAACTGCTCGATTACTGCATCGTCGGCGAGCCCACCTGCGTCAGCAAGCTCGGCGACACCATCAAGAACGGCCGGCGCGGTTCGCTGTCGGGCACGCTCACCGTCAAAGGTGTGCAGGGCCATATCGCCTACCCGCATCTGGTGAAGAACCCCATCCATCTGGCCTCCCCCGCCATCGCCGAACTGGCCGCGACCGAGTGGGACCGCGGCAACGATTATTTCCCGCCGACATCTTGGCAGATCTCCAATATCCACGGCGGCACCGGCGCGACCAATGTGGTGCCTGGAACCGTGGAGATCCTGTTCAACTTCCGCCACTCCACGGCCAGCACGACCGATTCGCTGAAAGCCAGAGTGCATGCCATCCTCGACAAGCATGGCCTGGAGTACGATCTGAAATGGGAGATGTCGGGCAAGCCCTATCTCACACCGCGCGGCGATCTGGTCGATGTGGTGGCCGCTGCGATCAAACAGGTAAATGGCATGGAGACGGAACTTTCCACCAGCGGCGGCACTTCGGACGGGCGCTTCATCGCCGACATCTGCCCGCAGGTGATCGAACTGGGGCCGCTTAATGCGACCATCCACAAGTTGAACGAATGCGTTTCCGTGGATGACCTGGAGGCTTTGTCGGAGATCTATTATCTGACACTGGTCAAATTACTCGCGGAATGAAGCAATGACTATCTATATCGTTCTGCTGATGATCATCATCGTGCTCTGGCTCATGTCCGGCACACGCAGGAATCGGCGGCGGACGAATAGCGATAACGGCAGCACTGGTGGCTCGGGAGATTCGGGCAATGGATACTCCTCATCACACTGCGACAGTAACAGCAGTTGCGATGGCGGAGGAGATGGCGGGGGCGGAGGAGACTAGATGGACATCAATCACTTTTCAGAGGCGAGCGCCTCACTCAAGACGGTTCGCGATTGTCTGCGGTTTGCGGTGAGCCGCTTCAACGAAGCCGAACTGTTCTTCGGACACGGCAGCGAGAATGCGTATGACGAAGCCGCCTACCTCATCCTGCACACCCTGCACCTGCCGCTGGACCGGCTGGAGCCCTTCCTCGACGCCAGCCTCACACAGTCGGAGATCTACGACGTGCTGGACATCATCGAACGGCGTACCGAGCAGCGCATCCCGGCCGCCTATCTGACCAATCAGGCCTGGCTGGGCGATCTGTCCTTCTACGTGGATGAACGCGTGCTGGTGCCGCGCTCATTCATCGCAGAGTTGTTGCGTGATCAGCTCTCCCCCTGGATCAGCGATGCCGAACGCGTGCACAACGTGCTGGACCTGTGCACCGGCAGCGGCTGCCTGGCCATCCTCGCCGCGCACGCATTTCCGGATGCGCATGTCGATGCCGTCGACCTGTCCGCCGATGCACTGGACGTCGCCCAGTACAACGTGACCGATTACGCACTGGAAGACCACATCTCGCTGATCGAGTCGGACATGTTCGCCAAGCTTCAGGGCAAGAAGTACGACCTCATCATCAGCAACCCGCCCTACGTGGATGCGCCCTCGGTCGCCGCCCTGCCGCAGGAATACAAATACGAACCCAAACTCGCGCTGGGCAGCGGCACGGACGGACTGAATGCGACGCGCATCATCCTTGAACATGCCGCCGAACATCTCAGCAACAACGGCATCCTCGTGGTCGAGATCGGCCACAACCGCGATGCTCTCGAGGCCGCCTACCCCAATCTGCCGTTCACCTGGATGGACGTCAGTGCCGGCGATGAGTTCGTGTTCATGCTGCACCGGAACGATCTGTTGTAATGCCGGTCGATCATTACGAGAACTTCCCCGTAGCATCCATACTCATGCCCAAGCGGCTGCGCAAGCCGGTGGCAGCCATCTATCATTTTGCCCGCGCCGCCGATGACATCGCCGACGAGGGCGACCTGCCCGGCACCGAGCGCCTGCAACAACTCGACGATTTCCGCGATGAGCTGATGCATATCGCGAACGGAGAGACCCCGCTGTCGCCGCTGTTCAAACGCCTGGCCGCCGAGATCGAGGCTCACCAGCTGCCTATGCAACCCCTCCACGACCTGCTCGATGCCTTCTCGCAGGATGTGGTGAAGAAACGCTACAACAACTACGAAGAACTACTGGACTACTGCCGCCGCTCGGCAAATCCGGTCGGCAATCTGCTGCTGCATCTGTACGAGGAAGCGACGCCGACCAACCTTGCCTACTCCGATGCCATTTGCACGGCCCTGCAACTCATCAACTTCTGGCAGGATGTTGCAAAGGACTGGCACATCGGTCGCGTCTATCTGCCGCAGGACGACTTGGCTCGCTTCGGCGTTGGCGAAGAACAGATCGCACAGGGCAGCAGCGACGAGAAATGGCGCGCCCTGATGAAGTTCCAGGTGGATCGCGCCCGCGCTCTGATGTTGCAAGGCGCACCGCTCGGCTCGATCCTGCACGGACGCATCGGCCTCGAGATGCGCATGATCATCGCGGGCGGCCTGCGTATCCTCGACAAACTGGAGGCCGCCGACTACGACATGTTCAGGCGGCGGCCGGTCTTGCGCCCGTTCGACTGGGTTATCATGCTGGCAAAAAGCGCCCCTATGCGTTTCTGATATGACTCCCGACCAATATTGCCAGGACAAGGCCGCTTCCAGCGGCTCCAGCTTCACCAGCAGCTTCCGTTTCCTGCCGCAGGATAAGCGCCGCGCCATGACGACGCTGTATGCCTTCTGCCGCGAGGTGGACGATGTGGTGGACGAATGCTCGGATGCCAACGTGGCGCGCACCACGCTCAACTGGTGGCGCAACGAGGTCGCGGCCATCTATGGCGGCAAACCCACCCACCCGGTCTGCCAGGCGCTGGTCAGCGTCGTCAGGCAATTCAAGCTGCCGCAGGAACACCTGCAGGAGATCATCGACGGCATGGAGATGGACCTTGACCAGCCGCGCTACGCCGATTTCAAGTCGCTGCAACTGTATTGCTACCGCGTCGCCTCGGTGGTCGGCCTGCTGTCGGCGGAGATATTCGGCTACAGCGACCGCCAGACGCTCAAATACGCGCACGACCTCGGCATCGCCTTCCAGCTCACCAACATCATCCGCGACGTGGGCGAAGACGCACGGCGCAACCGCATCTACCTGCCGATGGACGAGATGCAGCAGTTCGGCGTGACCGCGGCGGATATCCTCAATGCACGCGAGACCGAGAACTTCCACAAGCTGATGGCGTTCCAGATCGAACGCGCCCGCCAGTATTACCGGCAGGCCTTGGCCCATCTGCCCGCCGTCGACCGCAAGGCCCAGCGCGCCGGACTCATCATGGCCGCGATCTATCAGGCCGTGCTGGACGAGGTCGAAGCCAGCGGCTGCCATGTGCTCAAAGAACGCGTCTCGCTGACGACGCGTTACAAACTGTGGCTGGCGTTCAAGGCATGGCTCAGGAACTAAATCCTCCCTCACCCCAACCCTCTCCCGGAGGGAGAGGGGGCAATCGTGAGAAACAATCTATCACTCCTGCCATCATCGGCGGCGGCTATGCCGGCATGGCTGCCGCAGCCGAACTCGCCTCCCGCAATATCCCCGTCACCGTGTTTGAGAGCGCCAAGCAGCTCGGCGGCCGCGCCCGCGGCGTACACTACAGCGACACCCAGCTCGACAACGGTCAACACCTGCTGCTCGGCTGCTATCGCGAGACGTTGCGGCTGATCGAACTCGTCGGCGGCGATGTCGAACGGGATTTTCTGCGCCTGCCGCTGCAACTCGATCTGCATGGTCACTTCTCGCTACGCGCCCCGCGCCTGCCTGCCCCGCTCCACCTGCTCGTCGCATTACTCGCTGCACAAGGAGTGAACTGGAGCGAACGCATCAAGGCAGCGCGCTTCATGCTCGCCCTGCGCGGCATGCGATTCAGGCTGACCCAGGACATGACGGTCGCCGAGCTGCTCAAACAGCATGGACAGGATACCGACCTGGCGCTCAAACTGTGGGAACCACTGTGCATCGCGGCATTGAACACCCCGATGCAGAAAGCTTCCGCACAGGTGCTGTTGAACGTGCTGCGCGATGCGCTCAACCGCAAGCGCGCTGACAGCGACATGCTGTTGCCGCGCATCGACTTCACCACTCTGCTCCCGCAACGCGCCGCAGAATATGTCGAGCGACATGGCGGTAAAGTCCATCTCTCATGCGGGGCTGAATCGATCGTTCCCAAAGGTTCCGGGATCGAGGTGATTACGACCCAAGGCACACAATTATTCAGCCATGTCATCTGCGCCACATCGCCGACCGTCGCGGCCGAACTGTTGCGCCCGCTTCCCGCGCTCTCGGCGACCGTCGACCGTATTGACGCGCTGGAACAGCAACCAATCTACACCATCTACCTGCAATACCCCGCACATGTGCAGCTGCCTCATCCGATGATCGGCCTGCATCGCGGCCTCAGCCAATGGCTGTTCGACAAGGGACAGATCGCCGGGCAGCGCGGCCTGCTCGCCGCCGTCATCAGCGCGGAAGGCATCCATCAGGAACTGTCTCAGGAAGAGCTGGCGCAAAAGGTCATTGCCGAACTGCGCCGGGAATTCGGTATCGACGCGATACCGCAGTGGTACAAAGTCATCGCCGAGAAACGTGCCACATTCTGCTGTTCGCCCGATCTGCAACGTCCTGCGCAACGCACCGCGATCTCCAATCTATTACTGGCAGGCGATTACACAGCGGGCGACTATCCGGCGACATTGGAAGGGGCTGTGCTGAGCGGAATAGGTTGCGCGCGATTGTGCCTACCCGGGCGGAAATAATCGGTGTTGTCGTAATACGCTGCGCACTCGCTGTCCTCTGACCATCCAGGCGCCCCCAGTAAAGGCACCGGCATCAGTTCGCGGGTGCTACGGCAATGCGCCGGCGCAGAGAGGTATTGCGCCAGCAGATCGTCCAGATGCGCCAATCGTTGCGGAAGCGGCCAGGCAAAGAACACCGGCTCCACTCGCAGCAGCAAGCCTTGTCCCGTCATACCGGTATAGGGCCGCAAAGCCTTTTCATACAGACCATGGCCGAACAGGTAGAACCCCATGCCGCTCAGCACATCTGCCCGCCGTTGCCAGAATAATTCCTTCCAGCGGAAGTCGCGCAACAGCCCGGCCAGTTCCTCGTTCGCATACGGCACGATGACGCCGGATTCGTCCAGCAAGGTATTGGTATCGCGTACGGCGCCGCGCTGGCTGTTGATCGTGTCATCCAGACCGGTCATCAGCGCCTCAAAATGGCGCGCATTGATAGCCGCCTTGGCCTTGGGGAAGGTGAGCCACACCAGTGCATTCAACAGGTCGTGCCAGTTATCCTCGCGCGTCGGCACTTCGCCCTTCAAGTAGCATCGCGGCTCGTATTGCGCCTCGAATGGCTGCTTGCCGTATTCCTGCGCGACGAAAAGCAGAGTATTTCCGCTCTGTACTTTGATTGCCGGCCGTTGTCTCGCAAGTAGTCCGTTGCAAGTTTCGAGTGAAGGAAAACCTTCCATTTCGATGCGTGCAATGATTGGGTGAAGCGGCGCGAACGACTGCAAGCTGAGCAATCCTTCCTTGTTCCATTCCGGTAACGTTTCCATGCCCGCCAGTTTATCCGAATCGCGCTCTGCAACACATTCTTCACGGCTTGTGGTAAGTTGCGCATTATTCAGGAGTTCGTGACTTTTATGGATCTGTCCAAGGAGGGAAAAATGAACGAGTTAGATGCCATCCAAGCCAGCCTCGCCAGTTTTACCAAGCGCCTGGACGAGGTTTCCAACGACCGTTTCAACGAGCTGCGCAAATGTTCCTTCTTCGACCCCATCCCCAGCGAGTGGCTGAAGCCCGTCGCGGAGCACTCCCAGATCAGGACATTCTCTGCCGGTGATCGCCTTACCGAGGAAGGCGATGACATGGATGCTTTCTATGTGATCCTTTTCGGTACCGCCACGGTGTACTACAGCAAGAAAGTGGTCGGCACGATACGCAGCGGCGAATGCATCGGCGAGGGCATGTTCTTCGCCAACGAGAACATCTCGCGTTCGGCGACCGTTATCACCGACGGTCAATTGATCGCTGCGGAGATCAGAAAGACCGGCATCGACCTGCTCAGCGGCGAAGCCAAAGCCTATATGGACAAGGCCTTGCTGCTAGCGCTGTTCAAGAAACTACAGGGGGCGAACCGCAAGATCGAAGAGTTGTTGCGCTGACAGGACTGCAGTCGGCCCGAAGTGCTCGTCGTAGCAAGCATGTGCTGTTTCGTAATCCGAAAAGGAGTCGTGTGTATGCGTAACTATTTTTTCGCCGCATGTCTGTTTTGTTTTTCCCTGCCTGCAATGGCTTCGTGCGATAGCCTGAAAGCGCAGATCGATGCCAAACTGCAAGCCAAAGGCATCCCCTCGTATACTCTGGAGGTCGTTCCGGTCACCCAGACAACCCCGGCCTCCGGTGTGGCAGCTGCCAGTCCGTACAAGGAACCTGCCGGCAAAGTCGTCGGCACCTGCGAAGGTGATTCCAAGCAGATTCTTTATAGCCGCAACTGATACTCCCGGCCCCCTCTCCCGACGCACGCCACCTCCTCGCCTGATTTCCCCATATCCGTCAGCGATTTCGGCTAGAATCTTGGCCGTATGAGCATCATCGCTGTCTTCAATCAAAAAGGCGGGGTCGGCAAGACCACCACCGCCGTCAATCTAGCTGCTGCACTGTCGCGCATCGGTCGTACCACCTACGGCATCGACCTCGACCCGCAGGCACAGCTCACGTCCATCGCCAATGTTTCGGTGAAGTCGGGTGCCGACACGGTGCTGGGGCTGTTCCAGAGCAACCGCCCCTTGCGCGGACTGGTGCTAGACTCTCCCAGCAAGATCCAGGTCATCCCGTCGCATACCGAGTTGTCCAAGGTGGATGCTTTGTATGGCAAGGGTTTCAACGTCGTAAACAAACTCAACAATGCGCTGCAGGTGGAACGTTTCGGCGGCAAGGATACCCCGGTGGTGATCGACTGCAGTCCGCTGGTCGGCGTGCTGTCGCTGAACGCGATCTTCGCCTGCAGCGGACTGATCGTGCCAATCTCGGCAGACCACCTTTCCACCAAGGGCGCGATCCAGATCGAGAAGACGCTGGCCGCACTGGAACAGGTGCTCAAACGGCGCGTCGAACGCCGCTATCTGATCACCCGTTTCGACGGGCGCCGGCGCATGGCCTGGGATGTGCTGAAGATCGTGGAAGATCACTTCGGGGCCGATGTCTGCAAGACCCGCATCGCGGAGAACGTCAGCCTGGCCGAAAGTCCGGCCTTGAACAAAACGGTGTATGAACATGCGCCGGACAGTCGCGGCGCCAAAGATTACGACGATTTGCTGAAAGAATTGATGTCCGACGGCTTCATCGAGTGACAGGTCACTTGGAGATCAGCGACAGGATATCCTCGACCGACATCGACTGCTGTCCGCCCACACTGCTGTCCGCCTGCTTTGAATTGCAACTGACGATCTCGCAATAGCGGTACATCTGCCGCAGTTTGCGTTCCGCTTCCGCCTCGTCCTTGCCGGCAATCACGATGCTTTCCACCTTCTGGCCGTCGCGAGTCAGAATCGAAAAATCGAACTTCTGCATCATCAACCCTCCTACCGATTCTATTATTTTGTAGCTGCCCTCTGCCTTCTTGCTTCATAGAGACAAACGCCGGTACTCACCGATACGTTCAGACTTTCCACGCTCCCCTGCATCGGAATACGCACCAGCTGATCGCAGGTTTCCTTGGTCAGGCGGCGCAAACCTTCGCCTTCAGCGCCCAGCACCCAGGCTACCGCACCTTTGTGCTGCACATCATACAGATTTGTCTCGGCTTCGCCATCCATGCCGATCACCCAGATATCGCGTTCCTGCAGTTCGCGCAGGGTACGCGCAAGGTTGGTGACGGTGATGTAAGGCACGGTCTGGGCGGCGCCGCAGGCCACTTTTTCCACCGTGGCATTGATGCCAACGGCGCGATCCTTGGGGGCGATCACCGCGTGCACGCCGAAAGCGTCGGCGCTGCGCAGGCAGGCGCCCAGATTGTGCGGATCCTGAACGCCGTCCAGCACCAGCAGCAACGCCGGTTCGGTCAATGTATCCAGCACATCGTCCAGATGCTGCACCTTCTGCGCCGCGTCCACGCGTGCGGCGACGCCCTGATGGCGCGTGTTGCCGGCCATGCCGTCGAGACGCTTGCTGTCCACCTGGATGACGCGCACGCCATTGCTCTCTGCTAGCTTGAGCAGGTCGCGCGCACGCGGGTCCTTGCGCTGGGGATCGACATACACCTCCAGCACACTGTCGGCGTTCTGGCGGATGCGGCCGGTGACGGCGTGGAAACCGTGGATGATGCGCGACTCAGCCATGACGTTTTCCCGTCTTTCCGGATTTTGCAGTCTTGGCGGGCTTGGCCGCTGCCTTTTTCGGAGGTGCTGCACCCCATGCGCCGACATTGATGCCGTCCGGAGCCGCTTTGCTTTCAACGCTCTCGAGCACGAAGTCGATCTTGGTGCTTTCCATGTCCACACGTACCACCTTCACGCGCACGCGGTCGCCGAGACGGTAGCGCTTGCCGGTGCGTTCGCCCAGCATCTGGTGTTTGGCCGCATCGAAGTGATAGTAGTCGGCACCGAGTTCGGACACATGCACCAGTCCCTCGACATACAGATCGTCCAGTGCCACGAACAAACCGAAACCGGTAACCGACGAGATGGTGCCGTCGAACACGCTGCCCAGATGGTCGCGCATGTAGAAACACTTGAGCCAGGCTTCGACATCGCGGGTTGCATCGTCTGCTCGGCGCTCAGTCATCGAGCAATGCACGCCCAGCTCCGCCCACTTGAGTTGCGGCTTGTATTTCTTGCCTTCCAGCACGGCCTTGATGGCGCGGTGCACCAATAAGTCCGGATAGCGGCGGATGGGCGAAGTGAAATGCGCATAGGCCTCATAGCCGAGGCCGAAGTGTCCCAGATTCTCCGGCGCATATACGGCCTGGCGCAGGGAACGCAGCATCACGGTCTGCAGCAGCCCGGCATCGGGACGGCCCTTGATCTGTTTGAGCAGCTTGGAATAATCGCCCGCCTGGGGGTCATCGCCGCCGCCCAGTTGCAGGCCGAATTCCTTGAAGAATTCGCGCACCGCTTCCAGCTTCTCCGGCGTCGGACCTTCGTGCACGCGGTACAACACCGGATGCTCGTGCTCTTTCAGGAAAGCCGCCGCGCACACGTTGGCCGCCAGCATGCATTCCTCGATCAGCTTGTGCGCGTCGTTGCGAATCACCGGCACGATCTTCTCGATCTTGCCCTGGTCGTTGAAGATCATCTGCGTCTCGACCGTCTCGAAGTCGATGGCACCGCGTTTGGCGCGCGCCTGCAACAGAACCTGGAACAGCTTGTAGAGGTTGTTGATATGCGGCAACACGGCGGCATATTCGCGCGCATTCTCGCCCTGCGGATTCTCCAGCATGTCGGCGACCTTGGTATAGGTCAGACGCGCATGCGAGAACATCACCGACGGGTAGAAACGGTACTTGCCTATCTCACCTTCGGCAGATATTTGCATGTCGCACACCATGCACAGGCGTTCGACATTGGGGTTGAGCGAACACAGACCGTTGGACAATTCTTCCGGCAGCATCGGGATCACACGGCGCGGGAAATACACCGAGTTGCCGCGGTTGATCGCCTCCTTGTCCAGCGCATCGCCGGACTTGACATAGTTGCTCACGTCGGCGATGGCCACCACCAGGCGGAAGCCCTGATCGTTCGGTTCGCAATACACGGCGTCGTCGAAGTCGCGCGCGGTCTCGCCGTCAATGGTCACCAGCGGCAGCTTGGCCACGCTCTCGCGCCCGGCGTAATCAGCCGGTTTTACCTCGGGCGAGATCGCCTCGGCCTGCTTCTTGGCATCATGCGGGAATTCGTTGGGCAAGTCGTGCTTGCGTAGGGCGATCTCGATCTCCATGCCGGGGTCGGCATAGTTGCCCAGCACCTCGACGATGCGGCCGATGGGCTGCGCGTGCTTGGAAGGTTGTTGCATGATCTCCAGCATCACCACCTGCCCGGCCTTGGCCCCGCCGGAAGCACCCGGCGCGACCAGAAAGTCCTGGCTGATGCGGCGGTTCTCCGCGACCACGAACAGGATGCCGTGCTCCTCATACAAACGGCCCACCACGCGGGTATTGGCCGGTTCCAGCACCTCGACGATCTTGGCCTCGCGCCGGCCGCGCCGGTCTTCGCCGCCGACCCGCGCCATCACGGTATCGCCGTGCAGGGCCTTGTGCATCTCCTTTTCACTCAGCACCAGGTCGGGGCTGCCGTCTTCCGGGATCAGAAAGCCGAAACCGTCGGGATGGCCCTGTACCTTGCCCTTGATCAGGTCAAGCTTGTCCACCTGGCAGATGGCGCCCTTGCGGTTGCGCATGATCTGGCCGTCGCGCTCCATCGCGCGCAGGCGGCGGGTGAACAGCTCGGCTTCATGGTCGTCGATCTGTAGCAGTTCGCACAGCTCATCCGGTTCTACCGGCACCCCCCGTTCGGCCAGCAACTGCAGGATAAACTCGCGACTGGGCAAGGGTTGTTCGTACTGTTCGCGCTCCCGTTCCAGAAAGGGATCGAGTTCGCGGATATTTTTTTTCTTTTTCGTCATTGACACAAATTCCTATAGCAATTAAAGTGCGCACCCTCGAAGCAATGCCCAGATGGCGGAATTGGTAGACGCACTAGGTTCAGGTCCTAGCGGTTGCAAGACTGTGGAGGTTCGAGTCCTCTTCTGGGCACCATAATTCAACAAGATGGCTCGCGTAAGCGGGCCATTTTTGTTTTGTGCCCGGAACAAGCGAAGCACCTGCGTGCTTCGCGCCAGGACTCGAAAGGCATCCGATGCTACGGATGCCGGGGTCGCGCAAGCGTGACCGAGCCTCTTCTGGGCACCAATTATCAACAAGATGGTCCGCGCAAGCGGGCCATTTTTGTTTGTAGCTGCAATTTTCAGGTTATTCAAATAAAAACACGCACCGCCTTGGCGATGCGTGCACGTTTCTTTCGTCTGGATCACCTGCTCAGACCTTGAACGGGTGACGCAAAACGATGGTTTCGTCGCGGTCCGGCCCGGTAGAAACCATATCCACCGGCACTTCGCAAATCTCGGCGATACGCTCCAGATACTTGCGGGCCTGCAACGGCAGGTCTTCGTAACGCTTCACACCGACCGTGCTGTCGCTCCAGCCCGGCATGTCCTCGTACACCGGCACGCAATCCACCAGTGACTCGGAGCCGACCGGCAGGATATCGCTGAACTGGCCGTCGATATTGTAGCCCACGCCAATACGCACCTTCTCCATGCCGTCCATCACGTCCAGCTTGGTCACGCACAGGCCGGATACGCCGTTGATCTGGATGGAACGCTTGAGCGCTGCGGCATCGAACCAGCCGCAACGGCGGGCACGCCCGGTAGTGGAACCGAATTCGTGCCCCTTCTCGGCCAGCATCTTGCCGATGGGATCCTGCTTCAGTTCGGCGTCGTACAGTTCGGTCGGGAACGGACCGGAGCCGACACGCGTGGTGTAGGCCTTGGTGATGCCCAGTACGTAATGCAGGCTCTGCGGGCCGATGCCTGCGCCGGCGCAGGCTGCACCGGAGATGCAGTTGCTGGAAGTCACAAACGGATAAGTACCGTGATCGATGTCAAGCAGGGTGCCCTGTGCACCTTCAAACAGCAGATTCTGTCCGGCCTTGTTGGCCTCGTAAAGCGCACGCGGCACATCCAGCACCAGCGGTTTCAGACGCTCGGCCAGCGCCAGCGTCTCGTCCATTGTCTTGTTGAAATCGACTGCTTCGGCCTTGAAATAGTTCTTTAGCACGAAGTTGTGATAGTCCAGCACCTCGCCCAGCTTGGCGGCAAAACGCTTGCGGTGGAACAAGTCCTGCAGGCGGATGGCGCGACGCGCCACCTTGTCTTCGTAGGCCGGGCCGATACCGCGCCCTGTGGTACCGATCTTGCCCGCGCCCTTGGCGATCTCGCGTGCCTGATCCAGCGCCACGTGATGCGGCAGGATCAGCGGGCAGGCTTCGGAGATGCGAAGGCGGTCATACACATGCACACCAGCGGTCTCCAGTTGGTCCATCTCCTTCAGCAGAGCGGATGGGGACAACACCACACCGTTGCCGATGTAGCACTTCACGTTATCGCGCAAAATGCCGGAGGGGATGAGGTGCAGCACGGTCTTTTCGCCATTGATGACCAGCGTGTGGCCGGCGTTGTGACCGCCCTGGAAGCGCACCACGCCCTGCGCATGGTCGGTCAGCCAGTCGACCACCTTGCCTTTGCCTTCATCGCCCCACTGGGTACCGATCACTACTACGTTCTTGGACATGTCTCTTTCCTGACCTTTTCAGTTTTCAATTCTTCAGCGCGACCACGCCCCAGTTGCCGTCGTGCAGCACCAGTTCGCGGTCACAGTTCAGTTCCGGATGATATTCGGCCTTGCCCAGCAGATCGACCACCACGATTTCGCCCTGCTCGCGCAGTTTGGCGATGGCTGCATCCAGCTCGGCGTCTTGGCGGTAGGGAGCGTGGATCCCCTTGGCCTGGGCCTGCTTCGCCAGTAGTCCGTGCAGCTGGCGCAGATCCATGCTGAAACCGGTGGCCGGACGGGCGCGGCCGAAGGCCTTGCCCACATCGTCGTAACGACCGCCGACGGCGATGGCATCGTGGCTGCCCTCGTGATAAGCCGCAAACACCATGCCGCTGTGATAGTGGTAACCGCGAAGTTCGGCCAGGTCGATACCGATGCCGCTGGCGGAGCCTTGCAGATGCGCTGCTGCCTGCGCCAGATCGTCCAGCGCCGCCTTCAGCTCGGGATAGTCCGGCAGCACCGCGCGCGCCTTCGCGATGACTTCTACGCCGCCATAGAGCTTGGGCAGGGCCAATATCGCTGCCTGTGTCTGCTGCGGCAGGCCCGCGACCAGCATTTGCAGGGTCGGCACATCCTTGCTCTGCAAGGCGCTGAACAGTTCGCTTTCCAACCCGGCGGGCACGGCGGCGCGTTGCATCAGACTGCGGAACACGGCGACATGACCCAAGTCGAGATGTACGCCCGTGATACCCAGCAAGGCCAGTGCTTGCAGCATCAGGCGCTGCACTTCCAGATCGCTTTCGATACCCGTATGTCCGTACAACTCGGCGCCGATCTGCAAGGGTTCGCGGGTGCGCATCAGGCCGGACGGCTGGGTGTGCAGCACGCTGCCGGCATAGCACAGGCGCGCAACGCCCTGACGATTGAGCAGATGGGCATCGATGCGTGCCACCTGCGGCGTGATATCGGCGCGCAAAGCCAAGGTGCGACCGCTCAACTGGTCGACCAGCTTGAAACTGCGCAGGTCCATGTCGACGCTGTCGTTGATGAGCAGCGATTCGGCATATTCCAGCAAGGGGGGCGACACCAGTTGATAGCCGGAACGGCGCAACAGTTCAAGCACATCGCGGCGCATGCCCTCGATACGCCATGCCTCGTCCGGCAGCATGTCTTGAATATTTTCCGGTAACAACCAATTCATCATTTCATCCAGTAAATCAGCAACAGCCCGCTCAACATCAGTGTCAATCCGATGAAGCGGGCCTGACCGTCGTGAAGCTGTGAAACCTTGAGCATCGTCTCGCGCCAGGAGGCGGGGAACAGGAACGGCATGATCCCCTCCAGCACCAACATCAACCCCAAAGCGGCCAGCCAGTAGTCGCCCATGCGATCTTATTTGCCGTCCCTGCCGGAGCCCTTCAGATACTTGAAGAACGGAGAACCGGCATCCAGCACCATGATATCGCTCTTGTTCTTGAAGCCCTGTTTGTAGACATCCAGACTGCGGTAGAAGGCATAGAACTCGGGATTGCGGCCAAATGCGCCCGCATACAAGGCCGATGCCCTGGCATCGCCCTCACCCTTGATCTTCTGCGCATCGCGATAGGCTTGCGCCAGGATCACTTCGCGCTGCCTGTCGGCATCGGCACGGATCTTCTCGCTCTCGGCATTACCCGTCGCACGCAGCTCGTTGGCGACACGTTTACGCTCGGCATCCATGCGGCGATAGACCGATTCGCTGATTTCCACCGGGAAATCAACACGCTTCAGGCGCACATCCAGCACTTCCACGCCGATCTTGCGCGCATCAACGTCGGTCTTCTCCTGCACCACGCGCATCAGCTCGTCGCGCTTGCCGGAGACCACTTCATGAATAGTGAGTTTGCCGAACTCTTCGCGCATCGCGGAGTTCACCGTCTGCATCAGACGGGTCTGCGCGCGCGCCTCGTCGCCCCCCACGCTGATGTAATACTGCTTCACGTCGACGATGCGCCATTTGACGAAGGAGTCCACCAGCATGTTCTTCTTCTCGGCCGTGATGATGCGTTCCGGTTCAGGCGCATCCAGCGTCAGGATGCGCGAATCGAACAGGCGCACGTTCTGCACCAGCGGCAACTTGAACTTGAGTCCTGGTGTACTTTCGACGCGCATCACTTCGCTCAACTGGAACACGATGGCGGTCTGGCGCTGATCCACGACGAACAGGCTCATGCTGGCCAGGATCAGGACGACGACCACGCCCACCAGGAAATTGGTTGAATTCAGCTTCATTAGCGTGCCTCCCTTTCGCGACCGAACAGTGTCGCGCGCGGCGCCACTTCGTTCGTCGGTGTCGATGTCAGTTGCTCTGTAGGCTTGGGCAATTCAGCACCCGGGTTCGTGCTCTGGATCAGTTTATCCAATGGCAGGTAAAGCAGATTGCCGCCGCCGCTCTTCTGGTCGACGATGACCTTGCTGGTGCTGGTCAGGATCTGCTGTTTCATGTCCTGGTACATACGCTCGCGCGTCACTTGCGGCGCTTTCTCATACTCGATCAGTATCTGCTTGAAGCGGCTCGCATCACCCTCGGCATTGGCGATCACGCTCTGCTTGTAACCGTCGGCTTCCTGCATCAGGCGCGCGGCTGCACCCTTGGCACGCGGCACCACGTCGTTGGCGTAGGCCTGACCTTCGTTCTTCTGGCGCTCACGGTCCTGACCTGCTTTCACGGCATCGTCAAACGCGGCCTGCACCTGCTCCGGCGGCTGCGCGTTCTGCATGGTGACCTTGCTCACGATGATGCCCGACTTGTAACGGTCGAGGATATCCTGGATCAGTTTGGTGGTGGATGCGGCGACCTGCTCGCGGCCTTCATACAGCACGTAGTCCATCTTGCTGCGGCCAACCACTTCGCGGATGGCTGTCTCGGCAGCCTGGCGCACGTTCTCGTCCGGATTGCGGTTATTGAACAGGTATTCTGCCGGATCCTTGAGGAAATATTGCACTGCGAACTGGATGTCGACGATGTTCTCGTCATCGGTCAGCATCAGCGATTCTTTCAGCATCTTGTTCTTCACGTTCTCGCGATAGCCGATCTCGGCCGTACGAACCTGGCTCAGGTTGACCACTTCCACGGTCTCTACCGGATACGGCAGATGCCAGCGCGGGCCGGCTTCCGTGATTTCCACCTGCTTGCCGAAACGCAGCACAACACCGCGTTGGCTGGCATCGACGATATAGAAGCCGCTGGCGATCCAGACCAGTGCCACGATCAGCACGATCAAGCCGATGCCGCCTCCCATACCGCCGGAAGTGTTGCCGTCACCGCTCTTTGGCGCGCCGCTGCCGGACTTGCCGAACAGCGATTCGATCTTGCGATTCAGATTGCGCATCACCTCTTCCAGATCGGGAGGGCCGCCGCCGTTCTTGTTGCCCCATTGCGGGTCATTCAGTCCCATAGTTCGTTACCTTTTGGTCGATTCAATTGTCATTCAGCGGATGCCATTCTTCCGCCTGCTTTTCCGAGGCCGGCACATCGCGCATCTCGGCGAGCGCGGCCCGTAATTCCGTCAAACCGGCGCCCGTCTTGGCGCTCAGGTGAACGCTGGCGATTTTACCATATTCGTCGCGCTTGACGCCCGCTTCCAGCCCCTGCAGATCGATCTTGTTGTAGACCACGATCTGCGGGATATGCTGAGCGCCGATCTCGGCCAGCACCTTGTTCACTTCGGCCACCTGGTCGTGCCGCTCGGGGCTGTTCACGTCCACCACATGCAGCAGAAGGTCGGCCAGCGCGGTCTCTTCCAACGTACTGCGGAAGGCTGCCACCAAGCCGTGCGGCAGATGGCGGATGAACCCCACCGTGTCGGAAAGCACCACCTGACGCGGGCTGTCACCTTCCAGAAATATCTTGCGGGCCGTGGTATCCAGCGTGGCGAACAACTGGTTGGCGACATAGACATTGGCGTTGGTCAAGCGGTTGAACAACGTGGATTTTCCCGCGTTGGTATAACCCACGATGGAAACCGACATCACATCGGAACGGTTGCGCGCCTTGCGCTGCAGTTCGCGGTGTTTTTTCAGCTGCTTCAGCCGTTCATTGAGCAGATGGACGCGCCTGTCCAGTTTGCGCCGGTCCAGCTCCAGCTGCGTTTCTCCCGGGCCGCGTGCGCCGACCGCGAACTTCTGCTGGCCCATGTCCATGTTCATGCCGACCAGCCTCGTGGAAAGGTATTTAAGCTGCGCCAGCTCGACCTGGACCTTGCCTTCATGACTCTGCGCCCGTAGCGCAAAGATATCCAGAATCAGCATGGTGCGGTCGATCACCCGCGTCTGTATCTTGGCAGTGAGATTACGCATCTGTGCAGGAGACAGGTCATGATTGAAGATGACCAGAGGCGCTTCCAGTTCCTCGACCAGCGCGGCGATCTCATCCACCTTGCCGCTGCCGGCGAAGGTCGACGCGTCCGGTCGTTGCCGCTTGCCCTCCACCAACGCAAGCGTACGCACTCCGGCGCTTTCCGCCAGCAAACGTAGCTCTTCCAGACTTTCTGCGTAATCGGGGGCGCCGAAATCGAGACTGACCAATATCGCTGTATTGGCAACAGTCGTTGATTCAGACATCACTCGGCTTCGAAAGGGATGGTGACAGCGCGTGCGGGGACGATGGTGGAGATGGCATGCTTGTAGACCATCTGGGTGACGGTGTTTTTCAGCAGTACCACGTATTGATCGAACGACTCGACCTGGCCTTGCAGCTTGATGCCGTTGACCAGATAGATGGCGACCTGCACATGTTCCTTACGCAATGCGTTCAGGAACGGGTCTTGTAGTTGTTGCCCTTTTGTACTCATGATGTCCGCTCTTGTAGTTCTTGGGGCGGACACTTTACTGGAAAAACAGGTATTGCGAAAGAGTGAGTTGCCGACGTGTCAGTCCTTGCGCCCCGCCCTGCGTCTGCCAGCCCAGGCAACTGCTTCCACGATTGCCGCGCCGGAGAGCATAAAGAACAGCGATGCCGTCAACACCAGAGTGACTACCAAACCAAGAATGAGCGCTTTCATTTCAACCTCCCACTAGAATGGGTGGAGATACACCAGTAAGTATCTTTACGGCATATTGATGCAAAACTTGAGCGTCTCAGCTTCTCAGGTTCCGGCTGAAATCTCGCTCGAGTCCAAATGCCTTCGGGAGCGCAGTCGATCTCCCCATCAGGAAACGCCCGATCTCATCGAATAGCCCGGTCTGCAGGACATCTGGAGCAAGTATGCCCTTCATGCCGCCGAAGCCGTCGAGATTGTTGCTTTCGACTTCAACGACACCGCCTGAATAATTTCCGCGGAATCTTATCCAGACGATGAATTCAGGCTCCAGATTCACCTGAAAGGTCACCTTCTGGGATCTATTTCGCCAGAGTTCGACCATATCTTCCTTGGACCTCAGGCCGAAAGCATCCAGATCCTTTTTCAACTCATCGAACAGTTCCCAGCGACGGATGACAGCAACAGGCTCCGGCACGACCAGACGAACCTGAAAGTAGACATAGTCCATCAAGGCATCGTCGGCAAGGCTTTGCTTGCGCGACTCGGCCATTCCGCTCTTCCACTTCAAATTCGAGAATTGCGATTTGCCGTCCAGGGCATACACGCGCGGGATGCTCGGCTCGATTGCATTTAGATGGTTGGCGAACAAACTGAAGAACTTGAAAGAACGGTCCAGCGCGGAATTTACATTCTGATTGATTGTCTGTCGGTCTTGTTGCAGAGCCCGCTTCGCCTCCAGCTTTTGTGTGGCCTCAGTTGCCAATTCGGCAAGAAAGCCGCTCATTTCGTTGTTCGACTGATTCATGTTGAACTATCCCCAAGCTACCTTTCGGCAAAGTGATGACATAAATACGATTCAACCGTACAGCCGGCGTCCCCGGATGCGGGCTCGATGGGCTGCGCGCTGTTCGCTCTCGGTCAGCACGTGTTTCTTGTCGGCAAACGGGTTCTTGCCGGACTTGAATTCGATGCGCAGCGGCGTGCCCTGCAATTTGAACGCGTCGCAGAAGGTCTTTTCCAGATAACGTCGGTAGCTGTCCGGGATCTTGTCGAGCGCGCTGCCGTGGATGACGATGAGCGGCGGATTGCTGCCGCCCTGGTGGGCATAACGCATCTTGGGACGGAATGCGCCGCGCGGCGGTTGCTGCTTCTGGATCGCCTCTTCCAGCACGCGGGTGAGTTGCGGTGTCGGCAACTTGGTCATCGCCGCCGCATAGGCCTGGTTCACCGATTTCAACAGAGCATCCACACCCGTACCGTTCAGGGCGGAGATGAAGTGATGCTTGGCAAAGCCGAGGAAATGCAATTTGCGCTCGATATCGCGTTTGGCAGTATCGCGTACATATTCGTCCAGCCCGTCCCATTTGTTCACCGCCAGCACCAGTGCACGGCCTGCCTGCAGTACGAAGTCGGCCAGATGGGCATCCTGTTCGGTGATCTGGTCGCGCGCATCCACCACCAGCACCACCACATTGGCATCCTCGATCGCCTGTAGTGTCTTTACCACGGAAAATTTCTCGATGGCCTCGTCGATCTTGCCGCGACGGCGCACGCCGGCGGTATCGATGATGGTGTACTGGCGGCCGCCGCGCTCGAAATCGATATAGATGGAGTCACGCGTTGTGCCCGGCTGATCGAAGGCGATGACGCGCTCTTCGCCCAGGATGGCGTTGACCAGCGTGGATTTGCCTACATTGGGACGGCCGACGATGGCCAGCTTGGGGTGATCTGATTTTTCCTCGACTTCCGGCTCCGCAGCGGGCAGTTCGTCCAGCGCAACCTCGATCATCTCGGCGACGTTGTCGCCATGAGCGGACGAGATCGGGATGGGCGTGCCTAAACCGAGTTCGTGGAAATCGGCCGTGACGCGTTCACTGCGCATGCCTTCGGCCTTGTTGACCAGCAGCAGCACCGGACGTCCGGTCTTGCGAAGTTGCGTGGCGATGATCTTGTCGTGCGGCGTCAGGCCGTCGCGGCCATCGACGATGAACAGCACCATATCGGCCTCATCCACCGCCTGGCGCGTCTGCTTGGCCATCTCGTGCAGGATGCCTTCCTTGGCGACCGGCTCCAGTCCGCCGGTATCGACCACCAGATAGGGTCGCTCGCCCACGCGACCGCGACCGTAATGGCGGTCGCGCGTCAGGCCGGGCAGATCGGCCACCAGCGCGTCACGACTGCGCGTGAGGCGGTTGAACAATGTGGATTTGCCTACATTGGGACGGCCGACAAGTACGATGGTAGGTAGCATTATCGGATGGCGATCGAATAAAGTTCGCCGTCGCTGGTTTGCACCAGCGCACCGTCGCCAAGCGTCATTGGCGCGATGTTGATCGCGCTGCCGTCGGTCTTGCGTCTGGCGACAAAGCTGCCGTCATCGCGCTTCAGCACATGCAGGTAACCCTCGTAGTCGCCCAACACCAGATAATCGTCCAGCGGATAGACCGCTGTCCCGCCGCGCAACGACAACTGGCTGTTCTTCCACAGCGAAGCGCCGCTGCTCTTGTCCAGCGCCAGCACGTTGCTGTCGGTGTCGGTCAGATACAGCATCTTGCCCCACAGAGCCAAGCCCTTGTCGCTGGAGACATCGCGCGTCCACAATGCGCCGCCCTGCACCGCGTCGAAACAGGCAAGTCGACCCTGGAACGCCACGGCGCACACTTGCGCGTCGTCCGCCACCGGCAGACTGGTGATATCGCTGATGCGTTCCAGTTCGGTGTTGCCGCGCGGCTGCGAGACCGTGGACTCCCAAACCACCACCCCGTTCTTCAGGTTGATCGCCGCCAGTTTTCCGGCGGCAAAACCGGCGTAGACCAGACCGTTGCGGATCAGCACTCCGGCATGGCTGCGCACGATCAGCGTGGGCGTTGCCCGCTCATACAACCATAAACGGCTGCCGTCCTTCGCGCTCAAGCCGGTGATACGCTGGTTGCCGGTACGCACCACCACCACACCATCGGAGACCTTGGGCGGGCTCAATACATCGCTGGATACTTTGACTTGCCATTGCTGCTTGCCGCTATCCTCATCGTAGGCGGCCAGTTCGCCCTTTTCGCCGCCGACCAGCACCAGACCGCCGCCAGAGCCGACGCCGCCGGTGATGGCGAATCCGCTATCAATGCGCCAGACCTGTTTGCCGGTGTTGCGGTCGAAACGGTACACATCGCCATCTGCATTCGCGGCAAACACGGCCTCGCGCGTCACCGCCGGGAACAGTACGCTTTGTCCGGCATCGCCGACATCGTTATCCCAACGAACTTCGATCTTGGCCTTGGCCTGGAAATCGACCAGTTTGGCGGGCTCGATCTTCGGCTTGTCGCTGCTGCAGGCAGCCAAAACCAAGGGCAACAACGCGACGATGAGTTGGCGTTTCAATCTCATTTAGCCGCACCCAGACCGTCCAGTTTCAACTGAATCAGATTGCGATATACGCTCTTGGCATCGGTCTTGTCGAAAGCCTCCTGATAGGCGGCGCGCGCCTCCGCCACTTTGCCCTGTGCGCTCAACACATCGCCCTTGAGGTCGGCATATAAGCCCGTAAATGATTCGGGATGGGCTGCGTCGAGTTGCTTGAGTGCCTCATCGTAGCTCTGCTCATCCAGCAGCACACTGGCCAATTTCAGGCGCGCGGTATCCTGCAGGCCGGTCTCGCTGGCGTGCTCGATCACCCACTGCAGCTGCACCTTGGCGTGCGCAGCATCGCGTGCCTGCAAGCTGGCTTGCGCCGCCAGCAATTGCGCGCGAGGTGCATAGGCGCTGCTGCCGTAACGGCTGACCAACGCGTCCGCCGCATCGCTGATGCGCTTCGCATCGTTGGTCGCGGCCTGCTTCATCACTTCGGCATAGAGCTTGGCTGCCTCGGCAGTCTGTCCCGACTGGTAGCTCTTCCAGTATTGCATTCCGGCAAAGCCGAGCAACCCGACCACGATGGCACCGATCACCCATTTACCGTTCTCATCCCACCAGGCCTTCAGCGCATCGACTTGTTCCTGTTCCTGCAAATCCAGATTCGACATCTTCATTTCCTCACTTGATCAATTCAACGATTTTATTCCGCAATACATCCAGCGCAACGCGCTGCTGCTCTCCCTCGCCGCGCAAAGGCTTCAACATCACGGCCTGCGCCGCCACTTCGTCGTCGCCGATGATGACCGCGCATGCCGCCGCGCTGCCATCCGCTTTCTTCATCTGCGACTTGAAGCTGCCGCCACCGCAATGCAGCAGTACACGCAAACCTCCATCACGCATATCTTCTGCCACGCGCCAGGCCAATCTCTGCGCCTGTTCGCCTTGGTGCACCACATATACATCCACCGGCGCGGGCGGGTTCTGCATGCCGTCTTCCTGCAACAACGCCAGCAGCCGCTCCACGCCCATGGCGAAACCCATCGCCGGCGCTGGCTTGCCGCCCATCTGCTCGATCAGACCGTCGTAACGGCCTCCCGCGCAGATGGTTCCCTGCGCTCCCAGACGCGTCGTGACCCACTCGAACACGGTACGGTTATAGTAATCCAGACCGCGCACCAGACGCGGGTTGATCTCGAACGCGATGTCGTGCTGTTTTAAGATAGCCTGCACCGCTTCAAAGTGCTGGATCGCATCCGCTTCCAGCTCGTCCATCAGTTTCGGTGCCGCTGACACCAATTCCTGCATCGCCGGATTCTTGCTGTCGAGGATGCGCAGCGGATTGCTGTGCAGGCGGCGCTGCGCATCGGCATCCAGCACATCCTTGTGCTGCTCGAAATACGCGATCAGTTTTTCGCGATGGCGCTGGCGCGAGGCCGCATCGCCCAGCGTGTTGATCTGCAGTGTCACATCGCGGATACCCAGTTTCTTCCACAGCCGCGCGCACATCACGATCTGCTCGGCATCGATGTCCGGCCCGGCAAAACCCAGCGCTTCCACGCCGAACTGGTGGAACTGGCGGTAACGCCCCTTCTGCGGGCGCTCGTGGCGGAACATCGGTCCCGCATACCACAGCCGTTGCGGCGCGTTATACAGCAGATTGTGCTGCAACACGGCTCGCACACAGGAAGCAGTCCCCTCCGGGCGCAGCGTGAGCTGGTCGCCGTTGAGGCTGTCCTCGAAGCTGTACATCTCCTTCTCGACGATGTCGGTCACTTCGCCGATGGCGCGTTTGAACAGCGCAGTCGGCTCCACCAGCGGCATACGGATGTTGCGGTAGCCGTAGGCTTCCAGCCACTCGCGCACCGTATCCTCGAACCACAGCCAAAGTCCTGCCTCATCCGGCAGGATATCGTTCATGCCTTTTACTGCTTGCAGCGTCTCGCTCATTTCCTGACGTACTTTCTTGCCACATATTCATTGACGATCCGGGTGAACTCTTCGGCGATATTGTCGCCGCGCAGAGTCACCGTCTTCTCGCCGTCCACATAGACCGGAGCGGCCGGACTTTCACCCGTTCCCGGCAGACTGATGCCGATGTTCGCCATCTTGCTCTCGCCCGGGCCGTTGACGATGCAGCCCATCACCGCGACAGTCATCTCTTCCACACCCACGTATTGCTCGCGCCATACCGGCATCTGCGCACGCAGATAATTCTGGATATGCTGCGCCAGTTCCTGGAACACCGTGCTGGTAGTGCGTCCGCAACCAGGACAGGCGGTGACCATCGGCGTGAACGAACGCAAGCCCATCGTTTGCAGGATCTCCTGCGCCACCACCACCTCCTCGGTGCGCGCTCCGCCGGGTGCGGGCGTCAACGACACGCGAATGGTATCGCCTATACCCTGCTGCAACAGCACTGCCAGCGCGGCAGTGGATGCGACGATGCCCTTGGAACCCATGCCGGCCTCGGTCAGACCGAGATGCAAGGCATAGTCGCAACGCTTGGCCAGTTCCTGATACACCGCGACCAGATCCTGCACCTCGCTCACCTTGCACGACAACACGATGCGCTCGCGCGGCAGCCCCAGCTCCTCGGCTCGCTTCGCGCTGTCCAGCGCCGAGACGATCAGCGCCTCGCGCGTCACTTCGCGCACGTCCTTCGGCTGCGACAGTTTCGCATTCTCATCCATCATACGCACAACGAGGTCCTGGTCCAGGCTGCCCCAGTTGACGCCGATGCGCACCGGCTTGTCATACTGCTTCGCCACTGCGATCATCATCGCGAACTGGTCCTCGCCCTTGCGGTTCTTGCCGACATTGCCCGGATTGATGCGGTATTTCGCCAGCGCCTGCGCGCACTCTGGAAACTCGGTAAGCAGACGGTGGCCGTTGTAATGGAAATCGCCGATCAGCGGCACGGCGCAACCCATGTCGTCCAGCATCTTGCGGATGTGCGGAACTTGGGTGGCAGCCTCGGAAGTATTGACGGTGATACGCACCAGTTCGGAACCGGCTCGCGCCAGCTCGTACACCTGGCGCGCCGTACCTTCGGCATCAGCCGTGTCGGTATTGGTCATCGACTGCACCACAACCGGCGCACCGCCGCCGATGGCAACGCCGCCAACAAACACACGTCGCGTCTTGTGACGCTGTATCGGGGAATGGCTCACGCGTCTCACTCCACCTTCAGACGGGCAGTACCCATCCCCGCATAGGCGGAGAGATCGATCTCTTTCCCTTTGTAATACATCTTGACGTTGCTCGGATTGCCGATAGATACGTCATAAGGCGCACGGCGGGGACCACCTACCCATTTTTCCGTGCCGCCGAGATTACTCCTCGACAAAAGAATATCCCCGTTGACGTCGATCACCTCTATCCAGGCAGCTCCTGTGAACACGAAATGCAGCGGGCGACGCTTCAGCATCTCAAGGTCTACGGGAGGCTTGGCGACCACCGTTGGCGACGCAACGGAAGATGCGGCTGAAATTGAATTGGCCGGTGCCGATACCGTGGCTTTCTGTGTTTTCGCCGCCTTTTCCTCGACCTTGCGGGGTTCTGCGATCTTGGCAATCTCCGGCTCGGCGGATAATGTCGGCGGCGCAACGACGGCGGACACACCGGTATCAGGCATCGGCAGCGGAACCGCTTCAACTACGACTTCGGATGGCTTTTGTGTGGGTTCGCCATCGCTCAACCACACGAACAAACCCAACACCATCGCAACGCCCAACGCCCCGGCCAGCCACATCACATTGATACGTCGCGCTGCCAGTGCACTTGGAAATGTGACATCCACCATCTGCTGTCTGGCAACGTTCTGCGGTGTTGATTCGCTCGGCAAAGCCGCAATCAGCATCGCTTCGTCCAGCTGCAAGACACGAGCATAACTGCGCACGAAGCCACGCAGGAACATGGCCTTCGGCAGTCGTTCGTAATCGTTGGCCTCCAGCGCTTCGACTTGCTTGGGGGCGAACTTGATCCGTTCCGCGATATCGTAAACGCTCATCCCCAACCCTTCGCGAGCCTCGCGCAGAGTCGCCCCCACATTCAACCGCGCCTTGGGGGGTACTGCATCTTTGGCTTCTTGAGTTGTCACATCCGAGATTTCCATCATTGGCCTTGCAATAAAAGTTGAGCCTCGCGAGACTCTGGGTAACGTTTGCGCAACTGCAAAGCAAAGCTTGCTTCCGAGTTCCGGTCGCGCATCTTGCGCTCGATTCGTACCGCCAGCCAAAGCTGCTCGGCGGTCAATTCAAGCGGCCCACGTGAAAAACGCTGCAAATAGGATTTTGCCCCGGCATAATCGCCCCGCTCATAACCCAATTTTGCCAAGCCATACAAGGCTTCCTGCATACCTGGACGGAGGACCAGCGCGCGCTGAAAATTACTTTCGGCTTCCTGCGGCTGTCCAGCCTTCATGGAACACATCCCCAAGTTCACATATGCCATCTCCGGTGTCGCATACAAGGGGTTCTTCAATGCTTCCCGGAACTGCCCAAGGGACTCCTTTGCGCGCCCTCGCTGGCAGAGGAACCAGCCATAGTTGTTTCGCGTCTCCGAATTAGAACTATCCAGTTGCACACTCAGACGAAAATCGGCATCCGCCTGTTCATCTTCGCGCAAGGCCATGCGTATCAATGCCCGAACCGAGTATGCGGGAGCATATCCAGACTCTGCCTGCAGTGCCACAGCAATCTCCTGCAGCGCCACAGCATACTGTTCGCGCTCATAATAAGCGGCAGCCAATTCGGTATGGATCTTGGCGATCGACTGCGCGCGGGTCGTATCCATCTGAGGCGTACCCTTTGACCCTCCCCCGGTCGAGGCGCACGCCGTCAACAGCGCGACCACGAACAACATGCCGATTCTCTTCATTGACTCGCCTCCTGCAATCGATGGGTTCGTTTCGTCTTGTCCTGCACCTGCCCGGCCAATTGACCGCAGGCAGCCGCGATGTCGTCGCCGCGCACTTTGCGGATGGTCGTCACGATGTCGGCCTGCATCAGCACGTCGCGGAAACGTTTCACCGTCTCCATGTCCGAACGCTGATAAGGCGCTTGCGGGAACGGGTTGAACGGGATCAGGTTGAATTTGCACGGCACGTCATGCACCAGGTTGATCAGTTCGCGTGCATGCTGCACGCCATCATTCACGCCTGCCAGCATCACATACTCGAAGGTGACAAAATCGCGCGGTGCCTTTTCCAGATAACGCTGACAAGCTGCCATCAGTTCCTTCAACGGGTACTTCTGGTTGATCGGCACCAGCACATTGCGCAACGCATCGTTCGGTGCGTGCAGCGAGATCGCCAATGCGACCGGGCATTCATCACGCAAGCGATCCATCGCCGGTACCACGCCGGAAGTCGAAACAGTGACGCGGCGGCGCGACAGACCGTAGGCATTATCGTCCAGCATCAGGCGCAAGGCGCTCACGGTGCTGTCGAAGTTCAGCAGCGGCTCGCCCATGCCCATCAGCACCACATTGGTGACCGGCCAGTTGCCTTGAGCCTGCCCTGAGCCTGTCGAAGGGGCATTCTTGCCGAGTTTGTGGTTCGCCCACCACACCTGGCCGATGATCTCGGCGGTGGAGAGGTTGCGATTGAAACCCTGCTTGCCGGTGGAACAGAACGCGCAATCCAGTGCGCATCCGGCCTGCGTCGACACGCACAAGGTGCCGCGGTCTTCTTCCGGGATATACACGGTTTCCACCGCGTTGCCCGTACCCACATCCAGCAACCATTTGCGCGTACCGTCGGAGGCGGTCTCTTCGCGCACTACGGTCGGCGTCCTGATGCAGGCGGTTAGTTTGAGCTTTTCGCGAAGAGAGATCGCCAGATCGCTCATCGCATCGAAATCGGACTCCCCGGCCTTGTATATCCAGCGCAACACCTGCTTGGCGCGGAACGGCTTTTCGCCGTGCTCCGCAAACCAGGCAGTCAGTTGTTGCGCATCAAAGTCGAGGAGATTTTGCATCAACGAGAGTGGAGGTTCTTCGGTGAGAAGAAGTAATCGATCTCGATCTTGGCGTTCTCGGCGGAATCGGAACCATGCACGGCGTTGGCATCGATACTGTCGGCGAAGTCGGCGCGGATGGTGCCCTTGTCGGCCTTCTTCGGATCGGTCGCGCCCATCAGGTCACGGTTCTTCTGCACAGCGCTCTCACCTTCCAGCACCTGGATCATCACGGGGCCAGAGATCATGAAATCGACCAGATCCTTGAAGAAAGGACGTGCCTTGTGCACGGCGTAGAAACCTTCTGCTTCGGTGCGCGACAGGTGACGCATCTGGGATGCGACGATCTGCAGGCCGTTGCTCTCGAAACGGGAGTAGATTTTGCCGATGACATTCTTCGCCACGGCATCGGGTTTGATGATTGAAAGGGTGCGTTCGACAGCCATGCTTCTCTCCAAGTAGTGATTTGAAATCAGAAAATTCTGAGGGCGCGATTCTAGCAGGGTTTGCCCGCCCTGTCGCAGTCCGGCAGCCCATCCGGGCACGATCCCCGGCTCGGAATCAGCGGCCTGAAAGCCTGCCGCGATAGCCACTCCCGGCACACACACCAACTCGTCGCCGCAATACAGCAAAGGCAGGCGTTCCCGCTGCCACGGCGGCACACTATGCTCCTGCAACAGGTTCTTCAGGCTGCGGGTCGCGGCGCCGCGGCGCGGCCGCAATGACTCACTGCCGCCGCGCAGGCGCAACTCGACTTTGCCGGGGCGCAGTTTCGCCAGACTGATGCCCTGCCCCACGACCTGCCGGAAGCAGACATTCCCGCCCAACGCAGGCCAGAAAAGTTCGCTTTCCCCATTCCAATCAACGGTGTAATCACGATCAAATCCGCCAGACAAAGGTTGCACATGCACGCGATCCTGATAGCGGCGCACTTCCCAGCCTCCATACGCGACGCAAACCGACGCATCCCGTCGCGCCTCCAGCAACTGGCTCAACATGCTATTCAGCTGCACGGTCTGCGGCATAGTCGCGCCCTGAACATGCAGGAAATAGCGCAACAGATTGCGGGCACGTGATGCTGACAGCTCGCGCAGTCGGGCGATATCCAGAGCGCCATCCACCACTGCGCCTTGTGCGTCGATCTGCGCCAGTTCGTCCTGAAGTTCGGACGCCTCGGCAAAATGACCGGCGCTGCGCGGCAAAGTTTCACGCCAGGCCGGAAAACGCTCAGCCAGCAGCGGCAACACACGATGGCGCAGGAAGTTGCGCGGATAGCTGTCGTCGGCATTACTCTCGTCTTCGATCCACTTCAAACCGTGCTGCAGCGCATGTTCTTCCAGTTCGGCACGTGTGATGTCCAGCAAAGGACGGAGCAACGCGGGCTTTCCCGGCCTGACAAAAGTCCCTTCGACCTTGCTCAGGACAGGCATCGCAGCCACGCCCTTCACCCCCGCACCGCGCAGCAACTGCAGCAGCAAGGTCTCGGCCTGATCGTCGGCATGGTGCGCCAGCGCGACGAAATCAGACGCTTGTGAGGCAAAGGCGGCATGGCGCAATTTGCGCGCGGCCGCCTCGATGCCGTGCTCGTCGCGCAAGGGGGTGATATCGACGCGCTCGACATGCAAACGGATACCGTAGCGCGCACAGAGATCGGCACAGAACGACGCCCAGGCATTGGCGTTCGGGCTGATGCCGTGATGGACATGCAAAGCGGAGAGGTGCCAAGCGAAGCGCGGCGCGATGGAATGCAACAGATGCAGCAGAACGACGGAGTCGATTCCGCCGCTCAAGCCAATAAGGATGTGGGATTGCTTGGGAAGATGCGGAGCCAGAAGCTCCGCAACGCGATCAGTTAAGCTCGATTTCCTTGTACTTGCCATAGCTCATCAAGCGATTGAAGCGGGCTTGCAGCATCTCGCCGGGAGCCTGCGCCTGGACCTGGTTGAGCGTGTCCTGCAGGGCCTTTTTCAGGGTTTGCATCATCGCGGCATAGTCGCGGTGTGCGCCGCCCAAAGGCTCGCTGATGATCTTGTCGACCAGACCCAGCGTCTTCAGACGTGTCGCAGTGATGCCCAGCGTCTCGGCCGCCTCGGAGGCCTTGTCAGCGCTCTTCCACAGGATGGAAGCGCAGCCCTCGGGCGAGATCACGGAATAGGTCGCATATTGCAGCATCAGCATGGCATCACCCACGGCGATAGCCAGCGCGCCGCCGGAACCGCCTTCGCCGATGATGGTGCAGATGATGGGAGTGCGCAGTTCGGCCATCACATACAGGTTCTTGCCGATGGCCTCAGATTGGCCGCGCTCTTCCGCGCCCACGCCGGGATAGGCGCCCGGAGTGTCGATGAAGGTCATGATGGGGATGCCGAACTTCTCGGCCAGACGCATCAGGCGCATCGCCTTGCGGTAGCCTTCCGGACGCGGCATGCCGAAGTTGCGGTACTGGCGTTCCTTGGTGTCGCGGCCCTTCTGGTGGCCGATGACCATCACGCTCTGGCCGTTGAAACGCGCCAGACCGCCCACGATGGCGGGATCGTCGGCATAGGCACGGTCGCCGTGCAATTCTTCAAAATCGGTGAACAGGTGCTGGATGTAGTCCAGCGTATAGGGGCGCTGCGGATGACGCGAGACCTGCGAGATCTGCCAGGGCGTGAGCTTGGCGTAGATGTCCTTGGTCAGCGATTGGCTCTTTTTCTGCAATCTGCCGATCTCGTCGGAGATATCAAGTGCGGAATCGTCCTGCACATAACGCAGTTGTTCGATCTTGTTCTCCAGCTCGGAGACCTGCTGCTCGAAATCCAGAAAAGTGACTTTCATGTGTTCTATCCCAAATTGCCCGGAGCGAATGATACCGCAAGCCAGCCCATGAATTAAGCCCAAATATAAGTCGGGTTAATTCCCCAGCGAGAAGAAGCGCTTGATGGTGGCAAGGATCTCGTAGCGCTGTTGCGTCAGGTCCTGATGTTTCCCGGTCGCGTCCAGATTTTGCAGCGCAACGTCCAGCTCGGCCCGGCGCGCGACGAGGATATGCGATATCTCGTCGGCGATGCTCGGGCGCTCCTGCAGCAGCTCTTCCACCACGTCCTTATCGATACGGTAACACTCCACATCGCTCTTCGCGATGACCGATGCGGTACGCGGCGCGCCGGTCAACAGCCCCATCTCGCCGAAAAAATCGCCGCGTCCCAGTGTGCGCACAGTGCGCCGTTTGCCGTTGGGCAGATCGACGAACACCTCGGCATCGCCGTTGATGATGACATACAGCCAATGCGACTTCACATCTCCCTGCTTGGTAATGATGTTGCCCTTGGCGAACGGCGAATAACGCAACCGTTCCGCCAGTCCTTTAAGCTCATCATCATTGAGTTGCGAGAACAACTCGACCTTGCGCAAAGTCTTGATACGCAACAGCACTTCGCGATGATGCACCACCTCGTCATATTTCTCGTTCTCCTTCGTGAGATGGATGCTCTTCTCCTCCAGCGCCAGCTTGATGCCTGCGCGCTGCAAGGCGGTCATGATGTGCCAACGGATCATTGCATCGGTGGGATCGTCCGGCGCCAGATCGGTCAGCCAGTAACGCAGTGCATAGCGTGCATAGCCCTTGCTATCCATGTCCATCAGGAGGCAGTTCGGCGCGGGGGTTTTCGCCACATTGGCAATGTCGGTCTGCAGGATGGAATCCTCGACCACGTTCACCACCCTGGTCGGCGCGACATCCAGCCCGACGTTGAACCACACCCAGCGCCGCCACTGCACCGGCTGGTCGGTGCGCCTTCCCAGCACCATGAACTTGTTCTTCATCAGTTGGCTGTTGGGGAACACCACCGTCTCCCAATTGCGCGTCTCCACCAGTGTGGATCGCCAGCGGATATCCACCACGCGGCCGGAGATGTCGTCCACCTTGATCCAGTCGCCGACCTCGATGGAATTGTCCAGTTGCAGCGCCAGGCCACCAAGGATGTTGCCCAGCGTATCCTGCATGGCGAAGGCCACCACCGCCGTGATCATCGCCGACGTGGCGAGGATGCTGCCCAGATCGAGTCCGGCATAGCGCAACCGCACCATGAACCAGGCGATGTAGGCGATGATGACAAAGATATCCTCGGTGATGCGCGGCGGGGTGAGTTTGACGGCGGGCAGCAGGACGCGGAACACCAGTAGCCCCCACAGGCGGATGACCGCCACCCCGGCACCGATGACGAATACCTCGTGCGTCACGGCGGCGGCGCGGCCCAGATCCATGGCATGCAACAGGCCCGCGATGAATTGCCCGAGCAGGCAGACGAAGAAGAAACCGACTGTGTTGACGAGATTGGCGCGCTCTTCGCGACGGAAATGGAACAGCAGCGCCCAGACGCCCAGCACCATCACCAGTAAAGGCAAGGACTCCGCGCCCCAGAAGAACCCCATCAGTTTGTCCCAGAATTCCATCGTGTCGCTCCGCTCCAAGTCGCCATGATTCTACACCGCATACCGTGCCAGAGCGCGCACCGGCCGCCACAATCTCCAGGCCGAGGTGCGGGTCGATTCGAAACGCTGTGTTCCGTTCACGCTCAAGACCTCCAGCGTTAGCCGCTGCAGCTGCCCGGTCCGCAACGCCCGCAACAGAGAGGAACAATCCCGCTCGAGCTGCAACACCGCTTCGCGCCAGGCGTGATAGTCGCCACGCTGCTGCGCACTGCTCATCGCTTCGTTCACCCACAGACCGCTCGCACCCTTGGCATGCAACATATCATCGAGCGACGCGGCCTGCGCGATCCCGGCCGCCCGCGCGAAAGCCAGACCGACATCGCTATCGCCGCCCAGCACATCGTACACAGCGTTCAACTGCATCGCCCGCCCCCCGCCCCACAGCCACAGACTGCTGATGAGCACCTCGCCGCGGGCCTCCCGCGCCTGATTGACAGGATGGGCATACAACAGCATCTGCACCTCGGTCATCACCCGTTGCCAATGCAGGGTATCCCCCCCCTGCGGCTGATGGAACCTGGCATCCTGCCAGGCCGCTTGTCGCAGCGGCGTGGTGGTCAGTTGCGGCTCCTGAGTCAACTGCACATACCAGCGCTGCGGCTGCGGTGCAATGAAACGCACCCCCAGCCCGGCGAAATGCGAGTTGAGGTTGTCGCACAACGCCGCCGCCTCTTGCCACGTCGCTACCACATCGGGAACCAACATCATCTGCGCACGATGCAGTTGCAGGTTCACCGGGTCGGCACACAACCAATACCCTTCGCTCGCATCCAGCCCGTCGGCGGCGGCACGCACCGGCGCGACAGCCGGCGCCCCGAACGCAGCGCACAGCCACTCTTCCGCCGATGCCGCAGGCGCGGCACTTGCCTCAGCACGTGCCAGCATCTTTTCCAGCGCGGGCAGATGCAGACCGGCGCACACTTCGGCGGCGATGTCTTGCGGGGGAAACAGGTCGGGGATGAGCAGATGGAGATGGTTCATAGCGGCAGTTTACCATCCCGCCAAAGGGCCTCTTGTGGCACACTAGCGCCCGTCCACATTCCGAGCCGTCGCCTTGCAACCCTACGAACTCTTCATCGGCCTGCGTTACACCCGCGCCAAGCGCCGCAACCACTTCATCTCCTTCATCTCGCTGATCTCGATGCTGGGCATCGGCTTGGGCGTGATGGCGCTGATCGTGGTGCTGTCGGTGATGAACGGTTTCCAGAAAGAGATCCGCGCGCGCATCCTCGGCGTCACCCCGCACCTGCAGGTCATCGGCGACGGCCAGCTCGACGATTGGAGGAAGGTGCTGAAGACCGTCGAAGCGCATCCCGAGATGCGCGCCGCCGCACCCTACGTCAACGGCCAGGGTATGCTGTCGCTGGGCGAGAATGTGGAAGGGGTGATGGTGCGCGGCATCCTGCCCGATGCCGAACAGAAGCTGACCGCCGTCGGCGACAAGATGAAGAAAGGCGCGCTGGCCGACCTGAAGGCGGGCGAATTCGGCATCGTGCTCGGCGTCGATCTGGCGCGCGCGATGGGCACCCGTGTCGGCGACAGCGTACTGCTCATCACCCCGCAGGGACAGTTCACCCCCGCCGGGATGATGCCGCGCCTGAAACAATTCCATGTGGTCGGTATCTTCGAGATCGGCATGTCGCCTTATGACAACTCGCTGGCGCTGATCCATCTCAACGACGCGCAGAAACTCTACCGCCTGGGCAATGCCGTCAGCGGCATCAGCGGCAGCCTGCATAACCTCGATCTGGCTCCGCAGGTCGCTTTCGAGCTCAGCAAATCCGTGCCGCAGGACACCTTCATCACCGACTGGACGCGCCAGAACGCCAACTATTTCGCCGTGGTGGCGATGGAGAAGAAGATGATGTTCATCATCCTCTCGCTCATCGTGCTGGTCGCGGCGTTCAATATCGTCTCCACGCTGGTGATGGCCGTGACCGACAAGCAGGCCGATATCGCCATCCTGCGCACACTGGGCGCATCGCCGAAGAGCATCATGCAGATCTTCATGGTGCAGGGCATGCTGATCGGCCTGATCGGCATGGGACTGGGTGTGCTCGGCGGCATGTTGCTCGCGCTGAACATCGGCACGATAGTCCCCTTCATCGAAAACCTGTTCGGCGTGCATTTCCTGGCCAAGGAGTTCTACTACATCAGCGAACTGCCGTCCGATTTGCAAAAGGGTGATGTGTTCGTCGTGGCGGGCATGTCCTTCCTGATCAGCCTGTTCGCCACACTCTATCCGAGTTGGCGTGCTGCCAAGATCCAGCCGGCGGAGGCACTGCGTTATGAATAAAGATACCGTCATCTCCTGCCGCGACCTGCGCAAGACCTATTCTCAGGGCGATCTCAGCGTCACCGTACTCAACGGCGTGAACCTCGACGTGACACACGGCGAACGCATCGCCATCGTCGGCGCCTCCGGTTCCGGCAAGAGCACGCTGCTGCACCTGCTCGGCGGACTCGACAGCATCAGTGACGGCAGCGTCAGCATCCTGGGGCAGGACGTGACAACGATGAACGAGACGCAGCGCGGCGAACTGCGCAACCGCTCGCTCGGTTTCGTCTACCAGTTCCACCATCTGCTGGCCGAATTCACCGCGCTGGAGAACGTCGCCATGCCCTTGCTGATCCGCGGCATGAAACCCGCCGAAGCGCATCCGCAGGCCGCCGCCATGCTGGAACAGGTCGGCCTGGCACAGCGCGTGCGCCACCTGCCCGCCGAGCTTTCCGGCGGCGAACGCCAGCGCGTGGCCGTGGCGCGCGCCCTGGTCACCCAGCCCGCCTGCGTACTGGCCGACGAGCCCACCGGCAATCTGGACCGCGCATCGGCCTCGGCGCTGTTCGACCTGATGCAATCGCTCAACGCCAAACTCGACACCAGCTTCATCATCGTCACCCACGACCTCGAACTCGCCGGCCGGATGCAACGCCAGTTGCGCCTGATCGACGGCACGCTGCACCCGGCCTGATCCGCCAAACCGTCTGCAACCTGCCCGTCATCACCATGTAACACCGGCGGATTAGTGTGCGCGTCATCCTAACCACAGGAGCGACGAACATGATCCCATTCCCTTCCCGCACACTGCCGCATACCGAACTGCCCATCGCCGACAGTGTCATGCAACCCTTCGAACAACTGCTCGATTTCAAGACCTTCTCTTCCCTGCGCCGCATGGTGACCCACCAGCACAGCAAACCGCTGGTCAAGCGCAGCGACTTCATGAAACAAGTGACACTCTATCTGCCCGAGGTCGCCGCCCGCATCGAGGAGAGCGACTTCGGTATCGTCCATCTGGAAGTCGGTGCCATGCGGCTGGCCACCCGCGAAGCCATCATCGCCCGCGATTTCGCCACCGTGCACAAGCACCTGTTCCTGATCACCGACCTGTTCGACCGCGCCGACAACGAACTGTATGAAGCTATCCGCGTCTCCTGGCTGGATGCCTTGTTTCTCGAAGAATACTCGTCGGCATTCATGGAAGCGCGCAGCATGCTGTCGAAGCCGATGGAAAATGTGTTGCGCCAAACGGAACTGCGGCTGGACAAACTGCAAGGCGAAGCCAAAAAGAACGCCCCGGTACTCGCGCACCGGGGCGTATGTCGTTCGTCGCAGGAATTAGATTGAAGTGCTGACGGATGTGAACGTCGGTAGCGCCACGATCAGCGCGAACACGCTGGCGATCATCCAGCGAACGAACTTTGCCACACCTTCATATACTTTTTTCATCTGACACCTCTCTTGGTTAGCACGATATCCGGCGAACAATTGCCGGACGCGTATTCAGACGACAATAGTTGAGTAAAGTTCCCTGCTATTTGGCACGGCGTTTGCTCCATTTCCACAACACCATCAACCGCCACAACACGCGCACAACGAAATATCCGCTGATCGCCAATCCAGTAGCCAGTAGCGGCAAGCCGATCAGCAAGGGCTGGCCCAGTGCCATCAGCCATCCCCACACCTCGCCGAACCAGTCCTGCCAATGCACCTCCGGGAAGGCGGGTACAACAGCTGCATGCTCGCCTCCGCTCACCCGAATACCGATCTCATAGGCCAATAGGTACAAAGGCACAATGGTGAAAGGGTTGGTGTAGAACGTTGTAAATGCCGCGACCGGCAGGTTGACGCGGAACAGCACGGCCAGCAAAACGGCAGAGATCATCTGCAACGGCCCGGGAATTAGCCCGCAGAACAAGCCGACCGCCACCCCGCCCGCCACCGAGCGGCGATGCAGATGCCACAGGTTGGGATGGTGCAGCCAATGCTGCACCGGAGCGAGCCAGCGGTGGTTGCGGATGCTGTCGTGTTCCGGCAAGAACTTTCGGAAATATTTGCGCATGGGGGGATTCTATGATTTTGCGGTACGCTACGCACTATGGTTTCCTTCGCGCTCTTCTTTGCCATCGGGGTGTGGTATCTGCAACAGCAGGCGGCGTTGCCCGATCTCCCGTTCTTTTGGCCCCTCGCCGTGCTGGCGCTGTTGCTGCCGCGCGCGAACAATACCTACCTGATCTTTGCCCGCCGCGTGGTGCTGCTGACCTGCGCCGTATCACTGGGTTACGGCTACGCCGCCTGGATGGCGCAACAACGCCTGGCCGACAGCCTGCCGGACGAATGGCAGGGCAAGAACATCGTCGTCACCGGCATCGTGGCGGAGATGCCGCGCCAGCACGAGCGCGGCCTGCGTTTCACTTTCGACGTGGAAAGCGTGCTCACGCCCAAGGCCCATGTGCCCCACCGCATCCAGCTCAGCACTTACGATGGCGACAGCCGCGATCCACTGCAACCGGGGGCGGGTGAACGCTGGCAGTTCACGGTGCGCCTGAAACAACCGCACGGCACCAGCAATCCGAACAACTTCGATTTCGAGGCGTGGGCGCTGGAACGTGATATCCGCGCGGTCGGCTATGTGTACGAGAAGGGCGACAACCGCAGCCTGGCGGAACATACCGTCAGCCCTGCCTATCTGGTGCAGCACCTGCGCGAGACCGTGCGCACGCATTTCCAGAAGACACTGGGCGAAGCGCCCTATACCGGCATCCTCACCGCGCTGGCGATCGGCGACCAGTCCGGCATCAGCAGCGATGAATGGCAGCTGTTCACGCGCACCGGCACCAATCACCTGATGAGCATCTCGGGCCTGCACATCACGCTGCTGGCCGGGATGATCTTCGCGCTGGTCTACTGGCTGTGGCAGCGCAGCATCCGACTCACGTTGCTGTTCCCCGCACGCAAGGCGGCTGCCATCGCTGGCCTGTGCGCCGCGCTGTTCTACACGCTGATCTCAGGCTACGAAGTGCCTGCACAACGCACCCTGTACATGGTGGCAACCTTCACGCTGATGCTGCTGCTCTCGCGCAACGTCTCGCCGTCGCAGATGCTGGCCGCGGCATTGATGGTCGTGCTGCTGGCAGACCCGTGGGCGGTGCTGTCGGCCGGGTTCTGGCTGTCGTTCGGTGCCGTCGCGCTGATCTTCTATGTCACGGCCAACCGGCTGCGCAAACTGCACTGGCTGCGCGAGTACGGCAAGGTGCAATGGGCGATGATGATAGGACTGATTCCGCCGCTGCTGGCCCTGTTCCAGCAACTCTCGCTAATCGCTCCGCTGGCCAACGCCTTCGCCATCCCGCTGGTCAGTTTTCTGGTGGTGCCGTTGACGCTGCTCGGCACCTTGCCGCCGTTCGAATGGATGCTCTATCTCGCCCACCAGGCGCTGGCCTTGTGCATGTACCTGCTCGGCCTGCTCGACCGCTTGCCCTTCGCGGTATGGCAGCAACATGCGCCGCCCGTCTGGGCGGTCATCGCCGGTATCGGCGGCGCGTTGTGGATGCTCGCCCCGCGCGGCTTCCCGATGCGCTGGATGGGGATTGCGCTATTGCTGCCGATGTTCCTGGTCGCACCGGCCGCGCCGGAAAAAGGAACAGCACGCATCATTGTCTTCGACGTCGGTCAGGGATTGGCCGTCTCGGTACAGACGCAAAAGCACGCCCTGCTCTACGACACCGGCCCGGATTTTTCCGGCGACGCGGACAGCGGCAGCCGCATCCTGCTGCCCGCGCTGCGCGGCATGGGGATAGCCCAGCTGGACCTGCTGGTACTGTCGCACGACGATGTCGATCATATCGGCGGGACGGAATCGGTGTTGCAGGGTCTGACGGTGAGCAACGTGCTGACTTCGCTGCCCGGCAATCATCCACGGATGAGCCTGGCCGCGCACAGCGAAGCGTGCCACGACGGGCAGTCATGGTTCTGGGACGATGTGCGGTTCGATATGCTGCATCCCGCCGAAACGAGTGCCGGCGAAAAGCGGGAGCATGACAACGAGCTCAGTTGCGTATTGCGGGTGAGTATCGGGCAGCATGCTGTGCTGCTCGCCGCCGACATCGAGAAGCTATCCGAGCAGCGCCTGCTGGCGGCGCACCGCAGCGGACTGCCCGCCACCCTGCTGGTCGCGCCGCATCACGGCAGCAAGAGTTCATCGTCGCCGTCCTTCGTGGACGCGGTGCACCCGCGCTTCGTAGTGTTCACGACCGGATACCGCAACCGTTTCGGCCACCCGCGCAAAGAGGTCGTTGCACGCTACCGCGCTGCGGGCAGCACGGTGTTGCGTTCGGATGAGGATGGTGCGATCAGCATCGTGATGGATGCACAGAATATCGGCATGGAACGTCACCGTATGACCCGCCCGCGCTACTGGCAACACAAGGAGCGCAGGGAAACCTAGGAAAGACGCGGCGGGTTACGGATGAAGCGGGCGGCGTCTTCCGGCGACAGGGGGCGGGAATAGAAGTAACCCTGTATCTCGTCACAGCCGCGGATGCGCAGGAAATCGAGCTGCTCCTGCGTCTCCACCCCTTCCGCGATCACGCGCAGATTGAGCCGGTGTCCCAGCGCGATGATAGAGCGGATGATGGCGGCATCGCTCTCGTCGGTCTCGATGTCGCGCACAAAACTCTGGTCGATCTTGAGTTTGTGCACCGGCAGCTTCTTCAGATAGTTCAGGCTGGAGAATCCTGTGCCGAAGTCGTCGATGGACAGCTTGACCCCCAGCTCGTCCATCTCGCTGAGGAAATTCAGCGCGATCTTGTTGTCACCCATCATGATGCCCTCGGTGATCTCCAGCTCCAGATAGCCCGGCTCCAGACCGCATTCGGCCAGCACCTTCTTTACCAGCTCGCCCAGTGTTGGCTGGCGCAGCTGCCGTATCGACAGGTTCACCGACAGGGTGAAATCCTTCAGCCCCGCTTTCTGCCATAACACCAGTTGCTCGCAGGCCGTGCGCAACACCCATTCGCCGATCGGTATGATCTGCCCGGTCTCCTCCGCCACTGTGATGAACTCCGCAGGCGAGACCGCACCTTTCACGGGATGATTCCAGCGTATCAACGCCTCGACGCCGCGAAGTTTGCCTGTCGTCAGATCCGCCTGCGGCTGGTAATGCAGGAAGAACTCGTTGCGCTCCAGCGCCAGTCGCAGGTCCTTCTCCATGGAGAACAACAGATCGACGCGGAAGTTCATCTCCGGCCGGAAGAACTGGGAGTTGTTGCGCCCCTCTTCCTTGGCGCGGTACATGGCCATATCGGCATTCTTGATCAGTGTGTCCGCATCCTGTGCGTGATCGGGATAGATGCTGATGCCGATACTGCCCAGCGTCGAGATGACCTGCCCGTCCAGATCATAGGGTGTGGACAGCGCTTCCAGCAGCTTGGCTGCCACCACCGCCGCCCCGCTCTCGCCGGTCTCGCGCAGCAGCACGATGAACTCATCGCCGCCAATACGGGCGACGGTGTCTTCCTCGCGCACATGCCCCTGGATGCGCAAAGCCACAGCCTGCAGCAGCCGGTCGCCGACGCTGTGTCCCATCGAATCGTTGATGTACTTGAAGCGGTCGAGATCCATGAACAGCAGCGCGAACTGCTGCTTGTCACGATGCGCGACCGCCATCAACTGGCCCAGCCGGTCGCGCAGCAGCGTGCGGTTCGGCAATCCGGTCAGCACATCGTAGTAGGCAAGGAAATGGATGTTCTTCTCGGCCTCGGCCTGTTCGGTGATATCGCGCGCGATGGAGACATAGTTCGTCACTTCGCCGCCGCCGTCGCGCACCGCCGTGATCGACATCCACTTCGGGTAGATGCGCCCGTTCTTGTGTTTGTCCCAGATCTCGCCCTGCCAGTAGCCATGCCCGATGATGTCGCTCCACATCGAACGATAGAACGCTTCATCATGCCGGCCCGATCCCAGGATGCTCGGATTCTTGCCCAGCATCTCTTCCGAACGGTAGCCGCTCATCGCGACAAACGCATGGTTGACCGCGACGACACAGGCTTTGGCATCCGTGATCAGGATCGCCTCGCCGCTGCTCTCGAACACCCGCGCCGCGAGGCGCAACGCGGCCTGCTCTTCTTTCTGCGCGGTGATGTCGTGGACAGTGCCGATGGCAAACACGGCCACTCCACTCTTGGGATCGAAGTCGAATTTTGCCTGCTCGTGCACCCAGCGGGTCTTGCCGTCGACCAATATGCGATGTTCGACGTCGTAACTGCCGCTTTTCAGGGCTTCCAGCCATTTCCGGTCGAGCAACTCGCGGTCATCGGGATGCACGTGCGCCAGGAATATCTCGTAGTTAAGCCCGCCCGTGGATTGCATGCCGAAGATGTTGTATGTCTCGTCCGACCATTCCAGAATGTTACCGCGCATATCCAGCTGCCAACTGCCGACCTTGCCGATCGCCTGCGCGCGATTGAGTGCATCCTTGCTGTCCTGCAACTGTTTCAAAGCGTGGGTACGCTGGTAATTCAGCGCGGACACACTGATGCCCAGCACGGAAACGAAAGTGACGAACAACCAGAGATCGATCACTCCGCGCAGGCCGTTGTCGGCAAAGGGCCCGACGCCGTTGAGCGTGTAGGCCACGGCAAGGAGAAACATCACGATCAACAGACCGCTCACGCAACGCTGATTGAAACTCAATGCCGCCCAGACGATCAGCGGGAACAGCATGAACAGGCCCAACTGTGCCGCTTCACCGGTTCCGGCCAGTTCGCCGAACACCAACATGGTCAGCAAAGCGGTCGCCAGCAGCAGCGCGACCACTTCAGCCAGTTGCGCGCGCGTCCACGGCATCGGTTTGTGGAACACATAGGCCATCACGGCGGGCAGGAACAGGACTACGCCGAGCGCATCGCCCATCCACCAGAACAAGGCTGTGGAGATGAATTGCTGACCACCGATAGCACCAACAGAATACAGGCTGCCCGCGCCCAGCAGCGCGCTGCCCAAGGTGCTGATCGCCCCGCCATACAGGCCTAGGCGGTAGATATCGCGCACTTCGGACAAACGCAGATTGAAGCGGGTGTAACGCTTGAGCAACCAGGCACCCAGCCAGGCTTCCAAGCCAGCGCCCGCAGTCATCCCGATTACCGCCAGCAGGGATACGCCCGAGGTCAGGTTGGAAAAGAAGGCACCGACTAGGATGGCGGGTAGATAGCGATTACCGCCCAGCAGGATGGCGGCCATGGCGATACCCGAAGGCGGCCAGAACAGCGTGACGGCATGGCCGACCAGTGCGAACTGCAAACCGATCTGCGCGGTCGCAAAGTAGGCCAGTGCCAGCAGGAGGCTGCGCACGAAAATGGAATCCAGCGGTTTGTTCGACAAGTCTTTCATGGCCTCCGGCCGGACCCAATGGGTGAAAGAACAACGCCCGCTACTGCGGGCGTCATATTAAACCCACACAGCCATCAGTGTTGCAATGATTTGATCACGTCTTCGATGACCTTCTTGGCATCGCCGAACAACATGCGGTTGTTCTCTTTGTAGAACAGCGGATTTTCCACGCCCGCATAGCCGGAGGCCATGCTGCGCTTCATCACGATGGAGGTTCTGGCCTTCCACACCTCCAGCACCGGCATACCGGCGATGGGGCTGCCCGGCTCTTCCTGGGCAGCGGGGTTCACGATATCGTTGGCGCCGATCACGATGGCGACATCGGTATCCGGAAAGTCGCCATTGATCTCGTCCATCTCCATCACGATGTCATAGGGTACCTTGGCCTCGGCCAGCAGCACGTTCATATGGCCGGGCATGCGGCCGGCGACCGGATGGATGCCGAAGCGCACGCTGACGCCCTTCTCGCGCAGCAACTGGGTGAGCTCGTTCACCGCGTGTTGTGCCTGCGCCACGGCCATACCGTATCCCGGCACGATGATCACGCTTTTGGCGGAGCCGAGCAGTTCTGCCGTCTCGGCCGCGCTGATGGGCGTCACTTCACCCGCCGGTTGTGCATCGCCCGATTTGGCCGGGCTGCCCCCGCCGGTACCGAAGCCGCCCGCGATGACGCTGATGAAGTTGCGGTTCATCGCGCGGCACATGATGTAGGACAGGATGGCACCGCTGGAGCCCACCAATGCACCGGTGACGATCAGCAGGTCGTTGTTCAGCATGAAGCCGGTCGCCGCCGCCGCCCAGCCGGAATAGCTGTTCAGCATGGACACCACCACCGGCATATCGGCGCCACCGATGGCCATCACCATGTGGATTCCGAACAGCAGTGCGATCACCGTCATCACGGTCAAGGTGATCATGCCCGCATCGATGGTCTCGGCATGCAGGAACAGATAGCCGGACACGATGACGACCAGCAGTCCCAGCAGATTCAGCCAGTGCCTGCCTGGCAGCAGCAGCGGTTTGCCGCCGATCTTGCCGGACAGCTTGCCGAACGCGATCAGCGAACCGGAGAAGGTCACCGCGCCGATCAGGATGCCGAGATAGACTTCGATCTCGTGGATCGCCTTTTCCGCGCCGGACAAGTGCAGCGCTGCCATCGGGTCGATGTAGTTGGCGAAGCCGACCAGGCAGGCAGCCAGACCGACCATGCTGTGCATCAGCGCGACCAGTTCCGGCATCTGCGTCATCTGCACCTTGCGTGCCGCGTAGAGGCCGACACTGCCGCCCACCAGCAGGGCCCCGATGATCCAGGGCAACCCGTCCAGCGTGACACGCGGGCCGAACACGGTGGCCAGCACGGCCAGCAGCATGCCGATCATGCCGTAGAGATTGCCGCGGCGCGAAGACTCAGGGTTGGACAGCCCGCCCAGACTGAGGATGAACAGGATGATCGCGCCGATATATGCAACAGAAACCAGACTTGAAGACATATTTTTCCTTATTTCCTGAACATCGACAGCATGCGTCGCGTAACAGCGAAGCCACCGAACATGTTGACCGCCGTGAGTGCGATAGCCACCACCGCCAGACCGCGTATCCAGCCATCCGGGCGGTCAAATGCAAACAGCGACGAGGGAGAAATCTGGACCAGTGCACCGATGACGATAATGCTGCTGATCGCATTGGTGACGCTCATCAATGGCGTGTGCAGCGCGGGGGTCACGTTCCACACCACCATGTAGCCGACGAAGCAGGCCAGCACAAACACGGTGAAGTGCCCCAGGAAAGCGGCAGGCGCATAGGCACCGATGAGCAGGAACAGCAAGCCACCCAAGCCGAACACGAGCGCCAGCGAGCGGGCAGACATCGGCGCACCACTGCCATGCCCATGCGCCGCTGCGGGTGCCTTGGCAGCGACAGCCGGTTTCGCCGCCGGTGCGGGCATCTTCAGTGCGGGCGCGGGCCAGGTGACCTCGCCCCCCTTGATGACGGTCAGGCCGCGGATGGCGTCGTCTTCCATGTTGACGTTGATGATGCCGTCCTTGGTCTTGCACAACTCTTCGGTAAGGCGAAACAGATTGGTCGCGTACAGGGTAGATGACTGACGGGCCAAGCGACTGTTCAGGTCGCTGTAACCGACGATGGTGACACCGTGCTTCACTACTGCCTTGCCGGGCTCGGTCAGCTCGCAGTTGCCGCCGCGCTCCGCCGCCATATCGACGATCACGCTGCCGGGCTTCATGCTCTGCACCATCTCGGCAGTGATGAGGCGCGGCGCGGGTTTGCCGGGGATCAGCGCGGTGGTGATGATGATGTCCGATTCACGGGCCTGCTGCGCATACATCTCGCGCTGCGCCTGCTGGAAACCTTCCGACATCACCTTGGCGTAACCGCCGCCGCCCGAGCCTTCTTCCTCGTAATTCACCTTCACGAATTCGCCGCCCAGCGACTTGACCTGGTCGGCCACCTCGGCGCGGGTATCGTTGGCGCGCACGATGGCGCCCAATCCGGCGGCAGTGCCGATGGCAGCCAAGCCAGCCACGCCGGCACCCGCGATGAAGACCTTGGCTGGCGGCACTTTGCCCGCAGCCGTGATCTGACCGTTGAAGTAGCGGCCAAACACGTTGGCCGCCTCGATGACCGCGCGGTAACCGGCCACACTGGCCTGCGAGGTCAGCGCATCCATCTTCTGGGCGCGGGAAAGTTGGCGCGGCAGACAGTCGATCGCCAGCACGGTGGCCTTCTTCGCTGCCAGTTGCTGCATCAATTCGGGGTTCTGCGCAGGCCAGACGAAACCGATCAGGATCCCGCCTTCGCGCATCAGGTTCACTTCGGCGCTCGTCGGAACGGCCACCTTGAAAACGATATCTGAAGCAGCCCACAACTGCGGCGCACCAGCGATGATCTCGGCACCGACGGCTCGATAGGCATCATCGCTGAAATTCGCTGCTTCACCCGCGCCTGATTCGATCGCGACCTTGAAACCCAGCTTCACGAGCTTTTCAACGATCTCCGGGACTGTCGCGACACGCTTCTCTCCCGATACCGTCTCTCGGGGAATTCCTATCAACATAACCATGAAGTCATCCTCTTCACACTAGCGCACCTGAACGAACCGAACCGAATGGCCCGGCGCCTCAGCCGACCATTATAATCGAGCTTTCCGGCGGTTCGCATTCCAATGTTGGCACGCACACAGAAAGGCGCGCCGCAGCGCGCCTTTTACCTTATCGCGGCAAGGACTTAAGCTGCAATCTTCCTGCATTCCTCGTAGCAAGCCGCACAGGCTTCCTTGCAGGCCTTGCACTCGGAATGCTTCTCGGTCTTCTTGCACTCTTCCTCGCACTCCTTGCACACATCCATCGCGGCGCGGGCCAGCTTGGGCAGGTGTTTGGACTCGGCGGAAGCCAGTTGCTGCAGGGCAGCGCAGACCGCAGCGGTCTGGCTGGAAGACTTGGCACAAGCCGCCATGCTCTGGTCGCCCTGCCCCAGCAGATCGAGACAGTGTTGCAGGCAGATGTTCGCCTTGCTCACGCAATCGGCGGCGGCAGCGATGAGCTTGTCATTGCGCGACGACAACGCGTGGTGATCGTGTGCCGAGTGGTTATGTTCGGCGGCGAATGCGCGCCCGGTGGTTGCGGCGACAGCCATCGCGGCTGCTCCCATCAATAGTTCCCTGCGATCCATGGTGGACTCCTCTTGTGTTTTAGCTCGGCATCAATGCGCCGATGCGGGAGTTTAATTCAATCCCCGCCCCGCAACCACCATGTCATTTCGACAGCGTCATGAACGACAGCTTGCTGACCCCGGCCTTTTGCGCGATAGCCATCAGTTGCGCGACACGGCCATAGTTCACCGCATCGTCCGCCTCGATCTGCAACTGGAACTGCGGGTCGGTGGCGCGCTGGCGCAAGGTCTCGGCCAGCGCTTCGTCGCTCACATGCATGCGATCCATCTCGATGTTGCCCTGTGCATCCACCACCAGGCTGACCTTCTGCGGCTTCTCCTCGCTCTGCACCGAGTCGGTCTTGGGCAGGTTGATCTTGAGCGATTGCGGCGCCAGCAGGGGCGCGGTGATGATGAACACCACCAGCAGCACCAGCATCACGTCGACCAGCGGCGTGACATTGATCTCGCTCATCATGTCGCCGTCGTTGCTTCCCATCGCCATGACTTACCCCTTAAAGTTGTGCTTGAGTGCGAGGCGCATGAAGTCGTGCGCGAAGTTCTCCAGCTCGGTGACGCGCAGTTTAATGCCGCGCAGAAAGAAGTTGTAGGCCAGCACGGCGGGCAGCGCGGTGGCGATGCCGATGGCGGTGGCGATGAGCGCTTCACCGATGGGGCCGGCCACCACGTCGAGCGAGGCCGAGCCGCTGGCACCGATCTCCTGCAAGGCATGCATGATGCCCCACACCGTGCCGAACAGGCCGACGAAGGGGGCAGTGGAGCCGATGGTCGCGAGTTCGGCCAAGCCGCGTTCGTGGTAGCGCTGAATGTTCTGCACTTGCTGGCGCATCTGGCGCTCCAGCACTTCCTGCGGTGCGCCGGTGTGCATCAGGTCCTGACGCTCGGAGTTCAATGCCTTGATCTCGGCGAAACCGGCCTGCGCCAGCGTAGCCACATCACCCTCACCCTGCTCCGCACGCTGAGCCGCTTCCTGCCAGTTGCCGGCCGCCCAGAACGCCTGCTGGAAAGACTGGTTGCGCTTCTTGTCCTGCAACTGGCGCTTGAGCTTGTAGAAAGCGATGGACCAGGTCGCGATAGATAACAGGATCAGCAACAGTAGCGTGCCGGAAACGACGGGGGAGTTGACTGAGAAAAGACCGTTCATGCTTCATCCTCTAAGGAAAATTTGATGGGAACCAGGAAATTCTGGGTGACAGGTTGACCGAAGCGGCGTGCGGGCAAGAACTTCCAGGTCTTGACTGTCTGTATCGCCGACTTGTCGAGAATGTCGTAACCGCAGCTCTTGTGCAGCTTCACCTCTCCAGCGCGCCCTTCGGCGAGCACCTCGACATCCAGCACCACGGTGCCGTGATAGCCCATGCGCCGCGCAACCATCGGGTAAGGCGGCTTGGGATTGTTGAGATAGTCGGCGCGATAGTCCGGCTCGGCATCCAGCTGCACCGGCGAGGGCGGGGTCACGTCCTGCGGTGCGGCCTGCTCCTGCGGCTTGACCACCTCTTCGGCGGGCAACGGATCGGGTTCGCGCGGCTTGGGTTTGGGCTGCGGCGTGATGTCGGCCTGCTGTAGCTGGGTGTTGGCAAAGGAGATCGACATCTCGTTGACCATCACCATGGGCGGCTCGGGGCTGAGCCAATAGAAGGCGAACACCGACAGGTGCAACAGCACGACAAAGCCGACCACCGCGGATTTCTCGCGCAGCGTCGCGTCGTCAGGTCGATAAAAATATCTCGTGTACACCCCGAACATCCCCGGCAGATTGAGAACGGCCTCCATGCTACCAGCGCCCCTCCAAAGCGACCAACAATCCGCGGAATCCCTTCTCGACCGAGTGCAGCTGCCATGAATTGCCGCCGGAAAGATAGGTCGTCTCGCGTACTGTGTCGGCTGCCAGCAGGTTCTGCCCGCTCAGGCGCAGATTGATCTGCGGATCCAGCTTGTACAGCCAGAACGCATCCAGTGTGGTCTTGGCGCGGGAGGAACCGCGCTGCTCGCCGGGGACATCGGTGATGCTGCGGCCCGACTGTTGCAGCGAGATACCGTAGCTGGATCGCAGGCTGGGCAGGCTCTCGTCCAGTCCGGCCGAGAACACATAGATCGGCGTGTCGCGCGCCATGCGGGTCACACCGAGGCGGGTGTCGTCCACGCGTGCCTTGGGCAGGGTCAGATGCGCCTTCACGGTCGCGCCCTTCCAGCCCATGTTGTCGGTGCGTACCTTGCCGTCCAGCTCGAACCCCCAGTGCCGCGCCTTGCCCTCGTTCTGCGGCTGGTCCACCCAGCGCGCGCCCTCCAGTTGCACGCGACGCTCGGTGAAGTCCTGCGTGGAGCGCGCATAGAAGTTCGCGCCCAGCACGCCCATCTCGCCGTCGAGATAGCGCTCCAGCACCGCCTCGAAGTTCACGCTGCGTTCCGGGCGCAGGTTCGGATTGCCGCGCCTGTCTGCTTCCAGCGGCGTGTTGGCGGCGATGCTGGGCGAGACCGTGGCGGAGATCTCGTCCAGCCGCGGCATCTTGAGTCCGCTACCGATGGAGGAACGCATCACCCACTGGTTGACCGGCTCCCAGCGCACCGCCAGCGATGGCATCGCGCGACCGTGGTGCTGTGTCGTGCCGGAAGAATCCAGCGCGATGCTCTCGCCGCGCAGTCCGTAGGTCAGCGTGGTGCTGCTCATCACTTTCCAGTCATCCTGAACCCACAGCACGCTCTGACGCTCATTCGCCTGCGCGGAAGTGACTGACGCGAAGCTGCCGGTGAAGACCTGGTCGTCGCTGCGACGCAGGTTGATGTATTCCAGACCGACGGCGAGCAGGTGATCGTCGAGCGGCCGGTCCACGCGCAGGGCTAGATTGGTCTCGTTCTCGCGGCTGTCGCTGTGTTCGGTTGAAGTGGTGGCGGTCAGCGCCGCATCGCGCGCAACGCGGGTCACGTCGGCCGTGCGTTTGCCATTGTTGAGCGAGGCACGCAGCGTGAGCTTGGAGCCGGCCACCAGTTTCTCGCCATCGACGCGCAGACGCATCAGCCTGCGATGGTTCTCTTCGTTACTGCTGCGATCCCCGTTGAAGACCGCGCTGGCGGTCTGCGCCATGTCACTGCTACGCTTGCCCACCCCGTCGAAGAACAACGGCGCTAGTGTCAGCGTATCAGCGCCATCCTTCCAGTTCAGGCGCGGCGACAGGGCGAACTCGCGGAAAGAATAGACTCCTTTATCGTCGTCGCGCGTCGAGGTCATCGCCGACCCCTGCCGTTCGATCATGGCACCGGTCTGGAATCGATGCAGGTTGAAGGTGACCGGCAACGTCCAGGCATAGCCGCCCTCGCCGCCATTCTGTGTCAGGGTCAATTGTCCGTTCGGTTCGCTGCCGCGATAGCCCACTGCCGCCTTCAATGCGGTGGAACGCTTGGACAAGGCCTTTTTCATGATGAGGTTCACCGTCACCGGTGCACTGCCGCCGTACTCTGCGGAGGAGCCGCGCAGTATCTCGACGCGCTCCAGGTCGCCGGAAGGCAGTCGACCGAGGATGGCTGCCGCCATGCGCGCACCTCCCGCCGAACGTTCACCGTCCACAAGTATCTGCACCGAATCGCGCGACATTCCGCGCGCGCGCTGGCCATCACCCTGCACTTCGACACCGGGCAATTTTCCCAACACCTCGCCGATCGTCATCACGCCGAGGTTCTCGATGTCCTTGCGTTCGAGCACGATCTTCTGCGTGGTGGCCTCGCGGCGCGCTTCGACATCGGTACTCTTGCCGGTGACAACGACCTCTTTCAGGGTGGATTGCTCTTCGCCCCAGGCGGAACATGCGAGAAGTGAACAGACTGCGAATACAACTTTACGTTTCATATCGAAAGCCATTCGGCCATTAGTTAAAGCACGAGGAAGATGCGGCGCAAGCCGAGCAGGATCAGCACTGCCGCCGCGCCCCAGCGTATCCAGCGGGTCAGCCAGTCGCGGTTCTCGCGCATATGCTTGCCCAGCAAACCGATCAGCGGCAATAGTACCAGCAACGGCGTCAGCGCCGCACCCAGACCGAACATCGCTCCGCTGGCCATACCCAGTTTCACACTGCCCGCCGCCGCACACACGGCCAGCAACGAAGCCAGCGGTGCGCAGGGCGTGAGGCTGAGAGAAAAACCCAGCAGTAACGGCGGCGTGCCGCCCGCATTGCGCGCCGCATCGCAGGGGGCATGCGCCGTGGCAGGACGCAGCAACCACAGACCGGCCGCGATGGAGGCGGCACCGATGATGAAGTTTCCGATGCCACCACGCATCACTTGCGCCAGCCATGCGCCTGCCCCGGCAGCCAGAGCGCCGAGCAGGATGTAGGCGAAGATGCGGCCTGTGACGAAGAGCGCTGTATCGCGCAGGGCCTGCATCTGGGTGCCGCCGCGCCCCAGCACCCAGGTACCCATGAAAGGCAGGCAGGTAGCTGTGCAGGCAGTCAGCCCCAGCGAGGCGCCGAGCAGCCACACGGTGAACAGCGTGGTCTGCTGCGGCAACAGGCTAGTATCGAACAGGTCAGACATTCTCGGGTTTGCCCGGTTTGATCTCGATCACGCGCTTTTTCTGCGTGCCCTCGGGCGTCTCCATCTTCACGCGTTTCTTGTAGTACTCGCGCGATGAACCGAACAGTTTGATGCCGAAGAACTTGATCTGGATCACATCATCGTCGGGGCAGTATTCGGCACAGCGCCCACACAGGGTGCAGTCTTCGTGGAATGCCTTCTTGCCGAACTGTGTGCCGATCTCGTGGATATCCATCGGGCAGGCCTTCTCGCACACGCCGCATTTCTCGCATTTTTCGTGCGCATCCTTCTTCACCAGGCGCATCGGCGACAGCTTCTGGAATAGCGCGTTCCACGACAACATCGGGCAGATACGGCAGAACGGCTGGCGTGCGGCCAGTGCAGCGATGATGATGAAACCGAACATCGCATTGCCCAGCGCACCGAGGGCGAAGTTGACCGTGGTCGAGGTGCGCACGGCGATCTGCTCGCTATCCGCCGTCAGCAAAGTGGTGGCGATGCGCGAGGGGCAGACCTGACAGAACGGATCGCCCAGTTCGTTGCCCACCACACCCATGCCCGCCATGACCGGAAGAGCAAGCACCAATACCAGCAACATCAGCCATTTCACCGGACGCACCCGACCGACATTCTTGGGATTGAAGCGATTGAGCGGGCGACCGAGACGGCGACCGATGCGGTACAGCAACTCCTGCACCGTGCCCAGCGGGCAGACCCAGCCGCAGAACATCTTGTTGAGGAAGAAGAAGAACAGGAAGAACACGCCGACCGATACCGCCACCGGGATGAACACCTTCAGCGTGACTTCCTGTGCTTTCACCAGCGCCTCGCCCACCCGGTGATGCAGCAGATGCTGATTGACGATAAGGATGCAATGATCGCCGGTCATCTTGTCGTAGGCACAGGACAATGCGGGCAGGGATTGCGAGATACGATTGACCGTGTAGCTGCCCAGCAGCGCACCGCCATAGACGGTGACGAACATCATGAGTATCTGCACGGCGAAGCGGACGCGTCCCAGCGTCGGAAAGATAGTCTTAAGCATTGTCAGCCTCCCCGGCCTTCTGTTCGTTCTTGCGTTTGCGCAACAGCGGCACCGCCCCCAACATGCCGAGCAGAGTGAAGCCCAGCCCCATCGCCATGCTGCGCTTGTCGAATGCGTTCGGTCCGTAGCTGCTGTTGAACGCGGTCAGGTAGGTCTTGCCGCCATCGGCATATTCGGTCGCCAGCACCAGATCAGCCGCGCGGCGCGCACCGTGGTTATGCCCTCCCGCCGCAGGTTGCTCTTCCTCTGCGGCGAAGTCGTCTGGCACGTGCACCTTCACCATGCCTTCTGCATCGGAGACGAACTCGGCCATGCTGCCGTTGGAAGTCTCCAGTTGCACCTTCTGCCCGGCCAAAGGCTGACCGTTGAAACGCACCAGAAACTTCCAGTCCTCGTTGGCGCGATAACGCGAATGCTCACGCGGGAAAGGCAGCGGTATGATCTCCAGTTCATGCTTCTGCCGCATGAACATGCCGGTCGGGTCCTTGCCGCCGTTGCCGCCGAAAGCCTGCACGATGGAGGCGACCCGCACCGTTTCACCCTGCTCCTCGCGCGCCGCCAGCCAATGGAAACCACCATTGGCGGGTTTATCCAGCATGGCCCCCCCCATATCCATCGACAACAGGCGGTAACCATTTTCGTCCTTCAGGTTGTTTGACCAGGCATCGATGTTTGCCACCACGATGTTCTGCGGCACGATGGCCGTTTTCATGGTCTCGCGGTTCTCGCCGCTCATCCTAGCCTTCAGCGTCGGATACAGCGTCCAAGAATTCGCCTTGCCCATGTCTCGCATCATCGCGGCGTGGCCGTGACCTCCGGACATATCCGTTGCCGGTTTACCCCCGGGAGCTGCAATGACCGGTGACGCCGCAAGCAATGCCCCAAGCAATATCACATTCAAGTTCATCGTCGTACTCCCTAGAAGGCCAGCGACAGACCAGCTGTCCAGACACGCCCGGCATTGACCGTGATGGACGGGTCTTCCGCGTTGTAGACACCGTCGCCATTGCTGTCAGAAGATCCGCGTATTGTGGAGTAGTATTTTCGATCGAATAAGTTATCGATACGGGCAAACGCAGACCATTTCATTTCTTTTTCTGTCTTGATCTCGTAGTTAGCCATCAGGTTGTATACCGTGCGCCCCCCCACCCACACCACATTGACTTCATCCGCAAAGCTGCCGGACTGTGCATTCATCTCACCCGTCACAGTCCATGCAGTAGTGGCACGGTAACGTGTCGTCAGGTTGAGCTTGTGCTTGGGCGTGCGCGGCACGGTGTTCCCGGTGTTGTTGTAATACACAGAGGGCAACGGCGCACTGCGCGAGCCCATAGACATCCAGTAGCTGTCGTTACGCGTGAAGATCGCACGCAGGTAGGTGTAAGCCACATCGCCCGACCAGGCCTGACGCGAATCGGTCTTTGCGCCCAGCTCCAATCCCCGATTACGCACACCGCCGATGTTCTGGTATTGCTCCACTCCTTCCGCTGTCGGTGTGGTCTGATACTGCCCGCCGGAATTCAGGATGAAGTTCTTGCGGTCAAGTTGAAATATCGCGATATCGGTGTCCACTGCGATGCCGAATAGCTCGCTCTTGGAACGCATGCCGACCTCGTAATTCCATGACTTCTCCGGCGACAGGTTCGGATTGGCCAGCACCGTGCCGGTCGGCGTGATGGATCCGCCATAGAGTTGACTGATTGTCGGAACACGGAATCCGGTGGATACGTTGGAATAGATCTCGCGCTCGATATCCACTGCATAATTCAGGCCCGCACGCTGAGACCAGACGCGGAATGTCTTTTCCCCGCTGCTGACCCGGCCTTGCGATATCTGGGTGGCAGTCAGCGGAATGTAGCTGACATACTTTGCTGTGATGGTGTCATAACGCGCATTCAGCGTAGCGGTGAGCGGCTCGGACAAAAGGAACTTGTATTCGCCATACACTGCGCGGGTATCCGAAGTCGACAAACTGTTGTTGGTCACGGTCCCCGCCAGATTAAGCGGGTTTGTTATCCCGACCGGTGTGTTGCGCGAAGAATAGGTCACCAGATTCGTGGTGAGCGCCTTGTCTTCGAAGCGCTGCACATCAAGACCCGCCATCATCCCAGCCTGTTCGCCGCTTTTGCGCAACTCGGCCTTCACGCCCTTCTGCACTTGTTTCGTGTCTGCACCGCTGGTATAGACATCACGCAGTTGCGACATATCGTTCACCGGTAGCAGATTCCCGGCACTGTCGCGCAGATATCCGCTCGGCCCCTGCCAGCCATAGGTGTGATCCTTGAACATATAGGTATTCACCAGCAGGTTGGAGCTGTTGCCGAAATCGTTGGCATAGGAGAGATTGACCTTGTTCAGGTCGATGTCGTACTTGCGTGCAAAGTCCTTGCCACCCGAGGTGGCACTGGTCGGATCAAGTGCCGCGTTGGTCACGCCGCGCACCGTGCCGTGGCTGTCCTTTGATCTTTTGGAGTGCTCGAAGCCGAAGGTCACGTCGCTGCTGGCATCGATCAAGTATTGCAACTTCCCGTCAAGATAATCCCTGTTCCACGCGCCCTGATCGTAATAGTCGTCAGACATCGCCTTGGTCTTCTGGATATGACCGACCAGATCGTTCTTGGCGAACCCCACACGCAGCAGACCTTTGTGATACTTGAAGCTGCCCACTTCCGCGCTGGTGGTCACGCCCGCCATCTTGGCGCCGCGTTTGGTGGTGATGATGACAGCACCCGAAAGAGCGTCCTCGCCGAACAGGTAGGAGGCGCCGCCCTTGATGACCTTGATCGATTCGATATTGTCGAGGTCGATGTTGACGCGCCCGGTACGCTCCAGTACCGGTACGCCGTCAATCACGATGGCGACGCCGGGTTTCTCACCCATATAGCGCTGGGCCTCGACACCGCGCAGCATGATCTTCACCGAATCGCCGCTCTGCACCTCGGCGGTCACGCCGGGTATGGATTCCAGCACATCGACGATGTTCTTGCCATGCTCCTCGTCGACGCGCCTGCCGCTGATATTGTTGATGTTGCTGGGCTCACCGCGTTTCGAATCGAAACGGTCGTCGATAGTGGTGGATGTCACCACCACTTCACCCAGCATCTTCTTGGTCACGCCACCGCTGGGCACTGCCTGAGCCTCAGCCGGTTGAATATCCTGCAGAGCTGCCGGTGCATCTTCGGCACTAGCCTGATTGACGACAGACATAGACAACACGAGCGACAGCGCGCTCATGGAAACGAGATTCTTGTTCATACACTCCCCTTGTTTGCAGTTGGTAAAACGGGGTGAATACTAAAGACCTGCTAGCAGCATGGGAATGCGTCATATTGTCGCGCGGCAATTTGTCGCACCTCTGCGCAGTCAACAAAAGCAACGGTTTTGCTACCATGCGCGCACGCAATCGCATGAGTACGCAAGGAATCTGCATGACAAGGAACGACAAACCCGAATCAGTCCAGGTGTGGGACCTGCCCACCCGTCTGTTCCATTGGTCGCTGCTGGCGATGATCGTCGCGAGCTGGTGGACGGCAACAGAAGATGGGGATATCGACTGGCACATGCGCTGCGGCTATGCGGTGTTGGTGCTGCTGCTGTTCAGGTTGATATGGGGCGTGCTGGGCAGCACGACGGCGCGCTTCGCCAGCTTCGTCGCCTCTCCGCGTTCAGTGCTCGAATACCTCTCAAGCACGCGCAAAAACGATGAGTCACACATGATCGGCCACAACCCCGCGGGCGGCTGGATGGTGCTGGCGCTATTGGCGATGTTGCTGGCGATCTCGGTCAGCGGCCTGTTCGCCAACGACGACATCATGAGCGAAGGCCCGCTGGCGCATCACATCAGCAAAGGCATGAGCGACCTGGCGACCGCTTGGCACGAGCACGGCTTCCATGCGTTACTCGCTCTGGTCGCGCTGCATGTCGCCGCCATCGTGTTCTATCTGGTGGTGAAGAAAGAGAAACTGGTGCGCCCCATGCTGACAGGCGTCAAACGTCTGCCGCAGGCCGGGAACGTTCCGCAATTGCACATACGCAGCACCTGGCTGGCGCTGGCGATATTGAGCGGTGCTGCAGGGACGGTCTGGCTGCTGACGAAGTTCGCCTGACAGCCAGACCGGAGGGAATCAATCAGACTTGGTCTTGAACTCTTCGTGGCACGCCTTGCAGGTCTTCTGCACCTTGCCGACCTGCTCCTTCAGCGCATCCAGATTCCCGCCCTTGGACAACTCGGCCAGCTTGGCCGTTTCGTTCTCCATCGCATCGTTTGCGGCTTTGAACTTGTCAGCCTTGGTCCATACTTCAGCCTTGGCCTTGGTCTCGCCCTTGTCAGAACCCTGGATGAAAGCATCCTTGGGCAGCTTGCTCAGAAAAGCCAGTGTCTCTGCATTGCGCTCGAACTGCACCTTGTCATACGGCATCTCGCCCTTCACCATGCGCGCCATCGGTCCGAAATACCAAGTGAGCATGGTGAACCCGCTCTTGCGCACCTTGATAGCGTAATCCTCGCGAGACATCTCCGCCTGCGCGACACCCACATAACCCGCCAGCAATGCGACAGACAATACGACCTGCGACATTCTCTTCAACATATTTACTCCTCAGTAGTGATGAAAAACCGCGAGGATTTTACGGCAGCGGCATAAGCATCAGCTGCGTCAAAATGCCGCACCTCTCATCCGGTATAATCCGCCAATGTCCTCCATCCAGCTCCTTCCCGACCTCCTCATCAACCAGATCGCCGCCGGTGAAGTCATCGAACGCCCCGCTTCGGCGCTGAAGGAACTGCTTGAGAACAGTCTGGATGCCGGTGCGACGGAGATCGCCGTACAACTGGAAAACGGCGGCATCAAGTTATTGCGTGTCCGCGACAATGGCGGCGGCATAGACAAGGAACAACTGCCGCTGGCGCTGATGCGTCACGCCACCAGCAAGATCGCCTCATTGGATGACCTGCAACGCGTCGCCAGCATGGGCTTCCGCGGCGAAGCGCTGGCCAGCATGGCTGCGGTGGCGCAAGTCACCCTCACCAGCCGCAATGCCGCTGTCGAACATGCCTGGAAGATAGAGTCTGCCGACGGAACGCAAAGCGCAGCCACCCCCGCCGCCCATGCCCACGGCACCACCATCGAGATGCGCGAGCTGTATTTCAACACCCCGGCCCGGCGCAAGTTCCTCAAGAGCGAGAGCACCGAGTTCGCCTGGTGCGAAGAGACGTTCAAACGCATCGCGCTGTCGCGGCCGGATGTCGCCTTCTCGTTGCAGCACAACGGTAAGAGCGTCTGGAATTTACTCCCCTCGCCCGCAAGCGGGATAACCAGCGACTTGGCGGCTTTGCCGCCTAGTCGAATGGCTAGTAGTTCTATCAGAGGGGCCGGGGGTGAGGGTCTGGGAGCGAGAGTCGCCGCCATCCTCGGCTCCGAATTCGGCCAGCACGCCGTGAATGTCGAACGCCAGATCGGCGCATTGCACCTCTACGGCATCGCCGCCCTGCCTGCCTACTCGCGCTCCACGCGCGACGAGCAATACTTCTTCGTCAACAGCCGCTTCGTGCGCGACAAGGTGCTGATGCACGCCGTGCGCCAGGCCTATCAGGACATCCTGCATCACCAGCGCCACCCCGCTTTCGTACTGTTCCTCGATATGCCGCCGGAACAGGTGGACGTGAACGTGCACCCGGCCAAGAGCGAAGTGCGCTTCCGCGAAAGTCAGGGTATCCACCAGTTCGTGTTCCATGCTTTGCAGGATGCGCTGAGTGCGACGATGAACAGTAGCATTGCAGATTCGTCCACTGCCTCATCGGATTTGTCATTCCCGCGCAGGCGGGAATCCAGCGATTCTCAACAACTAGATTCCGGCCTACGCCGGAATGACAACATTTTTGAACCGCAACAACACTCCATCTCTTTCAACGCCGCCCAACCCCAAGCCGCCTACAAACTGTGGGAAGAATCCGCCGTCGTACGCGCGCAAGAAAACACCGCGCCACAACAGGATCCCCACCCGCTGGGTTTTGCGTTAGGCCAACTCTCCGGCATCTACATCCTCGCCCAGAATCAGCAAGGCCTGATTGTGGTGGACATGCACGCCGCGCACGAACGCATCGTCTACGAACGCCTCAAGACCGCCTTCGACGCGCAGCAGATGCCCACCCAGCCGCTGCTCATCCCCGTCACCTTCGCCGTCGAAGCGCTCGACATCGCCACCGCCGAAGAAGAACAGGAAGCGCTGCAGCGTCTGGGCTTCGACATCGCCCCCCTCTCCACGAATACGCTGGCCGTGCGCGCCATGCCCGCCATGCTCAAGCAATCGCACGCCGAAACCGCCGCACGTGAAGTTCTGCACGAACTACGCGACTTCGGTGCATCACGCACCCTCACCGAACGCCGCAACGAACTGCTCGCCACCCTCGCCTGCCATTCCGCCGTGCGCGCCAACCAGCAACTCAGCATCCCCGAGATGAACGCTATCCTGCGCGAGATGGAACAGACCGAACGCGCCGACCAGTGCAACCATGGACGGCCGACGTGGTTTCAGGTGACGCTGGCGGAACTGGATGCGATGTTCATGAGAGGGAAATAGTGATGTACACAATAATGAAAAAGACAATCAACATCCTGTTTTTCACCTCATTATCTTTCTGTGGTGTCGCTTACTGCTTGGCAGATGAATTTGAAAAGGTTGAGTGCGGATCCGATATTCCGAAGGCCATGCTTGGCCAGTATTCGCCAAATGAAAAAGTGGTTGTAATTGAAAATCGACATACAGATATCGGACTGAAAAATCTTGTCGCTGAAGATTTGGGTACAGCCAACGAACAATTTGCCTCAATTCATTGGATGATTTGCGGAAACAGGTATATCTCTATCATCGCTGATCATCATATACGAGGTGTCATGCAACTTCCGCCCGAGAATGATGATTCATCTGATTACACCGGGAAATGCAAATCTAACAACAAGGAAATACCTGGATGGGTGTTTGCCATTTTGCACAAAAACGCAATTACTGAAGCGTGGAAAATTGATAAGAAAAAAGGCTTTCTGAGATTAGAAACTGAAGGGCTTGAATGCGAGTGAAGCCGATCAATATCTATTCCACCTATTTGAATCAGATTTATTTCAATAAACAATGACCGCTTCAACAACCCGCATCGCCTTCGCCAGCTTCATCGGCACCGCCATCGAGTTCTACGATTTCTACATCTACGGCCTCGCGGTGGCGATGGTGATCGGACCGATCTTCTTTCCCAACAGCGATCCGGCAGTACAGGCGCTGAATGCATTTCTCACCTTCGGCATCGCCTTTCTCGCACGCCCGTTCGGCGCGCTGCTGTTCGGCCATTTCGGCGACCGCATCGGGCGCAAGACGACGCTGGTGGCTTCGCTGCTGGTGATGGGTGTCTCCACCACGCTGATCGGCGTGCTGCCAAGTTACGAGATGGTGGGCTGGGTGGCGCCTGCGCTGTTGTGCCTGTTGCGCTTCGGTCAGGGCATCGGCCTTGGCGGCGAATGGGGCGGCGCGGCTTTGCTGGCGGCGGAGTATGCGCCCAAGGGTAAACGCGGCTGGTTCGGCATGTTTCCGCAGCTTGGGCCGCCTGTCGGTTTCCTGTTTGCGGTGGGCAGTTTCCTGTTGCTGGCGAATACGCTCGACGATGCGGCCTTCCGCGACTGGGGCTGGCGTATTCCGTTTCTTGCGAGTGCGGTACTGGTGGTGATCGGGCTGTATGTGCGACTGAAGCTGGAAGAGACGCCAGTGTTTTTGAAGGCGATGCAGCAAGCCAAATCCGTTCGTCCTAAGCTCTCCGATCCCGTTCGTCCTGAGCTTGTCGAAGGAACGGACGGCGCGCCTAACAGGATTATCGAAGGGAGCGCCGTTCACCCCTTCGACAATGCCTTCAGTCCTGAGCAAAGTCGAAGGGTCAGGGCGAACGGGGAAAAAGTGGCGGGTACGAACAAAATTCAAATTCCGTTGGCACAACTCTTCGCCCATCACGCGAAGCCACTGGTGCTGGGCGCTTTGCTGATGGTGGTGTGCTATGCGCTGTTCTATCTCACCACGGTGTTCAGCCTGAGCTACGGTGTGAGCAAACTCGGCATTTCGCGCCCCGATTTCCTCGGCATGTTGTGCATCGCGGTTCTGTTCATGGCTGCGGCCACGCCGCTTGCGGCCTGGGCGGGCGACCGTTTTGGTCGCCGCCCGGTGTTGATCGTCGCGGGCAGCGCGGCATTGCTTTCCGGTTTTTTGATGGAGCCGATGCTGAACAGCGGCTCTCCTGTGCAGATCACCGTTTTCCTCTCGCTCGAACTGTTCCTGATGGGCGCGACCTTCGCGCCGATGGGGGCGCTGTTGCCGGAACTGTTCCCGACTGCGGTACGCTATACCGGCGCAGGGGCGGCTTATAACCTAGGCGGCATCCTTGGGGCTTCGCTGGCACCTTACATTGCGCAGCAACTGGTGCAGCATGGCGGCTTGAGTTGGGTGGGCGGGTATATCTCGGTGGCAGCGGCAATCAGTGTGGTGGCGGCGTTGCTGGTGCATGAGACGCGAGATTTGGAATTATCTTGAGCGATCTGCCACCCGCAATCTTTCTGATGGGTCCCACCGCCAGCGGCAAGACCGGTGTCGCGGTGGATCTGGTTCAGCATCTGCCCGTTGAACTTATCAGTGTGGATTCGGCGCTGGTGTTCCGCGATATGGACATCGGCACGGCCAAGCCGGATGCAGCCACCCTCGCCCGCGCACCGCATCACCTCATCGATATCATCAGCCCGACCGAAGCGTATTCCGCCGCAGCGTTCCGCAAAGATGCCTTACGCCTGATGGCGGACATCACCGCGCGCGGCAAGATACCTTTGCTGGTGGGCGGCACTATGTTGTATTTCAAGGCACTGCGCGAAGGCCTGAGTGCCTTGCCGCAGGCAGATGCGGAGGTACGCGCCGAACTGGATGCCGAGATCGCGCAATACGGCATCGAGCATCTGCACAAGCGGCTGTCGCAGGTGGATGTTGAAACCGCCGCACGCCTGCACGCCACCGACACGCAGCGCATCCAGCGCGCGATGGAGGTCTACCTGCTCAGCGGAAGGCCGATGTCGGAACTCATCAAACTGCAGGATCAGGAACCGCTGCCCTACCGCATCCTGCCGGTCGCATTGATCCCCTCCGACCGCGCCGGGCTGCACCAGCGCATCGATACACGATTCCAGCAGATGCTGAAGGACGGGCTGGTAGATGAGCTGCGCGGGCTGCGCGAGGAATACCCGCTGCAGCGCGAGATGACTTCGATGCGCTGTGTGGGCTACCGGCAGGCGTGGGAATACATGGAAGGCGAGATCGATGCCGCCGGCTTATTGGAAAAAGGCATCGCCGCCACGCGGCAACTGGCCAAGCGCCAGCTCACCTGGTTGCGCAGCACGGAAAATGTCGGGGTGGATTGCCTGTCGGCAGACTATGACTTACAGGTGAGAAACTTGATCGAGACGGAGTTGCGGTCTCACTTGTGATGCTTGCCCAGATCACAGATGTTTCCGGCATCCACGCCAAGCATCAGCATCACCTGTTCGGCGGGAACGCGCAATAGCGCGCCAATGTCCTTGTAATCGTCCGGCAGCGCCGCATCGTCCCAGCCGTTGGCGGAATGCCGCGCCAGATTGACCGCCAGTGCGACATTGCGCACTTTCGGTTTCGTGCTGTTGGCTTCATCCATCAGCATCAACAACAACTCGGGCAGTTCCCATTTCTGCACCAGCGCCTTTTGCAGATCGATCAGGGCGAATCCCAGCACCTGTTCCTGAACCGCGCGGCTGCGCAACGTCTTGTCCTGCTGCTGGATGACGCGTATCCCCAGCATCTCCTGCGGCGCGAAGCACCACATCAGCATCTCGGCCAGGTCACGCAGCAAGGCGGCGATGCGCACCTCTTCATAGTGCAGGTCGCTCATGCGTACCGCCCAGTCATAGGCGTATTCGGAAGCGCGGTGCGAACGATGGATGACATGGAGCAACTGGACAAGTGCGTCCATCTGCCCGGTCAGCATGTCCTGCACGGTAGGCGCGGCGGGTATCTTGTTATAGAAGGCTTCGACACCCATCATGATGAGCGCCTGTTCGACCAGGGCGACTTCACTGGTCTGGCTGCGGTGCTTGTTCTGTTGCAGGTAACGCAAAAGTTTGACCGTCATCATCGGATCGAGCGCGATGACGCTGGCGACACTGCGTGCACTGAGCTTGTTCTGGTCCTCGTGCAGTACGGCGAGGTCGCGGGCGGTCTGTTTGAGCACGGGGATGTCAGCTTGGGTCAGGAATGCCACCCAGTGATCCAGTCCCTTCAATTCCGGTCGTTGCATACCTTCCCCCTCGAATTAGCGTCCGCGAAGGATATTTCGGCAGAACGGCAGTAAGCTTTAGCCCTGCACCGCCAATGTACCACTTCGGCCTTCGACCGATCCGGATTTGACCTCATGCAGGGGCAGATCGGCCGGTTTGAAACCTTGCAGATACTGGCGCATTGAGACCAGATCGTAACCCTGCTCGCGCCAACCCTTCAACAATGCTTCAAAGATGGGCATCCACTTCTGCCCTTCCAGCTCGGCATGCAGGGTGTAAACATGTCCGGTCGCGCTGGGTTTTTCGGTCATCTCCAGCAGATGCTGCGCAACGTTCTCGACGGTGATGCCGTCGCGGCCGATAAGTTCGTCCAGCGTCGGCAAGGTAGTCGGCAGTTGCGGACAGGCGATGATCTCGGCATCCCAGGTCGGGATGAACGGATGTGTGCCGCGGGTATCGGCGCTGTAGTCGAATCCCAGACTCTGGGTCATGCGCAAGGCATAGCGGTTGGTCTGCCAGCCTGCGGCGGCATGCGCTTTGGGTGCCACGCCGAAGATCTCGGTGAAACGGTCCACCGCGCGTTGCATCTCGCGCTGCGTCCATTTCGCATCCTTCTGCGCGACATGGTCCTGCCAGCGGATATGGTCGTAGCAATGGATACCGACCTCGAAACCGGCATCGCGTACCGAGCGCATGATGTCGGCACAGTTGCGGCCGATGTCCGGCCCCGGCAGCAGAGTGCCGTACATCAGCGTCTTGAAACCGTAATGCTCGAGCACCGAAGTGCGCGACACTTTTTTCATGAAACCGGGACGGAACACGCGCTTGATGGCACGGCCGGTATGGTCGGGCCCGAGGGAGAAATAGAAGCTCGCCTGGGCATGATGGCGTTGCAGTGTCTCGACCAGACGCGGCACGCCTTCGCGGGTGCCACGGTAGGTATCGACGTCGATCTTGAGGGCGATCTGTTTCATTTCAGGATGCAGGATATTGGATTCAGGAGCATACGCCCCTGAATCCCGGAGCCTGTTTTAGTCGATCAGACCGCGTGCTTCGGCGATCTGGTTGCGATAGGCGTCAAAGATCTTGCGCAGCGTATCCGGCATGGTGGTGGTCGGTTTCCAGCCCAGGTCTTCGCAGGTGTTGGTGATCTTCGGCACGCGGTTCTGCACGTCCTGATAACCCTTGCCGTAATAGGCATCGGAAGTCGTTTCGACGATCTTGACCTTCTTGGCGGAATCGCGGTACTCGGGGTACTCGTTCGCCAGCTTCATCATCATGTCGGCCAGATCGCGGATGGAATGGTTATTGGTCGGGTTGCCGATGTTGTAGATCTTGCCGGTGGCGACGCCGCCCTTGTTCTCGATGATGCGCATCAACGCGTCGATGCCGTCGTCGATATAGGTGAAGGCGCGTTTCTGGTGGCCGCCGTCAACCAGGCTGATGTTGTTGCCGCGGATGATGTGGCCGAGGAACTGGGTCACCACGCGCGAGCTGCCTTCCTTCGGGGTGTTGATCGAGTCCAGACCGGCACCGATCCAGTTGAACGGACGGAACAGGGTGAAGTTCAGGTTGTCCTGCATACCGTAACCCCAGATGACGCGATCCATGAGCTGCTTGGAGTTGGAGTAGATCCAGCGCGGTTTGTTGATCGGGCCGCAGATCAGTTCGGAATTCTCCGGGTCGAACTCGTCGTCGTGGCACATGCCGTAGACTTCGGAGGTGGAGGGGAACACCAAGTGCTTGTTGTACTTCACGCAGGCGCGCACGATGGGCAGGTTGGCTTCGAAGTCCAGTTCGAACACGCGCAAAGGCTGCTTCACGTAGGTGGCCGGCGTTGCGATGGCGACCAGCGGCAGGATCACGTCGCACTTCTTGACGTGATACTCGACCCATTCCTTGTTGATGGTGATGTCGCCTTCAAAGAAGTGGAAGCGCGGCTGGCCGATCAGGTCGGTGATACGGTCGGTGCTCATGTCCATGCCATAGACTTCCCAGTCTGTGGTGGCCAGAATGCGGTTGGACAGATGGTGGCCGATGAAGCCGTTCACACCCAGGATCAGTACTTTCTTCATTTTTATTTCCTCAACGATTAAATTCAAATTTCCCCGTGCCGTACTGCGCCGCGAACTCCGCCGCGTTCAACTCGATCCCATCCAGCTCGAAGCGCACGATGCGCAGCACACCGCTGCCGCAATCCGCCCAAACCTTGCCGTCTCTCACGAACAGGCCCGGCTGTCCCGTGCCTTGTTCCTTGTCCACCAGCGTCTGCAGGATACGCATGGGCTTGCCCATCACCTGCGTCATCGCGCCCGGATAAGGCGGCGCAACTGCGCGCACCAGATTGTGTATCTGCAGCGCAGACTGTGACCAGTCGATGATGCCGTCTTCGGCCTTGCGCCCGCCGAAATAGGCCCCTTTGCTCAGGTCCTGTCTTTCGGCTTTGGCCGTGCCTGCCAGCAAGGCGGGCAGCACATCATTCAATGCCATCTCGGCGGCAACCGTTACCTTCTGGAACACCTCATGCGCCGTATCGTTGGGCAGGATAGGCACGGCCTGCTGCGCCACGATATCGCCGTTGTCCGGTTTCTCGGTCATGTAGTGCAGCGTGGCACCGGTTTCCGTTTCGGCGCGAATTATCGCCCAATTCACCGGCACACGCCCGCGATATTTGGGCAGCAGCGAGCCGTGCATATTCAGTGCACCCCGCTTGGGAATGGCCAGCAGCGGCCCTTTCAGCATCTCGCGATAGTAGAAGGAGAAGTAGAAATCAGGCTGCAAGGCGCGGATACGTTCTTCCACTTCCGGCACGTTCGGATTGTCCGGCGTGATGGTCGGGATGCCGTGCAATTCGGCCAGCTTCTGCACGCTTTCGAACCAGATGGTCTCTTTGGGATTGTCGCGGTGAGTCACTACCAGCGCAACATCCACACCGTGCGCCAGCAGGACATTCAAACATCTGTACCCGACGTTGTGGTACGCAAAAACGACCGCGCGACTCATTCCTCACCGTCCGCGAACAGGTCGGTTGCGGGTTCTGTCGCGGCCTTGGATTTGCGTGCGCGCTTTGGCTTTTCCCCCTCCTGCTGCTCCAGCACCGCCTCGATCAGGTAACGCGGACGATGGCGTACCTGCTGGTAGATGCGGCCGATGTATTCGCCAAGCAAGCCGATACCGAACAGCGCGATACCGATCATGAAGAACATCAGCGCAAACAGCGTGAACAGCCCTTCGGCTTCAGGACCGATGATCAGGCGACGCACCACCAGGAACACAAAGAACAGACCGGAGAACACCGAGATCAGCATGCCCAGCATGGAGAACATCTGCAGGGGCACCAGCGAGAAGCTGGTCATCAGGTCGAAGTTCAGGCGTATCAGACTGTACATCGAATACTTGGATTCTCCGGCTGCTCGCTCCTCGTGCCCCACCACCACTTCGGCGGGGTTGCGCGCGAAGCTGTAAGCCAGAGCGGGGATGAAGGTGCTGACTTCCTTGCAACTGTTGATGGCGTCGATGATGTTGCGGTCGTAGGCGCGGAACATGCAGCCCTGGTCGGTCATCTTGATGCGGGTGATCTTTTCGCGCAGGCCGTTCATGGCGCGCGAGGCGACATGGCGCCACCAGCTGTCGCTGCGCTGGCGGCGGATTGAGCCGACGTAGTCGTGGCCTTCGTCCATCTTGGCCAGCAGCAGATGTGTATCTTCCGGCGGATTCTGCAAGTCGGCATCCAACGTCACGATGCGCTGACCGCGACACTGCTCGAAGCCGGCCATGATGGCCATATGCTGGCCAAAATTTCCGTTGAACAGCACCACGCGGGTCACATCGGGGCGTTTCTGGAACTGTTCGCGCAGGATGGCGGCGGAACGGTCGCGGCTGCCGTCGTTGACGAAGACGACTTCGTAGCCGATGCCTAGTTTGTCCAGCGCGGGGTACAGGCGGTCGAACAAAGCCTGCAAGCCCTGCTCTTCGTTGTAGACGGGGATGACGACGGAAAGTTGGGGTGTACTCATAAGGGCGGCATTCTACCGCAGAGCATGAGGTTAGCGAAATCCGCCATTGCCGACCACCGGCCAAGGTCTAGCCCGAAGGGGGTGGCTATCTATATATTTATCTAGGCCTTTTGGCATATTGATTATTCATGGGCATTGCCGATACCTTCCATGTCCGCATAGGCGAATGACTTGTTCATTCGAAGCTGATGTGGCCGGAAACAAGAATCGGCTGAAAAAACCAAAGAGGGAGCCCGAAAATGTTCAATAACGGTTACAAGCAAGAAGTGGCGACACTGAAGGAAAAGCTGCGTGATTTCGAACAATTGCTGAACGAACGCGAAAGCAGTGTCCTCAACCTGCAACAACAGCATGAATCGGTCACGGCCAAGTTCAACAACAGCACCGAGTTGATCGTCATGCACGAAGGACTGTTCCAGCACATGAACTCGTACTGTGAATCAGCCAAAGAGATCCAGTCCACACTGGCCACGCTGGCGCACACAATGAAACAGGAGAACGAACATATCGGCCAGACCACGGGCGCGCTGAGCATGAACCTGGTCGCCGTCGAGCGCATCGCCAGCAATCTGCAAAAGATGTCGGAAAAGACTGTGGAGACCGCCGCCAGCGTCGATCACCTCAACGAACGCACCAGCCAGATCGGCGGCATCGTCAAATTGATCAAGGAGATCGCCGACCAGACCAATCTGCTGGCGCTGAATGCCGCCATTGAGGCCGCGCGCGCGGGCGAACAGGGCCGCGGTTTCGCCGTCGTTGCCGACGAAGTGCGCAAACTGGCCGAACGCACCTCAACCGCCACCAGCGAGATCGGCCAACTGGTCAGCGCGATCCAGAAAGAGACCTCAGCCGTCAAAGCGCTGGTGGAAGTAAGCCCGCAGCAGGCCGAGGGATTCCATAAAGACGGACAGCAGGCGGTCAGCAGCATGAAGGAACTAATGCAGGTCACCGTCGAAATGAAGAGCGCCATCGGCACCACCGCACTGCGCTCCTTCATCGAGGTCGCCAAAATGGACCATCTGGTGTTCAAGTTCGAGATCTACAAAGTGTTCCTCGGCACCTCAACCAAACATCCTGACGAGTTCGCCAGCCACAAAGGTTGCCGGCTGGGAAAATGGTATTACGAAGGCGAAGGCCAACACTGTTTTTCAAAGCTGAACGGCTTCCGCGAAATGGAGGAACCGCATCAACACTTCCACAGGCTGGGCGTCGAAGCCGTCAGCAATTACCACGGGGGACGCTACAAAGAAGGCCTGGAAGCCATCGCCGAGATGGAAAAGGCCAGTTTCAAGGTGCTGGAGACGCTGGAGATCATTGCCGAGAGTGGCAAGGAGAACATCAACTCGGACGATTACCAGGAATGCCGCGAGTCGATGCAAGCGACGAAACATTGAGTACTCGGGTTCGGCGGCCAAGATGGGCGAAGTGATGCCAGTCCACCGCCGCCCCCAAGCTAACTACCGGCCAATACCTCTCTCACGGCCACCACCACCCGCTCCACATCCGCCTCACCCATCTTCGGGAACAACGGCAGACTGACGATGCGTCGTCCCACGCTCTCGGCGACGGGGAACATACCTTCCCTGAAGCCGCGCGCGCGGTACATCTGGAACAGGTGGATGGGCGGGTAATGCACGCCGCAGCCGATGTTGCGCGCTTTCATCTTCTCCATGAACTCGGCACGCACCACGCCTTGCGGCAGCACCAACTGGAACATATGCCAGTTGGTATTTTCGAAATTCGCCACCGGCAACTGTGCGCCGGTAAGTTTCTCGAAATCCGCTCCGAAGGTCGCAAAGTAATGCTTCGCCAGCGCATGGCGGCGCGCGGTGATGGCATCCAGTTGCGGCAGCTGGTTCAGGCCGATGGCCGCAGCGACATCGGTCATGTTGTATTTGCCGCCCAGCACATCCACATCCATACCGTCGAAGCCGCTGCGCGTGACGCCCTGCAGGCGATACTTTTCCGCGAGACGCGCTTCGTCTTCGTTGTTCAACACCAGACAACCGCCCTCGGTGGTGGTGAGGTTCTTGTTGGCCTGGAAACTGAAAGAGACGAAGTCGCCGAAGCTGCCGATGTGCTTGCCCTTCCACAACGAACCAATGGCCTGCGCCGCATCTTCCACCACGCGCAGCTTGTGTTTGGCGGCGATGGCGTACAACCTGTCGCGATCAACCGGCAGGCCGGACAGATCAACTGGAATGATGGCCTTGGTTCGCGGGGTGATGGCGGCTTCGACCTTGTCTAAGTCGATGTTGCGGGTAACCGGGTCGATGTCCGCGAACACGGGCGTCGCGCCGACTTCCAGGATGACGTTGGAGGTCGCCACCCAGGAGATGGGGGTGGTGATGACATCGTCGCCGGGACCGATGCCCGCGATGCGCAGGGCGATCTCCATGGTGCAGGTGCCGGAGTTGAAGGTGCGCACCGGACGCCCGCCAAAATAGGCCGAGAGTTGCTTCTCGAACTCCTGCACCTTGGGGCCGGAAGTGATCCAGCCGGAACGCAGCACTTCGCCGACGGCGGCGATGGCGGCTTCGTCGATGTGGGGTTTGGTGAACGGAAGGAATTCAGACATGCTCAGGCTCTCGAAATGATGATGACGCCGACGATGATGACGGCCATGCCGGCCAGTTTGGTGGCGCTGAACGGTTCACCCAGCAGGTAATAAGCCGCCAGGGCGTTGACCACATAGGCCATCGACAGCATGGGAAAAGCGATGCTGACCGGCACGCGCGACAACGCGAGTATCCACACCACCACGCTGATGCCGTAGCAGAACAGAGCAGTGACGATGTGCCACTCGGTCGCTAGCTTCCAGCCGATGGGCAGCACGTTCGCCGCACTGAACTCGAAATGGCCGATGGCATTGGTGCCCGCCTTCATCAATATCTGCGCGGCGGCATTGAGCATCACGCCCGCGAAGATCAAACTGAAACTGACGAGGTTCATGGTTTTTTCACCACCACAAAATGTTCGTCGCGGAATATCTCCTGCATCGGCAGATGCAAGGCTTCCACCTCCGCATATCGATATGTCTGCACGATGGCCAAGGCTTCCTTGTCCTTATTCCAGCGCTCGGCAAAGCCGGCCAGATCAGGGATCCATTTCTCCGGTTCCTGTTTGATGCCGAAGTCCATCTCGTCCTGGTACTGCACCAGCGTGAAGGTGCGCTTGATGTAGAACGGCAGCGTTTGCTCGTAGTACATGACGGAATAGAACGGGATGTCAGGTTTCACATACGGCATGATGGCTTCGGCCACATGATAGGCAGAACGGTCGCGCGCCGCGGTGTTATGCCCGGACGTGCCGATCTGCGCAGCGATCAGCGAGGAGAATGCCAGTGCGATCACCGCCACCATCTTCTTGTCGCGGCGCAACAGCCATAACCCGGCGCCGATGCCGGCGACCCACACTGCCGCCGCGACTGTCAGCCAGATGGCATAGGCGCTATACAACTCCTGCTGCAGCGGCGTGTCGGCAGTTTTGGCGGTAAACGGCGCCAGGCCGAGCAGGATAGCCGCGATGAACAACACCGGCAGGATCAGCCAGAAAAGTCGCCGCGATTCCATCTCGGCGATCTGCTTGCCCATCAGCAGCGCCAAAGCAGGGAACATCGGCAGCAGATACGACGGCAGCTTGGAGCCGGAGATGGAGAAAAAGAAATAGATGAAAACCGCCCACACCAGCAGGAAACGCTCCGGGCTGAACTCACGCGCCTGTTGCGTCGTGTTCTTCCAGGTGCGCAGAAGCGCGTCGAACATCACGAACAACCAGGGCAGCATGCCCAGCGCCAACACCGGCACGAAGTAATACCAGGGCTGATAGCGCCCGTGCACCTTGGAGGTGAAGCGTGTGTAGTGTTCGTAGATGAAGAAACGGTCGAAGAACTCCGGATTCGCCTTGATGACCAGCACGAAC